>CABEBC010000146.1_pt1 | contig 26068 bp, 23 predicted proteins | sample 3422291 | NCBI WGS metagenome assembly CABEBC01 (sample SAMEA5534345, study PRJEB31848) | metagenome | biome: tundra; feature: field; material: soil | place: USA | collected 2013-05 | depth 0.45 m
GGACAACGCCTGCTCGGAGACGTTGTTTGGTTCACTGAAGGTGGAACGACTGCATGGCCAGCGTTTTCAAACGATCCGCGAGGCCAAGGATGAAACCATCGAATGGCTGCTCTGGTATAACCAGACACGAATGCACTCGACGCTGAATTATGTCAGCCCGATGCAGTTCGAACGAGACTGGGCCGATGCAATAACGAAGATCGCCGCTTGAAAGTTGGCGACGACAGAGTGAGGCCGTGGAAATGACGGTTTATGGAAAGCCCGGAAAACGATGGTGCTGTTTTCCGCCCTTCCCACAAACCTTGGAAATCGATAAATCCGATTCCCACATTTCCACCGCCACGACGACCACGGGGATGATTAAACTTCTCCCAAACCCGGCCGGTTAAGAGATACGTGTTCTGAGGGCAAGGTCAAAGAGCTGGGTGACGACGGCGGGCATTCTGGTGCCGGGGCCGTGGTTCCCCGAGGTCCTGCGCTGGTCGCGTAACCATCCCAATGCCGACCTGGGCATACGGCTCGATCTGAACGCGGATTGGTCGAGCTTCCGATGGCGTCCAGTCTCCGGCTTGCAGAAAGGATCGGGACTGACCGATCCGGGCAGGTATCTCTCGAGTAGCTATCTCTACGTCGCTCAGCATGCAACACCGGCAGAGGTGGAAGGCGAATCGCCGAGGCCGTAAAGCTGCCCTCGCAGTTTGCGGCTCTCGCCCCGAAGGTTCGCGAGTTCTTCGAAAACAAGGCGTTCAGTCAGTGGGTTGACCTCTCGAAACCTGAAGTCGTGAAGGCGATGAGCACGCCGGTGGCGCACTACGTCTGCGTCGATGTCTTCTCAAAGGCACTGAAGAAATTGACCATCGCCGAGCAGGAGCCGGCGCTGCTGGAGCCGGAGCGAATGCTCTCAACCTGCCAGCCGTTTCCTTGGTCGCGACAGGTTTGGGAAGGCATCCACACGGTCTTCAACCTTGTGCCGTGCGATAACGGATTTGAGCGTGACTTCGCGAAGTTCTTGGACAATGCCAACGACGTGGAGGCATTCGCCAAGCTGCCACAGCCGTTCGCGTTCTCCATCGAGTACACGGATGGTGCTATGAACTTGCGCTCCTATTACCCGGACTTCGTGGCCGTGGATGACCACGGTGTCCGCTGGCTACTGGAGACGAAGGGTGCCGAGACCGATGACGTGCCGCACAAGGATGCAGCGGCCACGCAGTGGTGTGAGAACGCGACCCAGCTTACGAAGACACAATGGCAGTATCTGAAGATTCCGCAGAAGGCGTTTGAGTTGTTGCAGCCAAGCCGCCTAGCCGACCTGAAGGCGCTCCAACCAGCGATGCTGTTTTAACATGGCGTTCAGTGGCTATTTGAAACCAAGGGCGCGGAGTTACGCACACGAAGCCTTCGTATAAGAAATCTTCTCGGAAGGTTGCTTGCTACCGGACTCGTAGGTAAGAGGCAACGACCATGTTCCAGTTCACAGCGAAGTTCCTGCAAAAGCCCACTACCACCGCCATGCCCGATGAGCCGACCGGCGATGCGGCGAAGACCGCCACCAACAACCATCTCCAGAGCCGACTGCTGCAAGAGCGGCAGCGCCGAGCTAGGAATGAACAGCAGTGCGTCCGTTGCCGTTGGTGGCGCTTGAGCGAGTACTGCGGCCTCCCTCACTCATGATAGCGATGCTGTCGCCAACTCGCGCCTTGTGGCCGCAGCCCGGAGGCGGTGGTGGTCAAGATTGAGGCCAGGGCGACTCATGTGACCAGGGTGACGGGGCTGAAACGTCGCCAGACGGGGGTGAGGGGTAAGACTCAGCCAGAGCGTGGGCGAGACGCTCCGGCGTCAGGTCGCGTGTTTGTATGTCGTGAAGGCGGCATCTTGGTCGGAGCGGCTTAGGCGAGGTCATCATCGTCGTCGAGGAACTCTATCTCTTCAGCGGATACTTCCCCCGTTGATAAATAAGACGGCAACGACCCACCACCCGTGATTGATTGGTTTGCTTGACCTGATTGACCTGCTTGCCTTGCTTGTGCTGTTACTTGTTTGATTGCTTGTAAAGGCAGACGCACTATCCACCGCTCCGTAGACACACCGTACTCCGCACCGTCTTTGCACCACGTGCGCTCTGTACTGTCACCCGCCGACGCACCGTATGCCTGACTGTATGGCGTACCGCTGATGTAGTCGTACACCGGGTCGTCGAAGTCTGTGGTCGCCTCGGCGATTAGACGCCATCCCTTGAGGATGCCGACCTGCGGCTCGTACTTGTCAATCAACACCGGGTAGACGCCACGCTCCCCGTTGCCCTTGGGGTACTTGATGTAGCCGTGGTCACGGAGCCGTGCAAAGCACGCTTGGGCTGTGTTCACGTTCAGGTTCCCGCACCAGTTCCCGGCGATGGCCGCAGCGTTGGTGAAGCAAACCCCAGTCCCCCACTTGGCGTGGCGGTGGAGGGTGCAGTAGACCGCAAAGTCGTGAGGGGTCATGAGGCCGTGAGCGATGTGCTCCCACAACCCCTCCCTGATGCGGATGTGAGGGGTGATGCGAACCTCAGGAATGACGAAATCTGGCTTGGCTGGTTTAGGAGGCATCGTCATCCTCTACAGGAATCTTCCGGCCAGTGGCCTTCATAACGATTTCAATCCGGCCAGCCAGACGGTTGCAGTCGGTGCCGGGGTTGGCGTAAAGGCGATACACGTCATCAGCCTTGTAACGAACACAAGGCAGAGCGGCTTGCAACAGGTCGAGCAGATAATCGACCTTGATAACGATGGGCTCTCCCGTGATAGTTGTCTGCACTCTGGTTGCCATAGAACTTTGCTCTTTCTGCCAGCTTCCGGCTGGCCGGGTTAGTCAAGAGGTTCGATTGAGCCGAGTTCCTGCAAAATGGCTTGGTCATCCCACGGGATGGCGTCACACTCGGAGACAAACTTGCGATTACATGACTCGCACCACATCTGACCATCGAGGATAGGGATGAATGGCTGGCCGCATTGCTGACAGAACGGCTTCTCCTCCTGCTGGCGGGAGAGTTCGATTTTCTCCAGTACCGACCGCCCCAAACGGGGGCGGCGAACGATTCCAAACTCTAACGCCACGCGCCTGAGTGTGCTGACGCTGATACCCAGGCGCTCGGCGAGGATGGAGAGCGGCACGTTGCTGTTCCCGCTGTCAGTTATGTAGGCCGCAATTGCAGCGTGGACTTCTTGTGTACTCGGGTTGGGCATGAATACCTCCTTACGAAATGTGCTTCTGCCCATGCATTCGAAAGTTCATTTGTTCATTGGCGCATGTGAGGATTACCTGGTCTCCAATCCACGAGGGGCAGCAATGAACGCCGCCGTTCACCACCTGGTGATGATGATGTCGTAGTCATCGCTGACCTGGCCGTCATCAACCACCGGCACAACCTTGTCCCAGCCAAGAGACTTCAGAGTTTGCCGGTAGACGGCGGCGGCGTCATGGTCGGGAAGGATGAGCCCGATGCGTTCTACATAGGGGAACAGGACAGGGAGCGCCCCAAAGTCTTCCTCGGTTGAGAAGTAGCTATCGAGGCAAATTCGAAGTGGGCGCGTGGAAGCAGTCAGGGCTTGCAAGGCGCGTATAAACGCCAGCCATTGTTCTTCTCGGGGCATTTTCTTCTCCTGTGCGGCGTGCATGAACATGGCTCACCAGCATATCCAGCCGACCGCCACAAAGGCCGGTCGGCAAAGACACATCAGGTGGGCGGTGCCTACACACCGAACCATCAATGGGATTTCAGGGAAGAAGAGCCGCGCCGAAAATACTAGCGTCGGCCAGAATCCAGCTTCACAGGCTGACAGGCTGGCCGATTAGTGCTCAAGTTCAAAACAAGCATACCGCATAGTCAAAATGATTGCAAGCAACTGATTACAAAGAAATTATTTCCTAAAATTGCAGCCAAAAGTGTGTATGGTTCCGTATACCGTAGCTGCGAGGCCGGGAAGGGCAGAATACCGCTCTCAGACCACGCCATGGCCGGTCAAAACTGCCGGTGAAAATTGTGACGTAAATGTGACGTAGCACCCGAAAAATGCCCCAAAATGCGACCAACCCTCAACCGCAACTGTTAGATAATAAACAACTTCCACTCCTTAGACTCGCTTGGGGTGCGAGGGGTCGGCAGTTCAAATCTGCCCGTCCCGACCATTATTCTCCGCATTCGATCCGCTTAACAGATAAACAGGATGGGCCGCGCCAAGACTGGTGCGGCCCGACTTGCTTTACCTAAAACTTGCCGATTCGATCCCCGCTCTAGTTGTTCGTCTCGCGCGCTTCTCCGGCGATCAATTTGAGCGTGATCTGCTTTTTGCCGCGATAGAAGGTGACGCTGACGGTGTCGCCGGCCTGATGTTTTTCCATGACGGCGTTGATCTCCAGGGGATTGGTGACGCGTTGTCCGTCAATGGCTACGATGAGGTCGCCGCCCAGCAGGATGGGTTGATTGCCCACGTAGGCCTGCTCCGTGCCGCCATGCAGGCCAGCCTTCTCAGCCGCGCCGCCGGGGCGGACCTTCTCGATCAGAATTCCGGAGTCAACGGCCAGGCCCATCTGCTCGGCCAGGTCGGGACCAATCGCATAGGACTCGATGCCCAGCTCGGGGCGCTTGACGCGCCCGTAGCGTGTCAGATCGGCCAGCACCGCCTTGGCGGTGTTGATAGGGATGGCAAAGCCGATGCCGGAGCTTTGGTCGGCGCCATTGGAGGCGATCATGGTGTTGATGCCGATGACCTCGCCGCGGGAGTTGAGCAAGGGGCCGCCGGAGTTGCCGGGGTTGATGGCCGCGTCGGTCTGGATGGCGTCCTCGATGGGCGCGTCATCGCCATTGCGAATTGATCGGATGGAGCTGATAATGCCCCGCGTCATGGTTCCGTTGAGGCCGAAGGGATTGCCGATGGCGTAAACCTTCTGTCCCACCGAAAGCTCTCTGGAGTCGGCCAGCGTGACCGGTTGCAGGTCCGGCGCATTGATTTGCAACAGGGCCAGGTCGTGCGTGCGGTCTGTGCCCACCACCTTGGCGTCGTAGTTGCGCTTGTTACTCAACTGCACTTTGATGCCGCGATTGGCGTCCGCGATGACATGGTAGTTGGTCAGCACGTGGCCGGCCTTGTCGAGGATGAAACCCGAGCCCTGGCCCTGCTGCGGCACCGTTCCATAAAAGAAGTTATAGACCAGCGTCGTAGAGGTGATGTTGACCACCGAGGGCAGCACCTTCTTATAGATGGCAATGTTGTTCTGCTCCTCGGCATCGTAGGCGGGCGCGGCCAGGGCCTCGGTGAGCTGAAGCGCGGAACCGGAGCCGCCCCCGTGAAACAGCGAGAGATTGGCCAGAGAGTAACGGCCAAGATTGGCGGGAAGATGCGTGGTGAGGAACCAGAATCCACCCACCAGCAAAACAACCAGAAGAACCGGGCGCAATTTCATAAGCTTATGAACCTCTAGAGTCGTCGGTTATCTCTATTCTAAAGACTCCGCAGCGGGAAACTTGTTGCTCTCGGCACTCAGGCGGGGCCACAATTCTTTTACCTGAGCGAGAAGAGCTTCCTTATCTCCTGAATTATCTATGACATAGTCGGCGCGGGCGGCTTTCACTACGTCAGGAATCTGGCGCGCAAGCCGAAGCCGGGCATCCGCTTCGGCGGCTTCCCACCCCAGCGACGAAGACCTGTCGCTGGGGACCCCGGCCTCGCGGCCAGCCCCCGCCGGACAGATGCGGGCAACATAGCGGGCGATATTCAACTCGTCGGGCGCGGTGACCACCAGGATGCGGTCAAAGCGCCGACCCCAGTCAGCCAGCACGGTCTCGCTTTCGCCGCGCAGGCGTGCGTCGCGCTCGACTTCAAAAATGAGCGCCGACTCGACGACGGCCACGGCGGCCGGGTTGCGGGCAAAGACCTGCTCCATCCAGCGCCGCTGGGCGGCAATCACCGCCGGATGCACAAGTGCATTCAGTTCGTTCAGCCGCCCGCCCTTGAAAGCCATCTCGGCCAGCCGCTCGCGATTCAAACGGCCGTCGGAGCTGACTACTGCCGGACCAAAGTGCGCCACAATCGAGGAAAAAACCGGCTGCCCCGGCTCCATCAGCGCCCGGCCCAGCTCATCGGCCTCGATGACCTCTGCGCCCAGCGCGCGCAGGGCAGCAGCGACGGTGCTCTTGCCGCTACCCAGTCCGCCGGTGAGACCAACACGCAGCATCAGTTACAGCCCTCTCCGCATTTTGGCGGCACGCACCGTGTTGGCCATCAGCATGGCAATGGTCAGCGGGCCCACGCCGCCGGGAACGGGCGTGTAGGCTCCCGCCTGCTCGAAAGCTTTGGGGTGCACATCGCCTATCAGGATCGAGCCACGCTTGGCGAAGGCAGCCTCGCGCCGGGCATCTCCGGCAAAGAAACGGGCAAATTCTGTTGGGTCGGTAATGCGGTTTATGCCTACATCGATGACGGTTGCGCCTGGTTTGACCATCTCCGCTGTAATAAATCCCGGCCTTCCAATCGCGGCCACCAGAATGTCGGCCTGGCGGGTTATCGCGTCCAGGTCACGGGTCCTGGAGTGGCAAATGGTGACCGTGGCGTTCTGGTGCAGCAGCAGCAGGGCCGCCGGCTTGCCTACAATGTCGCTGCGCCCAACGACGACCGCATGCTGGCCGGCGATGGGAATCTCGCTGCGCTTCAGGATTTCAATAATTCCCGCCGGGGTGCAGGGGACGAGAGCCGGCCGCCCCGCCAGCAAAAAACCCGCATTCAACGGGTGTAAACCGTCCACGTCCTTGGCGGGGGAAATGGCATCTAACACTGCTTTGGTGTCCACGCGCGCCGGCAACGGCAACTGAATGAGAATGCCGTCGATCTCGTCGCGCGCGTTCAGGCTGGCCACCAGTTCGAGCAGCTCCGCAGTAGTAACGGCAGCGGGCCGCGTAATCAGATCGCTGAAAATGCCCAGCTCGGCGCAGGTTTGCACCTTTTTGCGGACATAGATGAGCGACGCCGACCCATTGCCCACCATCACCGCCGCCAGCCCGGGCCGAATCCCCTTTGCAGCCAGCGCACGGACCTCCCCGGCCACCTCCTGCTGGATAGCCGCGGCAATCGCCACCCCGTCGAGAACTTTTGGCATTCTGTGCTCCAAAGTTCATCGTATCGCTTTGCGCCTCGGTACGGGGCTTGCGCGTTTTAGAGCGGAACCAGAGTTACTGTGTCCTGTTGAGCTTCGTGCTGGGTCGCCGCTCCCTGATGGTCGCGTCGACTTAAGATCTACGGTTTCGAGATACATCAACTCTGGTTCCGCTATACCCTCTGAAACGAAGCAATCCCGGCATTGGCTAACGCCCCATTTCCCGTCAAAGTGTGATCTTCCTCACATACAGCAGTGTACTGGGCGCCTGTACCGTCAGAGGCACGAGGAATGTTCTCGACCAAGGTTGTGGAAGCCCCTGGCAGCGGCTTTGTGGAGAGGGTTTGATGAGTGTTTTCAAGGATGCACGGCATCTTTTCCGGTTTGCAGGGCTATTCGTCCTCGCCTTCCTGGTCTTTCTGGTGGTGCGCCACTACATTGTGCCCAAAAGCTTTGGGCAGTATGGGCACTATCGCGGGGCCTCCATCGGCGAAATAGCAGATCGGCCGGTGAAGTTTGCCGGCCATGAGACCTGCGAGGGTTGCCACTCAGATGTGGCGGATAAAAAGAAGGCCGGCAAGCACGCGCACGTGAACTGCGAAGCCTGCCACGGAGCGCTGGCCGGCCACGCTGACGATCCTGGGACGGTCACGCCGGTTCTGCCGGACACGACCACGCTCTGCGCCCGCTGCCACACAGCCAGCGCGGCCAAGCCCAAGAGCTTTCCGCAGGTTGATCCGGCAAGCCACTCCCAGGGTCTCGAATGCAAGACCTGCCATCAGCCGCACAGTCCGGGGATGGATGCGCCGAAGACGGATGCGCCGAAGCCGGTTGCGAGAGGTGCGAAATGAAGATTACCCGGCGTCAAATGATAATTCTGTTGCCGGCGGCGGCGGTCGCGTGGGAGTCGGTGCTGGCCGGAACCCCGGAAGAGTCGCCTAACTACAAGATGAGCGACCACTGGTGGGGAATGCTGATCGACATCGACAAGTGCATCGGCTGCGGCAACTGCGTGCGCGCCTGCCAAACCGAAAACGACGTGCCGGATGGATTCTTCCGCACCTGGGTCGAGCGCTATCACAGGTCGGACTGGACTATGAGCGAATCCGGGGATATTACGACCAACCCCTTAATCGCGCCCGAGGTCATCTCTCCCGATGGCGGCAAGGAAGGATTCCCGGCGGCCACCGATGAGAGCGGGAAGTACTTCTTCGTTCCCAAGCTATGCAATCACTGCGCGGATTCCCCGTGCACGCAGGTGTGCCCGGTAGGGGCAACCTTTATCAGCCCGGACGGCGTGGTGCTGGTGGATCAGAAGTACTGCCTGGGCTGCGCCTATTGCGTGCAGGCCTGCCCCTATGGCTGCCGCTACATTCATCCCACGAAAGAAGTTGCCGACAAGTGCACGCTTTGCTACCACCGGATTACCAAGGGGCTGACGACCGCCTGCTGCGAGGCCTGCCCCACCGGGGCGCGCCAACTGGTTGACCTGAAGAATCCGAATGACCCGATTCACGCGTTTCTGAAGACGCACAGCGTGCAGGTGCTGAAGCCGCAGATGGCCACCGGCGCCAAGCTCTTCTACAACGACCTGGACGGCTCGGTGAGATAAGAACAGTGAACAGTGGACAGTGGACAGTGGACAGTTAGGAAACAGACGGGCGAGGGCTTATGAACGGCGTTGAAGGCTACATGTATCCCAACGAAATCACACTCTATTGGAGTGTGCTGATCGTTTTGTACCCCTACATCACGGGGCTGGTGGCGGGTGCATTCATTCTGGCCTCGCTGGAGCGGGTCTTCCGTGTTGAAGCGGTGAAGCCCACCTACCGGCTGGCGCTGCTGACCGCTCTTTCCTTCCTGCTGGTGGCGCCGCTGCCGCTGGTTTTGCACCTGGGCCACCCCTTCCGCTCGCCGGAGATGTACTTCACTCCGCACAGCACCTCGGCCATGGCCATGTTCGGCTATGTGTACATGTGGTATCTGATGGCGGTGCTGGTCTTCGAGATATGGCTCGACTACCGCCGCGAGATTGTGCTCCTTTCGCAATCCAGCAAGGGCCTGCTGCGCATTATCTACAAAGTGATGACGCTGGGCTCGACGAACATCAGCCCGCGCTCGCTGGCCATTGACGAGCGGGTGGGATGGATTGTGACGCTGATCGGCATTCCCTCCGCCTTTTTGCTGCACGGATACGTCGGCTTCATCTTCGGCTCCATCAAGGCCAATCCCTGGTGGTCTTCGCCGTTGATGCCGGTGGTCTTCATCTTCTCGGCCATGGTTTCGGGGGTTGCCGGGGTCATGCTGCTCTACATGGCAATTTCCAAACTGCGCAAGCAAACCATCGACATGCGCTGCGTGGACACCATCGCCATGTACCTGTTCTATATCTTCATCATCGACTTCACCCTGGAGATGCTGGACCTGGTGCACCGCATCTACGAGGCCGACGAATCGTTCCGCAGCCTGGATTTCATGGTCCATACGCAGCTCTACTTTTCGCAGCTCGTCATCCAGCTCGGCCTGGGCACGCTGTTGCCGCTGGTGCTGCTGTTCCTGACCCAGGTGGTGACGCTGCCGGAGATTGCCCGCAAACGCATCTACGCTATATCTGGATGCCTGGCCCTGATCGGCATCTTCGCCATGCGCTGGAATGTGGTGATCGGCGGGCAGTTGTTCTCCAAGAGTTTTCTCGGCTACACGACCTACAAGATGGCCATGGCGACCAAGGAAGGACTGTTTGTGGCGATTGCCTTGACCCTGCTGCCACTGGTCTTTTTGTGGATACTGGTGAAGCTGCTGCCGCCGTGGCCTGAAAAGAGCGCACATACCCCGGCCGCCGGGGACTAAGGTACGCCAGGACTTTTTTGGGGGGGAGGAATATGGGCGATCTTCCCGACGCACTCGAACAGCTAACCGCGCGCCTGGCAACACTGGAGCGGCGCGTCGATCTCCTCGAACGCCCCTCCGCGGAGCCTATCGCGCCGAAGGCTCTCATTCCGCCAACAGCCGAGGCCGGCGAAGGGCTTTCCCTTACGCAGGCCGGCGGCGCTTTTTCTGTGATGGGCAAAGCCATGCTGGGCATTGCCGGCGCCTACCTGCTGCGCGCCGTGGCCGAGTCCAGCTCGCTTCCCCGTTTGGCGATTGCCGTCGTTGCCATTGTTTACGCGCTTCTGTGGCTGGTGGCTGCGGCGCGCGTTCCGGCTGAAGAGTGGCTTTCCAGCACCATCTATGCCGGCACTTCCGCCCTGATTCTCGCGCCCATGCTTTGGGAACTGACCCTGAGCTTCAAGGTATTGTCTGCGCCGGCCACTTCCGCCATCCTGGGCCTATTCGTAATTGCGGCCACAGCGCTGGCATGGAAGAAAAATATGGCGCCGGTCCTTTGGGTGGCCTATCTTGCCGCAGCCACCGCTGCGCTTGCCTTGTCCGTCGCCACGCATCAACTCCTGCCCTTTATCGCAACGCTGCTTTTGATGGCGCTGATCTCTGAGTTCGCTGCCGCACGCAACCACCAGCAGAGCGTGCGATTCTTGCCGGCCCTGGCCGCCGATGCAGCCATCTGGGCGCTGATTTTTATCTACTCCAGCCCCGCAAGCACGCGCATGGATTATCCGGCACTGGGCATAGCTGCCTTGCTCTTACCCGGCAGCCTTCTCTTCCTCATTTATGTCGTCAGCGTCGCCCTCCGCACTATGCTGCTCCGGCAGAAGATCACCGTTTTTGAAACCGGCCAGGCGATGATCGCGTTCTTACTGGCCGCATCAAGCGTGCTCTACTTTGCGCCGGGCAGAGGAGCAATCGTCCTGGGCGCGGTTTGCCTGCTCTTCTCGGCGGCGTGTTACGCGGCAGTCTTTTTCCTGTTGAGCAAAGCCGCCGAAGGCCGCAACTTCCACGTCTTTGCAGCGTGGGCCGCGGGCTTGTTTCTTGCAGGAAGCATACTTTGCTTGCCGCCGTTCTGGCTTGCAACGTGCCTGGGCATGGCCGCGATTGCCGCCACTGTTTTCACAACCCGCCTGACGCTCCGGTTTCATGGCTTAGTCTTTCTGCTTGCGGCAGCGGTTGCGTCGGGGCTGCTGGAGTATTCCTTCCATGCTTTGGCCGGAAACCTGCCGGTAAGACTGGACGCAAGCGTCTGCATCGTCTCACTCTACGCGTTTCTTTGCTATGCAACCGGCAAGCATCTCCCTGAGGAGAACTGGAAATTGCAGCTTCTTCACCTGGCAACGGCAGCTCTGGCGGTCTTCGCGCTGGCGGCGCTGCTGATTGAGGGCCTGCTTTGCCTCTCCGCGCTACGCATCGCTCCCAATGCGCCTTACATTGCATTCATTCGCACGCTTATTCTCTGCGCCCTGGCACTTGCGCTGGCCTTTGCCGGCTCCCGCTGGCGCCGTATGGAGCTGACGCGCATGGCCTATACAACGCTGGGGCTGGTTGCCGCCAAGTTGCTCCTGGAAGACCTGCGCCTTGGCCACCTGGAGTTCATAGCCGCCGCCATCTTTTTATTCGCCATCACCCTGATCGCGGTTCCGCAGATGGCGCATAAAAAGAAAAAAGTGTAGGGCGCGGCCCGGCGCTCCAAGATTGAGTTCTGTGCTTTCCCACCCTTGCCACACAAACAAAAACGTGGCAAGGATGGGGCACCCAGCTCTGCTCAGGATAAAACCGGCCATCAGCGGTAGATCTGCGGGTGATAAGGACGTGGCGGCTTGATGCGAGCTTCCGCGTTCCTCAGCTTCAGCTTGCTGATATGCACGTCGTAGCCAGTTCCGGGCAGCAACGATTCCAGCACAAAGGTCTCCGTGCCGTCGGCGCGCAGTTCGCGATAGCGGTAGACGCCTACATTGCCCTCGCTGGTCTCCGTGCCTCCCGAGGGAGCGTCAAGAAAGCGCTGCGCATCAGCCACGGTGGGCTTAGCGAGAGACTCACCCTCCGTCAAACTTTCGGCCGCATAAGACCGCACCAGCTTGGTCCAATAGCGGCTGAGCAGGTCGGTATCGACAAACAGGTCAGCCCACACGATCTCGCCGCGTACGGCCACCACCACGCCGATGGCGCCTTCCTTGCGAAGCTGGGCGATCACCTGCTCCCGCGCCTTCATCACCGGAGCCGCTGCCTCATCCACCTTAGCGCTCACCGAGTTGTCTTCCATGACACGGGCATAGCTGGTGGTTCCCATCGAACGAGGGGACCCATAACCAGCGCCCGATCCGCTGTCCATCGCCGTACCGGCGGAAGGAGCAGACGCCATCGCCATCTGAGAGATGCTTCCCCGCACGGAGTTCCACACTTCCTGCTGGTCTTTGGCAACCATGGCCCGTTCCCGCACGCTGGGCTGCACCATAAAACTGTGCGCGGGCGCCTTGGCCGATGCGCCGAAGGTGGACGAGCTCGCGGTCCAGCGTCCCGGCTCGATGCAGAAGACCCCGAGATCGATGGGCTCGCTGCCGGCCGGCACAATGCGGTCCTTGGCAATCACCCTGTCCTGCTTGCCTCCGGTAACAATCTCGCCGGCCAGCAGCAGCAGGGGCTTGTCTGAGTTGTTCACCAGCACCAGCGTGTTCACCTCGTCGCCGCGAGAACGCTCCGGCTCCGGAACGCCGCGATAGCGGTCGTCATGAAAGACCGGGCCGTCAACAGGTCCCCTGTGCCGCACCATTCCCTGCGCGCGACCGGCCTCGGTCACTTCCACCTGGCCGCTCTTGATGCCCTCGTCCAGCGTGATGAACGGCGTTGCGCCGCCAGACTTCCACCCCAGCGACGAAGACCTGTCGCCGGGGACCCCGGACTTGCCGTTGGCCCGCACCACCGGGAAAAGAAGCAGATTGCCGCTCTCGATGGGGTCCAGCACCTTGTAGTAACCATTCGCTGTTTCCTGCGGCCCGCCTGCCGCCTGCACTCCACTCTGTTCGACAAACGCGGCGAGCGCCAACACCAACGCGCCAGCCAGCCCCAACCTGCTCAGATTCTTCATGACTCTCTCCTCCGCCGGGAAACCGGCATCTGAATCTGGAACGACGCACGGCAGATTTCTTGCAGAGTTTTTTAAGCGGGCCGTTTAGCGTATCGTGAGGTCGTGGGGATGACGCCCTCCCAACCCGTTGAAGCGAGCGCCGCGTCCGGCATCTCCGCCGTGCCACAGACGATTCATGTGCTTGACGAGTTCTGGCGTGAATCGGGCGCAGCCGCCTATGGGCTGGAGCGTGCGCAGTTCAACGAAATCCTGGAGAGCGTTGGGATAGCGCAGAATTTCGGCCTGGCGCAGGGAGCGACAGCTTCACGACAGCAACAGGCGAGTTTTTTTCAAGGCCTCCGGCTCGCCGACCTGGTACTGGCGCGAGCCTGCGCAAACGGGCACCAATGCGCATGGGAACATTTCATAGCCCTCTACCGCCAGCCGCTGACGCGCGCCGCCATTGCTATTACCGGCAGCGAAACGCTGGGCCGCGACCTGGCCGATCAACTCTACGCGGAGCTTTACGGGCTGACCACCCGCGACGGCGTGCGGCGCAGCCCGCTGGACTCCTATCGCGGCAAAGGCTCGCTGATGGGCTGGCTCCGCACCACGCTTGCCCAACGCCACGTGGATCATCACCGCCGCACGCGTCGCGAGCTTCCGCTTGATGATCCGGCAGACGGTTATGAACCTTCAGCCCCTATCCCTGAGCCGCAACAACCTTCCGCCGAATTGCTGCTTCTGAGCAGGGCAATTGAAGCGGCTCTCCGCCAACTGTCCGCCGAGGAACGGTTTTTGCTGGCCTCCTACTATCTGGATGAGCGAACCCTGCTGGAGATCGCTCCGCTGCTCCACGTCCACGAAGCCACGGTGAGCCGCAAACTGCACCGGGTGACCGGCGACCTCAGGAAGCAAATCGTCCGCAATCTGCAAGCGCAGGGATTGAGCAAGGCCGCCGCCCAGGAGACGCTGGGCGCAGATCCGCGCGATTTAAATCTGAATCTGAAGAAAATACTGCAAATTTCGTTCCTGGATGCGTTCCAAGAGAAGGCAATACCGTGAACTCAACTCCCCAACTCGATCTTCATCCCGACGCCGAGAGCCTTAACGCCTTCGTCGAGCAGGCGCTGGGTGTGCCGGAGCGCGAGCAGGTTCTCGCCCACCTCGCCGGGTGCAGCCGCTGCCGGCAGGTGATTTTTCTGGCGCAGCAGGCAGCCGCCGATGCAGAGGCTCCGGCAGCCCGGCCCGCAACGCAACCCGTGTCATGGTTCTGGAACTGGCGCTTAGCCTGGATTCCGGCCGCGGCGATGGCGGCAGCGCTGGCGCTGGTGGTCACTCTTCATCCCAGGCACACCGCGCCTGCACCGGAGATGGCGAAGGTCACGCCGCAAAGTGAAGTGGCCGTACCCACGCCCTTCCCGCAGGAGCGGACAGGCGCTGCAGGAGCGCACAGAGCTACACCAGCGCACACGGCGAACCCCGCTGCCGGAAACGGCCTGTTTGTCGCGCCCCGCGGGGCGTCGGAGGAGCTTGCGCAAGAAGCTGCTCCTTCAGCCGCGTTTCCGGCTGAGCCGGGCGCAACCGCGCCCTCGGCTGGAGAAGATCATGCGGCCATGCCGACTTCGATGCAGTCCGAGCAACCGCAGGCGATCGGTGCGCAATTCCAGTCCGAGCCGGCAGTAACCGCCTGGCAGCAGGAACGGCAGCGGGCGACCGGCGCATTCTCGGCCAGCGCAAATACCTCTCAGGTTTCTCAAAAGAGCATGAGGATGGAAGCATACTCCGCCCACGCCAGCAGCTCCGCCGCGCCTGCTTCATCGGGACCGCGCAAGTCGCAGCAGTCCCAGTCCGCGACTGGCGGTAGCTTCGACATGGGCACACAGCAGCAACTCACCGGATTGACTGCCTCGGGAAGAGTGAATTCGCCTAAGCTGCCCAGCGGACTGGCGACCATCTCCAGAGCATCCGCCCGAAATCTCATGTTGGAAATTGATAGGTCAGGTGCGCTGTTTTTGAGCAACGACTCCGGCGAGCACTGGCAACCTGTCGCACAACAATGGACAGGGCGCGCCATTGAAGTGCGGGCGAAAACAAGCTTGAGCGGCAACACCGCGCCAGACATGAAATTTGAATTGAAAAATGAGACCGGCTCTACCTGGGCGAGCGCGGACGGAAAAATCTGGACGGCGCAGTAAAACTACCCTGCACGCGTAGAGGCAGTAACACTCTGCTTTCTACACCGGTTTTAAAAGGGCGCGGCTGGCAGGTTTTAACCCCAACAAAAACCGCGCCCCATCAACTCGTTTCCGCGCGTTCTAGAACCGGAAGAAGTTCTTAGCCAGAAACAGCACGTTCGCCGGACGCTCAGCCAGCCGGCGCATGAAATACGGGTACCATTCGTTGCCGAAGGGAACATACACGCGCACGTTGTAACCCTCTTCGACGAGCTTGCGTTGCAGGTCGCGGCGAATCCCATACAGCATCTGGAATTCAAAATGATTGCGCTCGATGCCGTGCTCTTTGGCGTAGTTTTTGGCCGCGGCGACCATGGCATCGTCGTGAGTCGCCAACCCGTGGTACTCGGAGCTCTCCAGCAGCATATTAGCAAGCTTGATATAACTTGCGTCCACATCAACCTTGCGCGGAAACGCGAGCTCTGCCGGCTCCTGGTAGGCACCCTTGCACAGCCGCACGCGAATGCCGTTGGCGATCAGCTCTTCGATGTCTTTCTGGGAGCGGAAAAGATATGCCTGAATCACGATGCCAACCGCCTCGCGCAGCGCAGGCTTGGCATGAAGTTGCTCGACGATGTCCATCGTCACCTGCGTCAGCGACGAATCCTCCATGTCGATGCGCACAAAGCTGCCCGTTTTGCCGGCGTGCTGGACCACGCTCTCGGCAATGCTCTCGGCCAGGGGGCGTGAAAGGTTCAGCCCCATCTGCGTCAGCTTCATGCTGATGTTGGCGTTGAGCTTGCGGGCGGCAATCGCATCCAACAGCTTGTGATAGACATCTGCGGCGGCCTTGGCCTCGGCTTCCGAGGTTACGCTCTCGCCCAGCGAGTCCAGCGTAACGCTTATGCCCTGTTTGTTGACCTCTTCGGCCACTCGCAGGGCGTCGTCTATCTCCATGCCGGCAATAAACCGCGAGCTGAGACGTTTACCCACCATGGAGTGTTCGCTGAAGCGGCGCAGGACCCGATTGTGAGAGAGTGCAATAAAAAACGAACGAAGTACAGGCATTCAGTAATCCTCCTGGAACAAGCCATAGTCTTTCCGGCCATTTTCCAGCCCAACTAGTTTCTCACAAAAAAGTGGGGCAGGGCGGTGACGGGCAAATCCCGTCATTCGGGCCGGCGTTCGGCTATGCGCCTTCCCCGGCATTTTCTCCACGCGGAAGACACACATTCCTTATAATGCGGAATACCCTCTTATCGTGAAGGAGCTCCTCATGAATCGTAAACCGGCCTTGATCTTCTGTTTTCTCTTTGCTCTCGGAGCACTAGCCTTCACGCTGCCCGCTGTCCTGGCCCAAACCGCCGCGCCCACAGTCTACGTCAAGGCTGGTCATCTCTTCGATGCCACCAGCGACAACCTCCGCGACAACATGGTGCTGGTTGTCGAGGGCGAGCGCATCGTCAAGATTGTGCACGCGACCGAGGTAACCATTCCTGCCGGGGCCACGGTCATCGATCTCTCCCAGGCATGGGTGCTGCCGGGACTCATCGACTGCCACACCCACCTGGCGGCCCGCGCCGACCACTACGACCCCATCTGGGATGTGCGGACAACTCCCTTCATGGGAGGATTTAACGGCGTGGTCAACGCCAACAAGACCCTGCAGGCCGGCTTTACTAGCGTCCGCGACGTGGGTTCCCAGCCCTTCTTCGCCGTCGATCTGCGCCGCGCCATTGACGAAGGCCTCTTTCCCGGCCCTCGCGTGGTGGCCAGCGGTCCAGCCATCTCCATCACCGGTGGCCACGGCGATATGAACAGCTTTGCTCCCGGCGTCGAAAACAGAATGTACCCCGCCGAGCGCGGCTACTCGCTTGCCGACGGCCCCGAGCAGGTTCGCCATCAGGTCCGTGAGCAGATCAAGTACGGCGTGGATCTCATCAAGCTGCACGCCACCGGCGGCGTGCTCTCCCTGGGCGATAAGCCCGGCGCCGAGCAGCTCACCTACGAAGAGATGAAGATGGCCGTCGATGAGGCCCATCGCACTGGCCGCAAAGTCGCCGCCCACGCCCACGGAACGCAGGGAATCAAGGACGCGGTGCGCGCCGGCGTCGACTCCATTGAGCATGGCAGCCTCATTGACACCGAGGGCATTGAAATGATGAAGGCCCGTGGCACCTATCTGGTCGCTGACATCTACAACGACGATTACATCCTCGGCAAGGCCGTCGAGTTCGGCCTGCCCAAGGAAAATGTCGAGAAGGAAAAGACGGTGGGCCGCCTGCAGCGCGAGAACTTCGCCAAAGCCGTGGCAGCGGGCGTCAAAATCGCCTTCGGCACCGATGCCGGCGTCTATCCTCACGGCGACAACGCCAAGCAGTTCCACTACATGGTCAAATTCGGCATGACCCCGGCCGGAGCCATTCGCGCCGCCACTTCAAGCGCCGCTGACCTCATCGACCGCGCCCACGACGTGGGCACACTCGAAGCCGGAAAGTACGCCGATCTGATCGCCGTTACCGCCAACCCGCTGGAGCGCGTCGAGGTGCTCGAGCACGTCTCCTTCGTCATGAAAGGTGGCAGGGTCTACAAAGACGAACTCAGCGCCGCCAAACCGTAACCACGTACTGCGGCTTTTCTATCGAATCTCGTAGACCGTGCTGCCGTGAGCCGGCAAGGTTAAACTGACTTCCTTCGATTCCTTGAAGCCGCCTTCACTCCACATGTTCTGGGCCAGATGCTTCTTGCCATCAAGGCCAAGCTGTGCCCAGCTCACGCGTAACGTCAACGGCTTGTCGTCCAGATTGAAAAAGCCAAAGAACTCCGCGTAATTCCGCGCGCCTGGAGCGTTGATTGTGGCCTGCCACACCCGCGCGTTCTCAAACTCGGCCCCCAGGCTCTTGAGATTGACCGGATGGCTATAGGTCACATTCTGGTTCATGAACAGAATCGACTGATTGGCGATCAGCGACTTGCTGAACTCATCCAGCCTGGTCAGGTTTGCGCCCAGAATCAGCGGCGAGCGCGCCATTGCCCACAGCGTAAACTCGGTTTGCTGCTCGTCGTGCGTCAGTTGCGACTGCCTCGCCTCGCCCCAGCCCGGATGCGGCCCCAGCCAGCCCCACGGCAGCATATCCGCGTCCGGCCAGTTGCCCTCCCGCGCATAGGTAAACCACTTGGCCAGCCGGTCGAACTCGTCTCGCACGCCGAAGGGAAACTCGCTGCCGTCCGCTTTATGAGGAAACGTCCAGCCGTCCCAGTGGTCGTCGCTGATGCGCCACATCTGCGCCAACTCGGCCACCTCAGCCGCGTGCTCCAGTTGCGTCGGCCCCGGCGAAAGGCTCAGCACAATCGGGCGGCCGGTCTTGCGGATCGCCGTCGCAATCTGTTGAATCTCCGTGGGCCGGTAGGGGTGGTCGCTGATGCAGTCGACTTTGATGTAATCGAGTCCCCAGCCCGCATAGAGCTTCAGCATCGAGTCGTACCAGGCCTGACCGGCGGCGTTGTCCGCCACACCATAGTTGCCGTCATCCCACGGGCAGGTCTCCGTGGTGTCGGCCGCATCCGCCGCGTGATAGCTCGATCCCGCGATGGGCAGATTATCCTTTACCGCCTGCTTGGGAATTCCGCGCACAATATGAATGCCGAACTTCAGCCCCTGCTTATGCACCCACGCGGCCAGCGGCTTGAAGCCCGCGCCGTCCGCCGACGAGGGAAAGCGGCTCGCCACCGGAATCAGAATCCCGTTCCCGTCCAGCAGATACTTTCTCTCAGCAAGGTTTGAGCCGAAGGGGTTCTCCATGTACCACCCCTCGTCAATCACCGCATACTGCCAGCCAAGGTCTTTGAAGCCAGCCAGCACCTTCACGTTGGCTCTGAAGTCGGCCTCGTTGATGGTGAGCCCGTATGCGTCCCAACTGTTCCACCCCATCGGCGGCGTGGGCGCAGGGCTCTGAGCGGGAGTGAGGGTTGCAGCGGCTATAAAAACAAGAGCGGCGAAAAAGAAGTTGCGGCGTTCCATGTGGGAAAGATACCACAATCGCCGCAGTTCCATCCGGCCCTACAACTGTATCTTCATCGGCCAGGTCTTCCAGATCTCCGCGTAGTAGTCGCGAATCGTCCGGTCGCTGGAGAACTTGCCGATGCGCGCCACATTCAGAATCGACATCCGCGGCTCAAAGAGCGTCCGGTCGCCGCCTCCGCAGGCGCCAATGACCACGGTTCAGTCGCTTCCGCACCCCGGTGCGATAAGCTTGTGTTTGCCTACAGCAAGGAGCAAGCAAACTATGAATATGGTTCTGGGAATCGATGGCGGAGGAACGCACACCCGCGCCTCCATTGTGGCCGGTGAACGGGTTCTGGCTCACGCCGAGAGCGGCTCCATCAAGAGGCTGCGGGTGGGCGCCGAAGCCGCTGAAGCCAACCTGCGCGCCCTGCTCAAAGAGGCCTTCGCCCAGGCCGGCGTGACCGGCGTGCGCGCTGCCTCGGTAGGCGTGGCCTCCGCCTCCATGCCCGGCGTTAAGGAGTGGATCACCGCGGTCCTGCTTGATTTCGGTGCGGAGCGCACGGAGGTTGTCGGCGATGAAACCATTGCTCTGGACGCTGCCTTTCGCGGCGGCCCTGGAATTCTGCAGATTGCCGGCACCGGCTCCAACACCGTGGGCCGCGCGCCCGACGGCACACGCGAAGGCGCCGGCGGCTGGAGTTCGCGTCTGGGCGATGAGGGCTCCGGCTACTGGATCGGCGTCAACAGCCTGCGCCGCGCTCTTCATGCCCATGATCGAGAACAGCCCACGCAAGTCCTCAAAAAAGTAGGCGAAATCTGGGGCACACCCACCCTGCGCGAGTTGATTAACCTGGGCGACAGCACGCCGGGACCGGACTTTGCCGCGCTCGCCCCGGCGATCAGCGAACTCGCAAACGCCGGCGATCCCATCGCCCAGGAAACCCTAGCCCAGGCCGCTGCCGATCTGGTCGCGTTTGTTCTGCTCGTCCGCGCCAAGCTCCGCCGCAAGCACAATATCGCCGGCGAGGTTCCAGTAGCCTGGACCGGCGGCGTCCTGTCGCACATGACGCTGGTACGCGAAGCCTTTTTTGCAGGACTGGAAGCAGCCGCGCCTCAGATGCCGGTGAAACGGGAAGAGGTCGTTTCTCTCGAAGGCGCTCTGTGGCGGGCGCAGCGGCTGGCGGAGGCCGCCGGTTAACGAGCCGCTTCCCCGTTTACAACAGACCCAACCAGCTTTCCCGCCCCATCCACGGCCACCAGGCTGGCCGGCATTCCCACGGCGACGGAACCCGCCTGATCACCTAAGCCCGTCATCGCTGCCGGGTTCACAGTAAGCAACCGCAGAGCCTGTTCCAGCGGTGCGCCGGTGAACGCCATAAAATTTGTCAGTGCGCGGTCCAGCGTCAGCACGCTGCCGGCCAGCACGCCGCGTGCCATGGCTCTCCCATTGGCGACCTGCACCGCAAAGTCTCCCAGTTGGTACGTGCCATCGGGCATTCCCGTGGCGCTCATCGCGTCGGTCACCAGAATCGCGCGCTCCGGCCCCTTGGCCCGCCACCATAGTTTCACCATCTCCGGCGCGGTGTGGATGCCGTCGCAGATCATCTCGGCATAAAGCGCGTCGCAGGTCAGCACCGTGCCCAGAATCCCCGGCTCGCGATGATCCAGCGGACGCATGGCGTTGAAGGTGTGCGTCGCGCTGATGGCTCCGGCTTTGATCGCCGCGCGGGTCTCGGCGGCGGTAGCGTCCGAGTGGCCCAACGAAACCTTAACTCCTCGCGCTGTAGCGTGTGCGGTCAGCTCGACAGCTCCCGGCAGCTCAGGAGCCAGCGTCATCAGCCGGACATGCCCCTCGGCGGCTTCAAAGAGCCGGTCGAAGGTGGCGATATCGGGCGCCAGCAGGTGTTCCGGCGGCTGCACGCCGCGCCGGGTATGCGAAAGAAATGGGCCTTCCAGATGAATGCCAATGGGCCGCGCCTGTCCCGCAACAGGCGGCTGCGCCAGCAACTTTGCCAGCCCGGAAAGCGAGCGCAACGTCGCATCCAGCGGCGCGGTTACCGTGGTGGCCAGAAAACTCCCCGTACCATGCTGGGCCAGAAAGCTGCCCATTGCGGCAAGCGCTTCAGCCGAGGCCTCCATCACGTCGTGGCCTTTGGCTCCGTGAATATGCACGTCGAAAAACGCAGGCCCCAGCGTTGCGCCGGGAAAGTCGAGAACCCGCGCATTGCCGGGCGCATCCTTGGCCGCGCGCGAAGCAATGGATGCAATCCGGCCGTCTTCGATCACCACCATCGGCCTGTCGATCAGCCCGTTCCCATCCCAAAGCCGCTCAGCTGTCAGCACAGTACGCATATTGTGATTATTGCAGGCGCCGCGGACTTCCGATCATCCGCTCCTCGCGCCTGTGCGCGAATGAGTGAAGCGCGCCTAGAGAACCAGCGTGGCGCCATCCGGCTCCAGCGTGCTGTTCTGCGGATGCACCGACCTTGGTCATGCAACGATTCCCAGGCGGGTCAGCTCCATCTGAAAGCGCGATCCGCCCCGGTTTTGTAAAATTTGTTCATGCATACCACGGCGCGTTTGGCAGTTTCCTTTACGGCCCTCATTTTTGGGACCGGCATTCTTGCGGCGCAGACCATCGATCTGCCCTCCAGCAAGCAGTTGATCGGAGAGATTCCCGGGCATCCACAGCGGTTGAACAGCCTGCCCATTTCGATGGCTGTTTCTCCGGATGGACGCTATGTGGTCACAGTGAACGCCGGCTTTGGTGTCTTCGAATCGCAGTATATGCAGTCGCTGGCGGTGCTCGACACCCAAACCGGCGCCGTGGTGGACTTTCCCGACGACCGCACACTGGTCCGCGCCAAGCAGACGCTCTTCTCCGGCCTGGCCTTCAGCCGCGACGGTAAGCACCTCTACGCCAGCATGGCCTCACTCACCGACCCGCTCGCCAACGGCAAGGATGCAACCGGCAACGGTATCGTGGTGTACCGATTCACCGCTGGAAAGATTGCTCCCGAGCGCAGCTTTCCCCTGCCGCTCCAGCAACTCGCCCCCGGCAAAAAGACCAAGCTGCCCAGCGGAGCGGACAGCGATAAGGGCATTCCCTTCCCGGCGGCGATTGCGGTCATCGGTTCCGCTGCTTCGGAGAAGCTCCTGGTCGCTGACAACCTTTCCGACGACGTTCTGCTGCTCGATGCCGCCAGCGGCAAAATTGAAACGCGTTTTGACCTGGCCGAAAGCGATGCGGTGCCCTCCACTTATCCCATTGCCCTGGCGGTCTCCAAAGATAGCGCGCACGCCTATGTCGCCTTGTGGAACGCATCGGAGATCGTAGAACTCGATCTGACCAGCAAAACAGTCGGCCGCAAGCTCGCCCTCCTCAAGCCTTCCAACCCCATGGCTCCCGGCACCCACCCTTGCGCTTTTGAGCTCTCGCCCGACGGCAGGACTCTCTACGTCGCGCTGGCCAACCGCGATGCCGTGGCCGCCGTCTACGTCAGCGCCGGTCGCTTCTCCGTCAAGGGCTACTTCGATACCCGCCTGCCGCATCAGAGTTACTTTGGCGCCGAGCCGGTGGCGCTGGCTGTCAACGCCAACGGCAGCCGCCTCTACGTCGCCAATATGGGCAGCGATGCCGTTGCCGTCTTCGACACAAAGAATCTAACCGTCCCACGCAAGGCTATGGTCGAGCCTCTCGGCTTTATCCCCACCGAATGGATGCCCATCTCCATGACCTTCTCTGGCGGCAAGCTCTATCTGGCCACCGACAAGGGAAAGGGCACCGGCCCCAACAACATGCCCCAGCCCCCCACGGAAGCGGCAAAAAATAAAAGGCTGCTGAGGCCTTTCACTTACATCGGAACGCTCCTCTACGGTTCTCTGGCCACCCTGGATGCGGCTGGCATCGATCAAAATCTGCCCCAGTGGACCGCGTCCGTGCTCGACTCCAATCGCATGAAGGCAGCTGACGAGAAGATTGCCTTCGCCGGCGGCGCGCCGAATCCCATCCGCCACGTCATCTACATCCTCAAGGAGAACCGCACCTACGATCAGCTTCTCGGCGACTTGAAAAAGGACGGCAAGCCGGTGGGCAACGGCGACCCCGGCATGACCATGTACGGCGAGGCGATTACCCCCAACCAGCACAAGCTGGCCCTGCAGTTCGGCGTGCTGGATAACTTCTACGACTCGGCCGAAATCTCCAGCGGCGGACACGTCTGGTCCAACGCCGCCATCGGCACAGACTACCTGGAACGGACCTGGCAGCAGGCCTATCGCGGCGGACATCGAACCTACGATTCCGAGGGCATGGTGGCCAACGGCAATCCGCTGTTGCAGAAGATTCCCGATGTCAGCGATCCGGCCAGCGGCTACATCTGGAACAATCTCGCCGCCCACGGCAAAACCTACTACCACTTCGGCGAGTACATCTCTTCCGTCTTTTGCGACGCAGCCAAGGTTGCTGACCCGCAAGCGGGAGCCATGCTGGCCGGCAGCAAATGCCCGCGCAATGCCGTTGCGCCCGGCGAGACCTTCCCTCCCGAGTGGGGCGGCGGCCAGAACAAATGGCCCTGGGCAGTTCCGCTGATGGCCTCCAACACCGCAACCAAACAGGAATTAGTGGGCCACTTCGCCGTCGAAGCTCCGGACTTCAACCTGATGATTCCGGATCAGGTGCGTGTGGAGGTTTTCCTGCGCCACCTGAAATCCTGGGTCGCGGACAAGGCTCAGGGCAAAGACACCCTGCCCAATTTCATCCTCATGCGGCTGCCCGACGATCACACCCGTGGCACCCAGCCCGGCGGGCCCAGTCCCAAGTCATCCGTAGCTGACAACGATCTGGCCGTCGGCCGCGTCGTCGAAGCCGTCTCCCACTCGCCCTTCTGGGACGATACCGTCATCTGCATCATCGAGGACGACGCCCAGAACGGCGGGGACCATGTGGACGCTCACCGCAGCATCGCGCTGATCATCAGCAAATACTCACCGCGTGGCCCCAACGGCACGCCCGTTGTTGACAGCCGCTTCTACTCCACCGTCAGCATGATTCGCACCATGGAGTCGCTGCTCGGCCTGCCGCCCATGAACAACAACGACGCCCTCAGCTCGCTGATCTCCACGCTCTTCACCGGCCCCGGCGACCAGCCCGCCTACACAGCCGACTACGGGAACCGCGACAACGGCCTCATCTACATCGCCAACGCACCGACAGCCGCCGGCGCGCGCGAAAGCATGAAGATGGACTTCACCCACGCCGACCGCGCCCCCGCCGAAAAGCTCAACGTAATTCTATGGAAGGACGCTATGGGAGACAAGCCGGTCCCAGCCATGCTCAAAGTCCACCACAAGAAATCCACCACGGACGACGACGATTAAAGCAGTGTTTTTCCGCCGCAAATGCACCGTGCCCTGTCATCCTGAGCGGAGCGCAGCGGAGTCGAAGGACCTGCTTCTTGCTTTTCTGGCGCACGGGTGGGAATCCACGAAGCCAAACCCAGCTCTCGCTCATCCAATAAACTATGCACATGACGAAGCGTATCGGCATCCATCTGGGCACAACGGGCGGCGCATCCAACGCCGTCGAGCGGGCGCGGGAGATTGGCGCCAACACCTTGCAGATTTTTTCCGCCAGCCCGCGCATGTGGCGCGCCCCCAAGGTAGACCCCGCGCAAGCCGCCCGCATGAAGGAGTTGCGCGCCAAACTCGACGTGGGCCCGCTGGTCATCCACACCAGCTACCTGGTCAACGTCTGCAGCCAGTCCGATGAGATTCGCCAGAAAAGCATCGCGGGCTTTCGCGGCGAGATCGAGCGCGCCCTCGCGCTGGGCGCCGAGTACCTGGTGCTCCATCCCGGCTCGTGGAAGGGGCTCACGCGCGATGAGGGCCTCAAACTCGCCGCGGACTCCATCACCAAAGCCATCGACGGCCTGGCATGGCAAGAAACGCCCTTCCACATCCTCATCGAAAACACCGCCGGAGCCGAGTTCTCCCTCGGCGGCAGCTTTGAGCAGGTGGCCGAACTGGTTGAGCGCCTCAAGCCGACGGCGCCGGTCGCCGTCTGCCTGGACACCTGTCACACCCACGTCGCCGGTTACGACCTGGTCACCGCCGAAGGCTACGAACAAACCATCAAACAGGCCGCCGCAACCGTTGGACTTGAAGCCGTCCGCGTCTGGCACATGAACGACGCCAAGGCCGAGCGAGGCTCCAAGCTCGACCGCCATGAAAACATCGGCCAGGGCACCATGGGCCTCGAACCCTTCCGCCGCCTTCTCAACGACAAGCGCTTCGCCCACTCCGCCTTCATCGCCGAAACCCCGGTCGAAGAGCCTGCCGACGAGGAACGCAATGTGCGAGTGCTGCTGAGCCTGGTGAAGTAACTTCACAATCCAGCGAGCGTTATCCATCGAATGGCGTCATACTGTTTGTGCCGTCAAATCTTGCGTATGAGGTTCGTTATGCGCATAAGCTTCTTTGGAGTCTTGGCGCTGGTTGCCGTTTCGGCGCTGCCGGTTTCAGCTCAGTCCCATGATCGAGATTTTGTTATTGAACATTGTGGGTACGTAGACTCATCGGTCCGCAATCCCGCAAAATCCGTACGCGAGCCCTCCATGACGAAATACATAATTTCGTCGCAGCGGTTGCAGGCAGATGGAACCACCAAGTACAGCGAGTCAACTCTAGTGATTATTCATGGCTCGCAGGGCCGCTGGATGAATTCAATCACAGTAGCTCCATCGCCGGAAGAAGAGTCGCCGCATACCTATGTCTGCGTTTACGACCCTGTTGCTGGCATCAGGA
>CABEBC010000147.1_pt1 | contig 26017 bp, 27 predicted proteins | sample 3422291 | NCBI WGS metagenome assembly CABEBC01 (sample SAMEA5534345, study PRJEB31848) | metagenome | biome: tundra; feature: field; material: soil | place: USA | collected 2013-05 | depth 0.45 m
CTGTCCGGTGAGCCGGGCAGGGGGGATGCAGCCGGCGGCATCAGCGAAGGGCTGGCTGTGGGCGCGGAGTCCAGCGCGGCCACAAAACCAGCAGCGGGCCGCGCCTTGATGAGTGCCGTTCGCAGACTGTCGCGAACAAAGTCATGGATCAGGCTCTGCTGGCGAAACCGCACTTCGGTCTTGGCAGGGTGAACGTTGACATCCACCTCTTCAGGCGGCATCTCCAGGAAGAGCAGCACCACGGGAAAGCTGGTGGGCGGAATCACGTTGCGATAAGCCTCGGTGATGGCGTGCATCAGCAGCCTGTCGCGGATGAGGCGCTTGTTGACGAAGATGTAAATCGAGTTGCGGTTGAGCTTTTGCAGTTCAGGCTTGGAGTAGAAGCCAGTCAGCCGCAGGACTCCGGGGTTCCTTGCAGACTCATCGGGGTTCATCTTCCACGGCGGCGGCGCGGGCAGACCGCCGTGTTGCAATGGGAGTTCCGCGGCCACGGGAAGCAGTTGAGCCAGCGTATCCTTGCCGAAAATCTGATAGATGCGCTCGGCGGTGCGCTGGACAGGCGGCGCGGAGACGATGGTGTGCGTGGCTGACAGCAGCTCGAAGTGCTTTTCGGGGTGGGCAAGGGCGTATTGGGTGACAAGCGCCGTCACATGGGATAGTTCGGTCGACTCAGCGCGAAGAAATTTGCGGCGGGCCGGCGTGTTGAAGAAGAGGTCGGCTACGGTGAGCGTGGTGCCTCGTGGCAGGGCAGCGTCTTCTACGCGGAAGATCTTTCCCCCGGCGATTTCCAGGCGCGTTCCGGCGCTCTCCTCTCCGGTGGCAGTTTCCAGGGTGACGCGGGCTACCGAGGCGATGGAGGGCAGCGCCTCGCCGCGAAATCCCAGCGTTGCGATGGAGAGCAGATCGTCGACGGTGCGGAGCTTGGAGGTAGCGTGGCGCTCAAAGGCCAGCAGGGCGTCGTCGCGATTCATGCCGTGTCCATCGTCGCTGATGCGGATCAGCTTGCGCCCGCCGGCCTCGACTTCGACGCGGATGCGACTGGCGCCGGCGTCCAGGGCATTCTCCAAGAGTTCTTTCACGACCGAAGCAGGCCGGTCCACCACCTCGCCCGCGGCGATCTGATTGGCAACCTGGTCGGGAAGTATGCGGATGCGGCCCATAATTTCTAAGGTTAACGCAGGGAGGGGTTGAGGGTGCCGGTTGAAAAGCGGGGCGATATCGTCCCAAACCGAGGCTCAAAGCGCGGGCGAATATATGGCGAACAATTAAGGAGGGGCGGGACTGGTGCTCCGTCACAAAATAAATAGGTTCGAATGTCAACTAAAGTGCTTAGATTTCGTTTACGTTAGTGTGGGATACACTTCTGGATGGCCTGTACCGTCCGCTCAGGTGGCCTCCCTCATGCGCGTTCCATTTGAATTCAGGAGTAACCCATGCAGTCATCGCTATCGAATATCAGCAAAAATGGCATTCTGGCCTTTGCCGCCAGCGTATTCATCCTTGGTGTGGTCATCACTGGCTGCACAAGCTCAATGACAAGCACGAGCAGCACCAGCAATCTGATCCCGAATGTCAATACTTCCACGTCGCTAGTCAGAATTACGGATGCGGCAAGTGATCAGATTCTAGCCGTCAGCCTGAACCTCAACTCGCTGGTTCTCACCGACAGCTCGGGAAAGGTGACCACCAACCTGCTTCCCGCCGCCGGGATTACCTTCGAGGCGACCCATCTGGACGCTGTGCAGGAGCCGCTCTTCAGCCCTGCGATTCCCCAGGACACCTACGTCAGCGCAACGCTCACCTACTCGAGTGCGCAGGTGGCCTACGTCGATCCCACAACTCACACGGTTGACCTGGTCACGGCTACGCTGGCCAATACTTCGCAGACTATTTCCTTTACCGCGCCCGTCACCATCAGCAACACAAATACGTCTTTGTTAATAGACTTTCTGGTCCCGAATTCGGTCGTCATCTCCGGCAGCACCGTCACCGTCACGCCGCAATTCAAGGTCGCAGCTGTTCCTGTTGCCAGTACTCTCATGACAACCCACAAGGGAAAGGTGACGGCCATCAGCACCAGCACCAATTCCTTTACGCTGACCGACCCCGCCGGAACCGCGCTGACTATTTACGTCAATGCGAATACGTTGTTCAATCCATCGCCGTTTACGAACACGATATGTCAGGGAGTCGCCTGCCTCGCCACGCTGCAAGTCAATGCGCTGGTTGAGGTGGACACCGTCATCACACCGAGCAGCAGCACCACACCGCCGCCAGGCTCACTGCTGGCCATGCGCGTGGAAGTGGAGGACCCCGGAACCACTGCCCCAAAGATGCTGCTTGGCCCGGTCACTTCCCGCACTCCAACCGCTACGGGGACTCCGGCAACCTCCTTCAACATGCTGCTTCGTCAACTAGTTGGGAATAGCTCTGCAACCGCGGTGGAAACGGTCAACGTAAGCGTGACCGGCTCAACCAACTTCCTTTTGCCCCCGCGCTATACCGTCCTGGCAACGGCTCTGCTCTTTGCGCCGAGTTTCACCTCCTCGACCATCTTTGCCGGACAGCATGTTGCGGTGGTTACGACGGGCGTGACGAGTGGCGCAGCTACGGCTAACACCGTACTGTTGCAACCGCAGACCATCAGTGGCGTCATTACAAACATTGCCCCCTCCGGCGCCTACACGGTTTATACCGTCACGCTGCCCGCCAGTCATTGGCTGGCAACGCTGACCGGGCAAACAACAGTACTGGTCTACACCAATGGCCAGGTCGTGCCGCTCACCGCCGCAACCCCGGCAGTCAGCGCTACGATGCGCTTCAACGGCTACCTCTTCAACGTCGGCGGGACACTGCGGTTGTTGGCCTGCGCGCAAGCCGGGCCTCCAGGAGTCCCACTCATCTGATCGGGCAGCCTTAAATAACAATCAGCTGCTGAAATCCGCCGGGGCGCTGCAAGCAAGCAGCGCCCCGGCGGCGTTTGCGATGGAGAATCAACTCGAAAGAGGGAGCGTGCTGGAAATGCCGGGCCGAACAGGACGCAGCCATTTGTCCAAGCGGCCCAAAAGCAAAAAGCCGCCCGAAGGCGGCACTTGCGAAGCGGAGAAAAGCGGGTTTAGATGCCCAGGCCGAATTCGCCGATCTGCTTTTCACCGGCATGTGCGTAAAAATCGTATGGATCGCGGTGGTTGAACTTGTAACGGCTAAACAGTTCGCGGCCTACGAAGAAGCCCACCGTAGCCACGGCCAACCCCACCGATAGCCAGCCAACCACCTTCAGAGTGCTGGATTCCTTCGATTCTTCGGCAGTCTCATTCTCGGCGGTTGGGGCTTCTGGCTCAGTGGACATGGCAGCTTTCTCCTGGAAGCATGATACCGCAATTGCGCCTTGTCTGGCTCAACGACAGTGATGGTCTCTGACTGGTTATGCTGCAAAGCAATCAGCGGCTTGCTTCCGTAAGGCAGCGGATTACTGGGTCGAGTCGATGCGGGCCAGCCACGACGATTTCGCTTCTTCGGGCAAAAAGCTCGAGCGGATGGAGTTGGCAGCAAGTTGGCGCAATTCGTCACCAGTAAAGCCCTGTTTGGTGTGGGCCAGCAGGTATTCGTTGGCCAGATCGGAGCCGAAGAAGGCCGGATCGTCGGAGTTGAGCGTAACCATAAGGCCCAGATCGAAGAGGCGGCGCAGCGGGTGGGCGGCAAACGAGGGGCAGACGCCAGTGCGAATGTTCGACGTAGGGCACAACTCCAGCGGCACGCTCCGCGTTTTTAACTCTTGGACGAGTTTTTCGTCCTGAAGAACCGATACGGCATGGCCGAGGCGCTCCGAACCGATGGCGAGAGCCTCCCAGATAGCCTCGGGGCCGGTAGTTTCGCCGGCGTGGTTGGTCAGGTGAAGACCGGCCTGCGCGGCCTGGGCATAGAGGGCACAAAAGGGCTCGGAGCCAGTGCGGCGCTCGTCGCCTCCCAGGCCAATGCCGACGATGGAGGAATGAGTTGGCTTGAGTTCGGTAGCCTTGAGGAAGACGCGCTCGGCCTCCTCAACGGGAAAGTGGCGTACGGCGTCAAAAATCCAATAGATCGAGAGGCCCCGTTCGCGTTCAGCGCGCTCGCGGGCTCGCTCCAGGCCGGCGAAGATTGGCTCGAAGGCGGCGGAGTCGTGGTCGCGCCAGTGGTAGATGACGCCGACGGAGATGTAAACCTCGGCGTGAACCACTCCCTCAGCGGCAAGATGCTCCATCATGCGCCAAGCGGCCAGCTCATAGTCTTCCGGGCCGATCAACTGCGCGGTGACGGCCTTGAAGGCGTTCAGGAAGCCAGTAAAATCGGTGAATTGATAGAGAGCTTCGGCCTCGACGAGCGTGAGCGGCTGGGCGTCGTGGCGCGCGCTCAGCTCCACCAGCGTCGAAGGCAGAATCGCGCCTTCGAGGTGCAGGTGCAACTCGGCCTTGGGCAGGCGGCGGATGAAGGCTGAAATCTCTAGCGTCATCAGAATCTACTTTAATCCCGCGAACTCCGAGCGGTGACGGCTGTAGAGGAAGTAAATGGCAAGCCCCACTGCCAGCCAGGCGAAGAAGGCCATCCAGGTCATCACTTCCAGGCCCATCATCAGCAGTACGCAAAAGACGATGCTCAAAAGCGGGAAGAGCGGACCCAGCGGAGCACGAAAGCTGCGAGGCCGCTCCGGCTCGCGATAGCGCAGGATGAGTACCGCGATGGAGACCAGGACAAAGGCGAAAAGGGTGCCGATGTTGGAGAGGTTGGAGACAGTGCCGATGTCCAGCAATCCGGCGGGAATGCCGACCACAAATCCGGCGACCCAGGTGGCGACAGCAGGGGTGCGGAAGCGTGGATGAATGCGGCCGAAAACGGTGGGCAGCAGGCCGTCCCGGGACATGGCGAACCAGACGCGTGCCTGGCCGAGCTGAAAGACCAGGATGGAGGAGACCATGCCCAGGATGGCGCCGATGAGGACAAAGAGGCGCACCCACTGCAAGTTTCCTGCGCCGGGCAGCAGGGAGAGCCGCTTGAGGGCGTTGACCACCGGGGCGGCGTCGCCCATCACCGACTGCCAGGGCACAATGCCGCTGAGAACGATGGCTACCGCGCCGTAGAGCACGGTGCAAGCCACCAATGTGGCCAGAATGCCAATGGGAAGGTCGCGCTGCGGATTCTTGCATTCCTCGGCCGCCGTCGAGACCGAATCAAAGCCGATGTAGGTGAAGAAGATGATGGAGCCGCCGGTCAGCACGCCGGTCCAGCCGTTGGGCATGAAGGGATGCCAGTAGTGAGGCTTGATAAAGCTGGCCCCGGCAAAGACAAAGACCAGAATGGCGGCCATCTTGACCAGCACCATGACGTTGTTGGCGCGGGCCGACTCGCGAATGCCACGCACCAGGAGTACCGTCAGGAGCATCACGACCAGGAAGGCGGGAATGTTAAAGCCAAAGTGCCAGCCGGATTTGTAGAGATCGTTGCCGGCAAAATCCTGAAGACCGGTGGGCAGGTAGGCCGGGGAGATCCACTGGACAGGCAGGTGGACGCCGAACCAGTCAAAGAGGTCGACCAGGTGAGCGGAGAGGCCCACGCTGACGCTCATGTTGCTGAAGGCGTATTCCAGAATCAGATCCCAGCCGATGATCCAGGCCACTAATTCGCCGAGCGTGGCGTAGGTGTAGGTGTAAGCCGAGCCGGCGATGGGAATCATAGAGGCTAGTTCGGCGTAACACAGCCCGGTAAAGACGCATACGATGGCCACCAGCACCAGCGAAAGCGCCAGTGCCGGTCCGGCGCCGGGACGGCCTGCCAAAACTGTGTGATGGATGAGGTAGTGGAGCAGCGGCGTGTCACGAACGGAGGGTACATCGAACTTTTGCCCGGCCATGGCCGTGCCGATGACCGTAAAGATGCCCGAGCCGATGACCGCCCCGATGCCCAGTGCGGTCAGCGACCACGGGCCGAGAGATTTTTTCAGGGTGTGCCCTGGCTCTTGCGAGTCCCGGATCAACTTATCGATGGACTTGCGGGCAACAAGTTGTCTGTACAGGACGGTTCTCCTCATCCCGCCGGCTGCGGATGCCTGAGACTAGCGGAATCCTGCCGGTCAGAGGTGTTTCCCGGTTCAGAACGCCTCCGAGTCAGTGTAGCGGAACGTGTTGCCCTTGCGGAAATGAAGGATGCTAGAGGATGTAGCTGCTTTACCCTCGCCAATTCCCGATGCCACTCCATATCACTTCAATCCTGCGGTATTGCGGAATGTTAAGCAACTGGCGAAGCGCGACTTTCATTCTTTCTTCGCCTCCGCGACTATACAGTTCATCTCCGATCTCTCTCACTTTTGCCTCGTGTTGAGCAAGTTGATCTTTGGTGCATTTGCTGTTCGCGAGCAATGAACAAAACTCTCTAAGAAATTCAAGCATCTCCGATTCAGACATGCGTGGAACACTGACAGCCCGCCTCACACTTTCGTCGGTGTTTGTTTTCGCGATTTCAGAACGTATCTTCTGGTCAGTAATCTTGTTCATTGCTGCCTGGCGCACACCCAAATCCCTATCATGCATGGCGAGCTTGGCGAGAATCGTCTGGTCGGTGAGCCTCTTTACTGCCTCCCAGCGCACTTCCGAGACGCTGTCGGTTTGGGCGATCTCTGCGAGTGCGGTCTGGACGGTGAGCCTCGCAACCGCCGTCAGGCGCACCCACTGGTTTGTGTCGTTCTTGGCGACGTTGGCAAGCTCGGCCTGGTCGGTAAGCTGCCTAACGGCCTTCATGCGCATCGACTGATTACCGTCGTTTTGGGCAATCTCGGCCAACACTGTCTGGTCGGTGAACTTGTCGATCGTTGCCATGCGTGCGGTCAGATCCCCGTCGTTCTTGACAACCGAGGCAAGCGCAGACTGGTTTTCCGGGCTTCCATCCCGACTTAAGAAAATCCATAAGTGACATGGGCATCTCCTAACACAACTACGGTGCGATAAGGAAGATGGTATATGCGAACATTAATATTGCAAGGTTCCAGATCGGGCGCGCACCGCGCGCCCGCCCGGAACCCCATTGTTGTAAAGGATCTAGCGCTTACCTCTTGGAGACGCCGCGCACCATCTTCTTCACTTTCTTCTTCTTTTCGCCGCGCGCTCCGGTTCGTTTGGCCTTGGGAGCGGCCTTCTTGCGGGCGGCGCGCTTCAGTTTCTTCCGTTCCAGCTTGTCATCGATTTTGGTGGTGTCTGCCACTTGTTTCCTCTTTCGCTCAAATCTCTTCCGGTTTTCCCGCAAATTGGGCGGATGTGATCCTTAGAATAACAGGGATTGTGCGCCTGTGAAAGCGGCGCGGATGCCTAAAGAACGGCGCTGGCACGGTATCAGGCGTACAATGAAGATAGATCTGAATCTATCAGGCCCGTCTTTTGAATGAGAAAAGCCTGCTCGGCTCTTGCCTTCCTACCGCTCCTGACGAGTTCCGCACCGCACGCAACAATCACCTGTTGACCGGAGTCAAGTCATGCGTTCCGATAAGATACACCGCGCCTTGGCGCAGGGAATGAACCGCTTTGAAGTCTGCCAGTTAGTCGCCAAAGGCGTCAAAGCTACCCACAAAACCGGCGCGCGCTTTGAAGATTCAATTAACGATGTGCTGCAATATTTAGGCACTCATGTTACGCTGCTGGAAAATCTACACCCGGCCGTTCCCCAGGTCAGCGTCAAGAGCCTCAAGCCAGCCGCGTAGCTTGTCATTGGTCAGAAGGCGAACACAAAGAGCCCTGAGACGTTCAACGCACTTTGCCAGAAAAAACCACCAAACGCAAGAAAGGGACGGCAGTTTGCCGTCCCTTTTCTGTTTGAATCAGAACTGATTGGAAGGGGGGTTACCCTTAGACAACCTGGACGTTCTCAGCCTGCCAGCCCTTGGGACCCTTGGTCACGTTGAACTGGACGCGCTGGCCCTCTTGCAGTGAACGGAATCCGTTCGACTGGATGGCGGTGTGATGAACAAAGACATCCTCGCCGTTTTCGCGGCTCAGAAATCCAAAACCCTTGGCGTCATTAAACCACTTGACTGTGCCTGTTTCCATTGTGTGTTGCTCCTTCGATACTGATTTACCGCGAACGCAATGTGGAAGTTTGCGAGTAGGCGGTAACCGGAACAGGCAAGAACTTCAGATCGAATTCTACGATTGAATAGAGTATAGCACGGATTGGTCAAGTGGCCAGGATATATCTGGTATGGCCAGGGGTTGCAGGATAGGTTCCAATTTGGAGCCAAAGGCTGTCTGGCATCGCCGGGAAAGTGTGTCCAGAGTATGGGATACAGGGTACACTCGTTCTGGTATTGGAGGAGTGACTCTTGACCAACGAAAACATCCGGGTGCTGGTCATCAACCCCGGAGCAACGTCCACGAAGTTTGGGGTTTATACGAAGGACGGCGCCGAACTGGTGCGCACCATCCGGCATGGCGATGAGGAACTGGAGCGCTTCCGCGGGAAGCCGGTGCTGGCGCAGTTGGACTATCGCGCGCAACTGATCGAACAGGCGCTGGCGGCGGCCGGGTACGCCACGGATGGTTTTGCCGCCGTGGCTGGCCGGGGCGGGTTCCTGCCGCCGGCAGCCTGCGGCACCTATCTGGTAGACAACGCGATGGTGGAGGAACTGAGGCTGGCGCGTCGCGGCGAGCACGCATCCAACCTGGGAGCTTCCCTGACGCTCCGTTTCGCTCAGACTGCCGGGGTGAATGCCTACATTGTGGACCCGGTGACGGTGGACGAGTGGCAGGAGTGCGCGCGTCTCACGGGCTCGCCTCTGGTCGAGCGCACAGCCATTAGCCACGTACTGAACATCAAGGCCGTGGCGCGGCGATATGCGCGCGAGCAGGGACGAACCTACCAGGAATTGCGGTTGATCGTTGCGCACCTGGGCAGCGGAATCACCGTTTCAGCCCATCAGGATGGACGGATGATTGACAGCAACACTATCGAGGAAGGCCCTTTCGGCGTTGATCGCAGCGGAGGGTTGCCGGTGCGGGCGCTCATCAAACTCTGCTTCAGCGGCAAGTATACCCAGGATCAACTTGACCGCCATGTATTCGGAGACGGCGGCCTGTCTGCTTACCTTGGTACGCGCGACCTTGTCGAGGTGGAACGGCGCATCGACGCGGGAGACCGCGAAGCCGCGCGGATCTTCGAGGCGATGGTCTACCAGATCGGTAAAGAAGCCGGAGCGATGGCCGTGGCGCTCAAGGGCAAGGTGGACGCCGTGCTGCTGACAGGCGGGATAGCGCATTCGAATAAAGTGGTGACTCTGCTGCGCGACGCCCTGGACTGGATTGCTCCCATCCGGGTTTATCCCGGCGAGGATGAATTGCAGGCTCTGGCAGAGGGGGTTTTCCGCGTGTTGAACGGGGAGGAGCAGGCAAAGAAGTTGGGAGACTAAGCGGTGGCAAACTTGGAAACGGTTTGCCTGGAAAGCGCTTCAAGGGCGGATGTCCGGCTATCCTATGGAAAGTTGTCATGGCCAATAACTGCCCGAGATCCTGCAGATACCAGTTTGTACCCTGAAGCGGATCCGGCTTAGATCGGCGATTCCGATACGCCTCACGTCGTAGCGGGATGTGTTTCCTGGCAGGTTTGTACCGCCATAGAACGAAAAGGCTGCGCGGTAACCTGCCTCATGCGCTAACGTCTGCGTCTGTTCAGTGAAGCTGGTTCTGCCGCCTACCGGATAGGCAAGCACATCGGCTTCAACGCCAAGTTGCTCCTTCAGGATTGCTCGGGACTTGGATAACTCCTCTCGTTGCCGCTCCGGTTCCAATTGGCTGAGCACAGTGTGCGAATTTGTATGTGACCCCATCGCCATTCCGCCTCCGCTCATTTCTCTAGCCTCATCCCAGTTCAGGAATCGCCGCAGCGTAGTGGGTGGCTCATCGCCCCTGGTCTCTTCCTTCAACTCCTGAATGAAACGCGCAGGATCGGAGTTGCCCGGCTGCTTATATAACCCTAGAATCGCTCGCAAGCTTTCTACTAATCCACCCTTATCGAGATTGACCATTAATTGAGCAGGATAATGAAGCAAGAAACGGCGCCTGTGAGCAGTTTTTACCAGGTAGGCAATGTGATCCCACCAGGGGATTTGGTTAGTTCCAACCATGCTCGTAGTAAGAAAGAAAACGCCTTGCACTCCATGCGAGCGCAGAATGGGATAAGCAGTTTTATAGTTATCCAGGTAGCCGTCGTCGAACGTGATTAACACGCGGCTGCGATTCTTTTCTTTGCGCGTGCCTTCGATAAAAGCCAATGCTTCATCGAGAGTTACCAATAAATCGTGGCTCTTCAGATAAGAAATCTGATCATTAAACTGATCGGCGGTCGCCGAAAATACTCCGGGGTCAAACAGATCGTCATCCGAGTCGCCGATGCGATGATAGTTCAAAACCAGGAGAGAATCTCTCGCTGGAAGTTGTGAGAGCAGGAAGGAGATGCCGCTCCAGTACAATCCGCGCGCCAGCAACTCTCGCTTTCCGCCCAATTGCAACCTGCCTTTCATTCTTCCCAATCATAGTAAGACACGGAAACTAGCAACAGCGTGTCAACCATGCAGGGGAAATTCACCATACAGCCGTTGTTGTTCTCCCGCGGCGAATAAACTCACGCACCTTGGCTGCATCCTTGTGGCCCGGCGCAGCTTCAACGCCGGAGACTGCATCCACGCCCCAGGGATGCAGCGTGGCAATGGCTTCGACCACATTGGCCGGGTTCAGCCCGCCCGCGGCTACCAGGCGCTGTTGCGTTCCGGCGTTTTGGAAAAGGGTTTTGTGTGCTGCTTTCCAGTCGAAGATTATCCCCGTGCCGCCGGCGGCTGTAGCCATGCTTGAATCCACGAGCACCGCGTTCACATCCTCGTTCTGGGCACAATCGGCAATCTCGGCTGCACAAAGCGCGGCTCTTTCAGGAGAAAAGTGGATCACGCGCAAGATGCGCACTTCCGGCCCGAGTCGCTCGCGCAGTCTGGCCGGCAGATCGCGGTCTGCGTCAAAGTGCAGTTGCACGCCCGTCAGGCCGCAGGCTTGAACCGTGGAGACGATCTCCTCCACTCCGGCGCCGACAAAGACGCCGATCTTCTCCACGGTTGCCGGCAAATGCGGCGTGATTGCAGCCACTTCGGCCACCGTTACCTGGCGCGGGCTGGGCGCAAAGACAAATCCCACTGCGTCGGCTCCGACTTCAGCAGCCACCAGCGCATCCCCGAGCGAAGTGTTGCCGCAGATTTTGATCCAGATGCTCATCAAGCTGCACCTGTTGTGACGGCTTGGGCCAGCAATTCCGCTAGCGCAGTTCCTGGATCGGGTTGGCGCATCAGGCTCTCGCCGATCAGGAAAGCGTCAAAGCCTGCCATGCGCAACCGCGCCAGGTCATCCCTTGTCGCGATGCCGCTCTCGGCCACACGCACTACTGCGGGCGGAATCCTATCCGCTAATTCGAGCGAGGTTTCGAGACGCACCTTGAATGTTTTCAGATCGCGATTGTTCACGCCAATAGCGTCCGCGCCTGTCTCCCCCAGCGCATTGAGAGCGCGGTCAAGCTCCTCCGCCGTATGCACCTCAACCAGCACGTCCAGTGAAAGGCCGTGCGCTGCCTGGGCAAAATGCGCGAGTTCGCCGTCGCTGAGCGCGGCAACAATCAACAGAATCGCGTCCCCATGGTGCGCGCGCGCTTCCACAATCTGATACTCGTCCACCGTGAAGTCCTTGCGCAAACAGGGCAACGAAACCGCCGCCGAGGCCAGCTCCAAATTGCGCAGGCTGCCTTGAAAAAACGGCTCGTCCGTCAACACCGAAAGCGCCGCCGCGCCGCCCGCCAAGTAGCGCTGGGCAAGCCACGCTGCGTCGAAATCCGCGCGAATCAGCCCCTTCGAGGGCGAGGCTTTCTTGATCTCGGCAATCACCGCTGGGCCCGTGGCGGCCTTCTCGCGCAGAGCCTTGGCCCATCCGCGCGGCTGGTGCAGTGCGGCCAGTCGCTCCAGTTCCGCTATGGGAACACGCGCCCTGGAAGCGGCCACTGTGGCGCGCGTCGTCGCAAGAATATTGTCGAGGGTTGTGGTCATACGCTGGGTCAAGTATACGATCAGAGCCTCTAAGGACTTATTTTTATAATTGTGTAAGAAACTCCTGCCGTGAATGACTACCTTATACAAAGAGAGCCTGAACGATGCCCAGTTCGCGAAGCCAGTCCGACGACTTATACGCGAGCGCGATTCACGCGTATGGTTCAGCGCTTGATCGTCTGGCGCGAGCCTATGAGTTCGACCCGGAAGATCGCCGCGACCTGCTTCAGGAGATCCATCTTGCTCTTTGGCGCAGCTTTGATGCCTTCGCGGCGCAATGTTCTCTCCGCACGTGGGTTTATCGCGTGGCGCACAATGCGGCCACGTCGCATGTGATGCGCTGCCGCAGAAGAAAGTCGAAGACTCTTGTCAGCCTGGAAGAGATCGAAGAACAAGGCGGCATTGCAGCCAACGAAGACAGCTATCAGTCGCTCGAACAATCTCAGATTCTGGAGAAACTCTACGCGCTGATTCAGCGACTGAATCCGCTGGACAGGCAGGTGATTCTTCTCTACCTCGAAGGCATGGATGCATCTACGATCGGAGAAATCACCGGAATCTCTTCCGGCTACGTGGCCACGAAAATTCATCGCATCAAGGCGATTCTCCGCGAGCAATTTCGCCATGGAGGAAACCATGAATAACCTTAATTCTGACGACAAAGTACGCGGCGTGTGGTTAAGCCAGAGTTCGGAATTTATCTCAATCTCCCCGGAAGAACTTCGACAAGCCTCCAATCGAATGACAAGACGTATTTTTTGGAGAAATCTCAGGGAATATCTGGCCACAGCTTTCGTTGTGGCTATATTCGGATATTACTTCTACAAGTTTCCCACTGTTCTTCTCCGTCTGGGTTGCGGCCTGATTGTGGTTGGCTCTTTATTGATGGTTTTTCAACTTTACAGAAACGGTTCAGCCACATCCATGGCGAAGGGGATGAATTCAAAGAGTTGTGTGGATTTTCACCGCGCGGAGCTCCTGCGGCAACGCGATCTTCTCTTATCGGTGTGGAAATGGTACCTTCTTCCGTTTGTTCCTGGGATGTGTGTTTTTCTACTTGGGCTCTTGCAAATGGTCCTCCAGCAGCCAGCCTCTCGTTTCCACTACGGCTTGGTCGCCCTGTGGTTCGGCGTTTCCACTGTTTTTTTAGCCGGTGTATTTGCCTTGGTGGGAAAGTTGAATCAAATGGGAGCGAAGAAATTACAAAAAGAGATCGACGCGCTGGATGCAGTGAAAATCGAACCGTGACACCGTAAATCCGTGTGGCTTAAATCTCATTCAGAAGACCTGCGATTCACGTTCATTCCCCAACCGCCATCCTCACCGCCTCTTGCGCGTTGGCCGCCACTTGCACCAGCCCCCGGTTCTTCGCCTTCACAAACCCCGCCGCAACCGCAGTATCAAGAAATGCCAGAAGCCCATCCCAGTACCCCGCAGTATTGATGAGGATGCAGGGTTTTGTGTGCATGCCGAGTTGCGCCCAGGTCACCACCTCCACCATCTCGTCCATCGTGCCGTAGCCGCCCGGCAACACCAGAAACGCATCGGCCAGCTCCACCTGGCGCGCCTTGCGCGCGTGCATGGAGGGCACCAGTTCGAGCCTGGTCAGCCTTGTATGCTCGAGTTCGCGGCCGGTCAGCACCGCGGGCAGCACTCCGATGACTTCCGCCCCGCCGGCCAGCGCCGCATCGGCCACCGTGCCCATCAGCCCCACGCAGGCTCCGCCATACACCAGCCCCAGCCCGGCGGCGGCAATGGCCGCGCCCAGAGCGCGGGCCTCGGCAGCAAATGCAGGATTGGTTCCGACTGCCGCACCGCAGAAAACCGCCACGCGACGTACAGGTTGATGGGAAGATGTCATAGTCTCATCACAGGATAACTCGGTAGCCAGAGAGAACCACCCCAAAACCGGTACACTAGACCAAGGATCCTTCCCGCCCGGACTTGCCCTTTGCAGCCTCTCGCCGACAACCTGAATCCCGAACAGCGCGCCGCCGTCGAGGCCACAGATGGGCCGCTGCTGATTCTCGCCGGGGCAGGCTCAGGCAAAACCCGCGTCATCACCAGCCGCATCGCCTGGCTTATCCGCGAGAAAGGCGTCGCCCCGGACTCCATTCTGGCCGTCACCTTCACCAACAAGGCTGCCAGCGAGATGGGTGAGCGCGTCGACCGGCTGCTGGGCCATTCCTCGCTGGCCAAGCCGTTGCTTTGCACCTTTCACTCCTTCTGCGTCCGCATCTTACGCCGCGACATTGAGGCTCTGAAGGTGGGCGGCAATGCGGAAGGTGGGGGCCTCACCCGTTCCTTCACAATTTACGACGAGAACGACCAACAGGCCATCGTCAAGCAGATCATGAAGCGCATGGGCCTGGACACCAAGCAGCTCACCCCGCGCGCGGTCCTGGGCAAAATCTCCTGGGCCAAAAATCATATGCTCGATCCCCAGGAGGTTTACCTCTCCTCCAAAGACCCCAACGGCGAGCGCATCGCCCACATCTACCAGAGCTATAAGGCCGAGCTGCGCAAGTGCAACGCCCTGGATTTCGACGACTTGCTGCTGGAGGCCGTCCGCCTGCTCAAAGTTTCCACGGAAGCCCGAGAGCGCTACCAGCGCCGTTATCGCTATCTGCTGGTTGACGAGTACCAGGACACCAACCGACCCCAGTACGAATTGATGAAGCTCCTGGCTGGTGAACGAAAGAATGTCTGCGCCGTCGGCGACGAGGATCAGAGCATTTACTCCTGGCGCGGCGCCGATATTCGCAACATTCTCGAGTTTGAAAAGGATTTTCCCAACGCCCGCATTGTTCGTCTGGAGCAGAACTACCGTTCCACGCAGAATATTTTGGAGGCCGCCGGAGCCGTCGTCCAAAACAATCTGAAGCGCAAGGGCAAGAAGCTCTGGACTGATCGCCTGGGCGGTTCGCTCATCGGCTACTACGAGGCTCCTGACGGCGAAAACGAAGCGCTGTTTGTCGCCGACCGCATTCAGCAGTTCCTTCGTGCAACAAGCTCGTCCAAAACTCAAGACCGCGGAGCAGGGCATTGCGCCATCCTCTACCGCACCAACGCCCAATCCCGCCTCTTTGAAGAGGCGCTGCGACGCTACAATATCTCCTACACCATGGTCGGCGGCTTCAGCTTTTACGAGCGCGCCGAGATCAAAGACTTGCTTGGCTACCTGCGCCTCATCCGCAATCCCCACGATTCGATGGCCCTGCAGCGGGTCATCAACACCCCGGCCCGTGGCATTGGCAAAACGACGCTGGAGACTTTGGAACGGCTGGCTCTGGAAACCGGCCAGTCTACCTGGGACGCGCTCTCCGCGGCCATCTCCAACCGCCTCATCCCCATGCGCGCGCTCATGGCCATCGAGTCCTTCCGCCAGCTCATTCTTGACGCCCAGGCCATGATGGACCCTGACTTCGCTGGCAAGCTCTCCGCCGACGTTGCCGCAACAGAGATGGATAACGCCGATACCGGATTCGAGTTCGGCGCGCCCATTCAGGCTGAGAATGAAGTTACTGAGGTGAAGGGTACGGGCTTTAGCCCGTACATCCAACAGGCATATTCCGCGGGGGCTTTAGCCCCTGAGGGAGAAACGCTAAAAATAGCCGCCGAAATAGTCGCGGCGGGCGAAAAAGAGAAGGCCAGCGCCTTTCGCTCCCCCGGCGACGCTGCCACCCTGCCCGAACTGATCCGTTTTCTCCTCGACCGCACCGGCTACATCAAAGCTCTGGAAACCGAAGGCTCGCCGGAGGCCTTCAGCCGCATTGAAAACCTGAAAGAGTTGGCCAATGCCGCGCATGACGCCGAGGTTCGCGGCGAGACCCTGGGCGAGTTCCTCGACCACGCTGCCCTGGCCTCTGACACCGACCAATTCGACCCTGACGCACGCGTCACCCTCATGACCCTGCACGCCGCCAAAGGTCTGGAGTTTCCGCTGGTCTTCCTCGCCGGCCTCGAAGAGGGTCTTTTTCCCCACTCCCGCATCCTCAACAACCCCGACGAGCTTGAAGAAGAGCGCCGCCTCTGCTATGTCGGCATGACCCGCGCCATGAACTCCCTGGTCCTCACCCGCGCGCATTACAGGAGACGGTACGGCAACGACGCCCCGGAGATGAGCATCCCTTCCCGCTTTCTTGAAGAAGTTCCCAGCCGGTTGATTGAGAATCTTGGCGGCCGGTCAGCCGTTCAATCCTCTGCCTGGTCCACCCCCGGCTACCCCAAGAGTTATAGCCGCCCCGGCGCAGCGAGCGACTTCGCCGACCGGCACTACAACTACGAAGACGAAAATCAGGAAGCCCCGCGTTCGCCCACAAGAGGCATCGCGGCCAGCGCAACCAAGGGCGGTAGCATGGGTACAGCTCGCTCTTCCTCCAAGCCTTTTGTCGCTTCATGGATGACTCCCAGGACGCCTTCAACCAATCTCGAATCTCATCCAAAAGGTAAGAGCGCGGAAGCGCAGGAACCGCCACCGCCGGGCTCCATCGACAACATCGCCCGTTTCTTCGGCGGCAAGGCAGGACATGGCAAACCCGGCTCGCTTCCACGTCCGGCAGGGTCAGCTCCCGCCATGGACCTGCCCGCATCCAGCGGCGCGGTCAATCTGAAAAAAGGTCAGCACGTCCGCCACGCAAAGTACGGCGAAGGCACCATCCTCCTGCGAGAAGGCGAGGCCGAAGCCGCCAAGCTCACCATCCTTTTCAACAACCACGGCGTAAAAAAATTGATGGAAAAGTTCGCCAATCTGAGAAAGATTTAGGCCTTTCATTTACCACAAAAGCAATGTTCCCCAAGTCTCGATGGCCAGGCTTGCGCACTTTCTTTGCCGAGATCGTTCTTATTTTTCTCCGGTCAGGAATGCACCGCATCCCCATTTTCCCTGCCAAAATGGCTTTTTTGCGCTCCAGGACCCTCGGATTAAACGCAAAGAACGACCCCACCTCTCGTTTCTGGGCGTCGATTTCTCTCCCGCCTTCGCCAACACACTCCTTCCTGCGCTACCATAAAGTCAAGATTGGATACGCGTATGTTTGTCGTTGTTTGGCAGTTCGAGATTGCAGAGGATAAGATTGCTGCCTTCGAGGCCGCTTATTCTCCCCAGGGCGCATGGGCGCAACTCTTTGGCGCCTCGCCCGAGTATCGCGGCACGGAGCTGCTCCGCGACGCCTACATCCCCGGCAACTACCTCACCATCGACCGCTGGGCCAGCGAAGAAGCCTTCCGCGCCTTCCGCAAGGACCACGACCGGGAGTACGAAACCCTGGATCGCGCCTGCGACGACATGACCAGCCGCGAAATCCGTATCGGCGCCTACATCGCCTGATACCCCGGCAACTCAACTTCGGGCAACTCTCCGGCGCCTTCGTCAGCCCCCCGGCCTTGCCGGGGCAACAAGAGCTCTCCTGGTAGCCAAAAAACTTTCACCGTTTCTTCGCTACTTTTTTCTGGCCTTGTCTGTTTCGTCCTGCTACAATCCCTTCGGAATGAATTCCATGCCGCCGCGCCGCTTCCCCGCCGAGGTAAGCAAGAACCGGCTTCGGTGAGCACCTACAGGAGAATCCCCCATGGCAATCGCCGATGACCGCACCAAAGCCGTAGAACTTGCCCTTGCGCAGATCGAAAAACAGTTTGGAAAAGGGTCGATTGTCCGTCTCGGCTCGAAAGAAGCTCTCGTCCCGATTGCCGTAATCTCCACCGGCTCCATCAGCTTCGACGCGGCTCTGGGCGTCGGCGGCATTCCCCGCGGCCGCGTCAGCGAGGTCTTCGGCCCCGAATCCTCAGGCAAGACGACGATCTGCTTGCAGATCATCGCCGAGGCGCAGAAGCTGGGCGGCCTGGCGGCCTTTGTGGATGTCGAGCACGCCCTGGACCCCGCCTACGCCAAAAAGCTGGGCGTGGACATCGATAACCTGCTGGTCTCTCAGCCCGATAGCGGCGAGCAGGCCCTGGAGATTACTGAGGCCCTGGTCCGGAGTGGCGCCATCGACGTGCTGGTGCTCGATTCCGTCGCCGCCCTGGTCCCCAAGGCCGAGCTGGATGGCGAGATGGGCGATTCCCACATGGGCCTCCAGGCCCGCCTCATGTCCCAGGCCCTGCGCAAGCTCACCGGCGCGGTCTCGAAATCCCGCACGGCGCTGATTTTCATTAATCAAATCCGCGAAAAGATCGGCGTCATGTTCGGCAACCCGGAAACCACCACCGGAGGCCGCGCCCTCAAGTTCTATTCCTCGGTGCGCGTGGACATCCGCCGCATCGCCGCCATCAAGGACGGCGACGTCGTCACCGGCAACCGCACCAAGGTCAAGATCGTCAAAAACAAGGTGGCCTCGCCCTTCCGCGAGGCGGAGTTCGACATCATCTACGGCGAGGGCATCAGCCGCGAGGGCGACGTCCTCGACCTGGCCGTGGTCCACAACATCGTCGAGAAGTCCGGCGCATGGTACAGCTACTCCGGCGAGCGCATCGGCCAGGGCCGCGAAAACACCCGCTCCTACCTCAAGGACAATAAGGACATCTTCGCCAAGATGGACGGCGAACTGCGCAAGAAACTGAACATCGGCGGCATCAAAGCCGAAGTCCCCGAAGTCCCCGCCACCGGCCCCGCCGAAGCCAAGGAAGCCGTCCGCCCGCGCAAAGGGCAGTGAAGACTAAGCGTTCAGCTAAACTCCCAGGTCTCGGAATTGAGACCTGGGGCGCTGCCCCGAAATGTTAGAGGTGGTTTTATGCTCTCGTTTCGATTCGTTAAAAAGACGTTTTTCTTTGTGCTCGTGATTCTGGGCCTGACTGTTTCGGTGACAGCCCAAAGTAATGTCGAACTCAAGAAACAAGCTACTGCCAGAGACGCAAAAGCCCAAGCCAGTCTTGCGTTTGTGACCGAATATGTTCGTGAGCTCTTTGCTATCGAGAATATCCGCGCTTCCGGCGAGCAAGCCCTTTCCCAAAGCACGAACGAGGAGAAGTTTTCTAACGCTATCTATACCAGCAAACGAATGCAATTTGAACTGCGTTTACAGATCGACATCCTAAAAGGAATGCACTTGGACCCTCCGTTCGAGACACTCATCCCAAACATAATTAAATTTGACGAGAGCAAGATCGAGTTACTTCAGAGATTAATCGACATCAGCAGCGCCTTTATTAGTGGCCCTAAGCCGGGTGTTGATTACGGCAAACTAGCTGCCGACATGCCGCAAATAAGAGCTGCAAAAGATTACATCGATCAATCTTTGTTCGAGTCCACTCCGTTGATTTTCGCAACTCTTATAGATATGAAAGCGGACGCACAAAATCACGCAAGCCACCTAATCATCACAAGAGTAGAGCGTGAAAAATTGCTTAATGATATTACTATTGACTTCGGATCAAAACTCGATATGGAAAACCCGAATTTTCAGGTTGGCGCGGCTGCGATCTTGAAGGAAGGTTTACTCAAACACCAGTCGTCAGATGATCCGTGGGAATAATAGCCGAGTGCCCCTGGTCCAGATTTTCGGACCTGGAACCACGCAGACCATCTCGCCAGGCGCTAAAATAGAGATATGGAATCGACCCTGCGCAAGTACACGAGCTTCGACGAGATGAAGGCTGACGAGTATCGCTACTGGCAGAGTCGGCCCGTGCATGAGCGCATGGACGCGGTTGAAGAGATGATACAGACCGCTTACGCGATTAAAGGTTGGGAGGTCGAGCCGGATGTACCAAGATTACAAAGACCTTTTGTCCGCCTTTCATGCCCATGGCGTTAGATACCTCATTGTGGGGGCATACGCGGTCATCTATCACGCACAGCCCCGCTTTACCAAGGACATCGATCTTTTCATCAAAGCAGACCCTGCGAACGCGCAAGCGATCTACGCAGCACTCGCTGCATTCGGCGCGCCGCTCCAAGGCATCCGGCCGGAAGATTTTGCCGAGCGCGGCACTTTCTTTCGCTTCGGACACGATCCGCACGGCTTCGATATTCTTCCCGATATTCCCGGCGTCGATTTTGAGTCGGCATGGCAGCGGCGCGTTGAAGGCGTAATCGACCCAAAAAGCGGACTCAAGGCATTTTTCATCTCCGCTCCCGACCTAATCGCGTCGAAGCTGGCCGCTGGAAGGCCGCAGGACATCGCTGACGCGGAGGCTGTTCGCAAGGCCGCCGAAGCATCTCGCTTTTGAGACCTGTGAGACCACGAATCTAATGGCGCGCAAGCGTCGCCCGCTTGGACGGCCAGTCCCCTCACCGCCGCCCGTGCCCGTGCACAAATACCAGCATCCGCAATAGCAGCAGCAAAACCGCAAACGCCACCACGCACGCCAGCACCAGCCGGCCGGAGCGCGGCTTTGCTTTGCGGGTTTGGTCTCGGCGGCTCATCGGCAAGCCAAACCAGTGTACCGCGAGACATCCAGCGTCAGGTTCACTCGGCTCCACGCTGCGCCATCCGCCAAAACCTGTTTTCCCTCTTGCTGATAGAATAGAAATTGCCGCACTGTGCTGCGATTGTCGCGGTGCTGAGAGCGCCAAACGGGCTTTCTGATCCCTGACCACTGATCACTGTATTGTCCCCCAACCTATAGCCCATAGGCCAAGCCTGAAGAAGGAAAAACTCCCCTGTGACTCAGACGATACGTAATATCGCCATCATTGCCCATGTTGACCACGGCAAGACCACTCTCGTGGACGCCATGCTGCGCCAATCCGGTACATTCCGCGCCAACGAGCAGGTGGCCGACCGAGTGATGGATTCCAACGAGCTGGAGCGGGAGCGGGGCATCACCATCCTGGCCAAAAATACCGCCATCGTCTTCGAAGGCGGCAAAATCAACATCGTCGACACGCCCGGCCACGCCGATTTTGGCGGCGAGGTGGAGCGCGCCCTCAAAATGGTCGACGGCGTAATGCTTCTCGTCGACGCCGCCGAGGGTCCGCTTCCGCAAACCCGTTACGTCCTGGCCAAGGCTCTCGAAGCCAAGCTCAAGCCCATCGTGGTCATCAATAAAATTGATCGCCCCGATGCGCGCCCGCAGGAAGTCTTGAACGAGATCTACGACCTTTTCATCGACCTCGACGCCGACGAAACGCAACTGGATTTTCCCGTGCTCTACGCGGTGGCCAAAGATGGCACGGCGACCCTCGATCCCGCCACTCCCGGCGTCAACCTGCAGCCGCTCTTTGAAACCATCGTCTCCACCATTCCGCCGGCCACCGGCGACGCCGACGGCACCCTGCAGATTCTGGTCACCAATCTCGATTATTCCGATTACTTTGGCCGCATCGCCATCTGCCGCGTCTTCCAGGGCACGCTTCACTTCGGCGACGACGTCACCATCTCTAAGCGCGACGGCTCGCTGATGAAGACGCGCATCACCAAAATGTTCACATTCAGCGGCCTCAAGCGCATTGAGATCACCGAAACCACCATGGGCGACATCGTGGCCGTGGCCGGCGTCGAGGGCATCACCATCGGCGAGACCATCACCAGCGTCGAAAACCCCTCGCCGCTGCCGCTCATCGTGATTGACGAACCCACCATCGCCATTCAGTTCAGCATCAACAACTCGCCCTTCGCCGGACGCGAGGGCCAATACGTCACCAGCCGCAACCTGCGCGAGAGGCTGGAAAAAGAACTGCTCACCAATGTTTCCATTCGCGTGGAAGACACCGGCTCGCCAGACAGTTTCAAGGTGCTGGGCCGCGGCGAGCTGCAACTCGCCATCCTCATTGAGATGATGCGCCGCGAGGGCTTCGAGCTTTCCGCCGGCCGCCCGGAGATCGTCACCAAGGTGGTGGACGGCACGCGCATGGAGCCGGTCGAGCATCTCACCATCGACGTGCCCGATGCCTACACCGGCACGGTGATCGAAAAGCTCGGCCCGCGCAAGGGCGAAATGACCAAGATGCACAATCACGGCTCGGGCCGCGTGCGCCTGGAGTTTCGCGTGCCCAGCCGCGGCCTCATCGGCCTGCGCAGCGAGATGCTCACCGAAACCCGCGGCACCATCGTGATGAACGCGCTCTTCGACGGCTACATTCCCTACCAGGGCGAGATTCCGCAGCGCCCCACCGGCGCGCTGGTCTCTGATCGCCAGGGACTCACCACCACCTACTCGCTCAACGGCCTGCAGGAGCGCGGCATCTTGTTTATGGGCGCGGGTGTCGAGGTCTATGAGGGAATGATCATCGGCGAGCACGCGCGCGATAAAGACCTCGACGTGAACGTGGTCCGCGAAAAGCACATGACCAACATGCGCGCCTCCAGCGCCGATGAGGCCATCCGCCTGGTGCCGTACCGCAATCTCAACCTTGAGCAGGCCATCGAATTTATCGCCGAGGATGAGATGGTCGAGGTAACTCCGAAGTCTCTGCGCCTGCGCAAGAAGGTTCTGCAACAGAATCGCCGCCCCAAGCGCTGGGAGAAGAACGCCGAGTAATTGGCTCCCCGTATGATAAGCTCCTCATCAAATGGCCGGCTTCGTTGTTGACATCATTATCGAGTTTTTCTTCCGGATGAGTGTGAATCTCCTCCAAAGAATCGGAACCAGCAAATGGCCGGTTGTTACGGCGATTGTTTCCAATTCAGAAAAGCGACCCTATCCGGGCTTGGGATGTACAGTCATTGTCATCCACTACAAATATCGCAACGCGGAGATGCGCTACGAAGGAACACACAAAGAGCCGTTCATGTCTTTTGATAATTATGCGGAGGCCTATCTGAACCGCTTTCCCGGCGGATCCGAGTTTCCCGTGCGCATAAACCCCAAAGACCCCTCGGAATCCATCCCTGCAAATCGAAAAATTGTTTTCACTAAGGTAAAGTAGTTATGCTGCTAGGCTGGGATTCGTCGCAATCCAGTGAACGCTGAATCACGCTTTCACCGCCGGAACATCGCCGTTACCGCCACCTCAATCACCGCGAATAGCACGCTGACCGCCGCCAGAAAACCCTTGGCCCTCTGCCAGTTCTGCTCGTGCCGCTCCATGCGCCGTTCCAGATCGGCGACGCGCCCGCCGTTGCCGTCGCCCGTGAGATTCGTCATCTGCGTCTTCAGCACGCTCAGATCGCTCAGCACCTGCGCTTCGAATTCATTCATCATTCGCATCCGCTGAACCCCATCCGCTCACGTTCCCTCAAAATTTCGTTCACCATCACAGCGGCAGATTGATAAACAGTGCCGTTGAAAACTCCGAGTAATTCGGCGGCGTCGCGCCGTCAGTACTGTGTGTTCACCGACCCGTCGCTCAGATAGAAAATTGCCGTGTAATACAATCCCGCCGGTGTCGCCCCCTGGTTGGCTGCCAGATTCACGCTCACAAATCCATCCGGAGCTATCGCCACCGTCATGCTGTCGGCCGCCACCACCTGCCCGCTCGCCGTCGTAAACGATGGCCAGCTCACCACCAGTGTTCCTGTCCCTGGCTGGCCGTTCGCCAGATAAACCGTCCCCTGAACCGTCGTCGTGCTGAATGCCTGCGAGTGAGCCACGCTTCCCAAACCCATCAGGAATAACTCAATCAGTAGCAGCCCCATCATTCCGCTGGCGCGCAAACCTTTGTGATTCGTGAGCTTCATTCGTCTCTCTTCTTTCTTCTCGGAAGCAGGACTAAGAGTTTTTCCTCTCCGCCCTGCTCCCGCAAAGTCTTGTCTTTGTGAACAATGAACTGCTATCCCGCTGTTTCGTCCAGCTTCGCCTCTTCTGCCACAACTTCGTCCCCGGTCAACTGCCGCTCCGACTTCAGTCCTTCCGCATAACTGCAAAGTTGGCTCATCACCACTGGGTCTTCGCAATTGATGAGCCCATCCGCCAGATCAATCAACAGTTTGAGGCTCATTAAGTTGCCGCTTTTGATCCCGCTGTCGTACAGCGCGTCGACAATCTTCGTTTTGTTATCTCTTAACTTGTTGTCGGCTTTTGCGTTCAACTGTGACTTGCCCGGGTTGACCGCCTTCGTTTCTGTCCCGCGCGGCTTGCCCGCAGCCGCCTGCCATTTCCTTGCCACCACCATTTCTCCGCCAATCCCGTCCCAATCTTTCACGGCCGCGTACTCTGCTCCGTAGAAAGGGAAAGGGGGGATTCCCCTTGGGAACCTCCCCTTGCATTCGCCGAATTGGACTCCTCGGTCGCCGCGAACTCCAGCGGCTTCCTGCACTTCAAACCGCCTTGCTATGTTCTTCGCAGCTCCGCATCAATTCGGAGAACATTCTGATCTCTTCCAGAGTTTGCCTTGCCCATGCCATTCTGCCTTCGGCCGCTTTCAACGCTTCCATGCGCGGCCCTTCGTTAAGGTAAAACATCCACTTGTTCTCTGAAGACGCTCTCAGCCTCTCCCCACGCTTGCAACTCCGTGGAAGTGGTCCGAAAAAAACAGGGAAGCCACTTCCTTGCTCCCCTGTCGCTCTCTTCTCATTGTTCCCGTTGAATGTTCTTAGCTTAACCAATCTATAGCGAATTTAATGCAACATTCTAAACAGCTCTCTTCTCCCATCTTTTCAATTACTTAACTCAATTTCCCCAACTCCCGTTCTTTGACAAGAATCCCAACAAAGAACAAAACGCCTCAAAATAAACTTTACTTTTCTAAAATGGGAGCGGCCGCCCTCGTCAATGGAAGTGGGTGCCCCACCTTCGGCACGTCTTTGTTTTTGTGCCTAAGGTGGGATATCTATAACTACAGCCTTTTATCTCTACAGTTTTTATGGCTTTTTCCCGCCACATCCCTCCTCTAACGCTCCGCCGCCTAAATGCTCTACCATAGCTCGGTGACCTCCTCGGCTCCTCACTCTCCCACTCTCCTCGTGCACGGTGGCGCATGGGCCATCCCCGCCGACGCCGCTGCCGCCCATCAGGCCGGTGTACGCCAGGCTCTTGAAGCCGGCTACGCTCTACTCTCTCGCGGAGCATCCGCCCTCGACGCCGTCGAAGCCGCCGTCACCGTCCTCGAAGACGACCCCACCTTCGACGCCGGCCGCGGCAGCTTTCTCACCTCCGATGGCCGCGTGCAGCTCGATGCTCTCCTCATGGACGGCGGCCGCTTGAAGGCTGGCGGCGTAGCCTGCGTCGAGCGCCTGCGCAACCCCATTCAGGCCGCCCGCCTGGTCCTCGAGCAAAGCCCCCACGTCTACTTCGTCGGCCCCGGCGCAGAGAACTTTGCCCAGGCCCACGGCATGACCCTCATCGACAACTCTGAACTCGTCCTCGACCGCGAGCGCGAGCGCCTCGTCCATGCCAAGCTCCGTGAGTCTGCCGGCCTCGGCGACGACACCTTCTCCGGCCAGGATTTCCCCCTGCACCCCGTCCTCCACGACGACAAAAGCCCCGAAACCGCCTTCCCGTCTCATCTGAACAGCCACGACACCGTCGGCGCCGTCGCCCTCGACGCCCAAGGCAATCTCGCCGCCGCCACCTCCACCGGCGGAACCCTCAACAAAACTCCCGGCCGTGTCGGCGACTCCTCCCTCATCGGTTGCGGCTGCTACGCCGACAATCTCTCCGCCGCCGTCTCCCTCACCGGATGGGGCGAACCCATCATGAAGCTGGTCCTCGGCAAGTGGGCCACCGATCGCGTCGCCTCCGGCACAGCCCCCGACATCGCCGCCCGCGAAGCCATCGCCTATCTCTTCAACCGTCTCGGCGGCCACGGCGGCATCATCCTCCTCGGCCCCGACGGCCGCTTCGGACTCGCCCACAACACCCCCGCCATGGCCTGGGGCATCGCCACCCCCACCACCCTACAAACAGGCCTCACAGTCTGACCATCTACAAATTTGGATGCCCCACCCTCGACGCGTCTTTGTTTTTGCGGCTAGGGTGGGAGTCTTCTCCCGCCGACTTGCCGACTTGCTAATATCGAATCAGTGACCGCCGATTCCAACCCCCGATTCACCCTCACCCAGCGCCTGGTGCTGGCCGTCGTCCCGCGCGTGGTCTCTGCGCTGGTCTGGC
>CABEBC010000180.1_pt1 | contig 25222 bp, 20 predicted proteins | sample 3422291 | NCBI WGS metagenome assembly CABEBC01 (sample SAMEA5534345, study PRJEB31848) | metagenome | biome: tundra; feature: field; material: soil | place: USA | collected 2013-05 | depth 0.45 m
AACATTTTCAATAGGTCGAGGGAGACCCCGGTCGGGGTTGTCATATCCCACCCTTCCGCAAAAAACGCGGAAGGATGGGGCACCCGGACATTTTCTGCCTATCCACAATGTGAGCCAGATCACACTAAAAGCGACTATGATGGGTTGAGAATGAGCAGGTGGGAGGCTTCTCGGGCCTACCGGGCAGCGTGCGAGAATCGTTTTAGAATCAATCGCGGAGAATAGATGGCAACCTTTGGCAGTTTTGCACTTTTGATTGCGTTGGCGCTGGCCACCTACAACCTGCTGGCGGGGGCGTTGGCGCTGCGGTTGCTGGCCACGGGGCAGCCGGCGCGGATTTCGCCGGAGCGGCTGGCGGATACGGCGCGGCGGGCGGGAATGGCGGGGTTTGCGGCCATTACGGCGGCGGCCTTTGCGCTGGTGTGGGCGGCATTTACTAATGATTTTTCAATCACTTACATTATGGAGCACTCCAACCGCGCGCTGCCGATGGCCTATAAGTTTTCCGCGTTGTGGAGCGGACAGGAAGGCTCGCTGGTGCTTTGGGCGTGGCTGCTGGGGGCCTACGGGTTTGTGCTGCGGCTGACGCATAAGACCGATGTGAAGCTCTACGCCTACGCGGGAATGATTCTGGCCGGGATTCAGGTTTTCTTTCTGGTGGTGCTGAACTTTGCCGCGCCGCCGTTTGCGCTGCTGAAGGGCGTGATTCCCGAGGACGGCAACGGACTGAATCCGCTGTTGCAATACCCGGAGATGGTGATTCATCCGCCGCTGCTTTACCTGGGCTACGTGGGATTCTCGGTGCCGTTTGCGTTTGCGCTGGGCGCGCTGATGATGCGCTATCCGGGCGAGAAGTGGATCAAGATTACGCGGGTATGGACGATGGTGACGTGGCTGTTTTTGACGGCCGGCGTCTTTCTGGGGATGCACTGGGCCTACGCCGTGCTGGGCTGGGGCGGCTACTGGGGCTGGGACCCGGTGGAGAATGCCAGCCTGATGCCGTGGCTGACGGGAACGGCCTTTCTGCACTCGGTGATGATGCAGGAGAAGAAGGGCTTGATGAAGAGCTGGAACGTGTGGCTGATCTTTTCCACGTTCCTGCTGACGATGCTGGGCACCATGCTGACGCGCGGCGGGCTGGTCAGCTCGGTGCATGCCTTTGCGGAGTCGTCGATCGGCTATTGGTTCATGATCTTCATGGTGATTGTGACCGCGGTGTGCGTATTCACTTATGTTTTTCAGCGCGACCACCTGCAGAGCGAGCAGCGGCTGGAGTCGCTGGTCAGCCGCGAATCCAGCTTCATGTTCAACAACCTGGTGCTGCTGGCGGCGTGCTTTGTGATTGTGTGGGGGACGCTGTACCCCATCCTGAGCGAATACATCGAGGGAGCGAAGGTTACGGTGGACGCGGCGTGGTACAACGGCGTGGCCGTGCCCATCGGGCTGTTTTTGCTGTTTCTGATGGGCGTGGGTCCACTGCTGCCGTGGCGCGCCACATCGTTCAAGAGCATACGGCGCAACTTTGTGCTGCCGGTGATTGTGCTGTGGGTTGCGGTGATCGGCTGCCTGCTGGCGGGCGTGCGGCCATGGCACGACGGAGCATTCGACCGGGGCAACTTTTATGCGCTGGTTACATTTGGGCTGGCGGCGGGCGTGCTTACCGCGATCGGCTCGGAGTTTTTGCGCGGGACGCTTGTGATTATGCGGCAGAGCGGGCGGAACATCGTTTGGTCGAAGTATCAGCTGATCCGGCGCAATACGCGGCGCTACGGCGGCTACATGGTCCACATCGGCGTGGTGATTGTGGTGATTGGGCTGGCCGGCGCGGCGTTCAATCGCAGCGAGGAGAAGGAACTGGCGCTGCACGACACGCTGGCCATCGGATCGTACACGCTGGAGTGCGTGGGATTTACGCAGGACTCGAACGCCAACTACACGTCGGATTACGCGCTGCTCGATGTTCGGAAGGGCGGCAAGATGCAGTTCCAGATGGCGCCGGAGAAGCGGATTTATCTGGCCAGCGGCCAGCCGCAGACCATGGTGGCGATTCACTCGGTTCCTGGATGGGATTTGTATGTGGTGTATGAGGGCACGAATCCGGATACCGGCCAGCCGATAATCAAGGCGTTTTTGAATCCGCTGGTGAGCTGGATCTGGGCCGGGGTGCTGATGATGGTTTTTGGCACGCTGGTGGCGTTGACGCCGAGCCAGAAGCCGGCGGCACAGCGGGGAGGCCAGGGATGAGCTGGAGTGCTTCTGCGCTTTTGATCTTTTGGATGAGTGCGTCGCAGGGATTCGACCTGATGGCGTGGATTGCGCCTTTGGCGGTCTTTGCGGCGGCGCTGCTGGGGACGATTCTGCTGGTTCGCCGCTGGTCGGCGGCCGGAACGCAGAAGCAGGACCAGGTTTTAGATCCGTCTCTCGATGCCCTGAAGAAACAGATTCGCCGGGAGACGGAAATGCAGGGAACAGGGACCAGGGACTAGCTGGGCCAGGAGCGGAGGTATTGGAACATATGACGGAAACTCAGGGGTTTGTTGCCGGGGCGCTGTTGCTGATTGCGCTGCTGGTGTACACCTTCTGGCCGGAGAAGGTCTCTGCCAGCCAACTGGAGAAGACGCGGGTGGACTACCTGCTGGAACGCAAGGAGCAGCTTTACGAAAATCTGCGCGACCTGAACTTCGAGTTCAAGGCGGGCAAGTATCCTGAAGAGGAGTTCCAGGCACAGCGGTCGCAGCTTGAAGATGAGACGGCGCGGTTGATGGTGGAGATTGAGATTTTGCAGCAAGCATGACAGGATTTGCGTTTAGTTACCGTTGAATAAGGCCGATTAGTTCGTTGTTTCCCAAGTCCCAAACGCGGGACTTGGGGCACCCGGAGATACACAGCGCTTTACAAGAGGATTTTTTCGACGATGAAGATGACTCGGATTGTTTTTCGCACCGTTGCCGTGAGCTTGCTGCTCATGGGCGCATTTGCACAGGCTCAAGTCACCGGCACGGTGACCAACAAGACGACCGGCAAGCCCGCAGCGGGCGATGCCGTGGTGCTGGTGGACACGCAGGCGGGCATGGGCGAGGTGGCCAAGGCCACCACCGATTCTGGCGGGCACTACAAACTGAACAAGCCGGGCCAGAGCAGTTACCTGGTGCGGGTGACTCACCAGGGGGCAACCTACTTCATCGGCGCGCCAGAGGGGAACGAGCCAGGCAACATCTCTGTCTTTGACGTGGCCGCCAAGGTGGATGGAGTGGTCATTGACGAGGACGTGGTGGGCATTGTGGAGACGGTGAATGGGCAACTGCGAGTGGTGGAGCGGTACGCGGTTCACAATTCCAGCATGCCTCCGCGCACGCAGTGGAGCCCGCACAGCTTTCAGATTGTGCTGCCGGCGGAAGCGGTGGTGGACGGCGCATCGGCACAGCGACCGGGCAGGATGCTGACCACGGTTAAACTGGACTCGAATGGCCCCAAGGGGCACTACTCCTTCAACTTTCCCATTCAGCCCGACGACGGCGAGAAGAGCACGCTCTTCCAGATCGAATATATGCTGCCCTACAGCGGCGGCAAGTTCACCTTTCATCCCCAGGTGACGCTGCCGGCCAGAACCGTTTGGGTGATGATGCCCAAGAGCATGAGCTTTGCCGCGGGCGCGGGATCGGTCTTCATCTCTTCTCCGCAGGACCCGGGCTTTCAGACTTTCGTGACCAAGAACGCGGCGCCGGGCAATGCGCTGGAGTTCACCGTATCGGGCACGGGAGCGATACCGCGCGATGAGCAGCAGGCGCAAGGCGGCCAGGGCGCAGGCGGTTCCGGATCGCAGTCCGGCGGCGGCATGGCCAACCCCATTAACACGCCAGATCCTCTGACGAAGTACAAATGGTGGTTTATCACCGTCCTTGTGCTGGTGATGTCGGGAGCCGCGGCCTTTATGCTGCGCAAACCGTCAACGGGCGTGCGCTTCGATGCAGGAGCAGCACAGGCATTGGCGACCCCCACAGCCAAAAATGCAGCCGTTCTGAACGCGCTCAAGGAAGAACTGTTTGCGCTGGAGAGCGACAAGATTGCCAGCAAGATTTCTCCTGCGGAGTACACGGAGCAAAAGGCGGCGCTGGAGACGGTCTTACGACGGGCACTGAAACGCCAGTAGACAGGGAACAGGGTCATCGATCACTGACCACTCTCTTCAAGTGAGAAAATAGAAGATTGGGAGCGAATTCTATGAATATTTTCAAGACGACTCTTCTTCTTACCCTGCTTACGTTGATGCTGGTTTTGGCTGGAATGTATTTTGGCGGCGAGGACGGCGCGCTGCTAGCTTTTGGCATTGCGGCAGTGATCAACTTCACCAGCTATTTTTACTCCGACAAGATTGCATTGCGGATGTACAACGCGCAGCCGGTTACACGGGAGGAGCTGCCGCGGCTGTATGCGGTGGTGGAGCGGCTGACGGGCAGGGCCGAGATTCCGATGCCGAAGATTTACGTGATTCCCACCGACTCTCCCAACGCCTTTGCCACCGGGCGCAATCCCCAGCACGCCTCGGTGGCCGTGACGCACGGCATTCTGGGGCTGCTCAACGATGAAGAGCTGGAAGGCGTTCTGGCGCACGAGTTGAGCCACGTGCGCAACCGCGACATTCTTACCAGCTCGATTGCGGCGACGCTGGCCGGAGCGATCACCATACTGGCCCGCATGGCCTTTTGGTTCGGCGGTGGGAGACGGCGCGGCGGCGGGATGATCGGCATGCTGGTGATGCTGCTGCTGGCGCCGTTGGCGGCCACGCTGATTCAGTTATGGGTCTCGCGCACGCGCGAGTACGAGGCCGACGCCAGCGGCGCGCACCTGACCGGCAATCCGTATGCCCTGGCCAGTGCCCTGGAAAAGATCTCCGCCGTCAGCCGTCAGGTTCCTTTGCTGGCCGACGCCAACAGCGCGCACCTGTTCATCATTGCTCCGCTACTCAGTGGACAGAGCTTTGCCAGCCTGTTTTCTACCCACCCTCCGGTGCAGAAGCGCATTGAGCGGCTGATTGGCAGGACGTCGGTGTTAGGGACTAGGGAATAGGGACTAGGGAATAGGGAATAGGGACTAGGGAATAGGGACTAGGGAATAGGGAATAGGGACTAGGGAATAGGGACTAGGGACTAGGGAATAGGGAATAGGAAATAGGAAATAGATTTAAGTCACATTCCATAGGTGTTATGTAATGAAGACGCCCGTCCAGATTGCCGGACGGGCGCCTGACCGTAAGGATAGGCCGGAACGCGCTTGCGATGCCGGCCTCAGATCTTAGAATTTGTAGACGATGCCGAAATCGGCGCGGGAATTACCGTGCTTATTCGCAGTACAATTTGACCCCGTGCCGCAGACTGATGAGTTGGCATTGGCCAGGAAAGACGATTGGATGTCGTCACCCCCAAGGCGCAGGGAAAAATTATGGGTCAGTCTGTAGTCAATGCCGGCGCCGTATCCCCCCGCAAACGAGATGTTGGGGGTGGCATTCTCGCCGCCGGTGTGCGCGCCGCCCAGCAGCACACGGATATACCCATCGATGCGCCCGAAGAGAGGGGCGTGCAGCACCGGTCCCATGAGGAAGGTCTCGACGGAGGGGTTGCCGGGGTTGCTGCTGCTGCCGGCGCCGCCGGTATTGAGGGCGTACTTGTAATAGGCGCCGTCGGCGGTGAGGCCGAAGAATCTACCCCAATCGCGGGTCACTGAGGCGTTGACGCCCTGCAATCCGTAGCGCGACTGGTAGACCTGGTTGAGGCTGGTGTAGCTGTAGCCGACGAACGCCTCATACTTATGAGAGGCTACCGGCTTCTCGGGAGCCTTTTCTGCATGACGGGAGTGGATAATCTGGCTGGTGGCCGCCAGGGGCAGAAACAAGGCGGGAATCATGGCCAGAATCGCAAGCAACTTCCTCTTCAATTTGGGACTCTCCTCAGTGCATAACTTTGTCTGCCGCGGGCTCTGGGGGCCATAGAGCCCTTTGTGCCGCCGCCGCAAACCAGTGCGGCACCCTTCATAGACTATTCTCTCCTAGAGTAACCTCTCAGGCCGGGTTCCATGAAGTCCGGGGCTGATTTGTCATTGGCTTTGCACCGGAACCGCCTGGGTGAGCCGCACAAGCTTGCCGGAACTCTCAGTCACTGAGACGGCGACTCCGCCAGGAAGGTAGCGGCTGATGACCTCGGGCCGTTCCCAATCGAGATCCCAGCCGTTCTCGACGGCCACCACGGTGTACTGGCCGGGGGCTGCATCGCGCAGGGCGAAGCTGCCGTCGGAGTCGGACTGGTCGCGGCGCGCCAGAGCCGGGAAGGCCGCCAAATCCTTTGGAACCAGCACGACCATGACGCCGGTCGCGCCTTTTTCGTCCTTCTCCACCCCAGCGACGATGAACCTGTCGCCGGGGACCCCGGTCATGCGGACAAAGCCCTCAATGCGGGTTTCGCCCAGGCTTACCGTCACCACCATCTGCAGAGGCTTGTCCTGCACGGTGAGCCGATTGCCGGGGTGGGGGCGGTTGCCGACGGTGATGGAGGTGATGGGAAGCTGTTTTTCTGCGCTTTCGGCGGCAAGCTCCCAGGCGCCCTGCCGGATGGGTTCAAATGCGAATTGACCGTTGTTACTTACCGAATAAATGGGTACTTGCCGATGCACGGCGTCAAGAGATAGGACGCTCATCGTTACCCGATCCGGCAACGCGGCTCCGGAGGTGGTTCGCAGGGTTCCGGAGATCTCCACGGCGGGTTTGCCGAGATTGGGGTCTACCTGCTGGCTGGCGGAGACGTCCAGATCGGCAATATGCGGCGGATCGCCCTGCGTCAGCTCGTAATGGCCGGGGGCGACGCCTGTGAATTCAACTGTGTTGTTGACTCGCAGAAGATCTTCGGAGATTTCCTTGCCGAAGATGGTTTGGCGCAAATTCACTTGCGCCACTCTTCCGTCCACTTTGGTGGGTGTTTCCACTGTGAGACGCAGCGCCGGAACCGCGTGGAGGTTGATGTTGGCTTCCTCGCGGCTTCCGCCTGCAAGGATGATGGGGGTTGCCGATGCCTCGTCCGTGGTGGTGTCGAAGAAGGTAACGGGGTAGGCCACGTCGAGCGCCGCGCTGGGATCGCTTCCCGGTCGTTGATGCGGTCCAGCGGCAGGGTGGTGCAGCGCGTACCAGGGCTGCGCCGTCACCGCCAGAAAATACTCGCCGGGGGCCAGATCGCCGAAGTCGTAAGCCCCGGTGTCGTCGGTGGTGGTTTCGGCCTTCTGGGTGATTCGTGCGCCGGGGTTGTGGCCGCGGGGTTTGAGGAAGAGCAGGACCTTGGCGTCCTCGACGGGATCGCCGCTGTCAGCGGAGACCACGCCACGTAGCGAGGCCGAGGGCATTATCCGAAAGATGAGGTCTTCTGTCTGCTGGCCCTCTCCAGTCACGATGGCGGAGTTGTACAGCTCGTGCTCGTCGTACAAGGAGAGGAGAAACCCGCGCTTGTAGGCCGCCAGTTCGTACTTGGCCGCGGCGAGACCTTCCAGAGCAAAGCGGCCGTCGTTGCCGGACTCGACTGACGCGATGGTGCGGTGATCAGAAGTGGAGAGCGCGGATACCGTGACCCGCTGCACCGGCTCGCCGGAGGCTGAGTTCACCACCGTGCCGGTGATGCGGGAGAGAGCGGCCTGTGGGAGGGCTGGGAGGCAGGCAGAGAGCAGCGTGAGGATACAGACGAGGCGAGCTACAAAAAAAAGAAGTGCGCCGGGCGAAAAGCCCGGAAAGCATTCCTCCGGGGCTAAAGCCCACTTTGATTTTGCAGGCGTTATGCGGGGGTTGAAACCCCCGCCTCCCTCCGGGTCGAGTATTTTTTGAGCATAAAAATTTCTCACGGCGCGGGCACCTCCAGGACGAGGCTGCTGGTGGATCCGGGGGAGAGGGTGACGGCCTGTCCCGGCGTGGGCAGTGCGGCCAGAGCGGCGGGGTTGTGGTATTCCAGCACCAGGGGCACCGCGAAGGTGTAGACGTGGTAGTTGCCCGGCGTGAGGCCTTCCAGGGTGACCGTTCCTCCCGAGGAGGGGCGCAGCGTTTGCGGCACGGCGTTTTCAGTCGATTCGAAGTCCGGCACCACGTAGACGGTGTACCAGCGCTCTTCTCCGGGGGGTTGAGCGGCGCCGGCCGTGGGCAGGGAGAGCGTAAGGCTCGCGCAATTGTCGCGCAGAGCCAGGATCAGCGGCGCGGTCACGCCGGCAGGGCCGATGACCATAGGTTCGCGGGCCAGATTAGCGCCCCCGGCGGTGAACGATGCGAGGCAAAGGCCATGTTGCGTGATGCTGGTATGCGCCCAATAGGAGCCGGGCGTCATGAAGGTGGTTTCCAACTGTCCAGATGCAGCCCCATGGGCGTAGATATTCACCATTCCGTTGGAGATCGAATCACCGGCCTGGCTGAGAGCGACGTAGACGGAGCCAGACCCCTCGGAAGAAGAGTTGGCGAGCGAAGGCTGCAAGCTGTTCCGAGTCACGGTGACCTGCAGGGGATTGGCATGCTGCGCCAGGAGCGGGATGCGCAGATTTGAAACGTCGCGGCCAGCTACGGAGAAATCCACCTGGCCGGTCAAGGGAGCGGCATCCATGGCGGGGGTGAAATTTTTGTTTCCGGCCATGTCGGCCGTCATGCGCGAAAAGGTTGCAGTGACGGAAAACGAGTAGCTGCTGTCGGGCAGAAGGGCGTGCAGCGCGCGGGTTTCCTGGTCGTATTCGGCAACGTAGGGGAGGGGATGGCCCTGGGCGTCGAGCACCTGGGCGGTGAGAACCATACCGGCCCAGGCAGGGTTTACGTCGCCATAACGGTGACCTGAAGGTAATGTGACTTGTGCGGAGACGGTGTGGAAGGGCTGGAGCGCCAGGGAGAGGTTGGCCTCGGTATCCTGGCCGCTAGCCAGATGAATCTTCGTGGCACCGGCCAACTCGCGGGCCTCCGGATACAACTGGCTGGGGAAGCCGTTGCGCGCTACGTGGCCATCGCTGCCGGGGGCAGAAAGAAGATTGGCCAGTTCGTTGTCCATGGCAGGCTCGGTATAAAGCGCGTAATCACCATTGCCGAGCCGGGCAAAGCGATAAGCACCATCGCTGTTGGTCTTGACGGTGGAGACCGCCCGCCACGCGGCCCGCCCGTCTTCGACCGTACGCATGGCCAGCTTGACGCCGATGCCCTGCGCCGCATCGCCGGTGGAAAGCAGGATGTGGCCGTGAATTGCATTGGTGGGCGCCATGGTGAAGATCAGGTCAGGCATTTGTTCAGCCACCAGGATGTTGTGATTCATGCTGGGTCCAATACCCCAACCGGCATCGCCGCCGGGAAAGAAAGTCTGATCACGAAAGCCGGGCTTGGCGACTAGCACTGTCTGCGGCCCTACAGGGACACCGGGAATCTCGAAGCGGCCCTCGGCATCAGACAGAGTACCAGTGTCGGCGTCGCCTTCAATCTGCACCAGAGCGCGGGGCAGAGGCGAGCCGGTGGCGGCGTTCAGGACTACTCCATGGATGGCCGCCAGTGGGCCTGAGGGAGCCGTACTGGTCTCGGGGGGCGGTGGCGGGCCTGGAACTGACTCCTGCGCCGGGAGCGGCGTGGCTGCCAGCAGAAAGACCGCGCCGATTGCCCAAGCCGCAAGCAGCGGGAGGCATTGCCGGAAGGCGTGACGGACGCCGGTGCGATGATGGAGGTCAATCAAGCCCACGTCTTATTGTGACGGTTCAGGGCGGGGAAGGGAATCACGTCTAGGGAATAGGGACTAGGGACTAGGGACTAGGGACTATCAGAATCTCCGGGCTTAATCAGAGATTCGCTCACAAATGAGAACTGACAACGGAGCGTGGATCGTTCTACCATGGACGCTACGACCGGACGCAGGAATGGCGCATCGAATTGATTGAAGGATAGTCCAGCATGGTATCGGCAGAGCAAATTGTGGAGCTACAGGACAGGGAGACGCGGGCCTTGCACCAGGCGTTGTCGGGGGTTCATGCGGCGAAGGCAGATTCCGGCCCGGATGGGCGCGCGGATTGGCTGGAGGCGGTTCGCCGTCAGCATCTCGCCAACTTTGAGTTGTGGCACATTGAAGACGAGGCCCGGGCTCCGGGCGCAAGTGATGCCGATTTGGCCGGTGTGAAGCGGCGCATCGACCTGACCAACCAACTGCGCAACGACCTGGCCGAGCAACTGGACCGCGCCTTGCTGGGATGGCTGGCGGCCAAGGGGCTGCCAAAACCAGACGCGGAGTTGAATTCCGAGTCGCCGGGACTGATCATCGACCGGCTCTCGATTCTGGCGCTGAAGATCTATCACACGCGCGAAGAGGCGGAGCGGGCCGGCGCGCCGGAAGGGCACGCGAAGCGCAACCTGGAGCGACTGGCCATTCTGGAGGAGCAACGGCGTGACCTGGCTACTTGCCTGGACGCATTGTGGCGTGAAACCCTCCAGGGGAAGCGGCGCTTCAAGCTCTATCGCCAACTGAAGATGTACAACGATCCGGCCCTGAATCCAGCCGTTTACAGCGCATCTGCACCGGCTAAATTGGCTGGCGGATGAGGCTCGTTTGCCGGCAGGCTTGACGGATGGCGGGGTTGTGCGTATAAAGAGTGGCTAAGCAGCGCATTCCCCAGGCGCAGTTATCTGCGAGCAGCGATTTGGCTCATCGGCGCCTGAAGGCATGCAAACTTTCGGCAAACCCATGACGTAAGAGGCTTGATCCTTGGCGCACGACCGCAAAAAAGAATCTTCACCATCCAGCAAGCCCGGAGTCCACTCCAGCACGGGCACCGGACCGGCCTTCCATCACTTTCAGGCCGCCATGGTCCTGCTGCAGCAGGGGAAGTTCGATAAAGCGCTGGCCGCTTTCGAGAAGCTGCTTACTGCCGCTCCACCCGAGCTACTGGAACGGTGCAAGATGTACATCAGCATCTGTCAACAGCAATTGGACAAGCGCACCCTGACGTTTTTGACGCCGGAGGAGCACTATGACTACGCCGTCTCGCTGTTGAATACCGGCTACTACGAGGAGGCGCGTGAAGGGTTTGACTCTATTCTTACGGCCCATCCCCAAGCCGATTTTGCTTTCTATGGGCTGGCGCTTCTGGACGCGATGACGGGGCGCATCCAGGAATGCCTGGGCAACCTGGCCAAGGCCATCGAGCTGAATCCCAGGAACCGGCTTCAGGCGCGCGTTGACAATGATTTCCAGAGCATGGCGGACGATCCCCGGTTCACTGAGCTGTTGTATCCCGAGGTGCCTTAGAAGCTCAGTGAATTCCGCGAAGATCTCAATCTCAAGCCCGGATCGGGACCCGCAAATGGCTGCGGGGAATGTGCCTGCTCGTCCGCTGCGCGTGGTGGCCATCGGCGGCGGCACCGGGCTTTCAATGCTGCTGCGCGGGCTGCGGCGCTACGTGGTCTCATCCAGCGAAGGCTCCCCGAAGGGGGGCCTGATCGCCGACCTGGCGGCCGTGGTTACCGTAACCGACGACGGCGGCTCCAGCGGCCGACTGCGCAAAGATTTCAATATGCTGCCTCCCGGCGACCTGCGCAACTGCATGGTGGCGCTCAGCGAGGAGGAGGACCTGCTGGTTCGTCTCTTCGGCCATCGCTTTCGTAAGGGAGATGCTCTGGAGGGACACAACTTCGGCAATCTTTTTTTAGCTGCGCTCACCGAGATTACCGGAGACTTTGGCCACGCCATACAACTGGCATCGAAGATTCTGGCTACGCGGGGGCGCATCTATCCGGTGACGACGGCCAATGCCACGCTGGTAGCGCGCATGGACGACGGCTCGCTGGTGCGGGGCGAGACGAAAATCACCGCCAGCCAAAAGCATATTGTGGAGCTGATGCTCGACCCTCCGGTCGCGGCTCCCTTGCCGGAGACACTGGAAGCCATTGAGCGCGCCGACCTGATCAGCGTGGGACCCGGCTCGCTGTATACCTCCCTGATTACGAATCTATTAGTACAGGGCCTGCCATCGGCGCTGGTCAAGGCGCGTGGCTTGCGCGTCTACATCTGCAACCTGATGAGCCAGGCCAATGAGAGCCTGAATCTGACCGCTTCCCAGCACATTGAAAAAATTTACGATCACACCCGCGCACCCATCTTCGACTACGCGCTGGTGAACACTGGGGTCTTTTCTGCGGAGACGCTGGCTCGTTACGCAGCCAAGGGGGCGTCCCCTGTCACCCCTGACATTGAGCGCATCGAGGCGCTGGGGGTGCGCGTCATTACCGGAGACTTTGCCAGCGAAGAGAACGTCGCCCGCCACTATGCCGACCGGGTCAGCAGCGCGCTGCTGTCGCTGGGCAGCGAGGTTTTGGCGCGCCGGGGCTGAGTTTATTCTTTCCTATCCATTACGCGCTGCGATAGAGTGAAGTGTGCGCGGCCAAGAGCTGGCGCAACCCGACAGGAGAAATCATGCACAAGACACGAGTTTTGATCACCATGGGCTGTTGCCTGTTCGCTATGACGCTCTTAGCCGGGGCGCAAGCCGTCAGAAAACCCGGCCTGTGGGAGATGACCACGACCAGAACCGTCCAGCAAACCCCCATGCCGCCCGGAATGAACATGCCCCCCGACGCCCACTCGCCTACCGGCCCGATGACCACCACCACTATGGTCTGCCTCACCCAGGCGATGATCGACAAGTACGGCATTCCGATAGGGGCCGGACAAGGCTGCAAGCTCATCAACGTGGCGCTCAAGGCTACCAGCGTGACCGGCGAGATGGTATGCACGGGAAGAATGAACGGCAAGGGCACGTGGCAGTCTTCATGGACCGACCCGAATACAGCTAAGGGCAGCACACATTTTGTGGGAACGATGCAGATGGGCCAGAGAAGCGGTCCGTTCGAGTACACCACCCAAACCACCTCCGTCTACAAAGGCTCGGACTGCGGCAGCGTAGCGCCCATGCCCATGCCGCAAAATTAGCGCGGTTCCTGCACATGCAGATGGACAACAGAAATGCCCCGTATTCGCGGGGCATTTCTGTTGTTGTGTATTGGAAGCCGGAGCTTACTTCAGAGCGTTCATCAAGGTATCGAGGGCCGATTTCGGGGGCCGGGTCACCGACTCGGGCAGGGTTCCCAGCGGCTCTTTGACCAGATTGAGCTGGTCAATGAAGGTGGGCTTGGTGGTGTTGATGTAAAAAACGCCGGTGAGGATCTCGTTGTTGTCTTGCGCCTCCATCAGGGTGCGCACGGCATTGGCCTTATCGGCGGGGTTGTAGTTCTCATGCAGCTTGCGCAGGCGCAAGTTGGAACCGTCGTGCATCTCCACTTCGAAAATCTCGCCGGAATCGTAATCGACGGCGATCTCGTCGAAGCTGGCCACAAAGCCGATCTCGTTGATAGGCTCGTCGTTTTCCTGCATAAACTTGTAGCTCTTGGTGGATCCCTCGTGATCGTTGAAGGTGACGCAAGGGCTGATGACATCGAGCATGACCGTGCCTTTGTGGGCGAGTGCGGCCTTGAGCATGGAGAGCAACTGCTTTTTGTCGCCGGAAAAGGAGCGGCCCACGAAGGTTGCGCCCAACTGGATGGCGAGCGCGCAGGTGTCGATGGCGGGCAGATCGTTGACCACACCGGTTTTGAGTTTGGAGCCGAAATCGGCGGTGGCCGAGAACTGGCCCTTGGTGAGTCCGTAGACGCCATTGTCCTCAATGATGTAGATCATGGGCAGATTGCGGCGCATGAGGTGAACGAACTGGCCCATGCCGATGGAGGCGGTGTCGCCATCGCCGGAGACTCCGATGGTGGTCATGGTGTGGTTGGCGAGGATGGCGCCGGTGGAGATGGCCGGCATGCGCCCATGCACGCCGTTGAAGCTGTGCGAGCGGCTGAGGAAGTAGGCCGGGCTCTTGGATGAGCAGCCGATGCCGCTCATCTTCATGACGCGATCCGGCTCGACGCTCATCTCGTACAAGGCGTCCACGAGGCGCTCGGAGATGGCGTTATGACCGCAGCCGGCGCACAGCGTGCTCTTGCCGCCGCGATAATCGAGAATGGGAAGGCCGATGTGGTTGACTTTGGGGCTGGGGGTAGCGGTTGCCATTTAGAGGCCCTCCTGATGCGCAAATTGTTGGGTGATGGATTCGGCGTCCACCGGCATTCCGTTGTAGTGGAGAATGTTGCGCAGCTTGATCACCTGGGCGGCGGGAAGGTCCAGCTTGAGCAGGCTGGCCAACTGCGCGTCGCGGTTCTGCTCGACGACATAAATGCGCTCGTGCGAGGCCACAAAGTCGTGAATCGCCTGGGCAAAGGGAAAGGCCCGGATGCGCAGATAATCCACGTCCTTCGCGTAGCGCTGCTTGATCTGGTCAAGGCTCTCGGTGAGGGCGCAATCGGTGGAACCGAAGGCCAGGAAACCGATCTTCGAGCTGCCATTTCTGACCACAATCGGAGCAGGAACCAGCTTGCGCATATTCTCGAACTTGCGCGCCAGCCGATCCATTACTGCCTGATACTCGTCCGGGTTCTCGGTGTATTTGGCCGCATCCGTGTGTCCAGAGCCGCGGGTGAAGTACGAGGCCCTGGGGTGGCGCGTACCGGGCAGCGTGCGCCATCCGATGGCGTCTCCGTCCACGTCGCGGTAGCGAACAAAGCCACCCAGACGCTCCAGATCCTCGGCCGTAAGCACCTTGCCGCGATCCAGGGGCTTGGAGGGATAATCGAAGGGCTCCGACATCCAGTTGTTCATACCCAGGTCGAGATCGGTGAGCACAAAGACCGGTGTCTGCACACGCTCGGCCAGGTCGAAGGCCGCCAGGGTCAGCTCGAAACATTCCTTAACCGAACCGGGGAGAAGAATCGGGTGCCTGGTGTCGCCGTGAGAGAGGAAGGCAGCCGAAAGCAGATCGGACTGCTGGGTGCGCGTGGGCATGCCCGTGGAGGGTCCGGTGCGCTGCACGTCGATAATCACGCCGGGAATCTCGGCGTAGTAGCCCAGGCCGCAGAACTCCGCCATCAGGGACATGCCGGGGCCGGAGGTTGAGGTCATGGCGCGGGCGCCAGCCCAGCCGGCTCCCAGCACCATGCCGATGGCGGCCAGCTCGTCCTCGGACTGGACAACGGCAAAGGTCGCCTTGCCATCCGGGGTCACGCGCAGTTTCTTGAGCAGGTCCGTGGTGGACTCGATCACCGAAGTGGAGGGCGTAATCGGATACCAGGCGACCACCGTTACGCCGGCAAAGACCGCGCCCATGCCGCAGGCCGCGTTGCCGTCGATGATGATTTTGCCTTCTGTCTTATTCATCCGCTCGATGAAAAACGGGTCGCGCTTGGTCAGGTTCGCCTGGGCATAATCGAAGCCCGTCTTGACTCCGCCGAAGTTCAGGTCAAAGACCTTCTGTTTCTTGGCGAACTGCCGGCGCAGGTTGCTCTCCACCACCGCCATATCGATGGCCAGCAACTGGGCAACAACGCCCACGTAAACCATGTTCTTGACCAGCTTGCGCAGCTTGGCCTCGGGGCAGATGGAGGCGGTGAGCTTGTCAAAGGGCACGGGATAAAAGATCACGTCCCCGCGCGCCTGATTGAGCTTGAGATTTTCCTCGTAGATGGCCACGCCGCCGGGGGGCAGAGCCTGCACATCATCCTGGAAGGTTTCCGGATTCAAAGCGACCAGAATCTCGGAGTCGCGCTTGCGGGCGACGTATCCGTCCTTGCTGGCGCGGATCAGAAACCAGGTTGGCTGCCCGGCAATGTTGGAAGGGAAGAGGTTTTTCCCGCTGACGGGGACGCCCATTCCAAAGATGCTCTTCAGCAGAACGCTATTGGCGGATTGCGAGCCGGAGCCGTTCACCGTCGACACGTTGATGCTGAAATCGTTTGTGACGCGCTGCCGCGTGTTTGCTGCGCACTGCGCTTCGCCCAGGGTTGGATCGCCTGTCGCCATTTAGCGGGATTCCCTTCTAATTCATTCGGGAAAGAGTCAATCTTTCGCTTATATGTGATTATAGTCACTGGCGCGGACTGCCGTCCTTCTTCCATTAGCCGGGAGTGACCACACTAATTTCCGCGGAAGAGAATGTCTTCACGCCCATTTTGAAACAGTAAATAAAGTGCAGGCAAACTTACAGAATGGCAATAAATTTGCCGCATTTCATTCCAATTGATGTGTGTCGATCCGGAAGCGATTCCGTATTTTTCCGAATTTATTCTCTGTTTAGCGCAAAAATCGATGAAAATTTCGAACAGCACCGCGCCTTTCCTATCGGTGTGTTTGCAACGCCAGGCGCGCCGCGTCGCGTTGCCAGCGCGCCAGCAGCGTCGCGGCGATGACGAATAAAGCCAGCAGAAGGCCGATCCACAGGCCGTAGATGCCCCAGTGCAGGATGAAGCAGAGCGTCAACCCCAGCGGGAGCCCCAGCACCCAGTAACCGACCAGGTTGGCCAGCATGGGAACCCGCGTCTCGCCCAGCCCGCGCAGGGCTCCGGTGGAGACGGTCTGGATGCCGTCGAAGATCTGGAAGGCCGCTGCCAGGCCGAGCAGGCTGGGTCCGACGGCCATGACTTGAGGATCACGCGTGTAGAGAGCGATGAGCGGCCCCGGAGCCACCAGGAAGACCACGGCGGCCAGCAGCATGAAGCTCGTTCCCAGCCCCAGGGCGAGCCATCCGGCGCGGCGCGCACGCGCACCATCTCCGGCGCCCATGGCATGGCCCACGCTGACCGCTGCCGCCGCTGAGATGCCCAGCGGGACCATGTAGGTGAGGCTGGCGTAGTTGAGGGCAATCTGGTGAGTGGCCAGGGCCGCCGGCGTCAGCCAGCCAGCCGAGAGAGTAGCCAGGTTCCAGGCGCCGACTTCCAGCACAATCTGCCCTGCCGCCGGAACTCCCAGGCGAACCAGCTCCCGAAGCCTGGCCAAGTGGGGTCCGGGCCAGTGGCGGAAGAGCGGATGGCCGCGTTTGCGCTCATAGCGCCATGCAAAGCCCATGAGTGCCGCGGCCATGAAGATGCGCGCGATCAGCGTCGAAAGGGCTGAACCGCTGACGCCCAGCGCAGGAAACCCCAACTGGCCGGAGATCAGCACCCAGTTGCCGAACCAGTTGATCAGATTGGCCGCGACGAAGGTGAGGGTAATGACGCGCACATCGCCTACGCCTTGCAGGTAACGGCGCGTTCCGGCGTAGAGCAGCAGGGGCAGGGTTCCCCAGTTGAGGATGCGCAGATAAGCGGCAGCCGGAGCGGCCACCTCGGGAGTGATGCCAAAGGGTGCAAAGCCAAAACTGGCCAGATAGATGAGCAGCATCAGCGGCGGGGTACTGACACAGGCGAGATAGACGCCCTGGGCCAGCCAGCGGTGACACTCGTCGTGGTCCTTGCGCCCAAAGGCCTGCGCCACCAGCGTGTCCAGGCCTAGCAGCAGGCCGATGCCGAACAGCGCCGGGGTGTAGTAGACGGCATTGCCCAGAGCCACCGCGCCGATGGCCGCCGGACCCAGCCTGCCTACCATGATGGTGTCCACGATGCCCTGGGCCATCCAGCCCAGCTCGCTCAACACCACCGGAACCGCCAGCGCCACCATCGCGCCCAGTTCCTGCCTCCATTTGGCTTGCGCCTGCCCCATGATTCCAATCTAATTGCCAGCGCACGGATTCGGCGGGATTCGGCGGACAGGATTTCTTCGCAGGGCCGGCCTCAAGAGAGGAACGAGGGTAAACAGGCGGTGCGCCGGAAAACCGGATTTACAGCACAGGATAAAAACTTTGGATCCATCCCTGGAGCAGCGCCGGGAAACAGCCAAGCAATACAACAGTCGCGGCAATCAAAAGCAGCACGGCCATCGTGACCGGATGCGCCTTAATTCGCGTCTCATCGGTCGCGGGCATTACATAAACCCGCTTGAGTACCTGTAAGTAGTAATACAGTGAAACCACGCTCAAAGCGATGGCTAAAGCTACCAGAGCGAGGGGAACCGGACCGGCGGATACGCCCAGCACGGCGGCAAATAGGTTGAACTTAGCCCAGAAGCCGACCAATGGCGGAATGCCTGCCAGGGAGAGAAACAGCACCAGCAGCACTGCCGCCAGCAGCGGGTTGCGCTTGTGCAGGCCAAGAAAGGAGTCGAGGCGGTCACTGCCGGTGGCCCGCTCGACGACGGAAACCACGCCGAATGCGCCGATGGTGGTCAGGCCGTAGGTGAGGATGTAGTAGAGGATGGCGTTGGCGCTCCTGTTCGACCAGGAGAAGAAGGCAAGGCCGAGCAGTATGTAGCCGGCGTGGGCGATGGCGGAGTAGGCAAGCAGGCGGCGGACGCTGATTTGGGCGAGCGCGGCCAGGTTGCCGACCACCATGGATGCGGCGGAAAGCGCTATCAGGATCAACGGCCAGGCAGTACGGAAACCATAGGTCATGTGCGGGACCGGTGTTCCTGCCGGGATGACCTCGACAGTCACGTGACCGGTCATGTGCAATGTCGCAGGAAACCACAGGATTGCGGAACTGATGGAGATGAGTAGCGCGAAGCTGGCGACCTTGGAGACGGAAGCGATAAATGCAGCTGCTGGAGCCGGTGCGCCTTCATAGGTGTCGGGCGCCCAGAGATGGAAGGGCACGGCGGCCACTTTGAATCCGAGGCCGGCGGCGATCATAACGAGCGCGACCAGAAGCAGAGGAGTGCCGCCGTTGGCGGCCGAGAGATAGGTCCCGAGAATCACTCTGGCTAGGTTGGTTGAACCGCTCAAGCCATAGAGGTAGCTGAAACCGAATAGCAGAAAGGCGGCCGACATTCCGCCGAACAAGTAGTACTTCAACGCGGCTTCAGCGCTTTTGCCGGAACTCTTGGCGAAGGCCGTCATGATGTACAGGCCAAGGCTCAGCAACTCCAGGCCCACAAAGATGACCAGAAGATCCTGCGCACCGGCAATCAATAATCCGCCGGAAGCCGCCATCAGCATTACGGCAACAAACTCACCAACATGCCGGGTGAAATCTGAATCGATGAGCAAAAGCAACGTCAGCGCCGTTAATACCAGAATCCCAATCTGAGCGACAGAGATGTACCCCCCACCATGGAGCAAAATACTCCCGAATCCATTCGGGAATTGCAGAAGGCCGTCGATCATTTTGGGTTGCGGATAAGATAGCGCCCCGTACAGCAGGACAGCCCAAACCGCAGCACCGCAACCGGCGACGCCCAAGAGCGCCGCAACGGTCACGCGCAGCTTGAGCGCGGCCTTGCGCAGGAAGGCGAGGTCCACGATTAATACGACGAGCGCCGCGATTTCCAGCGCCGTCTCTGGCAGCGTTACGCGGAAAAGGTCTGCGTAGTTCATTGCACACCTCCCGCAAGCAGTGTTTTCACGGCCGGTTCAATGGCATCGAGCAGAATCTTCGGATAAAGTCCCACAAACAAACTAACTCCCGCCAGCAGAACGACGCCGGTCACTTCAGGCCAGGTGATGGCGGCAAAATGCTGGTCGTGTTCCTGCTCCAGGACGTGCGCGCTGGGCAGCAGATCGCTAAAGAAGGCCTTCTGCAGCGCGCGCCAGATGTAGGCCACGCCGACCACAATGCCGATTCCAGCAGCGGCGACCCACCAATGGTTGACCTTCCAGGCGCCCACCAGGACTTGAAACTCGGCCACGAAGCCGGAGAAGCCCGGCAACCCTATGGAGGCCATCCCGGCAACGACAAAGGCCCAGGCGGCAAAGGGCATCCGCTTCGACAGGTGCATGGTTTCCAGCTCAGCTAACTGGCGCGTGTGGGTGCGCTCGTAAACGATGCGGCCGACGATGGCGAACAGCAGCCCGGCGATGACGCCGTGGGAGAACATCTGCAGGACCGCGCCGGTGACGCCGATCTGGTTCAGGGTCATGAGGCCGAGCAGCACAAAGCCCATGTGGCTGACGCTGGAGTAGCCGATGACGAATTTGAAGTCGGTTTGCGCCAGGGCAGCCAGTGCTCCGTAGACGATGCCGATGACCGCCAGCACGGCGAATACGTCGCGCCAGGAGCCGATGCCGATGAGCGAAAAGCCCCAGGGGTCAAGGCCGTGCGGGAAGAGAGAAATGCCGACCCTCAGGCAGCCGTACGCGCCCAGCTTCATCACCACGCCGGCCAGCAGCATGGAGGCGGCGGTGGGCGCGGCGACGTGGCCGGTGGGCGCCCAGGTGTGGAAGGGCCACATGCCGGCCAGAATCGCAAAGCCGGTGAAGACCAGCGGGAAGCACCATAATTGGAAGCTGACGGGCAGGCCGGCGTGGGCCAGCTCGATGAGTCCTGTCGAGTGGCTGCCCGCCGTGGTGTAGGCCGCCAGCAGTCCGATAAGCACCATCGCCGAGCCGGCGAAGGAATAGATGACCAGCTTCATGGCCGCGTACTCGCGTCGCGTGGAGCCCCAGATGGCTATCAGGAAGTACTTGGGCACGATGGCGATTTCATAAAACACAAAGAGCAGAAAAAGGTCAAAGCTGAGAAAAACTCCGTAGACCGCGCCGATCAGCGCCAGGAAAAAGGCGAAGAACTCGTTGGTGCGCAGCTCGATGTTCCAACTGAAGAGGATGCCGGCAACCGCGGCCAGGCCGGTGAGCAACACCAGCACGCGGCTGATGCCGTCGGCAGCCAGAAGGAAGTGAATCCCCATGGAGGGAACCCAGGGCACGTCAACCAGCGTCACAAGGCCTTGCCCCATGCCGGCCACAAAGCCTTGCACTGCCACGGCCAGTCCGACCACGGCAAAAGCCAGTGCCAGCCAACGCGACAAGGCTGGCTTCCCCCTGGGCATGAGCGCCAACAGCAAAGCTCCGGCAAACGAGAGATAGATCGTCCACGCTAAGAGCGACACCGAGTTAGGATGCAAAATCGAAAACATCAGAATCTCCAGTGCGCCAGCAGGTTCATGACCGTTGGGTTCACGCTGCCCAGAATCAACGAGGGCAGAAGGCCGACAAGCAGCATCAGGCCGATCACAGGGGCGAGCGCCAACTGTTCGCCGTGGTGCAGATCAGGGAAGCCTACACAGTGCTCCGGCAGCGGGCCGGTGAAGACCTTCTGAATCACGGTCAGAATCACGGTCGCCGTAACCAGCAGGCCGAGGATCGAGACAGTGGCCGCGACCCAGGCCAGCGGGAATGCGCCGCGGAAGATGAGTAACTCGCCGGGAAAGTTGTTCAGTCCCGGCAGGCCCAGCGATGAGAAAAGAGTAATGCCCATCAGCCCGGCCAGCACCGGAGCAGGCTTGCGCAGGCCGCCAAACTGGTCGATGCCGCGATGACCGCCGGTGCGTTGCTGCATCATGGCCACAAACCAGAAGAGCGCCGCCGCCGTGATGCCGTGGTTGAACATTTGCAGGATTACGCCGTTGAGGGCCGCGGATTGGCTGGCAAGCGCAGCGGTGTCAATACCAGCGCCGGCAGCCGGAACCGCAAGCGCAAAGATGCCCAGCAAACAATAGCCCAGGTGATTGACCGACAAGTAAGCGAAGACGCGCTTCAGGTCTTTCTGCGCCATGGCAGCCCAGGCTCCCATCACCACCGTGGCCACGGCCAGCACCAGCAGCGGCGTGCGAATCTGCGCGATTTGATGTCCGAAGAGCGGCAACGCAATGCGCAACAGGCCATAGACGCCCATTTTGGACATGGCGCCCGTCAACAGCATGGTCACCGGCGAAGGAGCTTCGGCATAAGCCGCGGGCAGCCAGGTGTGAAAGGGAAACATCGGCACCTTGACCGCGAAGCCGGCCAGCACGCCAATGGCCAGCCAAAGCATCACCGGACCCAAATGAGCCGTGACCATCTGCTCGAGTTCGCCGGTGGAGGCCAGCAGGGTCAGGTGAGGGAAGTCCATGCTGCCTGTAGAAACAAAGACGGCCAGAAACGCGACCAGCAGCGCCGCGCTGCCGGCCATGGTGTAGATGAAGAACTGCGTTGCCGCCGGGCCACGCCGCGTTCCGCCCCATAGCTTGATGAGGAAGAAGGCGGGAATCAGGCACAACTCCCAGAACAAAAACCAGTGAAAGAAGTTGAGCGCCGTAAAGGAGCCGAAGAGACCGGCTTCGAGCGTCAACACCAGCGCGAAGTAAAGCCCCGGCTGATGATGAACGCGGTGCGCGGCATCGACTGACATGAGTGTGACAATGGCGGAGAGCACCAGCATCAGCGCTCCCAGCGCATCCACGCCGAGGTGATACTCGATGCCCAGGGAAGGCGCCCAGGCGTGCTGCTCGATTAACCCGATGCTCCCGTTTACAGGAAGCCGCATCCAGACGACGAGCGCCAGCGCCAGGCTGGCGATGGTAGTGATGAGAGCTACGGCGCGCGCGTGCTTTCCGGTTACGAGCGCAATCGCCGCCCCCAGAAGGGGCAACACGGTCAACAGCGTTAATGGATGAAATCCGCTCATGCCTTGCTGCTCCAGATCAGAAGTGCGGCCAGCGCCACCACGGCCAGCGCCAGAATTCTCAGATAGGTCTGCACGCGGCCGGTCTGCACCCGCGAAAGCAGTCCTCCGCCCACGGTCAACTCTTCGCAACCTTTGTCGAAGCCGCCGTCCACTACATTCGTGTCCAGAAAGCGATTCAGTCGAGCTGCCAGGCTGAAGGCCCATGCAACTCCGGCCACTGCGCCGCCCCAGACACGGCGGTCGAGCCAATCGGAGACGCGCCCCCACCAAGCGTAGAAAGCAATCACCGTCATGCCATAGAACTCATCGACATAAAATTTGTGACTCAGCCAGTCCCAGGCAGTAGGCGCAAACTTTTCCAGCGAATCGGACGCCGCCGGCTTGGGTGAACGATCACCGTAGAGCCACCAGGCCAAACCTATGCCCAGAAAAACTACCAGCGCGGAAGCGCACATAAGGATCAACAGTCCCGGCTCGATCAAGACGTGCCAATCAAACTTCGCCGCGTTGCCATTCAGAAAGGCTCTGAACCAAGGCCAGGCAGGCGTACCGATGAATCCCAGCGTCATGGCGAAGAAGGCCAGAATCCCCAGCGGCGCAATCATCACCGCCGGACTCTCATGCGCGGGCTTGCCGCCCCGCCAGTGACCGAAGAAGACGTACGCCACCTGGCGAGTCATGTAAAAGGCGGTCAGCAGCGCGCCAAAGACCAGCATATACAACGGCGTTTTGGCCACGCTCCAGTGATAAGCCGCTTCGAGAATGCCGTCCTTGCTCCAGAAGCCGGAAAACAGCAGCGGAAAACCGCAGAGCGCCAGCATTCCAATGGCATACGTCAGGAAGGTCAGCGGCATGTCGGCTTTCAGCCCGCCCATGCGGCGCACATCCTGCTCCTCGTGGCAGCCGTGAATCACCGAGCCTGCGCCGAGAAATAAGAGCGCCTTGAAGAAGGCGTGCGTGATCAGATGGAAGATGCCCACGGCGACGCCGCCCATGCCAAGGCCTGCCATCATGTAACCGAGTTGCGAAACGGTGGAGTAAGCCAGGATGCGCTTGATGTCGTTCTGCGCCACGGCAATCAGCGCGGCAAAGACGGCCGTGAATGCGCCGACCCAGGTGACTACTGTGAGGGCTGTCGTGGTTCCTCCGGCAAGCGCGCCGGCGGCCATGAGCGGATAGACTCGCGCGATCAGATAGACGCCCGCGGCCACCATGGTCGCTGCGTGAATCAGCGCGGAGACCGGCGTGGGGCCTTCCATTGCATCCGGCAGCCAGACGTGCAGCGGAAACTGGCCACTCTTGCCCGCCGCTCCGGCAAAGATGAGCAAGCTAATCGCGCCCGCTGCCGTCAGGCCAAGAGCGGCAGGCTGAGTCAGCAACATGGAAAGTGACGCAGCCTCGATGGAACCTGCGCCGTGGTTATAAAAGAGTAGCGTGCCGGTTTGCGCAAAGAGCCAGACGATCCCGAGCAGGAAGAACACATCGCCGATGCGCGTGGTGAGAAAAGCTTTTTTGGCGGCAGCGGCTGCCGAGGGCTTTTGATACCAAAAGCCGATCAACAGGTAGGAGGTAAGTCCGACAATCTCCCAGCACATAAAGAGAAGCAGCAGGCTGTTGGCCATGACCACGCCCAGCATCGCTCCGGCAAAGAGTGACATAAAGCAGAAGAAGCGCGTGTAGTTCTCGTCGTGCTTCATGTAGCCGGTGGAGTAGATGAAGATAAGCAGGCCAACAAAGCTGACCATTACCAGCATGATGGCGGAGAGCGGATCGAGCACCCAGCCAAGGTCTACATTCGATGTACCGAATTGAAACCAGGTGAAGTTGAAGACTTCGCGCGTTGCGACGCCGGCCATCCAGTCGCTGAGTACATGAACAAAGGCAACCAGCGAGAGCAGCAACGAGAGACTCAACGAACCGATGGCCAACGATGCGGAGGTTTTGCGCCCGGATTGTTTCAGCAGCGCGGACAGGCCCACAGCCGCAATCGGCACAGCGGGAATCAGCCAGAGAATCTCCGCGATGGGAGAAGCCGCTAACTGCGGAGCGATTGAAATTGCTTCCTGTATCAACCTCTCATCCCTTCATCCTGTTCATCTGGTCCAGGTCCGTCGTCTTGGCGTGGCGATGAATCTGAATTACCAGCCCCAAACCGACCGCAGCCTCGGCAGCCGCCACGGCAATCGAAAAGATCGCAAACATCATGCCGGTGAGCGCCTCCGGATGCGGTCCGTAGCGCCAGAAGGCAATCAAATTCAAGTTAGCCGCGTTCAGCATCAGCTCGATGCCAATCAGCACCAGAATGGCGTTGCGCCGCGTGAGCGCGCCAGCCAGGCCAATCGAAAACAGCAGCGCGGCCACCAGAAGATAACCCGCAAGCGGCGTCATTTGGATTCCTCTTTCTCGTGCCCAACTTTTTCGTGTATCGCCACGATGACCGCGCCAATCAGCGCGGCGGTCAACAGCACGGCCGCAATCTCCAGCGGCAAAACGTAGCGACCCACGAGCGCCACGCCAATCTGCTGCACAGTTACATCAGGAACGGTCGTTTCATGTGGCAGAACGCGCACGCTCTGGAGCACCGCCCACCCAGCACTGCAAAGACCGCCGCGGCTATTACGAGGCCGGCCAGCCAACTCCGGCTGAAGACTCCGTCCTTCGGAGTTTCCGAGCCGCGTGTGAGCAGAATTGCAAAGACCACAAGGATCGCGACCGCGCCGATATAAACCAGAATCTGCGCAAAGCCGGCAAACTGCGCGTCGAGATTCAGAAAGAGGAGCGCCAGCCCTGCAAACGCAACCGTCAGCGCCAGCGCGCAATGCACGGTATTCCTGAGCAGCATGGCAGCCAGGC
>CABEBC010000184.1_pt1 | contig 25022 bp, 23 predicted proteins | sample 3422291 | NCBI WGS metagenome assembly CABEBC01 (sample SAMEA5534345, study PRJEB31848) | metagenome | biome: tundra; feature: field; material: soil | place: USA | collected 2013-05 | depth 0.45 m
CCGTAGCCGCCGCGATTGCCGTAGCCGCCGCGATTGCCGTAGCCGCCGCGATTGCCGTAGCCGCCGCGATTGCCATAGCCGCCGCGGCCCCAGCCACGACCGTACCACGGCCCCACGCCGAGGAAAATACCGCCGCGGAACCAGCCTGGCCCGTAATAACCATAGGGAGAGCAGGCGTAGGGGTAGTAAGAGTAATAGCCCCACTCACAGACCGGAGGCCCGTAGACCATGGGAGCGGGAACAAGCTCGGGGCCGACTCCAACATCCTCCTCCACATCCTGGGCCATCGCCGTTACCGCGAATGGCGCCACCAGCAGCATTGCAATCAGAACCAGCCGAATACTCCGCATAACATCCTCCTTGTGCTGACTTGCACCGCCCGTCCCGCTTCTATCGGACCGGGGAGCTGAAGACGATCTCCGTCCTCAGCACTGCCGGCTCCTGGGCTTTTCTTCCCAACCGGCTACTACTCTCTCAGACAACATTCCTGCGGTTAAGTTGCGGTCCATTTCAAGAAAAAATCGTTCGAAGGTGCAGATACTAATTGGCCAGCACCGCCCGGTAGCGGACCTTGCCCTTTTTCACCTTTTCGATGGCCGTGTTGGCTTGGGCCATGGGGAAGGATTCGGTTGTGGCCTTAATCCCATGCCGCGCCGCCACGTCCAGCATCTCCTTGATACGATAGGGGCTTCCCGTCGGATTGCCGCTGATGGAGCGTTGGCCGCTGATCAGCGGAAACGCCTGCACGCTGACCGGCGACGACGGAACCCCCACAAAGCACAGCGTCCCGGTAGGCCGCAGCGCCTGCACGTAGGCTCCCCACTCCTGGTCGGCGTTGGCGGTGTTCAAAATAAAGTCCTGCGTTCCGGCCGCTTCTTTCAAAGCCTTCGATTCACGGGAATTTACAAAATTGTGCGCTCCCAGCGCGCGTGCTTCTTCTTCCTTCTCCACCGAGGTCGAAAACGCCGTTACCTCTGCGCCGAAGGCCCGCGCGAACTGGATGGCCAGGTGTCCCAGTCCGCCGACACCCACAATGCCCACCCGCGATGAGGGGTTGACGCCATGGATGCGCAGCGGGTTATAGACCGTAATGCCGCCACATAGCAGAGGCGCTGTATGTTCACTGTCCAGAGCGTCGGGGATGGGAATCACAAAGCGTGCATTTGCGCGCACACGGTCCGCATACCCGCCGTGCCGGTGGACGCAGGTCCCTTCGGAGGCAGGACACAGGTTTTCCATTCCCCGGGAGCACCACTCGCATATCCCGCAGGAGTTTGACTGCCAGCCCAGGCCAACGCGCTGGCCCGCCTCGAGCAACCGCACCTCGGTGCCCACCGCCGTCACCTTACCGATAATCTCGTGGCCGGGAATGAACGGGTACTGGCTGATTCCCCAGTCGTTCGAGATCAGATGAAGGTCGCTGTGGCAGATTCCGCAATGGGTAATCGCGATCTCTACCTCGTTCAGCCCCAGCTTGCCGGGGTCGTACTTGAAGGTCAACAGTTCTGCGCCAGCCGCATGTGCTGCAAGTCCTTGAATTTGGTTCATAGTCGATTCCGAGTCCTCATTGTAGGGATAGCAAACAGGACAGTTGGCATGGGGAGGCGCCGCCCTGTTGTTGGTATGAAACTCTCTCTGCTACTCCTATTCTAACCCGCCGCCCGGTTCTATGCGCAGGGTGAGCAGTTGAAAACCGCTCAGGACTCCGCCGGCGGGCCTGGGCCAGCGTGGTGTCCATATCCGAAGAGTGGCTCGGCTGGCGCGGCTGATCCAGGACACGGTCCAGCGTCCCAGCATCCGAGACGAGCAGCCGCTCTAGCCGCGTCGCGGTCTTCGCTGAAGGCGCCGATGGTCGCGCCCGTATTCACAATCTTGAAGGCGTAAAAGGGCGAAGCGAGTGTGACCACTACCTCTGCCGGGGGCGATTATCTGCGTTTGCGAGGTGGCTTCATGCGCGGGATGGAGAAGTGGCCCGCGCCCAGACTTTGCGGCATTGTTGCCAGGGACTCTCTGGGGTAGAGGATGGTGACGCCCGGATTGCGCAGGCTCTCTCCGGCAAGGAACTCTCCGAAGGTTCCCGAGTGGGCCTTCAGATATTTGCGCAGTTCCTCCCGAATCACCCCGCCGCCGCCCGTCGATCCGTACCCATGGATCACCTCGATGCGTCCCCTGTAGCCGCTTTTCACGCAGGCATTGTAGAAACGCACAAACTCCCGCAGCGCTTCCGCCACCGTGAAGTCGTGAAGATCAATGGATCGAGACTCGCTCATGGCTTTGATTTACTCTATCGGATTAGTCGTAACCGTCGCCGCGTCAGCAGAGGCGGCGGTCGCCATAGTCCCTAGTCCCTGTTCTTATTCACCGCCCGCAGTAGCGCTTCCAGGCCTGCTCAACGTAGCTGTCGGTCATGCCGGCAATGTAATCGGCAACGGTGCGAGCCAGGCCCTCGGCGGGAATTTCCGCCTGGTGGTCGGCGGGCAGCAGGCTGGGGTCGGCGATGATTGCCGAGAACAATTCCCGGATGATCTCGGCGGCGTTGGCGTGCTCCTCCTCCATGCCGGGAGATTCGTACAAATTGGCGTAGAGAAACTTTTTGGCTGCCAGGCGCGCGGCCTCCATCTCCGGGCTCAGAGCCGCCAGCCGCTGGGGAGCGCGTCGAATCCCGTCCAATGTCGTCGCGCCCAGCGCGGAGACCTGCCTGCGTGTCTCTTCCATCAAATTCGTGACCAGAGCGTCGAGAACGCGCTTGAGAGTCTCGTAGACGGCCAGCTTGGGCGGAGCGGCGGAATAATCGCGCAGCACAGCGTCGTGGAAGCCGCTGAAGAGTGTCACGCCCTCGCGCACCTGGCCAAGCGTGAGAATGCCCGAGTCCAGGCCGTCGTCCAGGTCGGCGGTCAGGTAGGCGATCTCGTCGGCCAGATCGATAAGTTGAGCTTCCAGGGGAGGGAACTGGTCGAGGAAGTACTCGGCCATCTCCGGGTGGGTGGCGGCGGAGTAGTCATGGGAGTGCTTAACGATGCCCTCGCGCACCCCCAGGGTCAGATTCAGCCCGCGAAATCCGGCGTAGCGCTCTTCAAACCACGTAACGATGCGCAGGGCGTGCAGGTTATGGTCAAAGCTCAGGCCAAATCCGCGCAGGCACAAGTCAAGAGCCTTTTCGCCGGCGTGACCAAAGGGCGGGTGGCCGATGTCGTGCGCCAGCGCCAGCGCCTCGGCTAGCTCCTCGTTCAGCCCCAGCGCACGGGCCACGGTGCGGGCAATCTGGGTGACTTCTAAAGTATGTGTCAGGCGGCTGCGAAAGTGGTCTGAAGGGGAATCGATAGCCAGGCGGCGGAAGACCTGCGTCTTGCCGGCCAAGCGGCGAAAGGCGCGTGCGTTCAGTATGCGAGCGCTATCGCGGGCAAAGGGCGTGCGATAAGGGTGCAACGGTTCCGAGTTCGCGCGAAGGGTCAAGTGGCTGTTGGCACCCACGGCAATCCCCGCGGGCAACGCGTAACTCGAACTGGCTTCAGGAATCTTCATCGCCGAAAACTCAAGGCTCACTTCTGTTTATACCGCAGTCAGGGATTACGAATGAAAGCTGTCTCCTATTCCCTATTCCCTAGTCCCTAATCCCTAGTCCCTGTCTTTCAACACACCAGATTCGCCCGCCTCAGCTTGACCCCATCCAGGCGACCCAGCAGTGTGACGGTGATGCGGGCAGGGTCAAAGAGCTGCTGCGCCATGGCCTGTACCTGGGCCGCGTCCACTGCGCTGATGCGGGCGATGATCTCATCAATAGTAATGAACTCGTGGAAGTACATCTCCTGGCGCGCCAGGTTGGCCATGCGCGCATTGGAGCTCTCCATCCCCAGCAGGATGTTGCCCTTGACCTGATCCTTGGCGCGGGTCAACTCTTCCACGCTCAGCAACTCCTGCTTCAGCTTGCGGAACTCCTCCAGTATCAATTGCACCACGTTCAGACTCTTATTTACCGAGGTGCCTGCAAAGACGCACAGGGTTCCGGTGTCGCGGCAGGGGCTCACGTCGGAGTAGATGGAGTAGGCCATGCCCCGCTCCTCGCGAATGGTCTGGAAGAGGCGTGAGCTCATGCCGCCGCCCAATATCGTATTCAAAATCAGCGTGGCGTAGCGATTCACGTCGGTGATGCGCGGCGCAGGAACGCCCAGGCAAATCTGCACCTGCTCAAGGGATTTTTTGTTGCGCAGCACAATGCGCGCGCCAGCCTCGGGCGCCGGCAGCTCGTGGAGCGTTGCCCCGCCGGCCAGCGGGTAGAACTTCCGCGCCACAGCCTCGGCAAATTCATCGTGGTCCAGGTTGCCGGCTGCCGAAAAAATCATGTTGCCGCCGTGAAAACGATCTCCGTGATAGGCGACAAGGCTCTTCCGGTCTAACCGGGCTACCGTCTTCGAGGTGCCCAGAATCGGCCAGCCCAGCGGATGATCCTTCCAGAAAGCCTGCGTGAACAGCTCGTGGACCAGCACCTCCGGATTGTCCGCGTCGATCTTGATCTCTTCCAGAATTACGCCGCGCTCGCGCTCGATTTCGGACGCATCGAAGACAGGGTTGAGCACCAGGTCGGTCAGCACATCCAGAGCGATGGGAACGTGCTCGGCCAGCGACTTGACGTTGAAGCAGATGGTTTCCTTGCCGGTGAAGGCGTCCAGGTTGCCGCCGATGGAGTCCATCTCCCGGGCAATGTGCTGCGCGGAGCGGGATCGCGTGCCCTTGAAAAGCATGTGCTCCACAAAATGGGAGATGCCGTTAGCCTCCGCCGGCTCGCAGCGGGAACCGGATTTGATCCAGACCCCCATGGCCACCGAACGCAGGTACTCCATCCGCTCGGTCAGCACGATCAGGCCGTTCGGCAGTACGGTATGGCGAATATTTCGCTCGGTGGACATGGCTCTCCAGTCCTTCGATTGTAGGCCAATGCGGGCTGGCGCGGCAGAGGGCTGCTGGTTGGGGACAATGCGGCGCATAGGGGAAATGCTCTATTCTGACCCCAGCCGTGAGCAAAGATTTGAGCCAACTCGTGCGTTTGCAAGCCAATGGCCCTGCGGGTGGAAGCCAAGACTCGTCGGAGGGGCGGAGACTCTTCGGACTCGATGCCGAGGCGCTTGCCGCTTGCATGGTCGCGGTGGGCGAGCCGGTCTGGCGCGGCCGCCAGTTAGCCGAAGCCCTGTATCGTCAATGGGTTACGGAACTTAATGAAATCACTACTTTACCCAAGGCGCTCCGCGAACGACTCGTGGCTGAAGGCTGGCAAGTGGGCCGCCCAACAATCGCCCAAGTCTTCCAATCCGTGGACGGCACGGAACGCTATCTGGTCGAGTGCAAGGGCGGCGATGGTTTGACCGTGGAAACCGTTTGGATGCCGGAGGGCGACGACGGCGAATCCGGCGACGGCAGCGATGCGGAGACCCCACAAACCCTGGGTGCCCCATCCTTTCCGCGTTTTTTAGCGGAAAGGGTGGGAAACCACGAACCTCAACCGGAGTCTGGACTGGGTGCCCCAGGTCTCGTTTCTGAGACCTGGGAATCAATCTCCAATGTTGAAGGCGACTGGCCCCACCGCAGGTCCCGCGCCACTCTCTGCCTCTCCAGCCAGGTGGGCTGCGCGGTCAACTGTCAATTCTGCTTCACCGCCAAACTCGGCCTCCAGCGTAACCTCACCGCAGGCGAAATCGCCGGCCAGGTTGTCTCCGTCTTCCACCGTCACGCCGTCGAGGTGGGCCGCGACCGCGTGAACCTGGTTTTCATGGGCATGGGCGAACCGTTCCTCAACTACGACAACTTCATGGGCGCGGTGCGCCTGCTGGTGCGCGAGGTTGGCCTGAGTCCGCAACGCATGACGGTGTCGACATCGGGCATTGTCCCCGGCATTGAGCGCTTTGCCGCCGAGCCCCCGGAGTTCCGCCCCAAGCTGGCCATCAGCCTCAACGCCCCAAACGACGCCATTCGCTCCGAAATCATGCCCATCAACCGCAAGTGGCCAATTGAATCCGTGATGAACGTTGTGCGCCGGGTCAAACTCCGCCCTCGCGAACGGATTACTTTTGAATACGTCCTGCTGGGCGGCGTCACCGACCGGCCAGAACATGCCGCCGAGGTCGCCCGCCTCATTCGCCGCACGGGTCTGCCCGCCAAGGTGAACCTGATCGCCTGGAATCCCGGCCCCGGCATCGAGTACGCCACGCCGCAATCGGAAGCCGTCGAAAATTTCCGCCGCACGCTGATCGATGCGGGCATTCCCGCCTATCTGCGCAAGCCGCGCGGACGCGACATCTACGCCGCCTGCGGGCAATTGAAGCGCACGGTGGAGGGGTAAAGGCAGCTATTTATTGTGATTCTGCGGGAAGCTGATCAGCCAACTTCCCGGGTTTGGCTAGCGGTGTTCGCCAAGTTCCTGCCTGCTTATTTGCAATCCCTCTCAGCGTGCCGTACTGTGCACGCCCAGTGCGCTCAGCTTGGATTTCGCCTGCGCGGCCTCCGGGGTTTGCGGATGCCGCTTGACGAGCAGCTTCAGCTCGGTGATGCCCGCGTCCTTTTTGTTCATCTGCAGCAGCGACAGCCCTTTGCGCAGTTGCGCGGCTGGAGCTTTGGTGTTGCCGGGGAAGCCTTCCAGGACGGCGTTGTAGGCCTTTATCGCATCGGCGTAGTTTTTTTGCCGATAAGCAATCTCGCCCAGGTAAAACTGGGCTGTGCCGGCCATGTCATCCATCGGATAGTAGTGAATCACGTCCTGAAACTCGCCGCTGGCCACATCGTACTTAGCCGCGTTGTAGTCGCGCACGCCGGCCTGCAGGGTTTCCTTGAGCGGTGGCGTCTGAGGGGCGGACGGAGCGCCAGGACCGCCAGGACTGGCAGCTGCCTGAGGAGCGGACGGATTCTGGGTGTTCTGCAACTGCGCCTGCATATCCTGGATCGTTTTATCCAGCTTGGCGATGCGCGACTTCAGCTCGTCCACCGAGTCGTTGAGCGTCTGCACCTGACCCGAGGCGGTGTCCAGCTTGCTGATGGTGGCGTCGCTCTGGGCGGCGATCTTCTGCTGCAGCGTGGTCACGGCTGCGGACATCTGGTTGGCGTTGTCCGCGGTCTGCTCGGCCAAGTGCTGCAGCACGGCGAAGCGCGTGTCCATGGTGGTCTGAAGCCGCTGCACCATGTCCAGCAGTTGTTGCACCTGCGTTTGCAGCTCAATGATCTCTTTTGACGCGGCGCGCGCAGGCGTGGGAAGGGAGACGAGCACCATGGCGGTGATTGCCGCCGCGAGAAAACGATTGCGAAGTGTTCTTGTATGCATGAGTCACCTAAGAAGAAAATCTGACAGCTATCAGCTAACAGTTGACTGCGTACTGGCGACGGTTAGCTGTAATCGGCCCACCGAGTTACTGTGCCGGCTTGATAAAATACCCCGAGACGCGCCATTTCCCATCCTTGTCGAGCATGGGAGTGATCGTCTCAATGAACGACCCACCACTCGCAAACTCAGCTTTGTATTGGATGATGACGTATTCTCCCTTAGGCGCATCGGGAAGATCGGTTTGATACAGCGACCCCAACAGCGTGCGGCTGCTGGCGGCTCCAAGCGGCGCGCGCACTTGCTGAAGGGCCTTCTCCCAATCGGCCTTCGATATTTTCGACTGGAAGAAAGATGCTGTCTCCTGCCAACTTGGTCCATAGTCGCCGCGGTCCACTAACGCCAACCAGGATCGCGCACTCAGCTGCGCGGCTTCTCGTTTTGCCGCCTCGTCCTGCGCAAACGAAACGGAGCACATCAGCAGCGCCAACATTGCAATGGATAACATCCGATTCATGATTTCTTCCTTTCCATGAAGACATAACCCCATTATCCGTGAAGCCGGGGTGCCCCAGGTCTCGCTTCTGAGACCTGGGATAAAACCGGATTCGCTCTGCACTTACAGCCTCGCTCACGCAACTTCGAAGCTGAAAGCTGATGGCTGAGAACTCGCACTAGCTCTTCTGCGCCTCTCCACTCGCCGCTGTCCGCTGTTAGCTATTTTACCTTTCCAGCGTGAATCCGCCGCGGCGGTTCTGTTGCCAGCACGCCTCGGTCGATTCGGAGCAGAAGGGCTTTTCTTTGCCTAAGCTGACCGTGCGGATGCGGTTGGCCGCTACGCCGGCCGTCACCAGGGCAGCTTTGGCCGCATCGGCCCGATTCTGTCCCAGCGCCAGGTTGTACTCGTTGGAGCCGCGCTCGTCGCAGTAGCCGCCGAGGACGATCTTCACCTCTGGATGGCTTACCAGATAGGACGCGTCGCGCGAGAGTGTGGCCTGTGCGTCGCCGCGGATATCGTAGGTGTCGTAGTCGAAGAAAACGTCTTGTACATTGCTCTTGAACTGCTCTTCCTCGCTCATCGCGCTGTTGGGCACAACTACGGCAGGCGGCCCATTCACCGTCACCCGCGCCGTGGCTTCGGCCGTGCCGCCGTCGCCCTTCGCCACCAGGTGATAGGTGGTCGACTCGGAGGGAGTCACAGTCTTCACGCCCGAGGTGGGCACGTCGCCGATGCCATCGATAGAGACAGTGGCGGCATTGGTGGTGCGCCAGCTCAACTGCACCTGATCGTTGGCCGAGACCAGCGCCGGAGTTGCTGTCATCTGCGCTGTGGGCGCGAGCACAGCCGCCGGAGCCGTCTCCTCGCGGGAAATCGGTTTTTTCTTGGTGCCGCAACCTGCAACAACAAACAGGGCGGCAAGCAGAACTACAGGCGCCACAATGCGATTAAGTTTGTTCAAGGTATTACTCCTTCCGCAATTTCCTTGGCATAAACATGATAGTGCAGGAAACTGGATTGTTCCATACTGCAGTCTCGCTGGCTGGTCAACTTGACTCAAGTCAATTCACTTCCAGCTCCAGTTGGGCATGTAGTTGTTGCCCGCCTGAGTTATTTGACGCTGTTCAGTGCCATCGGACAGCATGGTCCAGATCTGGCTGTGGCCGTTGATTGCCCGCTCAAAGACGATGTGCCGGTTGTCCGGCGCCCAGGAGGGGAAGTCGTTGCTGCCGGCCTCGTGGGTCAGTTGCAGCCAGCGCTTGCTGGCTATGTCGATCACGTAGATGTCTTGCCCGCCCGGCGCGCCTGGACCGTACTTGCGATTCCAACTGAAGGTTAGAAACTGTCCGTTGGGCGACCATGAAGGCGAGATCGCATATCCACCGTCAGTCAGCCGCTGCACGTTGGCGCCGTCCTGGTCCATGGTGTAGATCTGCGGCAACCCGGTGCGTCCGCTCACCCACGCTAATTGCGCGCTGGTTCGCGGATTCCAGGTAGGCGAGGAATCCGGCCCGACGAAGTTGGTCAGCCGGCGCAGATTAGCGCCGCTCGCGTCCGCGGCCCATATCTCGGAATCGCCCGTGCGCGACGATGAAAAGGCAATTTTCGTTCCGTCGCCCGACCAGGCCGGAGACTGGTTGAGGCCCTTGGCCGTGCCTGCCGGGAAGTTCACCAGCCGGTTCAGTTCCAGGGAATACATGCGGATGGCCCAGCCCTCGCGGCCCAACGATGCGAAGGCGATGCGCGTATTGTCCGGCGAGATGCGCGGCGAGAGCGAAATGGTGCCCAGGTGCGTGACCGGGTGCTGATTCTGCCCGTCGTAGTCCATCTCCCAAATCTCTTTGCTTCCGCTGCGCGAGCTGACGAAGAAAATCTTTGTCTCGGCAATGCCGTTGATGCCGCCGCCCAGCCGCAGGATGATCTCATCGGCAAACCTGTGCGCAATGGTCCTCGCCATATCCGGGCTGGCCGCCTCGTTGTACTGCTTGCCCAGCACCTGGGGATTGGCGGTGTTGCGCACATCGTCGAGCCAGCCGTAGACGGCGAGCCGGCCGTTGGTGGCCGAGAGCGCGCCGAAGGCCACCATGGCGGCATTGGCGGGCGCCGCCGACCACTGCGCCAAGTCGATCTCCCTGGGCGAGCCGGGCATGGCCGGTTGGGCAATGAACTGGGAAACCTGGCCTCTCTTTTTGGGAGGTTCGGGCGTGGTCATGGGGATCATGCTCTTCGAAACCAGATCGAAGATGCCGGCGTTGGCCAGGTCATTGAAGAGCGTGGCGTCAAAAGCCGCCTTCAAGGCAGGCGTCTGCGGATCGTCGCCAACAGGCTTAAAATCCGCCACAGCAACGCGAATGCGCTCGTTGCCCAGGTTGGAACCGGTGCGAATCCAATCCTGAGCCGCGGCGGGGATGGCTGCCAAAGCTGCCAGAACAATCAGTAAATGGGGGAAAATCCGGGAATATGCCTTCATCGGACGTGCAATCCTTCCTCGGTAAAAATGCGAATAGACCTTGCAGATTTTGGGATGCGATCAGCCTTGTTGGCCGGCACCCTTAGAGCATTTCCATCGATAGTGTAAGGAAACTCCGTGCCCCATCCATTTCACGTTCTGTGTGAAATGGGTGGGAAACCGCGAAATCAATCTTACAGAAACTGTGAAAATGCTCTAGTTTCCCTTGCAGGAAAGAGCCGTTCTCGTTCACAATTCCATTTTACGTCCGAGCCGCCCATCACTCTGCACAATCTAGTACTCGCAAAAGAACGATGTCATCACCGTGCTCTGGGTATATCCCGAGGGCAGCGCGCCGAAGGTGTCCACGCGCTGCGCGGCGCGCATGCAGGCGCGATCCAGCGTCTGGCTCCCGCTGTTGCTGCTCATCTGCACATTGCTCACGCTGCCGTCGCGGTGAATGGCGAATTGAACGTAGGCTCGAGACCCCCTCGGCGTGTGCGGGTCCACTTCCTGCCGGAACGAGCTGGCGGTCATCTTGCGATTGATGCCGTCCACATACCAGCCAAAGCGGCTGCCGAAATCGCCATCGCTGACCGTCGTCTGTCCGCTGGTAAAGCCCAACGGCTGCATCGACCTCGCCATCGACGACCCCGACTGTTCGCCATACCGGGCCAGATTATCCTGCTGCGGCTCATGCTGCTTCGTCTTGCTCGTGTTCTGCTTTGGCTTCTTCTGTTTGTCGGCAATCTCCAGCGCCTTCTCCTCTGCCGCCTGTTTCGTCTTGGCGGCAGGCTCAGCCGGCGCCTGGCTGGGCGTGTCTGTGGCTAGCACATTCTCATTAGGAGGCTGATCGGAGGGCAAGGGAAGGGCACTGACCATGTTCACCTGAATCGCTCCGCTGCTTCCCGCGCTGCCCCAGATGTGGTGATGAATCAGGCCGGCAATCAGCCCATACGCCAGCAAGACCGCAACCAGCCCGCCGTGCAGCAACAGCGATCCCGCCGCCGGGGCCATGATAGGCTCTCGCGCCAATCCCAGCTCCCGCTCCAATTGATCGCCACTTCCCAGAAGGCTGTCCATGCGTCTTTCCCAAAAAACTATGGGTGCCCCACCCTCGCCGCGTCTTTGTTGTTGCGGCCAGGGTGGGAAACCGCGAACCTTGACCAGTCCTTAAATTCCGCCCGCCGGCTTGGTATCCAGCGGCTGCGTCACTATGGAAATGTTGGTAATTCCCGCCTGCTTCACCGCGTCCATTACCGTGGCAAACGCGCCAAACGGAACTCGCTCGTCGGCCCGCAGATAAATGACCTGATGAGCCGGATCACTCCCCGGCTGATGCAGCCTGCCGCCCAGTTCGTGTATGTTGACCGGCTGATCGCCTAAAAATACCTGCTGGTCGCGGTTGATGGTCACCACCAGCCGCTGCTCGGTAACCTCACGCACCGTCCGCGTCTTGGGCACGGCCACTTCAATTCCCGACTGCAGCACCGGCGCGGTGATCATGAAGATCACCAGCAGCACCAGCACCACGTCCACCAGCGGCGTAATGTTGATCTCCGCCAGCGAGGTGCGCGTCTGGCCTTTGCTAGTTGTAAATGCCACGGTCTACCTCCCTGGCAGGTTGCCTGCCGGTCCTTCATTGTTCGCCGTCCGCGCGGGGCTGCGCACCGGAATCTCTTCCAGCGAGTTCAGCAGCTCGCGGCAAAAGTCATCGGTTGCTGCTGCAAAGGTCCTGATGCGCGCTGTGAACTGGTTGTAAGCGATCACCGCGGGCACAGCCACAAAGAGTCCCGCAGCCGTCGTAATCAGCGCCTCGGCAATGCCCGGCGCCACGGCCCTGAGCGTCGCCGATCCCGCTGTGCCCAGCCCGTAAAAGGCGTCCACAATCCCCATCACCGTGCCGAAGAGCCCGACGAACGGACTGACGGCCGCGATGGTCGCCAGCCATGGCATCCGGCGCTCCAGGCTGGTTACCGCCTCGCTGGCCGCGGTCTGCGCCGAGCGTTCCAGCGGCGCCAGGTTGCGCGGTGGTCCCGAGCCACCCGTCTGCCGCTTGTAGGTTTCGTACACCTCATCGAAGACCTGCGACAGCGGGCTCGCCTTGCATTCGGCGGAAAGCGTAGCCATCTCCTGCAGGCGGGTCGCCGTGCGGAAACCGCGAATAAACCGCTGGCTCTCCCGTGCCGCCTTGCGGAAAGTGGACATCTTGCCCAGAATCACGGTCCACGAATAGAGGCTGGCAATCAGCAACACCACCAGCACGGCCATCGCAACCGGGCCGCTGTTCCTGACCATCTCCACCAGCGCGCTGGAGCCCAGCACTGACGGCGTTCCCTGAGCCGCGCCGCTCTCAGGCGGCAGTTGAAAGAGTAATGCAGCGGTAAAAATTGGCGTTCACCTCACCTTTAACGGTAGCAGACGCCGTGCCTCGCTCCAAGTTATCGATCTGGTGCGCGCGCGTTTTTCCCTTCCATCTCCAAGCCAGAGGTGCGGTCCAACCTGCTATGCTGCGCTCGGATTCCCCTTGCGGCTTTTGGCGGGTTTTGATTTCGCCACAAAGGATCGCATCGCTAAAATGCTGTCATCCTTAGCGAAGTTTGGCACGTTTTATGGGCCAAACGGAGTCGAAGGACCCGCGGTTGTCTTTTTGAACGGAGTGTCATGAAGGCTGGGTGCCCCACCCTCGCCCCGTACTTGTTTTTGCGGCTAGGGTGGGAAGTGGGAAGCCGCACAGATTTCCGTGCCCCATCCATTCGCGTTTTTTTAGCGAATGGGTGGGAAACCACGAACCTCGTACCGTCTTTTTCGGGAGGATTTCTCTCCATGCTCGTCGAACTGCGTGCTGAAAACTACGCCGTCATCGATCACGCCATCGCCAACTTCGGCCCGGGGCTCAACCTGCTCACCGGCGAAACCGGCGCGGGCAAATCCATTCTGGTCGACGCGCTGGCCCTGCTCATGGGCGGCAAATCCTCCGTCGAGCTGGTCCGCCACGGCGCAGACAAGGCCGTCGTGGCCTGCGTCTTTGAATCCACGCACAACGCAGAGACCATCCTGGAAGAAAACGGCATCGATTCCGCCGGCAACGACGTCATCCTGCGCCGCGAAATCATGGCCACCGGCAAGGGCCGCGTCTTCGTCAACAATCAGCCGGCCACCGTGGCCGTCCTCCGCCAACTCGCCCCCGAGCTGGCCCTGGTCCACGCGCAGAGCGAGAGCCTCAGCAGCTTTGACCAGGCTCAGCAGCGCATTCTCCTCGACCGTTTTGGCGGACTCTCGACGGACGCCGTTGTCGAAGCCCACGCCCGTTGGCGCACAGCGGCAACCAGGCTCGACGACCTGCTCCAGGGCGAGCAGGACCGCCTGCGCATGGTCGATCTGTGGAGCTATCAGAGCAAGGAGATCAACGACGCCCATCTTCAGCCCGGCGAGGACGTGGCCCACGAGACCGAAAAGCGCGTCCTGGCCAACGCGGAAAAACTCCACGCCGCCGCCATGGGCGCCTTTGAAGAGCTCTACGAAGGCGGAGCATCCGCCGAGGTCGCCTTGCGCTCGGCCCTGCGCAACGTCGAGGAGCTGGCCCGTTACGATGCGCGCTTCACCGAGGCCGCCCAGCAGCTTGCCGCCGCTCGCGCCACCGTCGGCGACGTCGGCTCCAGCCTGCGCGACTATGCCGAGGCCATTAACGCCTCGCCCGAGCGCCTCGCCGAGATCGAAGACCGCCTAGCCCTCATAGATCGCCTCAAGCGCAAGTACGGTAAGACCATTGCCGAGGTAATCACGTTTGGCGAAGAGGTAAGCCGCAAGCTGGCCGAGGTCGAAGACCGCGACGAAATCCTCAAAGCACTTCGTGCCGTTCTCGAAGAAGCAGCCGTGTCTTACCGAACAGCCGCCCAGGCCCTCACCGCCGAGCGCAAGACCGCCGCCACCAGGCTGGCCAAGCTGGCCGAAGCCCAGATCAACTCCCTCGCCATGAAGGTCAAATTCGAAGTCGCCGTCCACTCCGCAGACTCGTCCTCGAAATCCGCCGGCGATGAAGCGGCTTTGAAAGGGCACGCCTTTAGCCTAAGCACAAATTCCACGCGAGCGAAGAGCGAGCAGTTGGCCGCACCGCAGGTGCCTTTAGCCCCAGAGGGAAACACTGCCCACTGGACCGCCTCCGGCTGGGACGTTGTCGAATACCGCATCGCCACCAACCCCGGCGAGCCGCTCAAGCCGCTGCATGAAATCGCCTCCGGAGGCGAGATGTCCCGCGTCATGCTGGCCCTCAAAGTCAGCGTGGAAGAGGGCCAAGCGAAGCCAAATCTAGCCAAGCCAAACTCAGCCAAGTCCAAAACCAAGACTCCCACCCCCCGCACCCTGGTCTTTGACGAGATCGACATCGGCATCGGCGGGCGCGCCGCGGAAGCTGTCGGCCAAAAGCTCAAATCCCTCAGCCGCGGCCAGCAGATTTTGTGCGTCACCCACCTGCCCCAGATCGCTGCCTTCGCCGACCAGCACTTCCTCATCGACAAGCGCGAATCCGACGGCCGCACCAAGATGCAAATCCGCCTCCTCGACGACCGCGCCCGCACCCATGAAATCGCCCGCATGGTCTCCGGCGCAAAGGTCACCGAAACCAGCCTCCAGCACGCCGCCCAGATGATCGCCGCTAGCCGATAGGAGCGGGAAAAGCAAATGGCCAAACTTCTATGGACAAATTATACCAATGTGGGCATAATCGAGAGATGAGGCAAGAACCCAGGCCGCTGCGCTGGGGTTGAACAATGAACCATCCAGAAAAGAGCACAAATGTCTACGAGCAATTAGGCTTTCCTGATGCGGAAGAGATACTGGTAAAGGCGCAACTGGTCTCGCAGATTGGGGAGATTCTGCGAGAACGCGGATGGAGCCAGCAGCAGGCGGCGAAGGTGCTGGGCCTGACTCAGCCCAAGCTCTCCAAGATGCTGCGCGGACAGTTTCGTGGCATCAGCGAGATGAAGATGATGGACTGCCTGCTCCGTCTTGGACGCACCGTAAAAATCGTGGTGGGACCGGTAACCGAGGCCGCCGAGGACCGCATCGAAGTTGTAGCAGCATAAAAGCGAGATTAGAAGAAAGATAATCCAGAGCCGCTGACCCCGAAGTTGCAGGCCGAGTTGGATGCCCTTGCCGCGATGCCCGACAGCGAGATCGACACCACCGAAATGCCGCCCATCACTGATTAGAGCCATGCGGTGCGCGGACCGTTCTATCGCCCCATCGGTCCCGCTCGCCGCCAGGTCGACCAGCTCGGAGAGCTTGGTCCAGGCTTCGTAGATGTTCACCGTCGGCATAAATCTCCCTCAACTCGACTAGGTCAAGACCAGGTCAACTCCTGGTCATTATCTGCAAGAATGGTCGGATGATTTGATTTAAACTATTCATAAATAATAAGTTAGTGCGGTTTTCGCAAACAAGGCGAAGATATGGAGAAAATGGGCCCGCATAACAGATTTTCATGCGCTTATATGCGCACGCTATTTATGTGAAATGCAACACTTTTGGTGCAATTCGAGCGGTAATCGCGCTTTCTGCACCCTGTCATTCCGTGGACTCGGCATGTACCATTGTCGCCATGTGCAGCAAAATTGACCGGGGAGTTTTCAATTCTGCCGGCACAAACCAAGGGGAGGTCCAGTCGTAATGAAAGCTCTTCCACTCGCAAAGGTCTACCAGTTGCTCGAACCGGGTCCGGTGGTTCTGTTGACCACAGCACACAAGGGCCGCGCCAACGTGATGGTGATGTCGTGGCACATGATGGTGGAGTTCGAGCCGCCGTTGATCGCCTGTGTCGTCAGCAACGCTAATTTTAGCCATGCCGCGTTGCGAGCCACGAAAGAGTGCGTAATCGCCATTCCGGCGCTGGAACTGGCGCACAAAGTCGTGGCCATCGGCAACTGCTCGGGACGGGACGTTGACAAGTTCAAGCGATTCGCCCTGACGCCGATGCCAGCCAAACGCGTAGCGCCGCCTCTGGTGGCCGAGTGCTTTGCCAATCTCGAATGTAGGGTTGTTGATACCCATCTGGTGAACAAATTCAATCTCTTCGTCCTGGAGGTCCTCAAGGCCTGGCATGATCCGGCGCAGAAAAACCCTAAGACCATCCATCATCACGGATATGGCAGCTTCGTTGTGGACGGGGAACGGATCAGGATTAAATCGAAGATGCCGTAGGAGTTATGGATGTCCGTTTGAAGGTCTGAAAGGCCGCCGAGCGCCAGAGACAATCCGCCCTGGGTGTGATGCCCATCACATCCTGCCGTATTCTCCTGCGACTATTGCTTGACTCATACCTCAGTGCAGAAGAAGTAGTTTTTGCGCCGGCGGTGCATGAACGGGAGGAGTACCATGCCGAATGCAAGCGATGGACGCAGGAAGTTCCTCAAAACCGGGTTGATCTCTGTAGGAGCCCTCGTAGCGGGTCTTTTTGCCCGGAAAGCGGCTTTTGCCAGCGTCGCGAAGGATCCGTTGGTGCGGGACATGGCAAACCGCTCCCGGAATGCTTCGATCTCGACCCATGACGAGGCAGGGGCCGCGCTCTGCAATAAGGCCTCCTGCAACCCCGGTTGCCAGGACGGCTGTTCCGCGGGCTGCAAGAGTTCCTGCAAGACCGGCAAGGCATAAGTAAGCTAGCCGGATGCCCGCTCCGCTCGAACTGGGCAGAGGATATTGAGCAGATATGAACCATGCCAAGGCTCGTAGCGGGTCTCCGTTTGCGGCCAATACATTTCCGCGCCTGCTGGCCTCATGGCTGCTGCGCGACGACCGCGACAATCTGCTCTTGTATAAATGCACTTATACCGATCTCAAGTACCGCGTCTTATCCCCAGTTCAGGCTTTGATTCTGCCCTTCTTTTCCGGAGAGAGGTCGTGGGCGAAGATTGAGGCCATCTGGCTGTACCTGACCAAACCCTCCAACAAAGCCGAGAGCCTGCGCGCCCTCGACGAGTTGGTCCGTAACCTGACGGCGCCCGACGAGATCATCGGCCTGACTGGCGCGCCCAGCGCTTCGTTCCAAGACAAGACCAAAATTCCGCTGCCCGACTTCAGCAACTATCGCTGGCCCGTGGAGCGAACCAGCGCTCCGGTCTCCGTGCTGGTGGCCTTCACCAACCGCTGCGTCGCCGATTGCCGCTACTGTTACGCGGAAAGGAATGTGAGCCCGGAGCTGAAGACCGCCGATTGGATCGGCATCTTCGATCAGTTGGCCGCGCTGTCGGTTCGCATTGTCGATATGTCTGGCGCCGATCCCTTTATGAGGCCCGATGACTTCGAGCTTTTACGTGCTATGGTGGAGCGCGACTTCACCTTTTCGGTTTCCACCAAAAGCCACATCTCGCCGTTGTGGGCGAGTCGGCTGGCGGAGTTGGGCATTGGCCGCGATGAGCCCGGTGTTGTGGATCGCGGCCTGCAGGTGAGCGTCGACAGCGCCGACAACCAGCGTGCCTCCTGGCTGACCGGTGTCAACAACTATCTGGAGCGCGCTAAATCCTCCACCGCCAACTTGATCGCGGCCGGCCTCAACCCGCGCATCAAGTGCGTTCTGACCTCCTATAACTGGCAGGAAGCCGAGCAGATCGTCGAGCTCTTCACTTCGCTGGGCGCGCGCCGCTTCCAATTTGTTCATTACGGGCGCAGCCTCTATCGCCACTCCGACGATCTGTTTCTGAGCAGGGAACAGAAGCTCCGGTTGAGCGAGTCGATGCCGCTGCTGGTGGCCAAGCACAGCGGCGTCGAGATCGCCTTTCAGGACGAAACCGGCGAGCCCCGGACCGGCGAGCAACGCAGGACGGATTGGGAGCAGCGCGCCGTCTGCACCGGCGGCAGGGCCGCTCTGGTTGTGCTCCCCAACGGAGACGTCTCCCTTTGCGAGCAGCTTCCTCACGTCCCCGAAAATGTAGTGGGCAACCTTTTATGGCAGAGCGTGCTGGAGATCTGGAACGGCCCGGCGCTCGACAAGTTTATCCACCCGGAGAGGAGCAAATTCGAGGGAACGGTTTGCTGCGCCTGTCCCGAGTTCGATGATTGTCATACGGGACGCGGCTACTGCTACAGAGACTCCTTGTCGGCATTCAGCAGTGTCTATGACGCCCCTCCCGGCTGTCCGCGACAGGACAAGACGCCTCTGCGACTCGTTTAACCGGGTGGAACTGGGATGCTATCTTCCCTGCACGACCGGCATACAGGCGCACAATTCTCACACTTTCTGTCTATAATCCATCGAAAGGGGAGGTTATCTTGAAAACGATTCGACACAACGCTCTCTGCGTCTTCGCTCTGGTTCTCTTCACACTGATTTCCGGCGCAGGCGCACAGCAGCTCACGCCGAAACTTCAGAACGCCGTCGGGCACTGGCAGGCCTATAGCGACGGCAAACCCGGAGGCCAGGTGGAAACCTACCTGCAAAACGGACAGCTTTTTGGCCGGGTCACCAAGGTGCGCCCCAGCCGCACTCCGAAAGACGTGTGCGACAAGTGTTCCGGCGAGTACAAGAATCAGCTCATCCTGGGCATGGTCCTGCTGCGCAACTTCCATCCGGACGGAGAGGACTGGGTGGGCGGAACCGTCGTGGACCCGGAGAATGGAAAGGAATACAAGGGCAAAATCTGGACCGAGGGGAACGACAAGCTCCATCTGCGCGGCTATATCGGCATCTCCCTGCTGGGACGGACCGAGGCCTGGGTCAGGATTCCCTGAGCAGGTGGCCCTGACTTCAATACTGGCGCGAAAACGATGGCTTGCAAGCCGCCGTTTCCGCGCCAACACGCGCATTGGTATACTGACAGTGTGACCACAACATTGCCTGATTCCATCTCGAACGGTAACCGCTCCGAGACTTCCCCCAGTCAAAAAAGGGTGTTGCTGCTCAAGCCAAGAGGTTTCTGCGCCGGCGTCGTGCGCGCCATCGACGTTGTCAAAATCGCGCTGGAAACCTTTGGAGCGCCCATCTACGTTCGCCGCGAAATTGTGCATAATCGCTATGTTGTGAACGAGTTGGCGGAAAAAGGCGCCATTTTTGTGCATGAAATTGACGATGTGCCCGATGGTCAGCGCGTCATCTACTCAGCCCATGGTGTTTCGCCCGCAGTGCGGGAGGTCAGCAAGCGCCGCCACCTCAGGGTCATTGACGCTACCTGTCCTCTGGTGACCAAGGTGCACATTGAGGCCGTCAAGTTTGCCAAGCAGGGCTATTCGCTGGTGCTGATTGGCCACCGGGACCACGACGAGATCGAAGGCACGCTGGGTGAGGCGCCGGAGGCGACCCAGGTGGTCTCAAACGTAGCCGAAGCCGCGGCTCTCATCGTGCCCGACCCCAATCGCGTGGCCTATCTAACCCAGACCACGCTCTCGCTGGACGAGGCGCGGGACATCATCCACGCCCTCAAAGAGAAGTTTCCCAATATCGTTGGCCCCCACTCGCAGGACATCTGCTATGCTACTGAAAACAGACAGGTTGCTGTTCGCAACGTGGCGCACAATGCCGGCCTGGTGCTGGTGGTGGGCTCCACCAATAGCTCCAACTCCAATCGCTTGGTCGAGGTCTCGCGTAACCTGGGGACCATCGGCTACCTGATCGACAACTCTCAGGCCATTGATCCAGCCTGGCTAGAGGGTGTCAGCACGGTTGCGGTGACGGCCGGCGCTTCGGCTCCCGAGGTTCTGGTCGAGGACGTGGTTAACTATCTGCGACAGAACGGCTACAACAACGTCGAAGAGGTTGAAGTGATGCCGGAGAATGTGCGCTTCGGCCTGCCGCCGGAGATTGTTCAGGCCATCGGCAGCGCCGGCGGGGCAGAGGCTGTGCCGGTGAGGTGAAAAGGCAATAACCCCAGTGAGCACAAATCGCTAGCCGGGGACCCAGGCAGGGAGCACGGAATAGGGAATCGAACCTGAGGCGTTTCAATCGCATGAGCATTCATCAAGGGAAGACGCAATTTGCGGCGCCCCGGTTTGGGCGGCTGGACGCGGACTTGGCAGATGTCCAGTCGGCCATTGTTCGCGCCCGGGACTTTCTGTTTTCGCGGCAGCATCCCGAAGGCTATTGGAACGGGGAACTGGAAGCCGATGCGATGCTCGAGGCCGACTACATCTTTCTGCACACGCTGCTGGAAAGCGGCGACCCGGGACGGATGCAGCGCACGCTTACAGAGATGATGCGCTACCAGAACGACGACGGTAGTTGGAGCATCTATCCAGGTGGTCCGGGCAATATATCGCTCTCGGTCAAGTGCTACTCCTCAGCCAAGCTGATGGGCGTGGGCGCGGATGATCCGCGGCTGGCCAAGTGCCGCGAATGGGTCCTCGCGCACGGCGGCGTGATTGCCTGCAACACCTTCACCAAGATGTATCTCTGCGCGCTGGGCGAGTACGACTACGACGCCGTGCCCGCAATTCCGCCCGAGATTGTCCTGTTTCCCCGCTGGTTCTACTTCAACATCTACGAGATTTCTTCCTGGTCGCGGTCAATTTTAGTTCCGCTGGCCATCATGTACGCCAAAAAGCCGTTCAAGAGAATTCCGTTTGAGCAGGGAATCGACGAGTTGTACGTTGGCGGACGCGCCCACTCCTCGCTGCGGCTGCACATGAACCGCAAGGCCATTTTTTCCTGGCGTAACTTTTTTCTTATTCTGAACAGGATTACGCATTGGGCTGAGGCGGTACACATTCGCCCTCTGCGAGCGCTGGCCATCAAGCAGGCGGAGAAGTGGCTGCTGGCGCGGCTGGAGATGACCGACGGATTGGGCGCCATCTATCCGGCCATGCTGAACGCCATCATTGCCCTGCGCTGCCTGGGCTACTCCGAGGACGACCCGCAGGTGATCCGGGCGCGCGATGAGTTTGAAAAACTTGGCATTGAGGAACCGGCCAGCGAAGCAATGCCGGAGCCGACCTTCCGCATGACGCCTTGCATGTCGCCGGTGTGGGATACGGCGCAGGCGGTCTTTGCCCTGGGTGAGGCGGGCGCAGCGCGCAACGACCCGCGCATGCTCAAGGCCGTGGAATGGATGCTTTCCAAGGAGGTTCGCCACAAGGGCGACTGGGCCGTAAAAGTGCGCAACACAGAGCCCGGCGGCTGGTATTTTGAATTTAATAACGAGTTTTATCCCGACACCGACGACACCGCCCAGGTGCTGCTGGCACTGACCAAGGTGGACAATCCACGCGAGCGTTATCAGCATGAAGTTGTGCAGCGCGCCATCGCGTGGGAGTTTGCCATGCAGTGCAAGAACGGCGGCTGGGGCAGCTTCGACAAAGACAATACCAAGATGATCTTCCAGTACATCCCCTTTGCGGATCACAACGCCATGCTGGATCCGCCCACGGTGGACATTACCGGACGCATGCTGGAGATGCTGGCCAGCTATGGCTACACGCGCACGGACAAGCGCGTAGAAAAAGCCATCAAGTTCATCTTCAGCGAACAGGAGCCGGATGGAAGCTGGTTTGGCCGATGGGGCGTGAACTACATTTACGGGACTTTCCTGGTGCTGCGCGGGCTGGACGTCATCGGCGTCGATCATCTGGAGCCGCAGGTGCAGCAGGCCGCCGAGTGGATTCGCATGGTGCAAAACGCCGATGGCGGATGGGGCGAGACCTGCGGCAGCTACGACGATCCAAATACGCGCGGCGTGGGGCCGAGCACTCCGTCGCAGACCGCCTGGGCGCTGCTGGGTCTTTTGGCCGCCGGTGACGACCGCTCCGACTCTATTGCTAAAGGTGTGCGCTGGTTGCTTACGCATCAACAGGCAGACGGCAGTTGGGACGAATCGATACAGGAGGGCGAGGGCACGACTCGGCAAGGTATCATCACCGGAACAGGCTTCCCCAGAGTTTTCTATCTGGCCTACACACTCTACCGGCAGTACTTCCCTCTGATGGCTCTAACCACCTATCAGCGAACCATGGAACGCGCGTCCTAATAGGCGCTGGAGGTTCATTTCAAGATGTCTATTCCTATCTCTCAGATGTGGACGGTGTCCACCTATGTGCTGAAGAAGAAGCTCACCGGCGTCAAGCGCTATCCCCTGGTGCTGATGCTGGAGCCGCTCTTCCGCTGTAGCCTGGCCTGCGCCGGATGCGGCAAGGTGCAGTATCCGCCGCACATTCTCAAAAAACAGCTCACGCCGGAAGAATGTTTTGCCGCGGTCGAAGAGTGTGGCGCGCCCATGGTCTCCATTCCTGGCGGCGAACCGCTGCTCCATCCGCAGATTGTCGAGATCGTCAACGGCCTGATAGCGCGCAAAAAATACATTTATCTTTGCACCAATGCGCTGGAGCTCAAGAATCGTCTGCCGGAGTTTACGCCGTCGAAGTACCTCACTTTCTCAGTGCATTTAGACGGCCAGCGTGAGCATCATGATTATTCTGTCTGCCGCGAAGGCGGCTACGACATCGCCGTCGAAGGTATTCAGGAGGCCGTCCGGCGCGGATTCCGCGTCACCACCAATGCGACTTTCTTCGACGGCGCTGACCCCAACAGCGTCCGCGCCTTCTTTGATGAGGTCATGGGGATGGGCGTCGAGGGCGTCGTGCTCTCGCCCGGCTACAGCTACGACAAAGCGCCGGACCAGAATCGCTTTATGGGACGCGCTCGCGTGCGCAGGCTTTTCCGCGCCATTCTCTCCAATCGCAAGCCCACATGGAAGTTTAATATGTCGCCCTTGTTCCTAGAATTCCTGATGGGCGACCGCAACTATGAATGCACGCCGTGGGGAATGCCGGCCTATAACATCTTCGGCTGGCAGAAGCCTTGTTACCTTCTCCAGGAAGGCTATGCCGAGAGTTACAAGGAGTTACTGGCAACGACTAACTGGGATAACTATGGCGTGGCCAGCGGCAATCCGAAATGCGCCAACTGCATGGTAAGTTGCGGCTATGAGACGACCGCGGTGATTGACGGCTTCGGTTCCGTGAAGGGATTTATCGGAATGGTGCGCGGCACCTTTAGCAAGTATCCCGATGCACACGCCCTGAAGCTGCTGAATGAAGCAGTGCCGAAATCCAATTTAATCCAGATTGAGCAAACTGAGCGCGTTTCCGAGGAGACCACTGTATGACCGCTGAAGTGCAGAAGTACACGCTTGCGCAGGTCGAGGCGCTGGAACTGGCTCCCGGCGCGGACCGCGAGAATCTGGAAGGCTGGGTTCCCGCGCTGACCACGGACGATGACCTGCGCCTGGCTCTCGAAAAAGCGCTCGACTATCGCGGCGATGTGACGCTGACGCTCAAGTCCGGCGAGCGCATTGAGGCTTTCATCTTCAATTGCAGGAATGGCGCCACGCTAGCTGACTCTTATGTGCAGTACTTCACGCCTTCCGCGCCGGAAAAACGCAAGGTAGGCTACGCCGAGATCGCCCGCATAGAGTTCAGCGGCAAGGACCGCGCCGCCGGAAAGCATTGGGAAGATTGGGTGAAGGCTTACAACGCAAAGAAGGCCGCGGGCGAGACGAATATCGCGCTTGCGCCAGAGGCGCTGGAGTAGCGAGTCAGTGAACAGTGAACAGTGGTTAGTGAACAATCTAGGCTGACCCTGCTACTGAGTTTTCTGCCCGCCTTTGCAAACTGTCTTATGCTGTCCATTGATCACTGACCACTGTTCACTGCTATGAAAATCTTCCTTACTGGCGCGACGGGATTTATAGGCCATCATGTGGCCCGTGCTCTCGCCGCTGACGGCGCGAAGCTGCGCCTGCTGGTCCGCAAGAGCAGCAACCTCGGCAATCTGGAAGGCATCAAGGGCGAGACGCACGTCGGCGACCTGGCTGAGCCGGAGTCGCTGCGGGCAGGGATCGAAGGCTGCGACGCCGTCGTTCACGTGGCTGCTGACTACCGCCTCTGGATTCCCGACCCGGCGGCGATGTACAAGGCCAACGTGGACGGAACGCGTGAATTGTTAAAGCTGGCCCGCGAAGCGAAAGTCAAGCGCTTCGTCTACACCTCCAGCGTGGCCACCATGCACTTCCGCCGCGACGGCATGGTCATCAACGAGGACACGCCGGTTTGCCTGGGCGACATGGTCGGCCACTACAAGCGCTCCAAGTTTCTCGCCGAGCAGGAAGCCGTCAAAGCCGCGCAGGGCGGTCAGCGGGTCATCATTCTCAACCCGACTACGCCGATTGGCCCCAACGACGCCAAGCCCACGCCTACGGGCCGCATCTTCGTGGACTTCCTCAACGGCAAATTTCCCGCCTACATGGACACCGGCCTCAACCTCGTAGACGTGGCCGAGGTCGCCCGCGCGCACGTCTCCGCGCTCACCAAGGGCCAGTCCGGCCATCGTTACATTCTGGGCGGCGAGAATCTTACTCTCAAGCAGATTCTCGACAAGATGGCGGCGATCACCGGTCTCAAGTCGCCCACGGTGGAGATTCCTTTCCTCGTCGCGGCGACCTACGCTTTTTTTGAGGAGTGGATCACCGGCCGCATTCGCAAGCGCGAGCCGCGCGCCACGCTGGAAGAGGTGCGCATGGGCCGCAAGAAGATGTACGCATCGAGCGCTCACGCGCAACAGGAGCTGGGCTTCCGCATTTTGCCTGTCAACCCGGCGATGAAGGCCGCGATTGAGTGGTTCAGGGCGCACGGGTACGCGCCCCAGGCCCAGAAATGACCCGCATCGCCATCATTGCCGCCATGCCCGGCGAGCTAAAGCCGCTGACTCGCGGCTGGCGTCACCAGCGCCGGAACGGTGTCGATCTGTGGCGCTGGCGTTTCGACCAGGGCGAGTGGATAGCCGCCTGCGCCGGAGCGGG
>CABEBC010000202.1_pt1 | contig 23911 bp, 17 predicted proteins | sample 3422291 | NCBI WGS metagenome assembly CABEBC01 (sample SAMEA5534345, study PRJEB31848) | metagenome | biome: tundra; feature: field; material: soil | place: USA | collected 2013-05 | depth 0.45 m
GGGACTTAACAAGAGCTTTCATCTCAGACTCCCTTTCAGATTTTTGAAGCACAAACTGCGGCGGACCGAATCACCGTGGAACTAGCGTCGCAGATGTGTCTTCCGTTTCTACCCTCGATTTTCTCCTACTTTTGCACTTTATCAAATGGCTGTTTATCGCTGATTCTAGGCCGGTTCTCGGCTTGAAGCTCCCTGGCTACCTGCTCCACCTCGCGGAAGACGCGCAATAGGTTGCCGCCCAGAATCTTGCGGCAGTCCTCGGCCGAGTAGTCGCGGGCTAGCAGTGCCTCGGTGATTTTGGGCAGGTCGGCGGCTGAGTCAATCCCTTCAGGAAGCTGGCCGCTGATGCCATCAAAATCCGAGCCAATGCCCACATGGTCTATGCCGGCCACCTTGGCGATGTGGTCGATGTGGTCGATGAGCACCGAGAACGGCGGGCGCGGGATGCGGTCGGCGAACTGGCGCTGGAGCTTCTCGATCTCGGCGTAGGGAATCGGCTTTCCTTCAGCAATAGCCTTGTCCTTGAGCGCCTGGGTAGCCTTTTTCATCTCCGGCTCAAGGGCTTTTGCGGCGTCGCTATAGGCCTGCGATAGGAACCCGGAGTAGAAGTTGACCTGGACGACGCCTCCCCTGGAGTTGGGTCCGCCCGAGCGAGCCACGGCGCGCAGCATATCGTCCGTCATATTGCGCGGAACGTTGCACAGCGCCCTGGCGTCTGAGTGGGAGGCGATGACCGGCGCTCGGCTGATGACCAGCGTCCGGAAGAAGGTGCGGTCGGAGACGTGCGAGATGTCCACCATCATGCCCAGACGGTTCATCTCGTAGACCACGTCTTTGCCAAACTCTGTCAGGCCCTCTTTGGTGTGCGGGACAGAAGTGTCGTCGATGTCACCGGAGCTGTCGGCCCAGCCATTGGAGTTGGCCCAAGTGAGGGTCATATAACGCACGCCCAGCGCATAGTACTGGCGCAGCAGCGGGATGGAATTCTCAATGGAGTGGCCGCCCTCGATGCCCATCAGTACGGCAAACCGATGAGTTCTGTGGGCTTCCTCGATGCCGCCGGGAGTGGCGACAAACTCGAGTTGTTTGGGGTGTTTGGCCACCTGCTGCTTGACGGAGTCGATCAGTTCGAGAGTCCTGCGGGCATACTGTCCCTTGTATTGCACAGGATCAACCCAGATGGAGAAGAACTCTGCGGCCAGGTTGCCTTGGTGGGCGGAGTCAAGATTCAGGTTGCCGCCGTTAAGCGGGTCACCCAAGTCAAAGTTTTCATCCACAAAGCGTTGCGGGGTGTCGGCGTGGGTATCGATGACCAGGGCGGAGCGATGGAGCCCTTCGGGCGTTTGTGTTTTGGTTTGCATATGCGGAGATAGAAGAGCTGGGGTTTGGGCGCAAATCAGCGCCGGGGCGGCGATGAACAGTAGAGTGAGCGAAAGATGGGCAGAAGACATAGGCTTGGGATGAGTGTATACCCGAAAAGAAAGGAACAGGGAGCGGAAGGGCAGGACACTACGAACCCGGTCCCTGGACCCTATCCTGTCAGATGTTCTGCGATCAGCCGGTCAACCAGCGGCATGAGCTGCTCGCCAGTGCGTGGCAGTGTGAACGCCACGGCCGCAGCATCCCAGTCCAGCTTGAAGCTGGTTGAGAGCGCCGAAATCCATATCTGGCGCATCGGCGTGTTCGGCGTAATCACGAACTTGCCCGCAGGCTCCTCGAAGGTAATATTCAGCACGCCGTTCTGTTCGTCAACCTCAAAACCGGATTCCGCCTCCTCCTCTAGTGCGATTAAGTGCTGCATAAGAGCGTTTAGAGCAATTTCAACCAGACGGCGGAACTCCAGTTCATCCAACATAGCGTCAGTGTAACAAGTCTGGAAGGATCACCAAATGCGTGTGCAGTGGGTGATGGCCGGCATTATGGTTGTGGCGACAGTGGTCTGTTGTGCCCATGCCCAGCCTACGATGCCGGTCGGCCAACTGGTTCGCGAGGTCGTCTATAACGAGCTTAACGACCATGTTAGTCACGGCTACTGGCGCTATTGGGTTGAGAGCCACTCGCCAAAGGAATCACTCCTCGAAGAATTTCTGGAGACCGCCGAGGGGCCCATCTCACGGATCGAGCGGAGCAACGGCTATCCGCTCGATGCCGTAGGGCGCCAGTTGGAGCAGGTAAAGCTTCATCGTCTGCTCAGCTCTCCCGCCGAGCAAGCCCGCCATCGCCAGGAGTACGACGATAATGAAAAGCGCATCGGCCGCATCGTCGCGCTGTTACCGGATGCGTTCCTCTATGAATACGTCGGGGAAGAGAACGGCTGTTATCGTTTGCGCTTCCGCCCCAAGCCGGATTATCCAGCCCACTCCATCGAAGCCCGCATCTTCCACGCCATGAGCGGGGAACTGTGGGTTAACGCCACGCACAAACGGCTGGTTCGTCTCGACGGCCGCCTCAATCAAGATGTGAGCTTCGGTTTTGGTATTCTGGGCCGGCTTTACCAGGGCGGTTGGTTCAGTCTGCAACGGACCCAAGTCAGCTCCACGGACTGGAAGACGGAGCGATTCGAGCTGCATATGAACGGTCGCGCCATTCTCTTCAAAATCATTACTCAAGAGATCTGCGAACTGCGAAGCGGTTTTTCTCCTGTGGCTGCAAGACTAGACCTGGTCAAGGGAGCGGCCCTGCTCTATCAAATCGAGCCTGGAAGCGCCCATGTAGCAGCAGCCAGCTTTTCCGCGGATCGCAATTCCTCAAATCCGTGAACCGGAAGAGGATCTCGATGCTGAACTGAAGGTGCGGGCTCCCGTCAGCGGCAAAATCAGCCGCTTTGCATAAGGGCTGTTATATTCATTGAATATAAATGACTTACACGCAGAATATTGGGTTGATTATGCTGAACATACTTAACATGATGTAGCAAATTTTCTGCCATTGTGTTAGTTTACTAACCAGTTAGTCAAATATGACTACCCCTACTCCATCTCGCACCCAGGCCGAGCGCGCCGACCAGACCCGTGCCCGCATCCTCGCCGCTGCTGTTCGCCAGTTCAGCGCAAACGGGCTTGCCGGCGCGCGCACCGAGCAGATTGCCGAGGAAGCAGGAGTCAACAAAGCGCTGCTCTACTACTACTTCAAGAGCAAAGAAGATCTCTACGCTGCCGCGCTGGAGTCGGTCTTCGAGAGTGTGCGGAACGCGAACATTGCAGTCTTGCAGGCCGAAGTTTCGGCTGGAGAGCGATTTGTGAAGATTGTGTTGGACAACTTCGACCGCTCGTATTCCCATCCGTCCTTGCGGACTCTCATGCAGCAGGAGATGGTCCGGCTGCACAGAGGCGAGGAGAACAGAATGGAACGGATGGCGGAGAGGTTCTTCCGGCCCATGTGGTCCAAGGTGCAGGAAGTACTCGCAGAGGGAATAGCTTCGGGAGAGTTGATTCATGCCGATCCGCATCAAATCCACTACGCAGCACAAGGGGCTAATGTCTTCTACTTTCTCTCCGCGCCGCTGACGCGGCTGGCCTTCGGCACGGAGCCGCTGGAGCGAGGCGAACTGGAGCTTCGCCGTCAGGCGGCTATAGAGTTTCTGGGCCAGGCGATTTTCATCGACCGAGAGTACGGCGCTCGGGTTGCCGCGCGTGTGCTGGCGGAGACGCCGATGCCGGAAACTGGCGGAATCAAGCAGCATTCGCGGAAAATTCGCGCTATTAAAACATACGAAGTGAGGCACATGTGAACGCACGCAATCGAGTATTTCTACTTCTGGGTTTGCTGACCGTGGGATCTCTCATCTGGTACCTGTTCTCGGTGCGACCCAACAACGATCTGCAAATCATTGGCACGGTGGACGCGAATGAAGTTGTGGTCAGCGCCAGGATTCCCGGGCGCATTCAGACGCTGCTGGTCGATGAGGGCCAGGACGTGAAGGCCGGCCAACTGATCGCCGTCATCGAGAGCGAGGATCTTGACGCGGCGCACAAGGCCGCCGAGGCCAACGCAGCCAGCCAGAAGGGCAAGCTTGGCGGAACTGTAGAATCCGAGCGCCAGACTCGCGGAGAAACCAGCAACGCCGCCGTCAACGCCGAGGCCCAGCTACGCTCGGCACGGGCTGCACTGTCCCAGGCGCAGGCCAACTACGACCATCAGCAAGCCGACACCAGCCGCGCCGTTGCTCTTGCCCAACAGGGAATCGTGAGCGAGCAAGCCAGGGACGACGCGGCAACTAGCCTCCAGGCCACCAAGTCCGCCGTTGATGCAACCCGCGAAAATGTCGCCGCTGCTGAAGCCTCTCTGCGCCAGGCTCGCGCTCATGAACTGCTTACCAATGTCGCGGCCCGCACCGTGGACTCCACCCGCGATGATGTTATAAATGCCCGCGCCCTTGCAGAACAGGCTAATGTCCAATTGGGTTATGCCCAGGTTTATGCCCCGGTAAGCGGCAAGGTCAACGTCCGCGCCGCACGCCAGGGCGAGGTCGTCACCGCAGGCGCTGCCATCGTCACAATCATGGATTTGACCCAGACCTGGATTTACGCGCCGCTGCCCGAGACCCAGGCCGACGCCGTCCAGGTTGGCGACTCGCTGCGCGTTGTCATGCCCTCCGGTGCTACGCTCCAGGGTAAGGTCATCAATAAAACAGCCCAGGCTGACTTCGCCACCCAGCGCGACGTCAGCGCCCGCAAGCGCGACATCAAAACTGTTCAGTTGAAGCTGCTCATCGAAAATCCCGGCGAGCGCATTGTCCCTGGCATGACCGCCGAAGTGTACATTCCCAAAAGCAAGCTGGTGAAGCAATGAGTACGCCAGCTATCGCCGTCGAGCACATCTTCAAGCGCTATGGCGACTTCGAAGCCGTCAAGGATGTCAGCTTTTCGGTTGCCGAGGGTGAAATATTCGGTCTTCTGGGTCCCAACGGCGCGGGTAAAAGCACCCTGATCCGCATGATGACCACCCTCATCCCGCTCACGGCAGGCCATGCCACTGTTGCATGTCACGATGTGGTTAAAGAGCCTGACGCTGTTCGCCGCGTGATCGGCGTCATTCCCCAGGCACTGACCAGCGACCCCGACCTCACCGTTGAAGAAAATCTCAGCATCTACGCCAAGCTTTATAGCGTTCCCAAACACGAGCGCGAGAAAAACATCGCGGAGGTTCTCCAGGCTGTTGACCTCGTCAAATGGCGCGGAGCGCAGGTCAAGACGCTCTCCGGCGGAATGAGACGACGGGTTGAAATCGCCCGGGGTCTGGTGCACAATCCCAGCATCTTCTTTCTTGACGAGCCCACCACCGGCCTCGATCCCGTCTCCCGCATCGCCGTCTGGGAGATGCTCAACAACCTGCGCAGCAGCCGTAACCTCACCATTCTCCTCACCACCCATTACATGGAAGAGGCCGACAAGCTCTGCGACCGCATAGCCATCGTCGATTACGGCAAGCTCGTCGCTCTGGGAACGCCTATCGAACTCAAGCACAGCGTTCCCGGCGCCAACGTCGTCGAAGTACACTTTGACAGGGAAACTGAGGAGTGGCAGGGCCGTCTGCAGAAACTGGACGGAGTGACCAGCGTGCAGGCGGAGAGCGCCGGATTTTATCGCGTGCTAACTTCCTCCGGCTCCAAAACCACCATGCAGTTAGTCGAGTTAGCCGCGTCCCTAGGAGAAACGCTCACCTCTCTCAGTGTCCAGAACACTACTCTCGACGACGTATTCGTTCACTACACCGGCCGCCAACTCCGCGATGAGCAGGTCAAACCCCCAGTCTTCACCATGCCGCCCAGGCCGGGAGCTCAGCCATGAACAGAATGTTCGCCATTGTCGAGCGTGAAATGCGCAAGTTTTTCCGTTCGCCTACGCTTATGATCATGTCGCTGATGATGCCGCTTCTGATGCTGGTCATCATGGGCAATGCCTTCGGGGGAAAGATCGTCGGCTGCCGCGTCGCCGTTGTCGATTACGACCATGGCCCTGAAGCCGTTAAACTCCGCGAAGCCTTCGACTCTATCGCCGTCAACATCAAGACCTTTACCACCATTGAGTACACCTCCGAGGTGCAGGCCCGTGAAGACGTGCGCACCGGCAAAATTGACGCCGCCGTCGTCATTCCCGCCCAATACTCGCGCCGTGTTTACTCGAAAGACGCGCCCGTCCTAGGCCTGGTCGTCGATGATACTGACCTGTTCACCTCCGGCAGCATCGAGGCGGAGATGCAGTTGGTGGTTACCGCACTCACCGCTCCCGCCATCCAGCCGAGGCTCGCCAGCCAGATTGCGCTGGAAATCGTTGAACTCTATCCCTATGTGAATTACATGAAGTTTCTGCTTCCGGCCACCATTGCAATGGCCATGTATATCTCGGTCATGGTCGGCGGCGGAATGTTATACATCGACGACAAGGCGCGCGGCGTTCACGAGGGCTATCTTGTTACTCCCATTACCAAGCTGGAGTTAGTCTTCGGAATGAATCTGGCCGGCGCCATCAAGGCTGTACTTTCCGGTATCTGCCTCACGGTGATTGGTTCACTTATGGCAGCACTCGGCATTATCTTTCACCCCGTGGTGATGCTCGAACTATTCTCCCTCATCTTTGTCACCGCCATCGCCTTCAACGGAATGATGTTCCTTTTCATGGTCCGCGTCGACGACCCGCTCGTGCCCCGCGCCATGTTCGGCGTTCTCAACACGCTACTTTTTTACCCCTCGGGCGCCATGTATCCGGTCGCCTCCTTCCCCGCATGGCTCCGCGCCATCGCCATAGTCGATCCCTTTACGTATGCTATCCACGGATTCAAATCCATTATTCTGAAAGATGGCGGCTTTGAAGCCATCAAGTTTGATCTGTTGTTTCTATTTGTCTTCGGCATCAGCGCACTGCTCATTGCCACGCCGCTGTTCAAGCGCACGTTGTAACGCAAGGCACAGAACAGATGTACACTGACCCTGTGATGCGTCGCTTGCTTGCTTTCCCCTTGCTTGCCCTTATCGTGCTGGCCGGTTGCCACTCCGGCCAGATACCTCCCTCGCAGCCAACCTCCAGTCAGAATCATCCGATCGGTGAGTTTGAGCGGAAGGTCTACAAAATGCGCGGCAAGGTGGTCTCCACCGATGCCGCCAAGGGCGAGGTGACGATGAACCATGAGGCCATTCCCGGCTTCATGGAGGCCATGACCATGCCCTACAAGTTGATGGATGCGAGCATCCTGGGCGAGCTGCATCCGGGCGATGTAATTACCGCCGATGTGGTGGTGATGCTGAATCCCGATGGGGATGTGTTACTGGACCACATTGTCGTGGTGGCGCAAGCCAAGCCCGATTACAAACCAGCAGTTATCTATCATGTGCCCGCTCCGGGAGACGCAGTGCCGGATTTCAAGCTGCGCAATCAGGATCGCCGGCCAATACATCTCAACCAGTTTCGAGGCAAGGCGCTGGTGCTCACTTTTATCTACACGCGCTGCCCGTCGCCTGAGTTTTGCCCGTGGGTGACTCGCAACTTTGCTGTGCTGGAAAAAATGATGGCGGCTAATCCTGGGCTCTATGCTAAGTCGCATCTGCTTTCGGTCAGCTTTGATCCGGAGCACGACACGCCGGAGCGGCTACGAGCCTATGGAGTTACTTATATGGGCAACGACTCGAAGAATGCCTTTGCACATTGGGAGTTTGCCGTGCCGGAAAAACCAGTACTGGCCGAGATGGCCAGGTTCTTTGATTTAGGCATGACAGAGACTGCGGATACGATGATTACCCACACGCTCTCGACGACGCTGATTGGCCCGGATGGCAAGGTGGTTCGCTTTTATCCGGGCAACGAGTGGACGCCGGAACAGGTGCTGGCCGATATGCGCTAGAAGATTTTGATCAGTTTGGCAAACGAATCCAGCTCGATCAACCGCTGTCCCTCTGGCGCTGCGTCCAGCGTGGCGTGCTCCAGAATCCAGGTGTCTTTATGGAAGAGGAAGACAGCATTGAGGCCGGCTGCGAGGGCGGGGTTGATGTCGCTCTTGGGACTGTTGCCGATCATCCAACTGGTGTGCGGCGATAATTGATGGCGATGGAGGACTTCGCGATAAGCTGCGGGGTCTTTTTCGGCGGCGATCTCAACAGCGAAGAAGTAACCGGCCAAGCCGGAGCGGGCGAACTTATCGGCCTGCTCGGCGTGGTTGCCCTTGGTCATAAGAATAAGCCGGTGTCGCGTGGCCAGCTCAGCAAGCGTCTCCGCCACGTCGGGGAGCAGCTCGATCTCCTGTTCGGCGATAGAGCGGGCAAATCCCTCAATGCGCTGCCGCTTTTCATCGGTCATGGACGCAGGGCTGAGCCGCTCAAAACAGGAGAGCAGTGAGCGGGTGAAGCTGGTGAGTCCGTATCCGTAAGCCAGAATGGTCTCGCGCTCGGCGGTGTTCAGCGCCTGACGCACCTCGGCGGGCGTGTACGCGTGGTGATTCAGATAGCTGATGAAAGCGGCTATGGCACGCTCGAAGTAGACGTTGTTCTCCCACAGCGTATCGTCGGCGTCGATGAGCAGCGTTTGGCCTGGAGGGAATTGCGGCATCAGTCTTATAGTAGCGAATCGGAGTGCTACGGCTTCGGCCGCGCCCCCAGCCACTGCTTCAGATTCGACTCCTGGAGCGTGCGGAACTCAATGCAGCCGTCAATGTGTTCGATGGCGTGCTTGAGAGCCTTATCGGAAGAAGCCACCTTATGTGTGGAAAAGAATTGCGCCACGCTGGCGCGGCCCTCGGCAGAGCAGAAGTTGCCTGTGGCTCCCACCAAGACGGCGCCCATCTCGGTGGTGAACTGTGCCTGCACCTTCTCCCAATTGTTCTGGATGTACTTCCATGCTTGCTCGCGGTTTTCGTCGCTCTGCAGGGCGATGGCAAACTGGATAGCCGCGTCCTGGTTGCGAACCTTGCCCGAGGTGGCGTAGTCGAGGGAGCGTTGGACCAGCGCGGGGTTTTCAAACACAGCCAGCAGACGCAGCGCGCTTTCCTGAAATTCTGGATTGGGTGAGGTCTCGTAGATCTTCTGCAACTGGTCAAATAGTGTGGCGTCGCCGTTGCGGGCGGCTATGGAGAGGGCAGTTTGGCCCAGCGTGTGATCGGCCTCAGCAGGATCTCCCAAGTACAGCTGGGCGTAATTACGAGCCAGGGCTGTGATAAGGGGAGCTTCTCCGTGGAGGCCAAGAATTGCGAGTAGCTGCGCTCGCAGTTCTCGGGTGTTGGCTGAATCTGTGCTGGCAGGGGGACCGAGTTTGAAGTATTCGGGGGCAAAGGTCGTGCTAATCCATCTGAAGAGCGCGGTCTTCTCTTCAGGAGTGGCGGCGACTCGCTCATAGATCACATTGACGCCGTTCAGAGCATTGCTTACGACCTCAGCATTTGGATCGCCTTTGACAGCCGCCACCAGGTCGAGATAGGCGCCGATAGGCACCTTGTTGGAGCGCGCCTGAGCCCACTGGTCGCCGATCAAGCTGATGCGCTCGGCGGGATTGAGCGTGGTTTCCACCTGAGCCACCAGGGCCGCATACGCTTTAGGCGAGTAGGCGCTGCGATAGTAGCCCTTGCCGCCGGCATTGGCAAAAAACAAGCCGCGGGGTACTTTCGTTCCATAGTCCAGGCTAGGTATGAGTTCACATTGTTGACCGCCAGATATTGTTTTGAAACAGACAGGCAACATCCACATCTGCTTGGGATCGGGCACGATGCCGGGGCTGAGGAAGAACCGCCTCTGATGAACCGCTACCTTGCCTCTGGCCTGCTCGCCGAAGGTGAGGATGGGTGCGCCCGGCTGGGCCACAAGGCTCTCCATGATCTTGTCCACCGGCTTGTGGCTGGTCGCGGTCTGCGCGCCCCAGAAATCTTCCGCAGTCGCGTTTCCGTAACTGTGTGCAGCCAGATAGTTGTGCACGCCCTGGCGGAAAGTCTCCTCGCCCAGGTAGTTCTCAACAGTCAGCAGTACATCACTGGCCTTGCCGTAGGCGATGCCGTCGAACATCTGATTGATCTCGTCAGGCGTATCGGCCTTGGCGCGGATTGCGCGGGTAGTGGGCTGCGCGTCGAGGTTAAGCACGCCGTTTATCCCAAAGACCACGGATTGGTCAATATTCCACTCCGGGTACATGGCGGCAATAGGCTTGTTCTCCATCCAGGTGGCAAAGCCCTCGTTAAGCCACAGGTTGTCCCACCACTGCATGGTCACCAGGTCGCCGAACCATTGGTGGGCCATCTCGTGAGCGATGGTCAGGGCTACTCCTTTCAGCGCGCCGACAGAGGCAGTCTTGGGGTCGATCAACAGAGCGGTCTCGCGAAAGGTAATGGCGCCGAAGTTTTCCATTGCGCCTGCCTCAAAGTCAGGCAGGGCGATCAGGTCAAGTTTCTTGAGCGGGTAGGGAATGCCAAAATAATTGTTGTAGTAGTGCAATACAAATTTGGCGACATCGACGCTGTAGGGCGTGAGCGCTACCTTGTCGGGCGTGGAGCAGGAGCGAATGGTTACGCCATCGGATTCGCCAGAAGTGCATTGAAAGTCGCCAACCAGGAAGGCGACAAGATAGGTGGACATTTTGGGCGTGGTAGCGAATTTGATGGTGTGTTTGCCGGGAACAGGGCCGGTTTCGTCGCCGGGCTTGTCGGAGATGATTTGCTCGTTGGAGATGGCGGTGTCGCCCTCGTCGATGGTGAGCGAAACGGTGAAGGTAGCCTTGAAGGCCGGCTCGTCGAAGCAGGGAAAGGCGCGGCGCGCGTCGGTGGCTTCAAACTGCGTGACGGCGTAATTGCGTTTGGCGGTCTTCGATAAATAAAAGCCGCGCAGCTCGTTGTTCAGGATTCCGGTATAGCCGATGGAGAGCATCGCCTTGCCCGCGGCGATTGTTTCGGGGACGGTGAAGGTCGCCTGCTCCTTCTCTTTGTTGAGCGTGACGACGGCTTTCTGCTGCTGGCCCATGGAGGTCACGTAGACGTTCTTGAAGTCGATCTCTGCGGCGTTCAGCGTAATCTGATTTGTCGGCTCGGCCAAATTTACGTCGATGGTCTCAACGCCAGAGAAGGTCGCAGCCCTAAGGTCAGGTGCGAGCCAAAGCCTGTAGTGCTCTGGGCGAACGATCTGGGGCAGCCGCTGGGCGCTTGCCGAAGAAATAAAATAGCAGAGAAAAGCAACTGACCCCGCAAGCAGAATGCGTGCATATGGGGAACAACCATGAGACTTCATGAAATCCTCGTGAAGTTAATCAGTTTTTACGCTGCGCGTTTTTTTCGGCAACAGCGTGTCAAGCAGCAGAAGGCATGCGCCGGTAACTACAGATGAGTCGGCAATGTTGAAGTCGGGCCAGTGGTAGTTAAAGATATGCACCTCGATGAAGTCCACCACTGAGCCGTAGGCGATGCGGTCATGGACGTTTCCCAGCGCGCCGGCAAAGATGAGCGCAAGACCGATGGTGGTTAGGTTGAAGCGGTCGCCGAGGCGGACCAGCAGGAAGAGGATAATCAGCGCCATCAGCGACGAAAAGCAGATCAAGCCCCAGCGGACCGCGTTGGGCGAAGCGGTGTTGGCGAAGAGCGAAAAGGCCGCGCCCTCGTTGCTCCAGTGAGTGATGCGCAGAACGTGCGGTATAACCGGGATGGCGCCACCCATGGGGATGCGCAACGCGACCCAGGTCTTGGTCAGCCGGTCAAGCAAGATAATCACGATGGAGAGGGTGAGCAGCCAGTGAAGGCGGCGGGGCGCTGTGTATTTCATGGAGCTTCCTTATAAACGAGACGGTTGAGGTTCGAGGTATCCCACCCTAGCCGCAAAAACAAGAACGCTGCGAGGATGGGGCACCCAGGCTTATGTGGCGACCGGCGGGGCAATCTTCATTTCCCGCAGCGCATCCTGGCAGCGGGTGCAGACGTTTTGCCAGATGCCATAGTTCGAGACCTCAGGCATAAAGTTCCAGCAACGGGCGCACTTGGTGCCTGTGGCAGCTGAAACCACTACTACATCTCCAATCGCGACCTTGTTGATTAGTTTTACGTCAGAAACATTGAAGAGTTCTTTGAGACCAGAACTGTGGCGATTCAGAAGATCAAACAAAGGACCAGCCAACATAATTTCAACTTTGGCTTCGAGACTCTTCCCAATCTCCTTAGTCTGACGCTTCCGCTCAAGCATCAAAAGAACTAGATCGCGAATTTCAAAAATCTGCTTCCACTCTTCCAACAACGGAGCCGGGTCTTCCGAAAATATTTCCGCCGGGGCAGGGAATTGTGCAAGATGAACAGAAACCTCTCGGCCCTCGACAGAAGGCAGATGCTCCCAGACCTCGTCGGCGGTGAAGCTCAAAATGGGCGCGACCAGGCGGGCGAGGGTTTCCGTGATCTGCCACAGCGCGGTCTGCGCCGAGCGGCGCTCATGGCTCGTGGGCGCAAAGGTGTACATGCGGTCCTTGAGCACGTCGAGATAGAACGAGCTCAGGTCCACAATGGCGAACTCGTTGACCGCGTGGTAGACGCGATGGAACTCGAAGCGTTCGTACCAGTTGAGGATATTCTCCGTCAGTTCACGGGTGCGGGCCAGCATATAGCGGTCCAGGGGAAGAAGCTCGGCCTCCGGTACGCGGTCGCGCACGGGGTCAAAGCCATTCAGATTGCCCAGCAGAAAGCGGAAGGTGTTGCGCAGCTTCTTGTAGATTTCCGCGCAGCGCTGCATCAGGTTTTCGCTGGCCGCCATGTCCTCGCGGAAATCGATGGAGGCTACCCAGAGGCGGACAATCTCACCGCCCAAAACTTTGGCAATATCCAACGGGTCCACGACATTGCCCAGCGACTTCGACATTGCACGGCCCTTCTCGTCAAGGGTGAAACCGGCGGTGACAACGTGTGAGTAAGGCGCGCGCCCGCGCAGAGCCACCGAGGTGAGCAGGGAAGAATGGAACCAGCCACGGTGCTGATCGCCGCCTTCGAGGTACAAGCACTTCGTGCCGTTCTCGTTTTGGAAGTTCGTGTAGATGGTTTTGAGCTCATAATCGGACTCGCAGACGGCATACCAACTGGTGCCGGAGTCGAACCAAACGTCGAGAATATCGGTCTCCTTGCGGAAGGCCTTCCCGCCACAGTGCACACAAGTTGCATTGGCCGGAAGCAACGCTGCCGTCTCGGTCGTGTGCCACGCTTCCACGCCATGCTCCTCAAACAACTTCACGATCTTGCGGTTAAGCGCCGGATCAAGGATGGGCTTCTGGCAGCCTTCGCACAGGAAGACGGCGATGGGCACGCCCCAGATGCGCTGGCGGCTGATGCACCAGTCGGGGCGCGTGGCAATCATATTGGTGATGCGCTCTTTGCCCCATGCCGGGTCCCAGATAACCTTGTCGATCTCCTCAATAGCTTGCTGACGGAATGTGGTCGTCGAGCCATCGGCGCGCGTGACCGGAGTCTCCAATCCAATGAACCACTGCTCGGTAGCTCGGAAGATGACCGGATGGTGACAACGCCAGCAGTGCGGGTAGGAGTGTTCAAGGTCGCTTGAGGCCAACAGCGCTCCATGCTCCTCCAGCATGGCCACAATGATGGGATTGGCGGCCCACACCTTCATCCCATCAAAGGCAGGCGGAGCGGCCAGCGTCCAGGCTTCGGGGTCCACGTGAATGTGGCCGGAGGCGTCAACGCGGCAGGTGGGGTCGATGTTGTAGCGGATGCCGGTGTAGAAGTCTTCCGCGCCGTGAGCTGGCGCCGTGTGGACCGCGCCGGTGCCTGTGTCGGCGGTGACATAGGTGGCCAGCACGCCCAGAATGTTGCGCTCCAAAAACGGATGCTGGAAGGCAGCGCGCTCCATCACGCTGCCCTTGAAGCGGGCCAGTTCCGTGGTAGAGCCCAATTTGCAGACTGCGGCGACCGAAGCAGCAAGCTCGGCAGCGACGATGTAGACTGGGCCGCTCTCGGCTTCCAGCGCCACATAGTCAAAATCCGGATGAAAGGCCACGGCCATCGACGCGGGCAGGGTCCATGGAGTGGTGGTCCAGATAATGGTTGAAACCTGCTTGCCCTTGAGAGCTGGACTGATCGTCGTCGCGTCCGAGGTCAGCCGATAGCGCACGTAGACTGAGGGGCTGGTGTGCATCTCGTACTCCACCTCGGCCTCGGCCAGCGCCGTGCGGTCGTGAATGCACCAGTAGACCGGCTTGAGACCGCGATAGACAAAACCCTTCTCGAGGAAGCCGTAAAAGGCCTCCAGGGTATGGGCCTCGTAATCGCGGGACATGGTCTTGTAGGGCGTATCCCAGCGGCCAAGGCAGCCAATTCGTTCAAATTGTGAGGTTTGCAGGTCGATATACTTCTGCGCGTATATGCGGCAGGCCTCCAGGACGGCTGGCACGGGCATTTCCAGCTTTTTTCTGCCCAACTGCTCGTCCACCTTGATCTCGATGGGCAATCCGTGGCAGTCATAACCGGGGACGTAGGGCGCGTCGAAGCCGGCCATGGTCTTCGACTTGACCACAAAATCCTTCAGCCCCTTGTTCAGCGCATGGCCCAGGTGAATGGGGCCGTTGGCGTAAGGGGGACCGTCGTGCAGAAGGTAGGCGGGGCGGCCCTGGGCGGCCTTGCGCAGCTTGTCGTACAGCCCGAGTGAGGCCCAGTGGGCCAGCCGAAGCGGTTCATTCTGTGGCAGGTTAGCCTTCATCGGGAAGGCGGTTTGCGGTAAGGTAAGGGTCGCCTTCAACTCCGGTGCTGGGGACATCTTCACTCCCTGTGTCTGTAGACCTGGTTCATTCTTTAGTGTAAATGGCGGAACGAGTATTTCTCGGTAACAACCGCGTGTCCATATCGTCTATTATTTATGGGAAATCTAACCGTGCCGGAATATGAGAGAATGGATGAAGAGGCCCTTCCATTCGAGACGCAAGCGGGCGGCTTCAAGCATAATGGAAGCACGGTTCTGGAATCGGGAATATCGCCGCACAGTCGGCAGATAAGACAGCAAGAGGTAATAGAACCAGACGCAACGATGGCCAATAACCTGCTCGACCAAATTGAAGAATCCCAAGCTACCGCGGTTACTAAGGACGGCGTCGAACTCGACCTCGCCTTCGGCGTTCCTGTCGAGGAGACACCCCTCTGGATTGATCTCTATGAGAGCATCCGCGACGTCTTTTTCCCGCCCAAGCTGCCCCCGCTGGAGTTGACCTCGACGCCGATTCCAGTGCCGGACCGGATGGCGGTCAAGCGCAATTGGTGGGCCGTCGGCAGCGCCCTCATCATTGAAGTCGCTATTTTGCTGCTTGTGCTCTTAGTGATGGGCAAGAAGATACTGGATGCTGTCAACAAGCCGCGCGTGATAGTGACGCCGATCGATATATCGGAATTCAAAGCCCCCAAGTCCAGCATTGACGCGGGCGGCGGCGGCGGAAGCCCGGATAAAATGGAAGCCATCAAGGGCCGGATTCCTCCGCGCGCAACAGCGCCGGATGTAACTGCCAAGGTGGAAACGCCGCCGGATCCCACCATTGATGTGCAAAACAACATCATCATTCCCGATAATGCGAGGCTGCCGAATTTCGGCCAGTCGAACTCGCCCAATGTAAAGCTGGGTTCGTTGGGGAACGGCTCCGGCATGGGCCTGGGTTCAGGAAATGGAAATGGATACGGCCCAGGTTCGGGCGGAAATATAGGCGGCGGACTTGAGCGTGTGGGCGGCCGTATCTCCCCGCCCATCCCAATCAATAATGTAGAAGCAGAGTTTTCCGATGAGGCGCGGCGCGCAAAATATCAAGGCGTTGTGCTGGTATCGGTGATCGTCGATGCGCAGGGAAACCCGCAGGATCCGCGAGTGGTGCGCGCGCTTGGCATGGGACTGGATGAAAAGGCTCTCGAAGCGGTTCGCAAGTACAGGTTCAAGCCGGCCATGAGGGACGGCAGGACGCCCGTCGCGGTCATGGTCAATGTCGAGGTTAACTTCCATCTGTACTAAGGTTTGAGGCAGTTCAAGTAAAAAGAGCGAAGCGCAAATGCGCTTCGCTCTTTTTATAAGGGGAGGGAGTAAGTACTATCGCGACTGCCAGCGGTCTTTGCCGCTATGAGTGAAAGCCCTGGAAAACCACAAATTGAGGAATAAGATGGTGCGCCCGGAGAGAGTCGAACTCCCGACCTACTGGTTCGTAGCCAGTTTACCTACTCTTATTTGTTGACACAAAACAAAGCACTTGCAGTCTAAGTCTTTTATTTACTTGACATACGAAGCCGCTTCACTGACAATCAAAGACATAGAAAGACACTGATTTCAACCATAGTGTTGACACAGTGTTGACACAGAATGAGAGGAAAGAGGCCATGAACAGGCGAATTGTGCAGCAAGCCATCAGGCAATTGTTGACACAAGAGAGCGGAAACCGCATTGTGTGGGATTCAGAGTTGCGCGGCTTCGGCGTGCGAATCACCGCCGCTGGCATTGTGAGCTTCATTCTCGACTACCGTATTCACGGACGCCAACGCCGGTACACCATCGGCCAGCACCCGGAATTCACGGCCACGGCGGCGCGCATTGAGGCGTTGAAGCTGCGCGTCAGAATTCAGGGCGGCCACGACCCCATGGAGGAGCGCAACCAGAGCCGTGGAGAGCCGACGCTTGCCGCCCTGGCTACGGCATACATGGAGGATGCGGAGGGCAGGAAGCGGCCTTCGAGTCTGTACGACGACCAGCGCATGATCGACAAGATCATCGGCCCGCGCCTTGGCGCCCGCCGCCTCAGAGCAGTAGGGGGGAGCGACGTTGCGGCACTGCACGCGGCGCTCAGGCCGACGCCGTATCAGGCGAACCGCGTTCTGGGTCTGCTGTCGGCAATCTTCAACTATGGCATAAAAAATAAGTGGACAACGGAGAACCCGGCGCGCGGAATTCAAAAGTTCCACGAAGAGAAACGCGAACGCTTTCTGACCATCGAAGAGATGCAGAAGCTACGCGAGTCGATTGAGGGCTACTCGGACGTGAGCGCGCGCAATGCTTTGCTGCTTTTGATGCTCACCGGCTCACGCGAGGGCGAGGTGCTCAAGGCCGAGTGGGAACAATTTGACCTGGCACGCGGAGTGTGGACCAAACCCTTCAGCAACACAAAACAGAAGCGGGTCGAGCATATACCGCTGAGCCCTGCTGCGCTCAAACTGCTTCAGTCCATGATGCCGATGAATGCGACCGGGCCGCTCTTCCCTGGGCGCAGCGGCGGCGCGCGCGTCTCACTGATCCGCCCATGGCGGCAGGTATGCAAGGCGGCCGGCCTGGTGGAAGAGATCGCCGTCGAGGGCAAGCGTGGAACGCTCAAACGTTACCGCCCGACTCTGCGCGTTCACGATCTAAGGCACAACTTCGCGTCACATCTGGCGAGCAACGGCGTGTCCCTGCAAGTTGTCGGCAAGCTGCTAGGGCATTCCCAGATTGCAACCACGATGCGTTATTCTCACTTGCAAGATGCTGCGCTGAGGGATGCGACTGGAGTGTTCGGCGCGATCTATGAAGGCGCAAAGAAGACGGGCACGAAGAGGTAAGTGAGGCCGCGCGTTGGCTCTTAGTTTGAGTCGAGATCGTCGAGGTGAACCCGGTGATCGACGAGCACAACCGCACGGCGGATCTGGCGGTTGAGCTGGCCTGCTTCTCTGGGAGATCTTTCGAGAGAATCGTCAACTTCTGATCGGATTGCCGGCGATTGCTGCGAACACGCTGCAGGACTGGGCAGATCGCAAGCATGGCGCACGCGTGCTGATCATCGCCGTACTACACACCTTCCAGGGCAGACTGAACTTCTATCCGCATGTGCACCTCGTCGTCTCATCGGTGGGACTGGACAGGTCAGGAAAAAGGCTGGTTTGGGATGTACGCTGGGATTTTTATTATGTTCAGCAAGCGCTCATGCAAAAATGGCGCCACGCTGTGGTCGACTATCTGCTGGTCGCGCTCGATCACGGACTCATTTCCTCAGCCAGGCCAAAGCACGAATTGAGGGCGCTCTTTGAAGAGCACCGCGGCAGGTGGTGGTACGGGGGGGTCAGGGAGTGCACGTCGGTACGCGCCCTGGTCAAATACATGTCCCGCTACCTGAGGCGGCCGCCAATCGCCCAGCGTAGGATCTTGTCCTACGATGGCAAGACGGTCAGATTCTGGTACAAAGACACGAAGAGTAAGCAGAGGCTGGTAGAGGAATGCTCGGCGGACGAGTTTATCCGCAGATGGAGCGATCACGTACCAGATCGCTATCGGCATGGGGTCCACTACTTTGGTTTGCTGGCGCCACGCTGCAAAGGCCGGGAATACGAAGTTTTCCGAACTTACCTGAGACAGAAAAGGCGCCCACGGCCGCGACGTACTCGCTGGCGCAAACTCATCTGGTTGACATTCAGAAGAGACCCGCTGCTCACATCGAACGGGGAGGTTATGCAAAAGATCGGCTGAAAGGCTCCAGAGAGGCCCAAAGCGAAAGCAGGTCAAATCCTCCGGCGGTGAAGCACTCAAGCCCTTCTCGTACACTCCAGCATCCCGCCTCGCCTCCGCTACACCTGCCATCCAGGCGTATACTCGCGCCTAAAAACAAGCTCCTTGGCAGCGGCCTGTGGAGAGTTGCGCTCCAACACGTCTGAATGCGCCCCTCACAAGCCTGAATGATCCCCGTGTTGCCCCTTTGCAATGTCCATGCCCAGCATTCCCCGCCGCGGACGAATGACCGCAGCTAAACTTACGCTAGAAATGAGATTTTGATTTTCCTATAGTTCCAGCGCAAGAAACAGCGCGAGCTGGAGGCGGCCAGCCGCTCGGGCGGAGACGCGAGCCAGCCTACGCAACGACGGACGGGCGAGAAGGTGGGGCGCAACGATCCGTGCCCCTGCGGCAGCGGCAAGAAGTACAAAAAATGCTGCGGGGCAGGGAAGTAACAGAACGCCGCTTGTGAAACGGTCAGCGCGCTCTCCCGAAGAAGCTGAAGCCCTTTTTCTTCTCATCCTTTTCGAGCAAGCCGCAGGCTTTACGGGCCATCTGCCGGATTACCTTTGAGATGGGCGAGTTTTCCAGAGCGAGGGGAGTAGCGGCGTGCCGGGTTCGCCGGGCAGCAGCATAATCGTTGGGAATCCTCCACTGGGCCGGCCTGGTGAGCGCCTTGGTAATATGCTCTTCATCGAAGAGCATATTTTTAGGTGTATACCGGTTGAGGACGATCTGGAGTTTACGGCCCCTGGTGGAGAAGAACTGAGAGATCAGGCGATTTGCGTTTCGCAGTTCGGAAATGTCGACCTGAGTGACCAGGTAGGCGGTAGCGGAAGTGTCAAAGAGACCCGAATCCTTCAAATCATGTCTATATCCGGCATCCACCACCACGTAATCGAAGCTCTTGCGGGCGACTGCCAGCAGTTTATCGATAGCGCCCGCGGTGACCTCGGTCCGGGAGAATTCCCCTGGAGCCGTAAGTACAAATAATCCCGAGGAATGCTCGGTCAGCAGCGAAGAGAGAAAATTCGTATCCAGCCGGCTGGAATCCTGAAAAGCGTCGTGTGTCGAGTACTTAGCGACGATCCCGAGATTGATCGCCACGTCTCCCAGTGGGATACCAAGGTCGATCAACAGCGTTTTCTCGCCAGACTCCTGGGCTAGCAATATCGCGAAATTGGAGGCAATGGTGGTGACTCCGCAGCCGCCCTTGGCGCCGAGAAACACGAATAAATGGCCGACTTTCCTTTTGGCGGGGCGAGACTCAGGAAGACGGACTGTGATGCGAGCTAGAGCATCAGCCATATCGACGGCGGTAATGGGCAGAACGAGAAACTCGCGGGCGCCAGCACGCATGCACCGGCCCACCAGTTCATGATCAGCCTTCTCCGAAAAGACCATCACGGTCCGTGAGCCATTGTCGCAGATACTCTCCACTACATTGAGGGCGAGTTCCGGGTCACCGTCCAGGTCGACGATGACGACATCGTGATGCTCCTCTAGCATCTTGGGTATATCTTCGACGTCGGCAGGGTAGGAAGAAATCTCCTGAACGCGCACCCCCGGGCATTTGGCAAGAGCACTGGCTATTGCCTTGCGTCGCGGTTCATCCGGGCCGATCAGCGTTACGGATATGACGGCAACGCTCGGGGCGTCGTGAACTTCTTGTAATTCTGGCATAGTGCATTTGCAACGCCAAGTTGCCTGCAACAGTGCATAGTTTACTCCAGGATCGACAAATCGCCAGAACTCTTTTTCAGGAGAGAGGCAGTTGCGGTAGTCATCCTTCAGATGCGGCCCTGATAACCTTAGCGGCGGATCGGGCTGATCTATACTTCTTCCGGCTCGGCTTCCAGCAAGGTCCTGCTCTCAGGCCATGGCTCCTTTTTTCTTCCGAAGAAGGAGAAGCCTTTTTCCTTATCTGGATTTGCAGGCAGGCCGCAGGCAGTTCTGGCCATCTGCCGAATCACGTTGGAGATGGGCGTGTCTTCCAGCACGATCGGAGTGGCCTTGTTGTGGATGCGGCGGGCAGAGGCATAATCGTCGGGAATCTTCCACAGGGCAGGCCAGGTGTTAATCCTCGAAAGCCCGTTCTGTGATCAGCTAAAGCAACACTGGAACCGTCGCAAGATGTGTTTCCTCAGTCGGAACGGAACCTGGTGCGGGGTAAATAAGTGAAGGCCAGCAGCAGGAGTAGAGGGTAGTTTTTTAGCAGTTCTGGGCCCCGGCTGTAGAATGCCGGCTGCCGGGCACAAAGAGGATGTTTTGGAAGTGACCCGAGCTGAAGTATAAAGGTAAAAGGAATAGCCAAAATCATCCTAAAGGCCAGATCCAACCCCAATAAACTGGTATATAAGTCGCTATTTAAGTCCATGGTCGAATCATCCATTCGGCATTTGCTAAAAATCTATTTACTAGGCACCCGAGTAGTTGAAGTTATGTACCAATTAAACCTGTTAACCGCAATCAGTATCTTCGTCATTATTCGTCACCCGGCGGGAGGTGGGGCCAGAAATCTTGTTTCGAAGATATCGCTCGGCACCGGTTTGCTAAATAAAAAACCCTGCATTTCGTCGCAGTTCAGCAACCGGAGCAGGCGCGATTGCTCCTCGGTTTCGACGCCCTCCGCCACCACCTTGAGCTTCAGCGAATGTGCCAGGTTGATGATGGTGGACACCCGCGCCTGTCCCTCCGGCGTGGTAGTCATGTCGATCACGAACGAGTAATCAATTTTCAGCGTGTCTATCGGCAGTTTCGACAGGTAACTGAGAGAGGAGAAGCCGGTGCCGAAGTCGTCGAGGGCGATACTTACGCCCATGGCGCGAATCGCCCGCAGCGTGGCGATACTCTGCTCGATGTCCTCCATGATCTGGCTTTCTGTGATCTCCAGTTCCAGTCCGGCCGCCGCATGCGCGTCAATACCGATTGCCTGCTCGATCTCGGCGATGAAGCCGCGATTGCGCAGTTGCAGCGCCGACACGTTCACCGCGATGCGCACGGCAGGCAGGCCCGCGCTGCGCCAGCGCAGGTAGTCTTCGATGGCTTTGCCCAGCGCCCAGCGCCCAACTTCATAGATCAATCCGGTTTCTTCCAGGATCGGGATGAACCGGTCCGGCTGCACCAGGCCCGTGCGCGGATCATTCCATCGGATCAGCGCCTCGGCGCTGGTGAGCTTGCCGCTCACGAGGTTTACCTTGGGCTGGTAATGGAGCATGAATTCTTCGTTGTCGAGCGCCTGGCGCAACTGATTTTCCAGGGCGAGCTTGTCGGCCATCATTTCGGTCATTTTCTGCGTGTGAAACAGGTATCGATTGCGGCTCGCCTTGGCCTGTTTGAGCGCGGCCTCGGCGTTTTTGAACAAAGTGTCCGCGTTGACGCCGTCATCCGGGAATAGCGCTATTCCAACCTTGGCGGTGATCCGGAACGTGGCGGCATTCAGGCGGAACGGATGGTCCAGAAGAGCTTGCATCCATTTCTCGACAAACAGCGCCATGTCGTCTCCCTGCTTTACTTCCGGCATCACCATGGCAAAATGGTCCGCATCTAGTCGCGCCAACAGGTTGGCGTCCCCCGCCTCACGCGTCAGCCACTCCGCGACCTGCCTCAAGAGCTCGGCTCCTGCCGGCCGCCCGAGACTGTCGTTGATGTTCTTGAACCGCTCTAGATCGAGCAGGAATACGGCAAGCTTGTACCCACCGCTGACAGCGCTGCGTATGTACTGCGCCAGCCGATCGAGAAACAGAGCGCGATTCGCGAGGCCGGTCAGCACATCATAGTAGGCGAGATATTTGAACTTTTTGTCTTTTTCGATGTGATCAATCGCGAATGATAGGTCACCGGCCAGTTCCACAAGCAGCCGCGTCTCCTCGTCGTCAAAGGCGCCGGCCTCGTCGGCAAACAGGCCAAGAGCGCCAATAGGGATACCATTCCGATGCAGAGGCAGCGCGGCCGAAGAGCCCCAGCCGAAGCACGCACTACGCTCATGCCACGGTGCGGTGAGCGGGTTATGCTGGAAATCCTGAATCCAGACTGGCCGGTTCTCGCGGATAGCGGTACCCATCGGACCTTGCCCGAGCGGGGTGTCGGGATCCATCGGAATTTCAAGACCGTGCAGATATTCGTCGGCGAAATCGCCAAAACTGGCGGCGACCCGGACCATCGGGGTGTCTGGGGCGATCATGCCAATCCACGCCATACTGAATGCACCCGCCTCGACCGCGATCCGGCACGCCTCCCTGAACAGCTCGTCGCAGTCACGCACGCGCACGATGAGCGCACTGATGCCGCTCTGCATGGCGAATAAGCGATTCAGGTGCCTGATCCTGATTTCCGCTGCCTTGCGTGCGGTGATGTCCAGCAGCGTCCCCATCACCGCGGGCCTTCCGTTATGATCCATCCGGCTGACGTGAAGCTCGATCTGCAACACGGACCCGGACTGGTGGAGCATCCGCAGATAATAGTGGCTGCTCCCCACCGCGCCGGAAATCCGATTGCGCATGTTTTCGCGCACCAATGCATGGTCTTCCGGCACGATTAAGTCGTAGATCGTCCGTGAAGTCATCTCCTCCTCCGACCAACCGAAGATTCCCGCCATCCTTGGATTCGCATAAACGATCTGGTCATCCTGAACGATATAAATGCCGACGATGGATTGCTCAACCAAGGTGCGAAACTTGCCCTCTGTGGCCATCAACTCGGTGTTCTTCTCCTCCAGCTTGTTCACCAGTTGCTCGCTATATTCCTTGAGCACCTCGACTTCCCCCAGCGCCTCCGCGCGCGGCGCGACGTGGGGCTGGGCGATGACCTCGTGCAACGCGGCGACGAGGGTTTCGAGGGAGCAGGGTTTCTTCAGGTATTTGTCCGCGCCCACGTCGAGCGCTAGTTTCTCGTCGTCCGGAGAGGTGAACGAGGCGCTATGGAGGATGATGGGCAGGTCGTGCAGGCGCTCGTTCATGCGGATTTCGTGGCAGAGCCGGTAGCCATCCATGCGCGGCATGAGGATGTCGGAGATGACTGCGTCAACTCGCTGGCGATTGAGCAGGGCGAGCGCCTCCACGCCGTCATGGGCTTCGAAGAGCACGTGGCCTTCGGACTCCAGTTGGGTGCGAAGCAGCTTCATGCTCGTGGGATCGTCGTCAACGATGAGGAGGTTCATGGCCTTTCTTTCGCCTGCTAGTACCGTGACCGTGTAGAGATGTACATACCCAGGTCTCAAAAGCGAGACCTGGGGCACCCACAGTCGTCGGCTCGATTACAAAATCATGCGGTCATAGTACTAGTTGACCGCGTCGCTTCCTTCGGCGACGGCGTTGAGTTGGTCGGACAGTTTACGTGTGTTGATCGGCTTCCAGCAAGGTCCTGCTCTCAGGCCATGGCTCCTTTTTTCTTCCGAAGAAGCTGAAGCCCTTTTTCTTATCCGGATTTGTAGGCAGGCCGCAGGCAGTTCTGGCCATCTGCCGGATCACGTTGGAGATGGGCGTGTCTTCCAGC
>CABEBC010000205.1_pt1 | contig 23557 bp, 22 predicted proteins | sample 3422291 | NCBI WGS metagenome assembly CABEBC01 (sample SAMEA5534345, study PRJEB31848) | metagenome | biome: tundra; feature: field; material: soil | place: USA | collected 2013-05 | depth 0.45 m
GTCTTGATGGTGAGCCAGAGAGCGCCATGCAGCGTGAGCGCCACCAGCGCCACCAGGCCGCCGATGACCGTGTACCAATCGAGAATGCCGGGATGGAGTCCGGGCTGCCAGTTGGTCCAGAGGGGCAGGAAGAAGTAGCCGTCGGCATTGAGCGGAACGCCACGCAGGACGTTTGCAAGGGCGGCGCCGAAGAAGATCGTCAGGAGGGCGCTCGATAAGCCGAAGACGCCGTCAAGCAACGCGCGCCAGACACCAACTTCGATGTGGTTGCGCAACTCGATGCTTATGCCGCGCAAAATCAGCAGCCAGAGCACGATCATCAGCGGCAGATAGAAGCCGCTGAATGCCGAGGCGTAGAGCAGCGGAAAGGCGAAGTAGAGCGTACCGCCGCCAGCCAGCAGCCAGACTTCATTGCCGTCCCATACCGGACCGATGCTGGCAAGCGTTGTGCGGCGTTCCGCCTCCGAGCGCACCAGGAACAGATGAAGCACACCTACGCCGAGATCGAAGCCATCGAGCACCACATAGCCAACGATCATTACAGCAACCATCCAGAACCAGATAAAACCCATCATGACCAAGCTCCAATTTTTCTCTCTTCAATGGCGGATGAAAACATCAATCGGCATGAACCGCATTGGCAGCGATGGCCTCTGGTCCGTTGCTGATCTCTCGATAGATCAGGACTGTGAATAGGAGACCCAGCAGCAAGTAGAGCCCCATGAATCCCAGCAATGTGAACAGTCCGTTGCTGGCGGAGACGGTATTCGAGTAGCCTTCGCTGGTGCGCATCAGGCCATAGATGAGCCAGGGCTGGCGGCCAAGTTCGGCTGTCATCCAGCCCGCGGTATTGGCGATGTAAGGCAGTGGAAAGCTGAGCAGCAGCGCCCACAGCGCCCAGCGCGCTGTGTAAAGCCGCTTGCGCCAGAGCAGAAACGAGGAGACGATCATCAGCAGTGCAAACCAGGTTCCGAGGCCGGCCATGATGTGGTAGGCGTAAAAGAGCAGTGGTAGGGCGGTAGGCCACTGGTCGTGGGGAATTTGATCTAGTCCCTTCACCTCGGCTTTGGTCGTTCCGTAGATGAGGAAGCTCAACATATCGTTCACCACGATAGGATTGTCGATCTGGCCGGTGTCCTCATTGGGCTGGCCGATGAGCACCATTCCCGCGCCGTTCTCGGTCTTGAAAAGACCTTCCATCCCGGCCATCGCGGCCGGCTGGTTGCGGGCCACATACTTGCCGTGCAGGTCGCCGGTGGGGAAGATGATTAGGATCGAGGCAACCAATCCGGCGATGACGCCAACCTTGAGAAAAACGCGGCCATACTCGTCCAGCCGCCCTTCCAGAAGATAAAATGCACCTACGGCGGCCATTACGAATGAGCCGGTGATGACTGCGCCGGTCATATTGTGTGCATATTGGAGCAATGCCCAGGGGTTGAGGAGCAATTGCCAGAAGCTGAGCACCTCGAATTGCCCGTTGGGCAGGCGATCATAGGCCACTGGATGCTGCATCCAGGCATCGGTGACGATGATGAAGAACCCCGATACCCATGAACCCACAAAGACCATCACTGCCGAAAACCAATGCATGAGTTTGGATATCCGCTTCTCGCCATAAAGAAATAGGCCCAGAAAGGCCGACTCCAGAAAGAAGCTGAAAACTCCTTCCATGGCCAAAGGTTGGCCAATGACGCCGCCGGACAGTCGTGCGAAACGCGCCCAGTTGGTGCCGAACTCGAACTCCATGGGGATGCCGGTGACCACGCCGAAGACGAAGTTGATAGCGAAGATGCGCCCCCAGAATCGCGCCGCCCGGTCCCACTTCTCGTCGCCGGTCTTGAGCGCTACCGACTTGAGCACCACAATCAGAAGGCCAAGACCCATGGTGAGCTGAGGAAAGAGATAGTGGAAGGTGATGGTGAAGGCAAAGTGCAGGCGGTGGATCAACTCAGCGGTCATTGAGAACTCCTGTTTCAGGACGGGCGCGGAGGAATGCGGAAACATTCCTCTCCGCATGGTTCACCTGTTACAAGAATAAGCCCAAAGTGATCGGTAAGGGGCCTTGCGCGACAAGAAATATCGTGGCACGATGTATTTATGGGAATTCGAGTTGTACCGCCCGGTCCTGACCCGCTGCTGAGGACCCTGGCTGAGTTTCGTTTTGAGTTGCGTTGTTTTGTGCACTTCAGCGAACGCGCGGCGCTGGAAGCGGGGCTACAGCCTCAGCAACATCAACTTCTCTTACAGGTGGCCGGCGCTCCCGAGGGTGGAGTCGTGACGATCGCGTATGCGGCCGAGCGACTTGGGCTGAAGCACAATAGCGCGGTCGAACTTGTAGATCGGTCAGAGCGCGAAGGTCTGCTGACGCGAACAGTGGACACATGCGACGGGCGGCGGGCGATTTTGCGATTGACGCGCAAAGGCAAGCAGGTCATGGGCCGGCTGGCAGGCGAACATGCATGGGAGTTGAACGAACGGGCACCGCGGCTGGCACAGGCTTTGGAGCATATCAGCATGCACGCGCACGGCGGCGTCCCCGCAAAGGCTCGATGAGATCGCGACCGTCTGCATTGCGCGACTTTACCGTCGATCACCGCGTGTGGCTGCTGACAGTGGTGGCACTTTTTATCGGCGCAGGCGCGGCGGCTTTGGCCGTGCTTTTGTTGCGGGCCATTGCGCTCGCGACCAACGCGTTCTACTACCACCGGCTGAGCTTGGCGATGGTAGGACCTGCCGGGTCACCTCTTTCGCCATGGATCATGCCGCTGGTTCCCGTGGTTGGTGGGCTGCTTGTAGGGCTCCTCGCGCACTATGGGTCGGACAAGATTCGCGGGCACGGAATACCGGAGGCGATTGAGGCGATTCTGCTGCGTGGCGCGCGCGTCGATCCCAAGGTTGCCGTGCTCAAGCCGCTCTCGGCAGCCATCGCGATTGGCTCGGGTGGTCCGTTCGGTGCCGAAGGACCGATCATCATGACGGGCGGAGCCTTCGGTTCGCTGGTCGCGCAGTGGCTTAAGCTCACGGACGCCGAACGGACGACGCTGCTGGTGGCAGGCGCGGTTGCCGGTATGTCGGCAACCTTTGCGGCTCCGTTAGCTGCGATCCTGCTGGCAGTCGAGTTGCTGCTCTTCGAGTGGAGGCCGCGATCGCTGGTTCCGGTAGCAGTGGCGAGTGTGATAGCAGGTGTGTTGCGCATCAGTTGGCTGGGTGCGGGACCGCTCTTCCCTGTCGAGCTGCACTCAGACCTTCACTTGAAGACGGCGATGCTTGTGGCGGCTCCACTGGGAATGCTTGTCGGTTTTGCTTCGGCTGGGCTGAGTCGCTTGATGTACGGCTTGGAGGATGGATTCGAGCACTTTTGCGGTCGCTTGAAATTGCACTGGATGTGGTGGCCGGCGATAGGCGGCATCGGCATCGGTGCGGGCGGCTTCTTCTTTCCACGTGGGTTGGGCGTTGGATACGACAATATCGCGGAGGTGCTTCGTGGCAGTGCTCCGGTATCGCTTCTCTTTGGATTGCTGATTGCCAAATCGCTGATGTGGGCGTTTTCACTGAGTTCGGGAATGTCGGGCGGTGTGTTGGCGCCCTTGTTGATGATTGGCGCGGCAATCGGAGAATCGGTCGCCCAGCTGGCGCATATGCCCGGTGAGACGCAGGCGCTTTGGGCGTTGATGGGGATGGGAGCAATGCTCTCGGGCGCGCTGGGCGTGCCGCAGACAGCGATTCTTTTCTCTGTTGAACTTACCCACGCTCTTCCGGCGCTGCTGCCGCTGACACTTGCGTGTAAGGCATCCTACATGGTGACCTCCTTGGTGATGCCGCGGTCAATTCTGACAGAGAAGCTCAGTCGTCGCGGGTACCACCTGTCGCGTGAGTATGGGGTAGATCCGCTAGAGATGGTCAGTGTGGCGGAGGTGATGACGGAGTTTTCCGCTTCAGCCGAAGCCGGGGAGAAGAGTGACCCACTTGAGGCATTGCCCGAGGTCCTTGCTTATACGGATGAAACCTGCCTGCCGTGGCGGAGGAGATGGCGACTACCGGGGTGATGAGTATGCCGGTGGTGGATCGCGAGAGCGGGCGAGTATGTGGGAGTATCAGCGCGCAGGAGTTGCTGGGCGGACGACGACGAGCAATCGCGCGGGAGTCGGAACGAAGCATATCCTTTCAAATCTAGTGACAGCGAGATTCCATCATGCAATTCTCCATACAGGATTAGACATCATTCTCTGTGCCGAGACTTTGGATCAGGAACTCCTTCAACGCAATGGCATTGTTGTGCTCAGAATTATGGCTGCTATAGATCAGCGTGACATCGCCGCGACGTGCGGCTTTCAGCATGGGAAGCCACGAAGCAGGGTTTTCTTTGAGTTCGATGAAGTAACGCCGGCGGAACTCATTCCACAGGGCAGGATCGTGATGAAACCATTTCCGCAGATATACCCTAGTGGATGCATCTTTCAAGCCCAATGCTGGGACGAAGGCACCGGATTCTGTGCTGGTATTGAAGGCATGATTCTCCAATCAATTATGGGGTGGAGCGAACAAGGTGCTTCGCACCGGGTGATTATTGACACTCTAGCCCTGCGCAATCAGGCACTTGCGCAGAGGTCCCCCCAGGATATACAAGCTGCCCTTTCCTTGTCTTCAGAAATGGGGTCAGTCGATGTCTTGCGGCAACGGTCCGGCTCATAATATCCAGCACTATCCATCCCTTTTTGGTCAATGCGTCAGCAACAAGCGAACGATGACAGCGCCACGGCACTGCCTCAGCGCACATAATCGCAGTTTCTCTCGTATTTGCGATTTTAATGAGCGCCTCTAAGCCTTCTGAGAACTCTTGGGTTGCCATGTAATCAGCGAAACCTCGGAATGAAGCGTTGCGCCAGCCGAGATTAATCGAATCTTGTTTTGCATGACGTAGGCCGCCAAGTGTTTTAATGTGTTTATAGCTTATGTGTTCCCGTTGCAGGGATTGCTTTAGGACATCGGTATTAAACTGAGGATTGTGGCGCGACATAGGTATTGATCTGATGTCGGCAATTCCTTTGACGCCATGCGCGCGCAATAACCCTACAAATTCATCGATGGATCGTGTGGAATGACCGACCGTAAAGATGCAGGGTCTTTTCATATTTATACTTCTTACTATTACAACTTAAGGTGGCCTAGATGCAAGTAAACCTCACCGTTCACCAGGGCCGACGCATATAAATTGCTATATGTGTCAAGGGCGGAGTAGATGGGCGACAAGGGGATATGGAAAATCCCCTAAAGCATTTTGCGGAGTTGCGCGATCCGCGCGTGGAGCGGAATCGAGGACGCCGCTTCCACTCACTGAGGCTGGGCGGAGGTGGTCGGCTGATCGGCTCCTCCCTTGGGAGGCGATCCAACATCTGGCTTCTTGAAATGGATGAAGAGCATCGCAATCAACACAACGAATACCACGAATCCTAGCACACTGAAGCTGATGGCGCCGACGTGCTTGCGTATCGGCCTGTCGCCGATATTCTCGTCTGAACTTATCATTCGTTTTCCTTTCGAACTAACTTTGCTCAAGATGCCTTGTTCAGACAGAGAGATCTCTTTTCCATATACTGCGCAACGCGCCCAGCGTGATGGGCAAGGCGCCGGCAAAGAGGAAGACCATATCCCCCACCATGCGTAGCCATTCCAGCTTGTGGTAGGTGCCGCCCATCAGGAATGTCAGGCGGCGTGCGTGCCAATACCCGTTGGCGATGGAATCCCAGAGCTGGATGACTCCTCCGGGAAACAGATCCAGGATGATCATGAGCGCGAGGCCCACATTGACGCCCCAGAAGCCAAACCGGACGAACTTCTCCGTCTCCTTCCATGTAGCGTCGGATTGCATGGCCCTCAGGCAGAAGACCATCACGGCTAAGGCCAACATCCCAAAGACGCCGAACATTGCGGCATGCGCGTGATTGGCGGTGAGCGACGTGCCCACCTCGAAGTAGGAGACGATCGGCAGGTTGATCAGGAAACCGAAGACCCCCGCGCCGACGAAGTTCCAGACACCCACGGCCATGAGGAAATAGATGGCCCACTTCTGGCTCCAGGCCAAATCGTCGCCGCACTCGGAGCATTTCGCCTTTCTCAGTTTGATGAAATCCCATGCGTCCAGAGTCAGAAGCGTCAGAGGCACAACTTCCAGAGCGGAGAAGCACGACGCCAGGCCCATGTTGAGCGTTCCCTGGCCAGTGAAATACCAATGGTGGCCTGTGCCGATGATCCCGCCGCTGAGATACAGGATGGCATCCAGGTAGATCAGGCGCGTGGCGGCCTTGGTGCTGACCACGCCCATCTGGTGGAACATGATGGCCACCAGCACCGTCGCAAAGAGTTCAAAGAATCCTTCCACCCAAAGATGGATGATCCAGAAGCGCCAGTTGTCGATGACGGCGAAGTTGGTGTGAGGGCCATAGAAAAGGGCGGGCAGGTAAAAGACAGGGATGGCCACGGCCGTATATAGAAAGAGCGAGGACAGTTCGCGCTTTTCAGGATTTTTGAAGGTGGGCCGGAGAGCCCGAAACATCAGAAACAGCCAGAAGACAAGGCCAACTGCCAGCAGAATCTGCCAGAACCTCCCCAGGTCCAGGTACTCGGAACCCTGGTGACCGAACCAGAACCAGAGCTGCCCCAGCTTGTCGTTGATGCCAAAAAACTCGCCTGTCAGGCTGCCAAAGACGACCACCGCCAGCGCCCCGAGGAGTACGTAGACGCCGGCCTTCTGATGTTTGGGCTCTTCGCCGCCCACCCACGAAGCCAGAAAAAGACCGCCGCCTACCCAGGCCGTCGCGATCCAGAAAATTGCCAGTTGCAGGTGCCAGGTGCGCGCCAGACTGTAGGGTAGCCAGCGGGCGATGTCAAGCCCGTAAAAGGCTCCCGTCTCCACCCTATAATGAGCGAGCAGGCCTCCCAGGGTTGATTGTGCCAGGAACAGCAGGGCCACGACGGCGAAGTACCATCCCGTAGCCCACTGGCTGGGCGTGAGCTTCAAAGCAGCGGGAGCAGAGTGCAAAAAATGGGGGCCAGCGCCCTCGCCCTTCCAACCCAGGTAGTCGAATTTGCCAACGACGAAGAGGATCAAACCCAGTCCTGACAGGAGGGTGATGAGACTCAAGGCGCTCCAGACATATGCCTCTGTGGAAGGAAGGTTTCCCGCCATGGGCTCGTAGGGCCAGTTGTTGGTGTAGGAGTATTCCTTCCCAGGGCGATCCGCCGTTGTCGCCCAGGCCGCCCAGGTAAAGTAGGTGGTCAGAGCCTTCAGTTCCCCGGGGTTGTGAATATAGTTGGCCGGCAGACCTGGAGCAGCATCCTTCCTGGTAAAGTAGTCGCTCCATTCGCCAAGCTCTGTGCGGTAGGCAGCCACCTCGCCTGAAGAGAAGCGGAGAGTGCGCGAAGCCGGGTCGTACCGGTTTTCCTTGAGCTCGGTGATCGTCCGCGCGGATGCGACGCTCTGCTGATCGGTAGAAAGCTGCGCAAAGAGCTTGCCGTACTTTTCGGTTGCGATCGTGTCCCGGGTTACTTCGCTGAGCCTATGCAGGTACTCCGCGCTGTAATCAGGACCTAAGTAAGCCCCATGGCCCCACAGGGTTCCGTGCTCCATAAGGCCGTACTTGAGGAACACCTCCTGGCCCATCAGGATGTCGGCTCCGGTGAACACCACAGCGCCCGCCGCATCCACGGCCCGCTCGGGGATGGGCGGAGCGTTCGTGTAGGTCAACACTGTGACAAGGGTTAAAACCGAGAAGCCGGCGATCATTACGAGGATGACAGAGTGTCTCCACCACGGAGAGAGACGCGTAGCATCGGCAGACGTGTGGGCCATGAAATGCCTCCTTCAATTCCTGCCAGGATTTCCGGATGTCCAGCTCTTATCTGGAATCTCCTGTTTCGGCTCTAAATCGGCCTAATTTACTGCTCTTGGGCCGTTTCCTCAAAACCTGACCTGCCTCTTGTCCTAAAAGCGGCGCAATTCAGGGTGATTCTGGACTCGGCAGCGGAATCGGGCTACCCGAAAGTTCGGTGTCAATGGTTAGTTCGATTGATCCTTCATCTGAACAAGCAGCATGCGAAGCGCAGTCTTGGCGGAGATGCCGTGGGGCAACATTGGCGGCATATAGACAAATGAACCGGGTTGGGCATTGACCTTGTCCTCACCCAATTGGACCTCCGCTTCTCCCTCCAGAAAATAGAGAATGGCCGGCGTCGGAGCTGAATGTGCGGAGAGCTCCTGGCCTGCTGAAAAGCTAAACAGTGTGACGTTCACCTTGTCGTCCTTGTGCAGAACGTGGCTCAAGACCCCATTTTCCGGTAGTGCGAATTCCTGCAGCAGGTTGGCAAAAAATGTATAGTCCATGAACTTCTCCTTCTTGTGCGTCTACAACGTCTGATGCGGTTGAATTACACCTGTCTACTGTCAGTTGCTCGAAGCAGATCAGGCGGCGTCCTCGGGCCAGCAGATTGTGAGAAGGAAAACACTCTCCTCCACTGCCTCAACATCGTGCGTAATGCCGCGATCAAGCGCTAACAGGTGGCCAGCAGGAACCTCTATTATCTGGTCCGGCAACTTGAGCCGCAAGTGCCCAACGATTGTGTGGATGGAGATCCTTCCATCTGCCCGATGGTCTTTCATCTCTGTGGCCGCCTTCATGGCGACCAGGACGATGCGGAAATCCGGTTGCTTCACAAGTGTTCTTGAGCTTCGCCCTGTCCCTCGTTGCCACGATTCCTGGCGCCGCAGATGCTCTATCTCTGCGGCAAGATTAAATTGAAGCAGGGGTTGAGCCAACTCGGGAAGTCTGGTTAAGCTGCTGTTTTCATCCTCGTGACGATGCATTTCGATCTCCTTGTTCACTGAGCAGTTTCTGACTTTTCAGGCCAACTGTGACGCCAAAGCATGGATCAGATAAGGCAGATTCCTCCGTTTTCTCTCAAGCAATTCTGCGGAATCTCTGAATCGGTAGAGCCATCATGGAACCGCGCTAGAAACCCAGAGATCGCACCACCCGTTGGACGGTCTCGGCACTCGAACGCAGACCGGCCTCCTCTTCCAGATTCATCGGCACTGGCAACAATCCTTCCACTCCTCTGCGGCCCACAATGGACGGTATGGAGAGGCAGACGTCGCTAATGCCCCGATAGTCCGTCAGCAAGGAACTGACCGGCAGCACGCGGCCCTCATTCCACAGGATGGCTTCCAGAATCGCAGCCACGGCCAGGCCGATGGCGTAGTTAGTGACGCCCTTGCCCTGGATGATCTTCTCGGCTGAGGTGCGCACGCTTTCAAATATCTCCTTTTCTTCCCGCACGCTCATCGTCTGGCGGCCCGGCATGCGCCAGCCTTGCACGGGCACGCTGCCGATGCTGGCGCTGGACCAGAGCGGAATTTCGCTTTCGCCATGTTCGCCGGCAATGTAGGCATGCACGTTCTGTACGGCCACCGCGCAGCGTTGCGCGATCAGAAAGCGGAAGCGCGAGCTATCCAGCACCGTGCCGCTGCCCATAACCCGGCGGCTTTCGAGCCCGCTCAGCTTCAGCGCCACGTAGGTGAGTACGTCCACCGGATTGGTCACCATCAGCAGTATTGCATCCGGCGCAACGCGCAGCAGATCGGGAATCAACTCGCGGCAGATCGCTGTGTTCGCATCCGCCAGATCGACGCGCGTCTGCCCGGGTTTCTGCTTAGCGCCGGCGGTTACCACAATCACGTCGGAGTGCTCCAGCACGTTCAGGTCGTCCGAGCCGTCCAACTTCGCCATGGGAACGAACATCAGTCCATGGTTCAGATCCAGCACCTCGGCCTCCACCTTAGTCCTGACTCTGTCAAAGAGGCTGATGTGCTTGCCTATTCCGCGCACCATGCAGGCATAGGCAATGGTTGCTCCCACGCTGCCCGCGCCCACGATTCCAATCTTTTCTGCTCGGTCGCTCAGAGATACCCCCGAATACCTTCATAGATTCCGTTTCTGACTTCCCATAATAGGTGGGATGAGAAGGCAATGCAGGGACTTTAGTCACAGGAACAATAAGTTCGGCTCATTCTTCAGACAATCCAGGAAGTTGTTGCCGGCGATCAGTGCGATGATCGCGAGTGACAAGAGTTATTTCATGCATGGGTGTGCGCGAAAGCGGAGCGGCCCAGCAGGAAGGTGAGCGAAAGGTTGATTGCGAAAAGAAGTACACCGCTCAATTCCAGCATCCCGGAGACGGGCAACACTTTCCATGCGAACGGAAATAGTCCTTCGTACGCCAGAGGTTCGGACGAGACGCGCAGCAGGCATCCCGTTTGAAGGAACAGCAGGCTCAAGTACATGAAGCGCTTGCTGAAGATGCCGTGCACGCCGGCAAAGTGAGGAAGGATGCGCGGCCCTATGGAGAAGACCATTGTGGCAGCGAAACCAACAGTGAGAGCGTGACGAGAGGCACCCCAGATGCCTCCGTGCTGATCGGCGAAGGCGGCCCAAATGCTCATCGTGCCGGCGATCACCAGCCACGCATAGGCAAGCCGAATGAACGTCGGAAAGCTGGGGTGAATCCCCTGCACCTTTGGCTGCCCGTGAGGCCGTTGTGTGAGATGTAGCGCGAACCCAACTGCGACTGCGCTCGAAACGAGCAGGATTGTCGCTGGTTTTGACAATCCAACAACACCGCAAAGTACTCCCATCAGATCCAGAACTAGAGCCGATCGAAATAATCGAACGTCGGGCTTTGCAATCGCGAGGAACGAAGGCAACCAGCGTGCGGAGAAACCCCAGACCACTGGAACAAGAAATCCCCAGCCCAATAACGCGAGGTATTTCTGATCGAGCGCGTGCGGAAAAAAGAGCTGTATCCCGTGAATTGCGAGGATCAAACACTCAACAAAATTGAAGATGACCGCGGCAGCAAGACATGCTGTGCCCAGAAGCACGGAGACCATCCAGAGTTCCATCGATGTCTTTGCAGGCTTGCCGCCCATCGGCTCTGGAAGTTTGTGACGGGAAGCGGCTGCAACGAATAGGATGACCGCAATCAATTCAAATCCGGCGGAGATCGGGAAAAGCCAGCGCCAATGCCATTCGTAGATGTTCGCGAACCAGCGCATCGCTACGCCTAGCGTCCAAAGCACGAAGCATGTCAGCTGAATCCTGATCGCCGACCGTTCCCGAGCAGGTTGCGAATAGAAGCCGATTCCGAGAATGAAGCTCCCGATCCAGCCGAACATTTGCGCATGGCCGTGACCTTCCATCCACGCGGCGGGCAAGAATGCGAGTCCATGGTGCGCGCTGATTGCCATCAGGTTTGAGAAGCCCAGCAGTGTGCCGGGCAGCGCCATGAAGAGCAGACCGCTCAGAATCCATGCTCGAAGCATCAGACTCTTTTGGCGCTCGCGGACAATGATTCCCGTCATCGGGTTTGCGAATTCAACCTGAGATGCCAGTTCGATTTGAGAAACCGTGGCCATTTTCTACCCCCGGCTGTTGAGTTCAGCTTCCATCTCGATGGCGCGCGGGAAAAGCACGTCGTTTTCAAGATGAATGTGCTGCTTGAGGTCAGTTTCAAATTCGCTGAGTCCGACAAAAAGCGCAATGTGTGTGGCGCAGGCCCATTCCGGCGGCTGAAAACCGAGAGTAAGGCGGCGGAGTTCAGCTACAACGTGATTGGCGGACTCATGCTCCTGCATCATCTTTGATACAGGATGCGCAACCGAGCGGAAGCATGCATGGGCGGGCGGATAGGCGACGATCGATTCCTGATCCATCTGAGAGATGAATGGAAACAGAACCTGCTCTTCTTTCTGAATGTGCGCGAACATGTCGGTGCGAAGTTCATCGAGCAGTTTCTCGACATTCTCCAGTTCAGGAGCGCGATCGCTTCGCTTGGCCGCAAGCTTTTGGGCCATCTCGGCCAGTCTCGGAAGTTCTTGGCGCACATACTGGTGATGGACACGAACGATATGTTGAATCAACCGGCCGATGGGTAAGCATGCGGGATCGACAGCCGGACCGCCGAGTTCCTGAGTCTCCGCATCGGCGAGCTTTTCGAGGACTTGATCGACCGAGAGTTGCAGTTCGGCGCACGCACCGTCAAGCGACTTCTCTGCCTGTGAGCACAAGTCGATGTCGAAGCGTTGAAATACTTTGGCCGCAGATGACTGCGAGGCAACGATCTCGCGAACGGACTGTGTTGAAGTAGGCATGGGCACTCTCCACCTGCAACAGTAGCGAATGGCCAACCGGCACGCAGTAACTTATGTCACTCGGAGTTAAAACCGGCTACGACGCCGTATCCAAAAGGGCGCTCAGGCCCTCGACGTCCTTCACCACAATCTGTCGCGCGTCCACATCCAGTAGCCCTTCGGCATGCAACCGCATCAAGTTGCGCGAGATCAGTTCACGCACAGTTCCTAGCTGGTTGGCCAGCTCTTGATGGCTCGCTGGCAGTTGAAACTCGATGCCACGCGCGGTCTTCCGGCCTTCGCTTTGAGCGAGTTTGAGCAATGTCGAAATCAGTCGTTGGCGAATGGTGGTGAACGACAACTCCTCGATGATACCCACGAGGTTTCGCAGCCTGGCGCCGACCACTGTCAGTACTTTCAGTGGAACCTCGGGATGCTCAAGGCAATAGGCGTTAAAGTCGCGCCGCGAGATGAATACAATCTCCGTTTCTTCGAGGGCTACCGCAGAAGCAGGGTAGGGACCGCCGTCGAAGACGGGTATCTCGGCGACAGACTCGCCGGAGACGTTCACAGACAGCACCTGTTCCCGGCCGTTCACGGAGGTCTTGAAGAGGCGAACTTTCCCCTGCGCAATAATATGCAGTCCGTTGCATGGCTCGCCTTCAGAAAACAGCAACTCGCCTGTACTGAATAACTTGCGCACCGATCTAGCTGCAAGCATTTGCAACTCAGGCTGAGAAAGGTTCGAGAACAATGCGGTTTTTTCGAGGACTGCGGCGAGATCGATGCGTTGAGAGGTCACTCGGGAATTCTAGCAGGAAGCGACTTTAGTCACTGCGCGCAGTGCGGGTAGAACCGTCTCATAGGACCATGAACCCGCAAATCAATACGATCGACTTCAACGAACGCCCGTTCATTGCCATCTGGGAAGTGACACAGGCTTGCGACCTGGCGTGTGTGCATTGCCGTGCCTCCGCCCAGCCGGATCGGCACCCCATGGAACTCAGCACCGCTGAGGGCAAGCACCTGATCAATCAGATTGCGGCCTTGAAGGTTCCAGTTTTTGTGCTCACGGGAGGCGACCCCATCAAGCGGCCCGATTTGTTCGAGTTGATCGGCCACGCTCATTCCGCCAAAGTTCGCGTATCCCTCACGCCGAGCGCTACACCGTTGCTGACACGGGACATTGTTGTCCGGCTCAAGGAGGCGGGACTGGCCAGGCTTGCAATAAGTATAGATGGCGCGAGCGCCGAGACCCATGACGCGTTCCGTGGAATGAGCGGATCGTTTGCGCGAACGCTCGACGCAGTTCGCTGGGCCAATGAGGTTGGCTTGCCGGTTCAAATCAACACGACCTTCAGCCGCAGGAACATCTCTGAAATTGATACAATTGTCGCCCTTATAGATAGCCTGAACATAACGCTTTGGAGCGTCTTCTTCCTGGTTCCCACGGGACGCGGAAAGCTCGACGATCTGCTGAACGCCGACGAGTTCGAGCAAGTCTTCGCTAAGATCTACGGACTTTCAAAGACAGCGAGCTTTGATATCAAAACCACCGAGGCGCAGCATTACAGGCGCTTTATGTTGCAGCAGAGAGTTGTTGAACGTAAGGCTGGCGTTGAAACACGCGCAACCCAGGACAAGGCCGCTGATGATCTTGGACGGGCGCCGCGCGGCCTGAATGATGGCAAGGGGTTTGTCTTCATCTCACACACCGGAGAAGTGTTTCCGAGCGGATTTCTGCCGATGTCGGCGGGCAACATCCGCCAACACGAATTGAGCAGCCTTTACTGCGAGTCGGCTCTCTTTCAGAGTCTGAGAGACACCTCGAACCTGGAGGGGAAGTGCGGGCAGTGTGAATTCAAAGAAATCTGCGGTGGTTCGCGTGCGCGCGCCTTTGCACTGACAGGCAATCCGAACGCAGAAGAGCCTTGTTGCAGCTACATTCCCAAAGGGTACATTCAGCCTCCTCCGAGTGCAAGAAGAGCTTCGACTCTTCACGTATTGCAGGGGGCATGAGTTAGCTTCGGGTGGAGTTGTGCGCCAATGTTGCAATAATGAAGCTGCCAATCATCAGTGGCCGGGTACAGAGGAGAGCAGAGGATGGCGATACAGATAGGTGCGAAGCCAGATAGTGGATTTGACAACCCAATTGGTATGCTCATCGACTGCCATCGCAGGATCGAGCGTTTCCTCCATGTTCTCTGTATGGTGGCGAATCGCGCATGGAACAGAGCTTTGACGGACGAAGAGGTGACAGCCATACAATCGGCGCTCCAGTACTTTCGCGTGGGCGGGTTGCGTCACACCGCGGACGAAGAAGAATCTCTGTTTCCTCGGCTTCGCGCAGAATCCACTGCCGGGAAATTCGAGGAGATTGGCGGACTCGAAAACGACCATCGCAACGCCAATGATCTGCACGCGATGGTGGATACTCTCTACTCGGTGTGGATTGCGGCTGGCGTGCTGAGTCCGGAAGGCGAACTGCGTCTGCGATCCGGTACAGAAAAACTGAAACATCTTTATCAGGAGCATATTCAGATAGAGGAGAAGATCGTTTTCCCTCGGGCGGTCGAGATGCTAAATAGCAGGACTATCGCGGTCATTGGCCGGGAATTCCGCGCGAGGCGCGAATAGACCCGTGCTGCATGGGAAGGGTTCTCGTGTAACGATCGCGGCAGGATCATTCGCAAGTATGAGAAAACCGAATCTACATTTCTCAGGACCAAGGCTATTACATGCCAGGGTGGGTCACTTCCTTCGCATGCGGCACCAGATTCATATAGACAGCGCGCGGGATGTTCGTCTGCCAATGGTTCGTGGCTCTGGCCAAGAGTACCAGCCCGAAAAATATGTACACGAGAATGCCGGTGACAGCCAGAGGTCCGATGGCGCGGTAGAACCAGCGCTGCGCCGGTGCTGCGGCCCGTCTCGGCGGCAGAGAGAACTGCAAGGCATTCTGCGCGGGACAGGCCGCCACGCAGACCATGCACGCACTGCACTCCGCCGACCGGACCTGCATCAGGCGGTCCACCGGCAGACTCGCTGGACAGGCTCTAGCGCACTTGCCGCAATCGACACAAGCTTCTGCGTCCCGGCGAATCTTGCCCGGACTCAGCAGCGAGACCAGCCCCATCAGCGCGCCGTAAGGACAGAGATATCGGCACCAGAAGTTCTGGACCAGCATCGAGCTGAGAACCAATAGAGCAATGACAATCATCGCTGTATCGCCCATGTCGCGAAAGAAATTCAGCATCTTCACGTCCGCGACCAGGCCATAGGGCGTGTCCATGAAACTCTGGATCGTCTCCGCGGACATAGCGCCGATAACGAAGATGAAGAAACCAAGCAGCAGGTACTTCAGGCTGCGGAGGGGGAGGTCGGCCCACCGGGGCAGGCGCAGATTGCGTCCGAAGACTCTGAGCCCCAGCTTCCATAGGAGCTCCGATAGTGTTCCCACCGGACACAGCCAGGCGCAGAAGGCCTTTTTCAGAAGGAGACTCATTAGCAGGAAAGCCATGAACAATAACATGGCCGCCGGATGGATCGCCGGCACGCGCCCGGTAAGCAGAAAGTATTTGGTGTTCATGAGGCCAGCGATGGGCAGCCATCCCTCCACCCCAGACGGACGAGGCACATAGAGGCTCTCGCCGCCCCGCTCGAAGTAACGGACCCACAAATAGAACTGCACGCCCAGCCATCCATTCAACGCTACAAACGACCATTGGACAATCTGTCTGATACGCTGCGAACGGTCTGGCTTGGACCGGCGGATTAGCGTGTTCTTCTCTCCGTGTAAAGAAACTTCCTCTGCCGTCTGTGTGCCCATGTCCTCTTCTTCCTTCTGCATTTAAGGGTAGTGAAGGGGCAGAGCACGAGCTATGACTTTTATCACAGGCGTATCTAAGGCCTTCAAAAGCGACGTGTTAAAGATCCTGTTGAGGCAAACTGGAATTCGACTCGCAATTGGTGCGGTGTGCTTCACATGATCTGAAGTCGCTAGAAGGGAATACTGTAAGTCAGGAAATCGTTCGGTTTCCTTCTCGTCCACCATTCGGAGAGTTGTGGGCCAGGATTTGTCCCGGGAAGTCGGCATAGCGACTGGGATGTCGCGTCCTCCGGTCGGCTGAGGGCTCCCGTCGCAAACGGCGTTTTCGGGGAGTAATCCGGCCTGTCGGACTGAAAATGGATGATTCCGGGGTGCGGTGGGCAAAGACCTGGCCATGGTGGTCATTCAGTCTTCCCGATTCGCGGCAAGTGTTTACCAGATGGTAATCTCCGAATAGCCGACATAACTCCAGGAACCCACGACGCCGGCCCAAACCTGCCTTGGAAACGTGCTTTGGGCTTTTGTCGTTGGTTGAGGTCCGATTCGTGACGGTTGGGGTTCGTGCTTTCCCACCCCCATTCTCGGGAGGGTGAGATTATCCGGTCGGAAGGATGGGCCACTCGCTGCATGTGTACTCCGCTATTGTGGCGGGTCAAGTTGTCCGCCGGGTCCGGCGTCTATCTTGCCTTGCCAGCCGGGGAGGCTCTGGTCGCCGGTGATGAGGCGCGCGCCGCGGGTGAAGGTGAAGTAAGTCCAGATCCAGGCGGCGAAGACCGAGAGGCGGTTGCGGAAGCCGATGAGGAAGAAGATGTGGACCGTGAGCCAGGTGGCCCAGGCGGGAAAGCCGCTCCAGTGGGCTTTGAAGGGCCATTCGACTTTGGCGACGGCGTCCATGCGGCCGATGGTGGCCATGTCGCCCTTGTCGAAGTAGCGAAAGGCGGGGCGCGGGCGTCCGGCGAGATCGGCAGCGAGGATTCTGGCGACATGGTCGCCCATCTGCATGGCCGGTTGAGCGACGCCGGGGACTTGATGGCCGTCCTGCTCGAAGTGGGCCAGATCGCCCAGAACGAAGACCTCGGGCATGCCCGGCGGATTGAGACGACGGTCTACAACGACGCAGCCGCGGTGGTCGAGCGGCGCGCCCAGCAGGCTGCCCAGCGGCGAGGCGGCAACGCCAGCGGCCCAGAGGGTCACGGCTGCATCGATGCGCGAACAGGCTCCGTTGGCCTAGGCTTCGACCCAGCCCGGCCCGATGGCGGTGACATGGGTATGGGTGTGGACCTCGACGCCCAGGCGGCGCAGCGCGGCTTCGGCTTTGGCGGAAAGGTCTTCGGGATAAGTTCCCAGAACGCGCGGCGAACCTTCGAGCAACAGGACGCGGGATTTAGAGGGATCGATGTGGCGGAAGTCGTGGCGCATATAGAGCTGGGCAATGTCGGAGATGGCTCCGGCCAACTCGACGCCGGTGGGTCCGCCGCCGATGACGACGAAATTGAGCGGTGGGTGCCAGCCGTGCTCGACCATCTGGCGCTCGGCCAGTTCGAAGGCGAGCAGCACACGGCGGCGAATCTCGGTGGCGTCTTCGATGGTTTTGAGTCCTGGCGCAAACGGAGCCCAGTCGTCGCGGCCGAAGTAGGAGTGGGTGGCACCGGTGGCCAGCACCAGGTAGTCGTAAGGGAGCTGGGCGCCGCTGGCCAGGGTGATTTGCCGCGCATCAGGGTCAATGCCGATTACCTCGTCCATGAGCACCTCGGCGTTCTGCTGGTGGCGCAGAATTGTGCGGATGGGCTGAGCGATGTCGGCCGGCGAGAGGACCGCGAGGGCGACTTGATAGAGGAGCGGCTGGAAGGTGTGATGGTTGCGGCGGTCCACGAGGGTTACGTCCACGGGCAGGCGGGCAAGGCCTCTGGCTGCATGAATGCCTGCAAAGCCGCCGCCGACGATGACTACGCGGGGACGGTGGGTGAGCGGCTGCTGAAGCGGTCGGGTCAATTCGCCCAAATTGTGAACCTCTCTATTAGAAGATGCGGGAGGGGGGCGATAAGTGACAGACGTGACGTGTTTTGGTTCGTCGAGGGATGGTGGGGTTCGTGGTTTCCCACCCTTGCGGCAAGAAACAAAGACGCTGCAAGGATGGGGCACCTGTGAAATTTCAAGAGGTTGTCCATTCGATCAGGACCAGAGAAGCTGATTGTGACGAGCAATTAGTTTCTCTTCCACTTCTGCTGGCCTCTTCGCTTGGCTGATACCAAGGCTTCTTGGCGCTCGGGAAAAGACGTCGAAGTTCCGCATAATCGGTAGCGAGAATTCGCGACTGGAATATCGTGAGCTGTCCTCGAGTGAGGATCCAGGAGGCCTCCCTGACCCTGCGGCGTCAGGGGACCGATCCGCAGGAACCAGAACCTCGGGCTCACAACTTACGCTGAATGCGCGAACTGACCCGTTAACCAACAACGAAGGGCGCGCCTTGCGGAACCGTGCTGGCCGTTCCATTAGGCGGTTATCGAACGACTGGGCGTGCGTGTTGTGCTTTGCTTCGGCCAGAAGTCCGGAGGTTGGGTCCGCGAACAGCTGAACGCCAATAACCCGGTCGATCAGTTCGTAGAGCAATACAAGAAACGTCATTGGACGAGTATCTCTTACAAAAACTCAGATGGGGTTGCCGTTGTTGTGGCGACACATCCAAGCAGGGCAGATTGGACGAATTCGAAAGCTGACCCAAGCCTATTGGTTAAGCGCATGTTGGAAGTCACCACCTAGGAGATCACGACCCCAAACAGGAACAGCGATCGGAGGGCTTGGCGCTGTTCAGAGCGGATCACCGGCCACTCGTCCCCAACCTGGTTTTACACCCCCGAGTCTCTGGCCTCCCCGGCTACCGAGACTGCTCCGGATGGGGCGGTCTCCCATTCCAGCGATGCGCTCGGGATTGTGAGACGCTGAATGATAATGTGGGAACGATGCCACTTGACTGGAGTTGCGGGGCCCTTGCGGAAGGTCTGCGATGCTACAAGAACGAGGAGTTTTTCCTCGCTCACGAGCACTGGGAAGGTATCTGGCTGAAGTGTGAGGAGCCAGAGAAGACGTTTTTACAGGCTTTGATTCAAATTGCGGCAGCGTTTCACCACCTTCAGCGGAAGAACTTTAGAGGCACCGCATCGCTGCTGCGCGCAGCATTGCGCCGGCTTGATTCATTTCCCGCTGCTTATGGAGGTATAGCAGTCGAGGCCCTTCGCGAAAGCGTTCGAGCTTGGCTACAGGCGCTCGATCGAGAAGGGCCATCTCCACAACTTCCTATTCCGCAGCTTCGATGAGGTCCAAATATGAACGTGAATCTCGGGCGCAGATGGCCGGACTTTCCCCGAGTTTCGGGCGAATTACCGGTTACTCTTCCCCTACCCGGCCTGCGGCCGGTCTCGAATTCTTTCCGAGACGAATATCTGGGAAAGAGAAGAGTGGGCGACTACGCAACCGGAGCTCCGGCGGTATATGCTTCGTGCCAGGATTGAGAAGAAAAGGTGCGGTTGCAGGTCGGTTTGTCGTCGAGAATTACCAGATGAAGGGGAGACGAGGATTTATGCGAATTCTCGGGTTGGTGCTCATTTTCATTGGAGCGGGGTTCGGATTGGCCGGATGCTTCTTCGGTCGTGTGTCTTGGGTTGGATTGAATGATCGCTCTGTTCCCATGTGGTTATTGTGTGAACTCTTCGCCGGCATCCTGCTATTACTCGGCTTTGTGGTCCAATTCTCTCGCGCTGCTCAATGAAGTCCCGTATGATTAGTGCATCGCGGACGTATTACCGGCCGCACATCCAAAAACTTCTCAATTGCTTTCCCGAGCCTGATCCCCGTGCAAGGATAGGTTTCTTTAGACAGTAGTTCAGCGATTTTCTCGCCGTTTTTTGTTACGCTGCAAGCTGTTCTGCAAATACTGAGAGAGACCTCTTGGGGGCTGATTGGATCGTAGTATGGTTGTACTCCCAAAGCGTCCGGTAGATCTCCGCCACGAGCTCCCCGGCGTTCGATGTCGACCTTCATGTGAACGTGACATTTACCCACACGTGACGGGAGGGCAACGATGGTCATGGAAGCAAATACTCCTCCTGATTTTGCGCTGAAGACGGACAGGGACGACCTCGACCTTCCTGCCGAGCAGGTCGTGGTAGCTTACCACGAGAGAACGAAGCACCACTACCACCGCTATGCCGCCGCGCTTGGATACATGGATTGGGCTAAGCAGCCAGATCCGTTCCGCCGTTACGACGGAGCGCCGCTGGTTCGCCTTCCTTTCCCCAAGGAGGGGCGGGCGCTTCCGTTCTGGCAGCTCTATGTCGCGGACAACGTGGTGCCGGCTCCACTTTCGGTGGACTCCATCTCACTCTTCTTGCGATACGCACTCTCGCTCACAGCCTGGAAACAGTTCGAGGGAACCACATGGCCTTTGCGTGCCAATCCGTCTAGCGGGAACCTCCACCCGACGGAGGGATACGTGCTCTTGCCGTCTTTGGACGCTATCCACAACCGTCCCGGTGTATACCACTATGCATCGAAGGCGCACGGTCTCGAGCTTCGAGCGGACTTTGATCCCTCGGTTTGGGCGGCCTTGACGGCAGCGTTTCCGGAGGGTTCATTCCTTGTGGGGCTGTCGTCCATTTTTTGGCGGGAGGCCTGGAAGTATGGCGAGCGTGCGTTCAGGTACTGCCAACACGATGTCGGCCATGCGCTGGGGACGATGCGATTCGCGGCGGCAGCCCTTGGGTGGAAAATTCGCTTCCTCGACCGTGTGGGTAGCGCCGCCGTGGCCCAACTTCTCGGACTCGACCGCGAGGCCGACTACACCGGCGCGGAGCGGGAGCATCCCGAACTCGTGGCGCTTGTGGTCAGGGAGAAATGGGCCAGCGACCGGGGCCTCTGCCTGTCCAAAGAGTTGGTAACCCAGGTGGCCAATTCTCAGTGGTACGGCACAGCTAACGTGCTGAGTCCGGAGCACGGCGTCGATTGGCCAGTGATCGACCAAGTGGCTGCCGCCACTACAAATTCGAGGATTGCGGCCGACGAAGAGTTCTCCAGGTTCCCTTCGGAGGAAGAGCTCTTCGGGGCGCCAGTTCGGTCCGGAGCCTTCTCTGCGGAAAAAGTCATCCTAGGGCGCAGGAGCGCGGTGAGCATGGACGGGTCCACAGCGATTCCTGCGGCGACCTTCTTCCGGATGTTGGCTCGTCTCGTACCCACCCGAGACGGCCAATCTATGCCGTGGGACGCCCTACCTTGGCGCCCACGCATCCACCTGGGCCTCTTCGTGCACCGCGTGAACGACTTGCCTCCTGGTCTCTACTTGCTCGCTCGGGATCCGGAGAAGGTCGAGACACTCCGGCAAGCGATGCGGCCTGAGTTCCTGTGGCTACGCCCTCCGTCGTGTCCGCATGGCCTTCCCCTATTCCTACTGAAAGTGGGGGACTGCCGTACTCTGGCCGCGAATGTCTCCTGCGGTCAAGACATCGCGGGGGACGGGGCCTTCAGCCTTGGGATGATCGCCGAATACATGGACAGTTTGGTTGTCTATGGCGCCAGCTTCTACCGAAATCTCTTCTGGGAGGCCGGACTCGTGGGCCAGGTGCTGTACCTCGAGGCGGAAGAGGCGGGCATTCGTGCGACCGGGATCGGCTGCTACTTCGATGATCCGGTTCACGAGGTGTTCGGCATCTCTTCGCGCGATTGGCAGAGCTTCTACCATTTCACTGTGGGTGGCCCAGTCGAGGACGGACGCCTTACCACCTTGCCTGCGTATAACTTGGGGGAAGCAGGATGAGCACCCCGACATTCGAATTAGATCGGTCGCCTGCGGCGTTCATTGCGACGTTGGAGGTGGATAACCCGATGATGCAGGCACCGGAACCGCGATGGCTTTGGTCTTGTCTCCGCCGTCGGCGGGCGCAATGGCGATTTAGCAACAAGTGAGATGGCGCGGATCAGAACCGGACACCGGATTTGTGCATCAATCTTCTTCCTGTCCCCATAGAACCGATTCTCGGGATCTACCTTGCTTGACTGCGAGTACCGCTAAGGTTGCCGAAAGATCTGGGCTACAAGTTGGGAGTATTGAGATCATTTCCTGGCACGAGAGCGCCAGACTGGTGATTCATTGCCCAAGGGAGTACTCAATTCAATATCCATGACGCAAAGTCTGAATTGACGCGTCGTGTATGACGAGGACTTCCTTCCGATGGCAGAGGTTCATGCACTCCGAGCATGAAGTTGAATGTGAAGAAATCGATGACTCGGGGCATCCAGCATGAACTATCGGATGCGGATTACAAGGCCAGCGCTCAAGCGGAGATTATTTTCGGTTTCGTTGACTCCATTAGGCAACCGGGTAATAAGGTAATCTGCCTCAATGGGACGGATGGCAACGTGCCGGGCGATCCGTATGTCGAGTCCGCCGCCTGCGATCATGGCGAAGTCAGTTGCCGTGCCGGTCGGGCCGGAAGTGACCGGGAAGTAAGAATCAAACCCATGGGCGGCGCCGAAAAGGGATTGCGCGTACAGCGCGAATCGGCGGCGAAACGAATAGGAGAAGCGCGGTCCTGCGGTGAACGAAACGAGCGACAGCCCGCGCACCCCGTTGTTCACGCTGGTGGTGGTTTCTCCGGTAATGTCGGCTACGGTGCTGAATCCGCGATAGACATGAAAGGCTACCTGAGCATTGCCGCCATTCATGCTGAAGCAGCCGCACTGGCCGGGGTCGGCATTACTGCGTAAATAGCTGTATCCGAAACTAACTTCCAGTGGCGCCGGATACGATTGTGTCTTGCCGGAAGGTAAAAGTGGCGGAGTTCCCACAGTGTCGCCCCCGCTTTGCGCGATCGCAGTGGAGGATACGATCGCGCAGCACATAAGAAGTATCCGGCAAGTTCGCATAGAGCCCCTCCTACTGCGTGATCGTGATGCCGATGCTCAATGTTTGCACGGTTCCCGAGGCTGAGGTTGCGGAGACCGTGACTGTGTAGCTGCCAACCGGCGTGACATATGTGCCAAAGCCGCCGCTGCCGCCGCAGCCAGCCAGCCCAGCCGTCACAGCGCCGGTGAGCAGCGCCAGCAGGCACAGCCCGAACCATCGTTGATTTTTGGCGGACATCTTCCGTTTGCGCCGGAAGGCGGCCAATCCCAGCAGGCTACCAGACCACCAAAAGGCGATTGCAGGCAAGATCGCGTCTGGCGGTAGTGGCGCTGGGGCCGTTCCCATCCGAGCCAGTTGGATGTTTACGTCCGTCTCGAACGTCAATACCACGCTCACCGGCTGGTTGTTCCCGGTGAACGTCAGGGAGTCAATGGGCGCGCCATTCAGCGGCGTGAAGACGCAGCGCGAGTTAGCGGGAAGGCCGGAGCAGCTCAAGTTGATGGTCCCGGTATAACCGCCTGATGGTGTGAATGTAAGCGTGGTCTTTCCCGTCTGGCCTCGAATGATCGTCAAGGAGTCCGGGTCCGCGGTGATCTTGAGGCTGGGTGGAGGCGGCGCGGCAATGTTGAGCGTGTATCCCTGCTGGGGA
>CABEBC010000211.1_pt1 | contig 23256 bp, 25 predicted proteins | sample 3422291 | NCBI WGS metagenome assembly CABEBC01 (sample SAMEA5534345, study PRJEB31848) | metagenome | biome: tundra; feature: field; material: soil | place: USA | collected 2013-05 | depth 0.45 m
CGGAATAATGGGACCGATCATGCTCTAAACTCAAATCTGGGACACTCCACGATGAAGCTTTTTGGCGGCAGGAACGACACTCCGGATTCCCCCTCTACCGTGCCGAAAACTGGCCCGGCTGAGGCTGTAAAATCCGGCCTCTTCAGCCGCATGAAGCAAGCCGTGGCGCGCACCCGCGAGTCGCTCTCTGCCCGCATTGAGACGGTGGTCGCGCTCACCCGCACGGTCGATGAACAAACTCTGGAAAGCCTTGAATCCGTGCTGCTTACCAGCGACCTGGGGGTGCAGACCACCGCCGCCATTCTCACCGCCCTGCGCGACCGCGCCCGCCGCCAGGCCATTGAGGGCGGCGATGAGTTGCGCGCCCTGCTCAAGGCTCAGATCCGCGCCATCCTCGAAGCTCCTATCTTCAGCCATTCCAAAAAATTGCCTCCGACTGAAGGCCCCTTTGTCACCATCCTTGTCGGCGTCAACGGCACCGGTAAAACGACATCAGCGGGCAAGCTGGCCGCATGGTATCGCGCACAGGGTCGCACCGTGCTCTTGTGTGCCGCCGACACATTTCGCGCCGCGGCCATCGAACAGCTTGAAATCTGGGCTGAGCGCTCCGGCGTGGAGATGATCAAAACCCGGCAGGGCGGCGACCCGGCTGCGGTGCTTTATGATGCAATGGCCGCAGCCAAGGCGCACAAAATTGACGAACTGATTGTGGACACCGCCGGACGCCTGCACACCAAAACCGGCCTGATGGACGAGCTGGACAAGATGCGCCGGACGGCGGCCAAGCTGATCCCCGGTGCGCCGCACGAGGTGCTGCTGGTGATGGACGCGACCACCGGCCAGAACGGCCTCAACCAGGCGCGGCAATTCACGCAATCCGCCGGCGCTACGGGCATCGTGCTGACCAAGCTCGACGGCACGGCCAAGGGCGGCATTTGCGTGGCCATCGCGCAGGAACTCAACCTGCCCGTCCGCTTTGTCGGCGTCGGCGAGCAGATGAACGACCTGCTGGAGTTTTCGCCGGCCGAGTTTGTGGATTCGCTGCTGGGGTAAGAATGAACGCTTCAGAACAAGACCGGCATTGGATGCAGCGAGCGCTGGAGTTGGCGCGGCGCGGCATCGCCGTCAGCTCGCCCAACCCCGCCGTGGGCTGCGTGATTCTCGACAGCGCCGGACAACTGGCCGGAGAGGGCTGGCACGAGTACGACCTGCTGGATCACGCCGAAGTTGTCGCGCTCAAGGCCGCAGGCGCGCGTGCACGCGGCGGCACGGCTTACGTCACGTTGGAGCCTTGCAATCACACCGGACGCACCGGACCCTGTACGGAAGCGCTGATTACGGCGGGAATCAAGCGCGTGGTAGCCGCCACCATCGACCCCAATCCCGCTGTCGCCGGACACGGTATGGAAGCACTGCGCGCCGCCGGAATCGAAGTCGTTCTCGGAGTCTGCGAAGCCGAAGCTCGCCGCCTCAACGAGGGCTTTGCCCGCTGGAGTCAGCATCAGAGGCCATTTGTATTGATGAAGGTGGCCATGACGCTGGACGGTCGCATCGCTCCGCCGCCGGGCGCGCACACCCTGCGCGAACCGTACTGGATTACCAGCGAGCAAGCCCGCGCCGCCGTGCAGCCGCTGCGCTGGCAGGCCGACGCCGCGCTGACCGGCGTGGATACGGTTTTGGCCGACGATCCACTGCTGACGGATCGGAGCGGGTTGCGCCGCCGCCGTCCGCTGCTGCGCGTGGTCCTGGACTCGGCCCTGCGTATGCCGCTGGACTCGAAAATGGTGGCCACGGCGCAGAACGATCTGGTTGTTTTTACGGTTTCCAACGACGAAGCCCGCATTCACGAACTGCAAACTCGCAGTGTTCGTGTCGAGGTGCTGCCCGCCGAATCCGGCCGCGTCCCGCTGGGCAAGGTGCTGGACAAGCTGGGCCAAGAGGGCATCCTGACGCTGCTGACCGAGACCGGCACGCGACTAAACACTGCGCTCCTCTCCGCCGGCATGGTGGATCGCATTCACCTCTTCGTCTCCCCGCAGATCATGGGCTCTGACGCCGTCCCCGCCTTCAAAGGCATGAACATTCCCATCCGTATAGCCGAAGTTGAGGTCGAGCGCTATGGGAACGATCTGGGGCTATGCTCGCTGCTCAGAGATCCGTGGCCTCTGACGCCTTAGAATAGAACCATGTTTACCGGCATCATCGAACAGACGGGCACGTTGGTTGACCTCACCAGCCGGGGCGGCGTGCGGCGCATCACGGTCGAGGCTCCGGGGCTGGCCGGGCGGCTGCGCGAGGGCGATTCGCTGGGCGTCTCCGGCGTCTGCCTGACCGCGCTGGACGTGAACCCCACGCTTTTCCACGCCGACCTGGCGCAGGAGACGCTGGACTGCACCTCGCTGGGCGCGCTCGCCGCGGGCTCCAAGGTCAACCTGGAACTGCCCACCGCTGCGGGAAGTCCGCTGGGCGGGCACATTGTGCAGGGGCACGTGGACGGATGCGGCACGATGACCGCGCTCGACCCTGTGATTCCGGAGTCGAGTCCGGATTTCGACCGGCAGACCACCGACTGGACGCTCAAGGTTCGCGTTCCGGAGAATGTGCGCGCCTGGATGGTGCACAAAGGCTCGGTGGCCGTCGAGGGCATCAGCCTGACCATTGCCGATTTCGACGGCGAGACGATCACCATTGCGATTCTGCCGCTGACCTATTGGCGGACGAACCTGCACACGCTCAGCGTTGGCGCTCCGATCAATGTGGAGGCCGATGTGCTGGTGAAGCTGGCGCATGCGCAGATAGCCGCCCAGAAGAAGCCGGAGCTGGAGTTGACCGAGGCCTTGCTGGTGGCCAACGGCTACTGAAGGGCTTCTGGGCTGGATCACTTCCAAGCTGTTTTTTAGGGGGCTGGTTTTTGGGGGCTGGAGCTTTGGGCTGGATCAATCGAGACGGGGAAAAACGCAGGCACACACCGGCTGGCGGAACCTCTCGGGGCGCCGCCAGCGGGGCCGGATAAAAGCGGTTTATTTTATTTGTTTGACAAAGTCCCAGGCCCAATACCCGGCCACAACCAATGTCGCAACAAAAAGCAGCCAGCCCAGGACGCGTATCGCCGGCTGAACCTTGTTGACCTTGGCGGCAATGGCCTCCTGCTCGGCCCTCTCTTTTGCGAAGGTATCGTCCAGAGAGATCGAGTCCACTTCGTTGCCTTGCAGTCTGGCGCGATACAAGACAAGGGCGCCGGTGATCACCACCAGCACTCCCCAGACAATCATCATCCCAGAAGCAAATTGCGTCATAAACCACCTCGAAAAAACCCATCAGCCCCGAAGACCGGCGAGCCCGGAATAGTATTTCGAGTCCCATCTGGCTTAAGAGCCGTCACGGTGAACATCATACCCCTGAAAGGGTGGTGCTGTGCCAACAAAATCATGGGTTTCTGGAAATCATGGATTTTTAGCCCTGGACCAGCCGCCGCTAATGCGACTTTCTCCTCTGCCGTTGCATCCAATGGTATGAAACCGCCTTGGGGCCTTGTTTCCCCGCTGGCGGAGCTGTACAGTTACGGTTACGGCAAGTAATTCACTTTATTGGGAGATTCCATGGCCACTGCTACCCCCGCATTCACACAAGAAACCGTCAAAAAAGCGCCTCTCATCCTGACCCCCCAGGCCATTGCCAAGGTGCGCGAGATCATGGCCACCCAGGACCCCCTGCCCGCCGGGCTGCGCATCGGCGTCGAGGGCGGCGGCTGCTCCGGATTCCAGTACTCCATGGCCTTTGAAACCCAGGCCGGCATGATGGACAAGGTTTTCAACTTCGAGGATCTCAAGGTCTTTGTGGACGCCACCTCGCTGATGTACCTGAACGGTTGCACGGTGGATTTCGTCGAGACTGTCGAGGCCGCCGGCTTCAAGTTCGACAACCCCAATGTAAAGAGCACCTGCGGCTGCGGTTCGTCCTTCAGCACGTAAAGGCTCCGTGTCTCAGATTGGTTCGCTGTGCATAAGGCCCGTCCCCTTCGCGGGGACGGGCCTTGCTGCGTGTAAGAGGCTGATTCGATTGAGTTACTGCCGGACGGTCTATTGCTGCGGCGAGGTCGTCGTCGTGGTCGGAGAAGGGTTGGCGGTGGTGGTGGTGGGCGTGCCGCCGATGGGGGTGGAGGTGGCGCTGACAGGCGTGCCGATGGTTCCCGTGTTGCCTCCCTGCATCATCTGATCGATGATGGGGTCGTAGACAAACTCCCACTCGTTATAGTGGTTCTTCTTCTTGTAGACCAGGATGGACTGCTTGGGGCTGTTGGGCGAGAAACCGATAATGCCTCCGCCGCCAAAGGTCTGGCCGTTCAATCCGGTGGTTGATCCGGGCTGGCCGGTGGTCGAGCCGGAGGGCGAGGGATTGCTCGTGTCTGTCGGCGGCGCGCTGGGATTTGTCGGGGGCGTCGGCGGCGTCAGGCCATTGTTTGCGGCTCCTGAGGGCCCGACACCGGCAATCGACGAGAGCCCCATCGGCTGCCCGAAGAAGCCCATGACCATGGGAGCCTTGTTCTGGCCATACCGCACCGGCTTCCAATCCTCCTTGCCGGTGGTAGGGTCCGTATACTTCTTGCGCAGGAAGCGAATGTTGTTGGTGGGCTTGATCAGCGCATCGACGTTGGGCGGATAGGCGTTGAATTTCTTGTAATAGAGCCTCACGGCGCGCGCATACTGCTTGCCGCGCTGCATGGTCTCCAGATCGCGGTCACGCTGAATCTCCTTGGACACCTTGGGCAATGCGACGGCCAGCGCGATGGTAAACAGCGCCAGTAAAAAAATGACCGCAACCAGCATGTAGCCCTCCTCGGAGGGGCGGGAGCGGCGGATTGGGGAAGGAGTCATCATATAAAAACGCCTGGTTGAGTTTCACTGTTTTCCACCCATTTCGCAAAGAACGCAAAATGGATGGGGCACCCGTCCAACTGTTCACTGATCACTGTTCACTGATCATTGTCCGCTTAGTTCGGATGAAAATACAAAAGTTGCGTGTTGTTGTAGCTTAGGTCGGTGACCTGGACGCTGCCCGGCAGGATGGCGCCTACCTTGTAGCGATGCTCCACAACCTCGCCGGAACGAGCGATAAAAATGTCGTCCCCGCGGCTGAGAAAAGCCTGCAAGGATTTGTCCTTTGCCTGGGTGTAGCCGAAGTATTTCAGATCGATGGCCGGTGGTTTAGGTTTTTCGGGCACCACCGGGGCCGCCTTCACGGCAGGCTGGCCGGGCCGAGCGCCGGCTACCGGAGTTTCAATGCGCGCCGGCGCCGACTGGGAGGAGAAGATGTTTCTGCCGGTGCCCATGTACTCCACCTGCTCGCTGAGCGCCAGCTTGGCGAGGTGCAGGGCGGGGTCAATGTCGGCATTGGAAATCTTCTGGGCCTCCGGTCCGCTGGAGGTGCCCGGAATTGCCGCGGTTGCGCGGCCACTTGCCGGGGCAGCCTGGGGGCCAGAGGACTGTGAAGCCGCCGGCACAGGACGCGCGGGAGTTGGGGCGCTACTAAAAAAAATATCCTTGATCTCGTAGCCGCTCACGCAGACGATCACCATGGCGAGGGCGATGAGGATGTAGACCTGGCGCTTGTTTTCCGTTCCCAGATGCATGGCCATGGCTACTCACCCTCCTTTCCCGTTGGGGTTGCAGCCGTATCGCCTGCCTTCGGAGTGGGCGCCAGTCCGCTGGGCACGTCGCCCGGCTTGAGCCAGGTGGAGACCTTCAGCCGCAGGCTCACCAGGCCGCCCTGCTGGCCGGTCAACTGCATTCCGCGAATGACAAAGAAAGTCTGGTCGCGCTCCATGCTATTCATGAAGCGCATGATCTGCTGATATTCGCCGGTGATGGTCGCATCCAAGGAAATCTCCGTCAGATCGGAGCCGGCCGCGCCCTGCGTATACTGCACGCGAGTGAGCCGGACGGGGCCTTTCAGCGCCAGTTGGCCGATGCGGGTCGCGATGGAGGAGTAGTTGGGCGGGATGCGTTTGGAGTAGAAGGCGCGCATCTGGGCGCGGGAGTCGTCGACGCGCTTTTCCAGGCCGCGCAAGGGGGCGATTCCCTTTTCGAGGGCCTTCAATTGAACCTGCCTGGAGGCCAGGGCGCCGGTGGAGCTGCCACTGGTGGCGGACCAGTCCAGGCCAAAGCGGATGGAGAGGACGATGATCGCCGCCAGCAGCACGACAAAAGCCGCATAGTGCCAGGTGAGCGGGGAGGTCAGGCGCTCGCGCCACAGGGATGGTGTGCGGCTGCTGCTCATCGCGGGCCTCCTGGATTATGATTCGGTTTCGAATTCGGATTCAGATTCGGACGATTGGGCTTGTTCAGCCCAGGGCCGTTATTGGCCGACTGCTTCGGCTTCGGCCCGGGAGCTGCCGGAGCTTGAGCAGCGTGAGGCGGCGGCGCACTGTGGCTGGCGTGAGTTGGTGCAGTGCTGTGGCCGGCGCGCTCTCCGTCGGCCGTGGGCTTCTCAGCCCTTTTTTGCGCCTTGCGATCCAGGGTCGTGTCCGGGTTGTACTGCGCCTGCAACTCGAAGTTGACGCGGTTGGAGGCGCTGGGCGCTTCCAGCCGCTCGCCTGGCCCGCCGGCGGACTCCATGCTTTCGCCCACAATGCTGGGCAACAGGAAGTGTTTGGAGTGTTCCAGGTTCTCCACCAGATCGACGGCTCGGTCGCGGGGTCCAACCACGCGCAGCTTGAGGGCGATGATGCCGGTTTTTGAGTCGCGCGCCGGATCAAGACTGATCGCCTGGACGCCGCCGGGGAGAACGGTTTCCAGGTCTTCCATGGCCAGCGTCCAGGAAAAGGTTTTTTCGTCGATGAGCTGGTTAAGCGCCGTAGCCTGCTTGAGCAGCGCGTCGTTGGCCGGCTGGTGCATCAGATCCTGGTAGCCCTGCCGCTCCCGGTTGATGGCGTCGATCTCGCTCTGGACCTGTTGTTCGGTTTTGCGCGCCTCTTCGGCCTGCTGGTGGAAGGCGCGCAAGCCCAGACCGAGTCCAATGCCGATCACCACCAGCACCGCCATGGCGATGCGCAGGCGCTTGAGCGCCGGTCCGATGTCGGCGTAGGGGCGGGTGGCGAGATTGAGAGTAATGCGCATCAGTTTGCCCCCGCCAGCGCGCCGGTCACGCCCGCCAAGGTCACCAGGTTGCCGAGCGGTGTTGCCGCTCCGGTTTCCGGTCGCGGCGCCAGATCCACGATGGTCATCTCAGGATCGTTAATCCAGCGGGCAAAATCTTCCGCGGCGCTGTTGCCGCCCGCGCCGATGCCCGCATAGTACAGAAGCCGGGGCCGCGCGCCGAGCTTGTCTTCATAGTAGGCGGCGGCCACGCTGACGCCGCGCTGCACCTCCTGCAGGCGCAGGCCCGGCTCTTCAGGCAGGTCGAGCGTGCGATAGAGCAGCAGGTCCCCGCCCGCAGTAATGGTGGTGGTGAGCGCCACGGCGCTCAGGTTGGCGGCCAAAACAGGCTCCGGCGAATCGATGACCCCGAGCGCCGCCAGACTGGTCGGCAGAACGGCTCCGGGCTCGTAGCCTGCCTCACGCACAGCGGCCTCATACTCCGCCAGAACGGGGCCGGGCAGAACGGCTGCCAGCACCTTACATTCGTTCTTGTTCTCCACCAGAACCTGGTAGCTCACCCCGGCGTGCTCCACCTCGAAGGGAACCATCTTGCGCAAGCGGAAACGTAGAACGGGGATGGCTTCAACAGCCTTGGCGGGCAGAGCATCGAAGTCCAGGACGAAGACGCGGACCACCGTGTCGGGCAACACCAGCGTTACGGAGCGAGTACGCGACGAAACCTGGCCGAGCGCGGCGCGGATAGCGTTGGCCACCACCTCCGGCGCACGCAAATTCTGCTCGCCGATGCCGGGCACAATCGCCCCAGCCGGCAGCGGCTCAAAAGCATAGACGGGCAACTGGCCCGGCCCCGGCGAAGCGGCTGCCAGCACGCCCTGCGGCGATAGCTCCACCGCCACCGGCGGACGCGCGCCGAGTTGTGAACCGAATTTTGCTTTATTAATTATCGAACTCACTGTTTTCCATTCCCCAACTTCCAGTCCCTAGTCCCTTAGTCCCTAGTCCCTATCGTGATGCCTCGATGAACGTAACTTTGTTGATCTCTTTGAGGGTGGTCAACCCGCGACGCACACGCTCCAGCGCCGATTCACGCAGAAAGGTCATGCCCTCTTTTTGCGCCAGCCTGCGCACTTCGGAGGTGGGTTTCTTTGCCAAAATGATTTCCCGAATAGGGTCGGTCAGGTCCAGCAGCTCGTGAATCGCCGTACGGCCGCGGTATCCTGTGCCGCCGCACTCCATGCAGCCGGTTCCTTCGCGGAATTCGAAGCCTTTCCACTCCATCGGATCCATGCCGCTGGCCCGCAGAACCTCATCGTTGTAGGTGACGGTGTGAACGCAGTACTCGCAGATGGTGCGCACCAGCCGCTGCGCCAGAATGCAATTGAGCGCGGAGACAAAGTTGTAAGCCTCTACGCCCATGTTCAAAAAGCGGCCCAGCACGTCTACCACGTTGTTGGCGTGGACTGTGGTAAACACCAGGTGCCCGGTCAGCGCGGAGTTGATGGCGATTTGCGCCGTCTCCTGATCGCGGATTTCGCCGACCAGAATCTTGTCCGGGTCGTGACGCAAAATCGAACGCAGCCCGCGAGCGAAGGTCAGGCCCTTTTTCTCGTTGACCGGAATCTGCGTGATGCCGCGAATCTGGTACTCCACCGGGTCCTCGATGGTGATGATCTTGTCCTCGTCGCTCTTGATCTCGTTCAGCGCGGCATAAAGCGTCGTCGTCTTTCCGGAGCCGGTGGGCCCGGTAACCAGCACCATGCCGTAAGGCTCGCGGATGTAGCCGCGGAAGCGCTTCAGGTCCGCCTCGGCAAAACCCACCACGTCAAGGGTGAGATTGTGGAACTTCTCGCTCATCGACTCCTTGTCCAGCACGCGCAGCACGGCATTCTCGCCGTGAATCGTCGGCATGATGGAGACGCGAAAGTCGATCAGGCGGTTCTTGTATCTAACTCTGAATCGTCCGTCCTGCGGCACCCTGCGCTCGGCAATGTCCAGCTCGCTCATGATCTTGATGCGGCTCAGGATGGTGGTGTGATGTTCGCGGGCAATGGGCGCCATGGCCTCCTGCAAGACACCGTCGATGCGGTACTTCACGTGCACAGAATCATCATAAGTCTCGATGTGAATGTCGGAGGCTCTCCGTTCCAGCGCGGTGAAGATGGTGGTGTCCACCAGGCGAATAATGGGGCTGATGTCTTCTTCGCTGGTCAGTTTTTCAATGGAAATGTTCTCGTCAGAATTATCGTCGCCTGTCAGCACGTCGAAGGTGAGCCCCTCGCTGGCCTCGTCCAGCACGCGCTGCGACTGTTCAGTTTTTTTCAGCAGGTCGGTGATCTGCGACAGCGTGGCCACCCGCGGAATGATGCGGTGCGAGAGCAGCCCGGAAATCTCATCCAGCATCATCAGCCGCGACGGGTCGCTGACCGCAATCACCAGCGCGTCGCCCTGCTGCTCGATGGGCACAAAGTTGTAGCGGAACATCAACTCCACCGGCACGGTGCGCAGCAACTCATGCTGAATCTTGAAGTTCTTCAGGTCCACGAACTCGGCGTGATAGCGCAGAGACAGGGCTTCGGCCTGGGCGCGCTCGTCCTGACCGGCGGTGAGTGGAACAATAAGCGTGGGTGCCTCAGCCATGGTTTACCCCTGACCTCCAGTCGCCTGCCCCAGCGAAAAGATAGGCAGGTAAAGCGAGATGAGAATGAAAACCACCACGATGCCCATGATGATGAGGATGAGCGGCTCAATCAGCGCCAGGGCCGCGGTGAGAGCGGTGGCTACGTCTTCTTCAAAAAACTCTGACACGGAGTTGAGCATCTGCGGCAAGGCGCCGGTCTGCTCGCCCACGGAGATCATCTCTCCGGCCAGATCGGGAAAAACTTTGGTCTGTATGAGCGCATCGGCCAGGCTGCGCCCCTCGCGCACCGTGGTGATGGAATTGATGACCGCGCGGGAAACGCGGCGAGAGTTGATAGAGCGGGCCGCGGTCTCCAGCGAAGGCACCAGCGACAATCCGCCCGTCAGCAGCGTGGAAAGCGTGCGCGCAAACAGCGCTACCTGATACTTGAGCCATATCTTGCCAAAGATGGGCAAACGGACGCGCACACCGTCCATGAAGTCGCGCCCCCGCTCGGTGATGGAGAAGCGGTAGATGCCGAAGGCCGCACCCGCCACCATGAGCACAATCCAGAGCAGGTTGCGGTTGAGAAATTTGCCGAAAGCCAGCAGGTCAATGGTCATGGCAGGCAGCTTGGCGCCCATCTCGTCGTAGAGTTGGGCAAACTGCGGAATCACAAAGACGAACATGAACGCCATCAGGAGAAAGACCAGGACCAGCAGCACGCAGGGATAAATCAGCGAGGCCACCAGCTTCTTGCGGAAGGTGAGCGAGGTGCGCTGAAAGCTGATATAGCGCTCCAGCACCTCCTGCAAATTGCCGCTGCGCTCGCCCGCCAACAGCGTCGTGGTGTACATCACGGGAAAGCCGCTCTGCGCCTCGAAGGCCGCTGAAAGCGCGTCGCCCGTCTTCACCCGCCCGACCACATCCTCCAGTTGCGCGGCAAAATGCGCGTTCTTCTGGTTCTTGGCCAGCATCTGGATGGAGCCCAGAATCGGCAACCCGGCGCGAATCAACGTCAGAAACTGCTGGTTGTAGATGAGAAAGGTTTCCAGATTGACCTTGGCGCGCCGCAGCCCGCCAAAACCGCCGCGGGGACGCACGTAAAAAACGTGATAACCGGCATGAACAAAGCGGGAGCGCAGTTCGTCGGCCGTGGCCGCCGTCTGCACCTGCTCCTGCACGCGGCCGCGCTCGTCGGCCACCTTGATTACGAATTCCGCCATGCCTCTGCCCGCCGGTCGATCCCTGAGTGAGCCTGAACGGATCGCCCGGCTCTTCCATGGAATCTTCTCAGGAATAAGGGTATCAGTTCCCGCCCGCACTGCTCGTAACGGATAGACGCGAAAGGGGGAAACAGCGCTCGGAGAGGAAGGCGAAAAGGCCAATTCCAGATGGTGCAATTATGGCCAGTATTCCGGCGTCCGACCGGCCAAGATGGATTGCGTACAGGTTCCTCACCATCCATACTTGGCCGTCGCGGAAACCCCGCAAAGGAGAATGCAATGCAGTTTCAATTCAACGGAGTACTCTATCAATTCACGAATACCCAGCTCGTCCTGGCCGCGCTTGTACTCGTGGTCGTGGTTCTCATCGTCATTGGCGTTTTCCTTGAGCGCCGCAAGGCCAAAACCAAGGCCTTCCGCGATCGTTTCGGCACCGAGTACGACCGCGCCGTTCTTACCCAAGGCTCCCCGCGCAAGGCCGAAACCAAGCTGGCTGACCGCGAAACCCGCGTGGAAACCCTGAAGCTCCGCGATCTCGGCGCCACCCAGCGGGATCGCTTTGTCGCTGAATGGCACACCGTCCAATCCCGCTTTGTCGACCATCCCAGGGCCGCCGTCACGGAAGCCGACGACCTGATCAACGCGCTTCTTGAGGCGCGCGGCTACCCCCTGGCCGGCTTCGAGCAGCATGCCGCCGATCTCTCAGTCACCTACCCCCGCATCATGGAAAACTACCGCATCGCCCACAACGTTGCCCTTCGGCCAGCCGAGCTTGAAGTCTCCACCGAAGAGCTCCGCGTCGCCATGATCCAATACCGCGCCATCTTCGATGAGCTGCTCCAGGACCAAAAGCCCAGCGAACACAAAGTCACCGCCTGACTGGAAGTTTCCGGCACGAAGGGTTCCGTCTCCATGCGGATGCTTTGGAGGATCGCAAAATGAGACCACTCACGAACGTGATTCGATGTGCCCGCAAGACAGGATTCTCCCTCCTGCTGCTGGTGGGCACATTCATGCTGGGAACCACCCTGGGATTCTCCGCCAGCCCGAATTCCGAGACCATTCAAGCCACCTACGCTCAGGCAGGTAAAACCATCGGCATCACGCTGATCATTTACAACTACTCCACTCCATCGGACCTGCAAGTTCTTTCACGAGCATTCGAAGAGGGTCAGGATCGAGGATTGGCCACCACGCTTTTCAAAACCAAAGCGGTCGGGCATTGCACGATTTCAGGCGCTCTCAGCTATGATGTCGCCTTCATCCAGATGGTGGTTACGCCCACCGGGCGGAAGATCACCTTTATTACCAGCCGCCCGCATCCTCCAGAGCAGGTGAGATTGGATGAAGCCGACGCGGGTGCGCAGTCTCAGTCCTTCGACCTGGCCATTGGCCAATTCGACCTGAATGACACCGACAACACCAAGAACACAGGATTCCTGTATCCGGCAAGCAAGCTCATGATCGATAAGCAGGGAGTGTTTCGCTATGATCTGGCCGGCAGTCCCTGGTCGCTGGTCAACGTTCTCGATTCGAAGGCGGACTCCGGCGAGACCTTAGCTCTGGGCCCCGAGAATTGATCTTGAACGGAATTCACCAACCGTGTGCCCCCGGCTCTCCACCCCACAGACAGGTCTTCGTCCGTGAGGGGGAGAGCCTGCCCTGAGTTTTGGGTACCCATTTTATTTTTACCAATGCGCCATCCCGGTTTCGTCTTTTTCGCTTTTTGCATAGTGAAACCGTGGGGTTTTCCCTAACCACCATAACCTCAATTATGTACACAAGCGTTCCCGGCAGGAACACGCAAACTGTCAACCCCTGAGACTGCGCGCTTCGAGCCGCCAAACCTGTATCCTGATTGCGTTCTATCTTGCGGTTGGAAAGGGGCCTGAATTGGCGCGAACAATGGACTTTGCAACGCAGATTGATCGGTTGGGAGCAGGCTTCGGCACGAGGCTCGTTTTCAGCCTGCGCAGGCATGGGCGGCAGGTCGCTGGCGGCGTCTTGCTGCTTGCCGTGGCGGCCATAGGCGCGGCACTGCTGGCCGACTTTCATTCCAGCCGTTCGGCGGTCGCCATCACTCCATACCCGCGCGAGCTGGCCCAGGTGAGCTTTGCCGTGGCCGGCGACGTGATTCCGCACGGGGCGGTACGCGCCGCCGCGGCCGCAGCCGGAGACGGAGCCCAGGGATGGGGCGCGCTCTTCGCCGATGTCGCCGACGTCTTCCAACACGCCGACTTCGGCTTTGTGAACCTGGAAACTCCGGTAGCGCCGACGCACTCGCACGGGACCAAAGAATTTATGTTCGACGCGCCCATTGCGCTCGTCGACGCTCTGAAGGCCAGCGGCATCAAGATTGTTTCATCCGCCAACAATCACATGATGGACCAGGGATGGGCGGGCTTTGCCGAAACCCGCGAGCACCTGCGCGAGCGGGGAATGCTCTTTGCCGGCTCAGGCGATACGGCCCAGCAAAGCTGGCAGCCGGTGATCACCGAGGCCAACGGAATCAAGGTGGGCTGGCTGGGAATGACGCGCTGGCTCAACGGCAATCGCAACCCCGATAAAGACGATCAGCCGCACGTGAACTTCTTTCCGTATCCGGGCGAGGCAGGCGGCGCGCCGGGAATGGATGAGGCCAGCGTGCTTGACGCCGTCAAAAAAGCGCGCGGCCAGTGTGATTTTCTGGTGGTCTCCATTCACTGGGGCACCGAATACGCGACAGCGCCTCGGCCCGAAGATGTGGAAATGGCGCACAAGATGCTCGAGGCCGGAGCCTCGGTGATCGTCGGCCACCATTCGCACGTATTGCAGCCGGTGGAGACGTATCGGACTCAGGACGGGCGCGACGCGGTCATCTTCTATTCGCTGGGAAATTTTTTGTCGAATCAGTCGCGAACTTATATCGACGGCCTGATGCCGGACAAAGCTGGCGACCCGCGCGACTCGATGATCGGACTCTTCTCCGCCGTGCGCAAGGACTATGGGCCAGCCGGCGTGCGCGTGGAGCTGGGCCATGTGGGCGTGTTGCCTGTCTGGGGCGAGAACAACCGCAACGAGCTGGGCAGGCGCGGAATTAAGACGCCGGTGATTCACCCCATTTTGATTGACCGCGAGATGCCGCGCTTGCAAGCCCAACTGGACGAGTTGAATAAGTTCAGCACACCCGCGAAGCCGCTGACTGCTGAACAGAAAAAGGAGTTCATCGAACTGACCAGCCGCCTGAAGCTGCTCTCCGACCGCCGCGCCTTGTTGCTGGAGCGCATCGGGGATGAGTACGTCACCGATCCGCCAAAGCTGGCTCCGAAGCCATAAGACTCAAGTCTTATTGCACCGTCCCCTGAGGCCGCAGCCGGCGCAGGTCCATGGCGCAGGCCACGGCGTTCTGCGCCTGCAGGCGCAGGTTGTCGGAAGCGGCCCACAGCCACAGGCGCGAGACCTGGCTGGAGTTGTGCGTGCCTTGCTCGGGACGCAGCCGGACCAGCACATCGTCCTGCCCCGTGGCGGCAAGGTTGGAAGGAGAATCGGTGTCTTCCAGCACCAGGTCCACGCGGCCTCCGCTCATAGCCTCTTCCAGAGCGGCAAGCTCCACCGGCCGCTCCAGTTCGATGGCGATGGAGAAGGCGTGACCATGGAAGACGGGCGCGTGAACCACTTGCAGGGCCAGCACGGGCCAGCGGCCGGCTGAGAGCGCGGCGTAGTGGCGGCGCACTCGGGCATCGACCGCGCCCAGGCTCGCTTTGGCAGATTCGCCCAGGCCGGCCAGCAGGTTATAAGCCGCCTGTGCGTCGTAGAGGTTGCGGGGCATCCCCTGAAAGCTGAGCAGGCTCATGCTCTGCTGGTGAAGTTCGTCCAGGGCGGCGCGGCCAAACTCGCTGGCCGGCTGCAAGAGCGTGGCAAAGGCGATGCGCACCGGGGCGGCCTGCTGCAGCCGTTCCAGCACCAGGGCCAGCGCCAGCGCCGCGGGGTGGGCAGGGACCACGGCAGGGGTAAACAAATCCGCTGTAGCCGCCTCGGAGCCCAGCAGCGGCGCGCGCACCACAACGCCCGCCTCCTGATCGAGAGCGCCGGAGAGATCGAGCACCGTCGAGCCGGCACGCAGAGCATCGCGCCAGTGCTTGCGGGTCAGGTCCTCGGAGCCACAGAAAAATGTAAAGTCGATGCGGTCGAAGGCGTCCGGGGCAATGGCCTGGACAAAGGTGATCTCGTCGCCCACCTGGTCCAATTGGCCCTGCGCTTCCTCGTCGTCCAGCAGCACAAAGTTGGCCGCTGCTAAAGGCGACTCCGACAGCGCGTCCTTCAGCTCACGGCCCACCAGGGTTGAAGCTCCGGCAATGGCAATCTTGTACACAGGCGTCCTTTGGTTCTGTTGTGAAGATCAGGAGCGGTCCAGCGGCCCCGGTTCAGTATCAACGGGCGCGCGATGCATCCGCCAGCGGCGGCGGCGCGACCATGAGTAAGCCGCCCGCGCCCAGATGCCGCTGAACATATACACCAGCGCCCAGATAAACAGCACTGCCTGGGAAAACTTGATGATGATGAACAGCGCAATGGCGATAAAAAACAGCGTGCGGAAGGAGTGGCGGCTGGAGAAGCTGAGTTCCTTGCCTGACCAGAAGCGCCATGTGCTGACCATGAGGAATCCGCTTACGCCGACGATTCCAATCCAGATGAGGGCGACCTTCCAGGACTCCACCGGATAGCCGCCGCAGAAATGCACACAAGCGGCCAGCAGGCCGGCCCCGGCGGGAATCGGCATGCCCACAAAGTATTTGCGGTCCGGACGTCCCGGATTGCGCGGCAGGGGGTCGTGGCTGATGTTGAAGCGCGCCAGCCGCAGGATTCCGCCGATAAGAAACAGGAAACAGATGAAAGCGCCGGCGTGCAGCAGGTCCTCGTGCAACCGCGGATTGATGGAATCGGGCAAAAAGTGGAATCCCCAGATGAGCGCCAGCAGGCTGGGCGCCACGCCGAATGTGATGGCGTCGGCCAGCGAATCCAGCTCCTTGCCAAAGTCGCTGCACGTGTTGGTCATGCGCGCGATGCGGCCGTCAAGCCCGTCAAAGGGAATGGCGAGAATAATCGCGATGGCCGCCCAGTCCAGGTGGGTGTGCGCGTCGCCGGCGCCGGTGAGGGCCATCATGGTCTGAATCATGGAAAAGAAGCCGGCAGCGATGTTGCCCACTGTAAACAGCGAGGGCAACAGAAACATTCCGCGGCGCAACTGCGCCCGCGCATTGGCTTTGACCTGTGCGGCATCGGGGTGCATCATCGGCGGCCTCCGTCGAATTCATCGGGCATCACGCTGGCGCTTCTGGACCTCTTCACGGTTGATCCCGCTGCGACCAACTCAAACTCCGGCATGGCCGCCAGCACGCTGGAGCCGCCTTTGACGCGCTGCCCCTTCTTCACTCTCAGGACAGCCTCGGCCGGCACAATCACGTTGACGCGGGAGCCGAATTTGATCAGCCCCACGCGCTGCCCTCGCTCCACCGTATCGCTCTCGCGCAGGTTGAAGACGATGCGCCGGGCCAGCAGGCCGGCAATCTGCTTGAAGGTGACTTCCATGCCCTCGCCGCGCACCGTCGCGATGTTCTGTTCGTTGCGATCCGCCGAATCCGGGTTCATGGCGTTCAGGTACTGGCCCTTCTGATAGCGCACAGAGGTGAGAACGCCGCCGATGGGCGAGCGGTTCACGTGCACATTAAAGACGCTGAGGAAGATGCTGATCCGCTGCCGCGGGCCTTCAGGAGTGTTGATGGAGGCCGTTTCGGTCACCAGCCCGTCTCCGGGAGAGACGATCAGGCCTGGCTCCGTGGGTATTGTCCGCTCAGGGTCGCGGAAGAACCAGAGAAAAAATGCCGCCAGAAGTACCGGCGCTATGCTCCACGCCCAGTTGCCCGTGGCCCACGCCAGCACAGCCGCCACTGCCAGAAAGACCAAACCGTAGATGTAACCGTCACGAACCATTGTCTAAACGATTATACGGCGATTCTGCTCGATGAAGGATTGAAACAGGCGGGGACAGAGCATATTCCGGGGCACACAAACCCACCGGAGGCCGAGCCGGGCGGGCGCTCGGGCAATTCGCCTGCATTCACCTATTGATTCAATAACCTAAGCGACAACCGGCTGCCTGCGCTCCAGGGCATGGATCAAATCCTTGGCGTGCAGCTTGAGCTTCTTCAGCTTGACTTCTTCAATCTGCTCTTCAGCAGAGAGATAAGGCTTCTGAACCAACTCTTCCAACCGCTGAGCGTAGCGACGATGTTCGGCATGCAGGCGATCAATTTCTGCGCTCAGCGTGGAATCCTGTATTTCATCCATCAGGCACCTCCGTTTATTAAGGAACACTTACATATATCGCCCCTGGAGCGCAATCCGCAAGTCGAAAAAGGACCGGAAGTAACCTCGACTGTGGAATTCGCCTCAGAAAGCCCCCTTGCGTGACCGCAATCACGCACTGTTCATTTGACCTTTACGGCAACCGTACGGTAGCAGCTTCCGGCAACGATCCCTCCAGCCCCAGGCGCATCAGAACCGCATCGTCCGCCGGAGCCTGATAATAGCATGGCCGGCGACCGATTTCCGCAAAGCCCAACAGCCGGTAAAGCCCCAGCGCCGTCTGGTTGGAGGCGCGCACCTCCAGAATTACATCGGTGACCTGTGCCAAGCCAAGCTTGCCTGCCAGCTCCACAAAAAGCCTCCGCGCCAGGCCGCGGCGCTGGAAATGAGCGTCGACCGCGATGATCTCCAACTCGGCCTGCGGCGGCATCAGGCTGGCCACCGCAAATCCCGCCACCTTGCCACCTTCCTCGGTCACCAGCGCAATCCGCCGCGGCGCGGCTGCGGGGTCCAGCACGGCGACATAGTTCGCGCGTATCCAGCGGGGCGCATCCTTCAAGCCTTCGGCGATCTCCATCACCCGATCCAGGTCCTCCGGGCTCATGCGTCGAACGCGCACTTCAGTAGCAGGAGAATTCATGGCCGTTGCGGCCTCGGCGTGTCCGGATCGCCAAAAATCTCCGCATCGCTGCGGCGCAGATAGTTGCCGTCCAACAGCGCCAGATCTACGAACTCCCCGGCTGCGGCTCTCGGCGCGCCCAGCCGCAACGCATCGGCCGCGGTGGGCGCCTCCACGCAAACCAGCTCTGTGGCTGGCCATGCCGGCCCCAGCAGTGCTGCGGCGTCCTCGTCGCAAACAGCAATGTGCTGCGGGGCTGGGTCGATTCCCGCCAGCTCCGCAGTTCCAGCCAGCAGTTCCCTTGCCTGCCCATCCAGCCCGCCGACCCGCAAGAAGATTTCGTGGCGATGCGCATCCAGAGCCGCCGAAGGCACGCCGGCCTGCCACCCCAGCGACGAAGACCTGTCGCTGGGGACCCCAGCTTTCGCCGCCAGCACCTCCAGCCGCGAAACCGCAACCACCGGAATCTGTGCCGCTTCGGCCAGCCCCTTCACGGCGGCCAGTCCCACGCGCACGCCGGTAAAGCCACCGGGGCCATTGACGGCGACAATGGCATGGAGCAGATCAAGTTGCACCTCGGCCATGCGGAGCATCTCGCATACGGACGCCACCAAAGTCTCCGAGGGGCGTTGCCCGCCCAGAGACGTTTCGCCCAGAATGTGCAGCTCGCCGCTCACCAACTGCCCCAGCGCAATCGAGCCGGTGGGGCCGCAGGTGTCGATGGCCAGCAGAAGCATCGAATCAGGCATGAGACTCCTTATACCGCCTTGAGCGCCTGCTCCAAATCGGCAATCAGGTCGTCCTTGTCCTCGATGCCCACCGAGAGGCGAACGCGGCCCTGCGTGATGCCCATCGACGCGCGTTCTTCCTCGGTCACTGAGCCATGAGTGGTGGTGGCCGAGTGCGCGGCCAGCGACTCGACCCCGCCCAGCGATTCGGCGTTGAGGAAGAGCTTGATTGCCCCGAGGAAGCGCCCCGCCGCTTCACGCGAACTCACCTCAAAGCTCATCATGGAACCAAATCCTTTTTGTTGCTTCACGGCCAGCTCGTGCTGCGGGTGGCTTTTCAGGCCCGGATAGGCCAGTTTGCTCACCTTGGGATGCGTGGAAAGATACTCCGCCACGGCGCGTCCATTCTCCTCGTGCTGCCGGACGCGCAACGGCAGCGTCTTGATGCCGCGCAGAACCAGGAAGCACTCAAAGGGCGACATGATTCCGCCGGCGGCCTTTTGCACGAAGCGAAAACGCTCCTTGTGTTCGGGCTTGGAGCCGATCAGCGCGCCGCCCAGCCCGTCCGAGTGGCCGTTGAGGTACTTGGTCGTCGAGTGCATCACGATGTCCGCGCCCAGCGCCAGAGGGCTTTGCAGCGCGGGCGACAGAAATGTATTGTCCACGCTGACTTCAATGCCGCGCGCGTGGGCGATCTTGCAAACCCCGGCAATGTCGGTCAAGACCATCAGCGGATTGCTGGGCGTCTCGATGTGCACCAGCTTGGTGTTGGGCCGGATCGCCGCTTCCACCGCCGCCAGATTGCTGGTGTCCACATACTCAATCTTGATGCCGTAGCCGGAGACAATCCGGTCGAAAAGCCGCACCGTTCCGGCATAGACGTCTTTGGAGCAGATCATGTGGTCGCCGGCGTGCAGCATGGCTACCAGCGCCGAGAGCGCCGCCATGCCGGTGGTGAAGGCATGGCCGCTCGTGCCGCCTTCCAGCGCCGCCAGCGCCTCCTCCAGACGGTCGCGCGTGGGGTTGCCGGCGCGCGAGTAATCCCAGCCCCGGTCCGTGCCGACGCCGGTCAGTTCAAAGGTCGAGGTAAGGTAAACAGGCACGTTCACCGCGCCCGTCTGCGGGTCGGGATACTGCCCGGCATGAACGGCAAGGGTCGAGTATTTGTAGTTGGACATGGTCAGCGATTAGCCTCTGACTTCTAGCTTATCGCGGCGGGGGTGTTACTTCTTCTCCGGCGCCGCAGTCTGCTTCACCACCCGCGTCCCCGGGAAGTAGCCGGTGCGGGTGCGGACAATCAGCTTGCCGCGGCCCTTGCCCTCGGCTATAACTTCAACGCGCCGGAAGCCCGGCACGGTGGTCGGCTTGGTGGAGTGGTAGCCAATCGTGTACTGGTTGCGAATATCCCGCGCCACCTCGGCGGCGATCTGGTCGATCTGCTCGATATTTTTAGGAAAGAAGGCCATGCCGCCGGTCTCGGTGGAGAGCATTTCAAGAGCCTGTCGCGCGTGCTTCATCTGGGAGCGGCTCATATCTTCGTCGCCAAATAACAAACCAATGGTATAGATGACCGGCCCTGACAACTGCTGGACGCGCCTGATGGTCTGCTCCAGGTTGAACGTCGAGGCATTGTCGTCGCCATCGGTGATGAGGATAAGAACCTGCTTGGGTCGCCTGGCGTCGGTCGCCAGCTTGTCGGCCGAGGCCGCCACGGCGTCGTAAAGCGCGGTGCCGCCGCGAGACTCAATGTGGCTCAGCCCTTCGCGCAGCTTATTCACGTCCGAGGTGAACTCCTGATCGATGACGGCCTCGTCGCTGAAGTTCACCACGAAAGCCTCGTCCTGCGGGTTGGAGGCCGCAATCAGGTCCAGGGCGCTCTTGTTTACCGAGGGGCGCTTGCGGCCCATGGAGCCGGAGTTGTCCACCACCAGCGCAATGGAGACGGGCAGGTCGGTGTGCTGGAAGCTGATAATCCGCTGTTTGACGCCGTCCTCTAATATCTGAAAGTTTTCCTTATTCAGGTCCGGGACCATGCGGTTGCCGTCCAGCACCGAGCAGTTGAGCGCCACCTCTTCCACGTCCTTATGCAGAACGTAGTTATCGCCCTCTTTACGCACAACCGGGAGCGCTGCCGGCTCACCATCGGGCGAGCGCACCGGGTCGCGATCCACGGTGCGCGATGGGACCTGTGCCGGATTTTGGGCCGGTGGCGCGGACGATTGTTGTGCCGTCAACGACAGGGTCGTTCCGGCAATTAGAAGCGTAAGTACCGCGAAATGATAAAGGCGCATAGGAACTGGTGTGAGCATGGGCGATTATACGCGGCCATCCATTGAAGACTGGCCTTCCTATCACTTTACGCCAATAACCGCCGTGAGGCAGCCGCGTCGCCACCCTGCGCTTACCGCGCAATGACCCCTGAGATACAATCGACGCAGGCGCGCAACCGCCTCAAAGTGAGCAGAATCAGGCTGTCGAGCGCATAATCCATCGCTGTATCAGGGAGCAAAACCTTCCATATGGCTCGCATATATCCCTTCCGCGCCTGGCGTTACAACCCCTCCGCCGCCCGTCTGGAGGATGTAGTCACTCAACCCTACGACAAGATCTCACCGGCCATGCAGCAGGCCTACTACCAGCGCAGCCCGTTCAATCTGGTGCGCATCATCCTGGGTCTGCCGGAACCTGGCGACGCCGAGGGCGGGGAGAGCGTTTATTCCCGTGCGGCGCGCGACTTCAGCGCCTGGCGCGCGCAGGGCGTGCTGGCGCAGGAACAAGACCCGTGCATCTTCGCCTATTCGCAGATGTTTCAGGTTCCCGGCACGGAGATCGTCAAAGAGCGACGCGGTTTCATCGCCCTCGGCAAGCTGCACGACTACGCCGAGCAGGTCGTCTTCCGCCACGAGCAGACGCTCAGCAAGCCCAAGAGCGACCGGCTCAACCTGCTCAAGGCCACGCGCGCGCACTTCGGGCAGATCTTCATGCTTTACTCTGACCCGGCAGGCAGCATCGAAAGCCTTTTGTACGACGGCGCGGGTCCGGCCGAAGCAGAAATCACCGACGAGTATGGCGTGCTGCACCGGCTGTGGAAGATCAGCGATCCGGCGGTTATTCTCGGGTTGACCGCGGCCATGGTCGACAAGAAACTGATCATCGCCGATGGGCACCACCGCTACGAGACGGCGCTGAACTATGCCAGAGAATACGCGGCTGCCAAACCTGAGACGAGCGCCGCCGAATTGCCGCTGCCGGACTTTCCCGAGGCCGCGGCGATGATGACCTTCGTCAACATGGACTCCGACGGCTTGGTGATTCTGCCCACCCATCGCGTGGTTCATAGCCTGGCGAACTTTGACCCGGCCGCCTTTGCGCGCGCCGCTGAAAAGTACTTCCAGGTCGAAAAGCTTCGCGAGGGCGATGCAGCCGGCTACATCGAGACCCTCCACCAACAGCAGGGCACAGCTTTTGTCGCCGTCACCAGCGCCGGCGCGCTGCTGCTGCGTGCCAAGCCGGAGCCGGTAGCCGCCGCGCTCGCCAGCCTGCCGGAGCGCCAGCGGCAGCTTGATCTGAGCTGCCTGCACTCCATCGTCCTCGACCGGCTGCTCGGCCTCGATGACGAAAAGGTTCGCGAGCAGACCAACATTCGCTATCTGCGCGACGCGGCTGAGGCCGTAGACCAGCTTCGCCGCGGCGAGGCTGACGTCGCCTTTCTCACCAACCCTGTTTCCATGAAGCAACTCCGGGAGGTGGCCTTTGCCGGCGACGTAATGCCGCAAAAATCCACCGATTTCTTCCCCAAGCTGCTCAGCGGATTGACCATTTATGCGCTGGATTAAGCACGCATTTGCAGCTCTCGTGGTGACCGGTCTGGCCGCAGCGCCGGCCGCCGCCCAGCCGGCTTCGCCCGCCCCGCAGACTCGTTTTGTCGTCGTGCTCGACGCGGCTCATGGCGGCGACGACACCGGCGGACGCCTCGCGCATGGCCAGCTCGAAAAGAACTTTACCCTGGCGATGAGCGTGCGGCTGCGCTCGCTGCTCGCCGCGCGCGGAATTCAGGTCATCACCACCCGCGAATCCGATGTAGCCGTCGAGCCGGGCAAGAGAGCGGAGATCGCCAACCACGCTCAGGCCCTGGCCTGCCTCAGCCTGCACGCCTCCCAGAGCGGCTCCGGCATTTACCTCTTTGCTTCTTCGCTCACCCCCGCCGCTCCCGCGCGCTTCCCTGCCTGGAAAACAGCGCAGGCCGCCTGGGTGACGCGCTCGCTCAAGCTGGAAGGGGTGCTCAACTCCGCGCTGCTGAACGCCGGCATGAGCGTGACCCTGGGCCGCGTTTCTCTGCCTGCCATGGAGAACATGACCTGCCCGGCAGTGGCCGTTGAGATTGCTCCGGAACAAAACGCCAGCCACGGGACAACCTCTGGTCAGGAAGACAAAAACTATCAGGCGCGGATAGCCGCGGCGCTGGCCGCCGCGCTCCTAGAATGGCGAACAGATGCCTGGCGAACGGAGGCCCGTCCGTGATTCCCCGGCATCAAAAAATTCTCTTCGTCCTTCTGCTGCTGGCCTCGCTGGCTATGAGCGCAACGCTGTGGCACTTGCGCCAGCGCGCTCACCAGCGGATGAT
>CABEBC010000214.1_pt1 | contig 22889 bp, 16 predicted proteins | sample 3422291 | NCBI WGS metagenome assembly CABEBC01 (sample SAMEA5534345, study PRJEB31848) | metagenome | biome: tundra; feature: field; material: soil | place: USA | collected 2013-05 | depth 0.45 m
CATCTGAACGGCCTGGTGCCCGACAAGCTGCATACGCTGAATCTCTTTGACGGCTCAGAGAATGAGCAGAACCGGACGCGCCTGCTCGCAGCCATGGACGCGCTCAATCACAAGTACGGCCTGAGCACGCTGGCCCCCGCCACCATGCTCACCGCCTTCAGGGCCGCGCCCACCCGCATCTCCTTCCACACCATTCCGGAGCTCTTCTGAGCATCGCCGCGCCGCATTAGCCGTCGAAGCGCCGATGGGGATAGAATGCTTGCGAGCCATGCCGGACATATTCCTTCGTTGCCAAAGGTGCTGACGCTTCCCCCAGCCTTTGTCTGAAGAAGACGGAGCCTCACAGAGCTCCAATGCTCGGCAGCGCTCAGAAGGGTGAATCAACATGTCTCGACGCAGCACTTTCCTTGCAGCAACGCTTTGCCTTGCCCTCATTTCGCCGGCGCCCTTGCTGGCATCGAGCAGGACCTCTACGCATTGGTATCAGCCGCATTACATGGCTAGAGTTGATCAGGCCGCCAACCGCCTGCAATTCCTCTCTCCGCACTTTGCCCCCTCGGGCTGGTACACGGCGGCGACCCATTACACGCTGACGAATTTCACCCAGAACGATCTGGGGATCAACCTGTTCTTTAACGAGAGCGGCGTGAAGAGCGTGCCCCAGGGCCTGCTCGGATTAACCTCCATTGATACCCCCTACTCGCAGGATACTGTCGCTTCGATCGCCTATGCGAACATTGAGTACTTTGAGATAAGGGCCTTCAATTCCCCCACCCCCTGGTGCGTTTATCCCATGGGCAAAGAGGCCGGAAACGGGATCATCTGCGTCTCAAGCGAGGATACTGCTCATCAGGTTGCCGATGCGCTGGCAACTTTGGCAGTGGCCTACGGAAAAAATTTGAACATGTCCTTCAGCATGGCCTTGGGGGCAATGACGGACAAGGAACAGCGCAAGCACCAGGGACAAACCGGATGCCTGGTTCGTGAAGTAGATGCGGATGGACCCGCGGAGAAAGCCGGCGTTCAGGAGAATGATGTTGTGCGCACCGTCAACGGCCAGGCCTGCACGCAACAAGCCTTTGGAGCGGCCGTCTATGAGGCCATCACCAAGCCCCAGGGCGGCGTGGTGCGTGCGGAGATCCTGCGCAAAAGCGGCCCTCTGACCGTCGATCTGCGCTATCCCCGCAACGAAGTCCCTGCGGCTCAGTTGCGGCAGCAGATCGCCAACCCGGCCCCGCAAAACGCGGCTGAGCCTTCCGCTGCTCCCGCCCCTGCCGCGCCTTCCTCCGGCGTTCACTTCGGCTTCAACATTCGCCCTGTCATCCAGGACGACATGGCTCCCTTGGCTTTGACTAAGGCACAGGGCTTCGTGGTGGTCAGCGTGGAAAATGGCGGCCTGGCCGACACCATGGGCATCCTCGCCGGCGACGTAATTCTCCAGTTGAACGGCGCGGATGTCGGCAATATGCAGCAGTTTGTTCAGACCATCCGCAGCGGCGCTGCCTCAAGCTTCCGCGTCTGGCGCAAGGGGCAAACCGTGGAACTGACTGTGCCGCAAAGTCTATAGCGCAGTTTGAGTTTGCCTGCTCGGCAATGCAGCAAATTGGCCGGGTGCCCCATGGCGCGCAAGCGCCGTCTACCGCGCCGCGAGCGCCCGAGGCTGGCTACACTATTGATCCGGCCCAGAAGTTTTGAAACGCTGTGCCCCATCCATTCCGCGCTTTTTGCGGAATGGGTGGGAGGGAGTGTTGCATTTCTTTGGGGCCGGATCACTAATAACGAACATGGCCAATCTGTCTTCATCGCCGCCATCGACTTATCGCGGCCGCCTTGCGCCTTCGCCCACCGGCTATCTGCACGTGGGCCACGCGCGCACCTTCTGGACCGCCTACCAGCGCGCACTAGCCGCCGCCGGCTCTCTGGTCATGCGCATGGAAGACCTGGACCCTGACCGCAGCCGCGCCGAGTACGCCGAGGCCGCTTTGGAAGACCTGCACTGGCTGGGAATTCGCTGGCAAGAAGGCCCAGACCTTGGCGGGCCATTTGCTCCCTACGAGCAGAGCAACCGCCATTCGATCTATCTTGACGCAGGTCGAAAGCTGCTAGAGGGCGGCTTTCTCTTCCCTTGCCGCTGCTCGCGCAAGGATCTGGAAGCCGCGCTCAGCGCGCCGCATGAGTATCTTTCGCCCAGTGAAAATCATCTGCAAAGCAGTGGCGAGCCAAGCAACGGAGATATGGATCCGCTGGACGACGAACCCGTGTATCCCGGCACATGCCGCACCGCTGTCGTCACCATGCCGCCCAATTCCGCCGCGAGCGAGTTCGTCGAGCCGGGCAACTTCAACTGGCGTTTCCGCGTCCCCGACGGCGAAGCAATCGAGTTTGATGATTTGAATCTCGGCCCGCAGCGCTTTGTGGCGGGTGTGGACTTTGGCGACTTTGTGGTGTGGCGGCGCGACGGCGTGCCAAGTTATCAGCTTGCCTGCGTCGCCGATGACGCGGCCATGAAGATTACCGAAGTCGTGCGCGGCGAGGACCTGCTCAAGTCTACGGCGCGGCAAATTCTGCTCTATCGTGCCTTGGGACTCGATCCTCCCGGCTGGTTCCATTGCCGCCTGGTCGCGGACCGTAACGGCCGCCGCCTGGCCAAGCGCCACGACGCGCTGAGCCTGCGCACTCTGCGCCGGCGCGGAGTTATGCCACAGCAGGTTATCGGGGCGGAGGTGTTGACGGAGCGATGAAAGCTTCCAACTCCTCGCCGCGCATTCGGCTTACTCGCGCCTGATAAACGTGCCATCCTGCAACTCGCTCATTGCCTGCCGCAATTCAGCATCGGTGTTCATCACGATCGGCCCATACCAGGCCACAGGCTCCTCCAGCGGCTTGCCGGAAACCAGCAGAAAGCGGATTCCCTCTGGTCCAGCCTGAACCACGATCTCATCGCCTAGGTCAAACAAGACCAGAGAGTGGTTTTTTGCGTCGTACACAGGCGCCGCATTGGGGTCAACAGCCGACTCCGTCAGCACCGCGCGAGGCGTCGAGGCGTCACGGAACGTCCCCGAGCCGGCGAAGACATACGCAAAGGCGTTGTGCGTGGTCTCCACCTGTATGCGTTTGCGCTTTCCCGGCGGAACAGAAATGTCCACATAGCGCGGGTCTGCTGCCACGCCCTCCACCGGACCCTTTTGGCCCCAGAACTCGCCGCAAATCACACGCGCTTTGGTCCCGTCGTCCTCGGTCACCTCGGGGATAGCGGCAGCCGGAATGTCCTGATAGCGCGGAGCGGTCATTTTGAGTACTGCGGGAAGGTTGGCCCAAAGCTGAAATCCGTGCATGCGGCCCTGCGCGTCTCCCTTGGGCATCTCCTGGTGCAGGATTCCGCTTCCCGCCGTCATCCATTGCACGTCGCCGGCCGTCATGCGGCCCTTGTTGCCCAGGCTGTCGCCGTGCGCCACCTCGCCGGCCAGCACATAAGTAATGGTTTCAATTCCCCGGTGAGGATGCCAGGGAAACCCGGCCACGTAATCGGTCGGGTTGTCGCTGCGGAAGTCATCCAATAACAAAAAGGGATCGAACTCCGCGGTTTTTCCAAAACCGAAGGCGCGCTGCAATTTCACGCCGGCGCCCTCGACGGTGGGTTTGGTTTCTAAAATCTGCTTTACTGGACGAAGCGACATGGGGAAGCTCCTCTGCCTTACAGAGGATTGGATGCGCGAGTCTCGTCTTCGTTGCGCTCAGAACAGCTCGGGCTGGCTGCCTCCGCCGCAGAGTTCGATGGCATGGATCATCGCTTTGGCTGCGCGGTTGGCCGTATCTTCATCGCGGAAATGAAGTGCGAATTCCTGAATGCTGTCGTCTGAATCCGCGGTCCTCCCGTGTTTTCCGCTGGGAATCTTCTGGATATGCCGCTGCACGGATTTTCCGGCGGCGAGGTGAATGACCAGTTCAAAGTACGGCGGATCATCCTGATAGGCCATCGCCGGCTTTAGGCGGTGCTTGTAGTCCGTAGCGCTGATAACCTCCAGCCTCTCGATGTTCTTGAAATAAACCGACCAGGTCTTCGTCCAATCCGCCATCACTGGCACCATGATGCCAAACCCCGCCCTCCGCACTTCCATGTCTGATCCATTTTCCTGGAAGGATAACGCGCCAATGGGATCGACTGCGACCACTTGAGTCTCCGCGGTACGCTGTAAAGCAGAACCGCCACCTGCAGGGCCATGGTAGCCCTTTCGGGCAGGACTTAGGAGCGGCACTTTGAGCGACAAAAGACACACGACGGACGGAGTCTGCCGTTGCGGCCGGGTAGCTCGCACCGGCGCTCTCGCCGGTGACGGAATCGGTGACAGTTTCGACATACACGATCTTGCCTTGCTGGTTCACCTTGTCCTGGATGAACTTCAAGGTGGCGTCCAAAGACGGACCGTTGGCGGTAGGCTGAACTGCCGCGGGCGGGTGGTCGGCAACAGGTTGGGGCGGCGGCGGCACATTCTCCTGCGCCAGCGCGATGGAGGCAGCCGGGACTAACGTCAAAAACACAGGAACAATGCGCATAACATTCTCCCCTTTTACAAATCAGCGCGAAGCTTGAAATACTTCGCGGTTGCAGTTTACGCGGTCGGTGAGCGTTGCGACCCAAGGTCATGAATGTAGCGCCGGCCTCCTGGCCGGCTGTTGTGCGGGCGTCCTCGCCCGCACATATCCAGGCACAATTACTAAATCACACGGTCGTAGCCCTAGTCTACCAATCAGAACGGCTCAGGCTTGGGGCCGCCTCCGCACAGCTCCACGGCATGAACCATGGCCTTGGCCACGCGATCAGCCAAATCCTGCTCGTAGAAACGGAGGGTGGGATCTTTACCATTGTTCAGCTTGATCACCAGAGCAGAGATCTCCGGAACATCCTTGACCGTCTTGGTGGTGTCTCCGCTGCGCACCAGGTACATCTGCCAATCCTGCTCATCGGGCAGCACCGCGATGCTCTGCACGTCGCGCAGATTGATGAACATATTCTCGTCGTGTTCCCTGCTGCCGTTATTGAGGACAAGACGATGGTAGCTGAGGGTACACGCGCCCGCATTGGCGGCTGCGTTGCTGATGGTGGCAGAGAATTTCTGCACCCCATCGGTGTTGTTGGCCGAGTCATGGACGTAGCCGGCAAAGTTTACCGTGCCGATCGTGTTGAGCTTGTCCTGAATAAATTTTAGAGTCACTTCCAGCGACGGCCCGCTGACGGCGGGCTTGTCCAGGGCCGGTTGAGGCGGAGGCGGCACACTCTGTTGCGCCATCGCAGTTGAGCCAGCCAGGACCACTGCCAAAATTACTGTAATCATTCTCATGTGATTCTCCCTATTTCAGCAAAACGAGGACAATTGCAGACTAGTGAGGGCAGCACAAGTGCCCTCCCCGCGATCCAGCCAGTCAGCTTACCCCATCTGACTTCCAAATACATCGTTTGCGTGAAATTCTACTCGGCTGCCGCCTTGCTTGTCACGGAGGGGAATTAGGGCGTGTTTTCTGAATGTGCTGGCGGAAGCTGAAGCCTTATCCTTAATACAGCCCCATGTCCGACTTCGCCCAAACCGTCAAGCAGCAGGCCGACATCGTCAAGGTGATCGAGGGCTACATCCGCCTGCGCAAATCCGGCGCGCAGAATTACCAGGGCCTCTGCCCCTTCCACAAGGAGAAAACGCCGTCGTTTTCCGTCCACGCGGTGCGCCAGTTCTACCACTGCTTCGGCTGCCAGGCTTCAGGCGACGTTTTTTCCTTTGTGGGCAAGATCGAGAACGTGGGCTTCCCCGAGGCGGTCCGCATCGTCGCGGGCAAGTGCGGCATTCCGCTGCCCAAGCGCGAGTTCTCCTCCCCGGAAGAGGCTGCCGGAGCACGGCAGAGGGCTAAGTTGCTGGAGCTGCACGAGACGGCGACTCTTTGGTTCGAAGAGCAGTTGCGCGGACCCGAAGGCGCTCTGGCTCGCGAGTATCTTGCCGGCCGCGGGCTGACTCCGGATGGCATCAAGACCTTTCGCATCGGTTACGCGCCCGATAGCTTCAACGCCCTGCGCGACCGGCTCGGCGGCATGGCCGACAACGAAACCCTCCGCGCCTCCGGTCTTTTCAGCGCCAAGGAACAGGGCGATGGTGGCCTGGGCCCCATCTACGACCGCTTCCGCAAACGTGTGATGTTTCCGATTGCCAACGAGAGCGGCCGCGTAATCGCCTTCACGGCGCGCACGCTGGAGACGGGCGACAAAGCGGGCGCAAAATACATCAACTCGCCGGAGACGCCGCTCTATTCCAAGAGTCTCGTCCTCTTCAACCTGGACAAGGCCCGCACTGCCATTCGCCAGATGGAGTTTGCCCTCCTCGTCGAAGGCCAAATGGACTGCATCTCGGTCTTCCTGCGCGGAATACAGAACGTGATCGCCACCAGCGGCACTGCCTTTACCGAGCAGCAGGTGGCGATTCTCAAGCGCCACACCTCGCAGGTGGTGGTCAACTTCGATCCCGACGCCGCCGGCTCAAACGCCGCCGAAAAGTCCATCGCCCTGCTTACCGAAGAGGGCTTCAACATCAAGATCGTCACTCTCGATGGCGGGCTTGACCCCGACCGCTATATCCGTGAGCGGGGCGTGGAAGCCTACACCGCGGCGATCCGCGGCGCACAGCGGCAGGCCGATTACCTGATCGAGCGGGCGCGGACTGCGTTTCCCGGCGCCAGCCCGGAGCAGAAGGGGAAGGCCATGAACTTCCTGCTGCCCCACATTCGCCGCATGCCGGAGAAGCTCGCCCGCGACCAGTTTGCCGCCGACGCCGCGCAAAAGCTGGGCATCGACTCGGCGATCATGCGTGAGGAATTGCGCCAGGCCGCGCTCCGTCGCCGCGACCACATCGACGCGAAGGCCATATCACTCACCGAAGTCGAGAGAGTGCTCCTGCGGGCACTGGCCATTAACGATCCTGACTTCGCGCGATCGAGGAAGCTGGCAGCCGAGGCTCTTGCCCAGCAACCCACTTGGTTTGAACATCTTGGAGCCTTCTCTGCCCTGCAGGCGCTCGCCGGCCGTGAGGCCCGTGACCCCATGGACGTGGTTGAGGACGAGGCGCAGCGAGCCTTGCTGGCCGAAACGCTGCTGGCCGAAACCAAACCGCCCGAGGAGAGCGAGGTGCATAGCGCGATTCAGGAGATTCACGAGCGGGCCATTGTGCGCCGCCAACGCGATCTGCGAGCGCTGATCGCCGAGGCTGAGCGTCGCGGCGACCATGCCGAGCTGGCCCTGTTGACCCAGCAGAAGCTCGATCTGGACCGCGCGCTCCGCCAGTTGCACAATCCCGCGCAATAACTGCTTTCCGTCCTCGCGCAACGCCTTAAATCCTGCATCAAATGGATGCCTTACCGCGTCAAATTAGAGAGAAGCTGGAGCGGGGGATGAGCATAATTGCTCATCCCGGCTGCCGGGTTGACTGAAAAAGCTCCTCGACGTTGCCCCGATTTTGCCTTGGAATGAGCAGGCAAGGCGTGGTAATCTATTGATCTCTGTGCAGATGCGCGCCCCTTTGCCCCAACCATGAGCCGCGGCTCGCGGGCGACCCAGGTGAAACCTGAAGCGCTTGTCATCCTGTTCCGAGCAAACCCTTGAATCCGCATCTTTTATGCGGGTGACCGCAGGTTCATGTCCATACGCGCTGATTGTTTGGGATTTTAATCAGGATGTCCTTCCCTGCGCGCCCTGGACCATACTGGATCGGAACCCGCGCACCGGCGCGCAAAACGGTGCTGAACCTGCATTGCGCGTAGCATTGCCAGGGAAACAATACCCTGGGGCAACACAGCTAAGTCGACGCGACCAACAGGAACGGGTTCCCCGGCGACAGGTCTTCGTCGCTGGGGTGGAGTGAGCGGCGACCTTTTACGAAATTGAGCAGAGCCCAGTATCCCTGGGAATGCCGTAGAGAGTTGGAATATTTTGGCAAGCGACGACAAATTCGACCACGAACATAATCCCGCGCCCGAACACGAGCACGATGTCGACACCATTATCGAAGTCGGCAAGGAAAAGGGCTATCTGACCTACGGCGACGTGAACGAGATGCTGCCCGAGGAGATGGCCACTTCGCCCGCGGATCTGGACGACCTGATCACCACCATCGGCACCCAGGGCATCGACCTGCTGGACGGCCCCAAGTTCCACGGCGACAAGGAATTCGAGCATGCAGAGGGTGAAGACGTCGAGCTGGATCTGACGCCGGGGACGCTGGAAAAGACCAATGACCCGGTGCGCATGTACCTGCGCGAGATGGGCACCGTGCCGCTGCTGACGCGCGAGGGCGAGGTGGAGATCGCCAAGCGCATCGAACGCGGCCAGATGCGCGTGCTCAAGGCCATCTCCCGTTCGCCCATCGTGATTCGCGAAGTCATGGCGCTGGGTGAGGACCTCAAGCGCGGCGTGCGCAACATCAAAGAGGTGGTGATCTTCGACGACGAGGAGCTCACCGAAGAGATCGTGCTGGCGCGCGTCAAAGCCACCGTAGCCCGCATCGACGCGCTGGCCAAGCACCAGAAGAAAATTACCACGTTGGAGGAGAAGCAAGCCGCCTCCGCCAAGGCCAAAGCCTCAGCCGCGCGCCATGCCCGCTGGACGATCGCGCGCGAAAAGGTGCTGGTTTCGCGCATCGTCCGCGAGTTCAAGTACACCCCCATGGAGCGCAAGCGCCTGCTCGACAAGGTCAACAAGACCGTGGACACCATGCGCACCCTGGAGCGGCAAATACGTTCTCTTGAACAGAAGCACGAATCCAGCCGCAGTGACGAGCTCAAAAAGGAGTACCGGCGTCAGCAGAAAAATTGCAAGGCTGACCTGGAAAAAATCGAGGTCGATGCGGGCGTCCTCATCATCGAGTTGAAGCGCACTCAGCGCGAGATGATCCAGGGCGACATGGACGCCGACCAGGCCAAGAGAGAGCTGATCGAAGCCAATCTGCGTCTGGTGGTCTCCATCGCCAAAAAGTACACCAACCGCGGCCTCCAGTTCCTCGACCTCATTCAGGAGGGCAACATCGGCCTGATGAAGGCCGTCGACAAATTCGAATATCGCCGCGGCTACAAGTTCTCCACCTACGCCACCTGGTGGATTCGCCAGGCCATCACCCGCGCCATCGCCGATCAGGCCCGCACCATCCGCATCCCGGTGCACATGATCGAGACCATCAACAAGCTCATCCGCACTTCGCGTCAATTGGTTCAGGAACTCGGACGTGAGCCTAGCAGCGAAGAGATCGCCAAGCGCATGGACATTCCCGTCGCGAAAGTCCGCAAGGTGCTCAAGATCGCGCAGGAGCCTATCTCGCTCGAAACCCCCATCGGCGAAGAGGAAGACTCCCACCTCGGCGACTTCATCGAAGACCGTCAGGCCGTCTCGCCCTCTGAAGCGGTCATCAGCGTCAACCTTAAGGAGTACACCTCGCAAGTCTTGCGCACGCTCACCCCGCGCGAGGAGCGCGTCATCAAGATGCGCTTCGGCCTCGAAGACGGCTCCGAGCACACGCTGGAAGAGGTAGGCCAGAGCTTCCAGGTAACCCGCGAGCGCATCCGCCAAATCGAAGCCAAGGCCCTGCGCAAGCTCCGCCACCCCTCGCGCTCGCGCAAACTCAAAGCCTTCGTAGAAGGCGTCAAGGAAATGTAATTCGGCTGCAACACAGCCGCAAAGAGCCGCAGCCTTGGAAGGGGTTGCGGCTCTTATTCTGTTTTTTTCTTTCAGGAGATCAGGTTCGCTTCCATCCATTCCTCGGCGCAACTGCGTTACTCTTGCCCAAAGTGTCGCCAGACCGATATTCTTGGGTCGCTTTCGTCTTCCGTTGAGGAGACGCTCTGGAAATGAGGTTGCCGATGATGAAGACGACGTGTTGCAAGCTGGCGGTTTTGGCGCTGGTCTTTTCAGGAACGATTAGGCTGGCTGGTCAAGCGGCTTCCGCAACTCGTCCCGCGCCCACGCCCGAACAACTGGCTATGCGCGCCTCAGCGGAGAAGGACCATCAGCGGCTGATGAACCTGCTTGGAATCAAGGAGCTGCGGCCCGGATCCAGCTATGATTCCAAATCGCCCGAATTGACCAACTACGACGAGTCGAAGGCCAACGTCTATCCCAACCTGCCCGATCCGCTGTTGCTCAAAAATGGCAAGCGCATTACCTCCGCTCAGCAATGGTGGACCAAGCGACGTCCGGAGATCGTCGAGGATTTCGACCGTGAGATTCTGGGCCGCGTGCCCGCCAACCTGCCCAAGGTGAGCTGGGAGGTGGTCAACACGACCCGAGAGAAGGTCGGCAACGTGCCGGTCGTGACCAAGCAACTGGCAGGCCACGTGGACAACTCCGCCTACCCGAAGATTGCAGTGACGATGGAGCTGACGCTGACCACTCCGGCCAACGCATCCGGTCCGGTCCCGGTGATTATGGAGCTGGCCTTCAGCAAAGAATTCATGACGGCCAATGCCAAAAGCCTCCCCGAGATGATGCCTGGAGGCCCCGGCAACGAAGGACCAACCTGGCAGCAGCAGGTGCTGGCCCGTGGCTGGGGCTACGCAATCCTGACTCCCACCAGCTTTCAGGCAGACAACGGCGCCGGACTCACGGCGGGCATTATCGGCCTGATGAACAAGGGCCAGCCTCGCAAGCTGGACGATTGGGGCACGTTGCGTGCCTGGGCCTGGGGCGCCAGCCGCGCGCTGGACTACTTTGAGACCGATAAATCCGTGGATGCCAAGCAGGTCGGACTTGAGGGACATTCAAGGTTCGGCAAAACGGCTCTCGTCGCCATGGCGTACGACCCGCGCTTCGCCATCGCCTACATCAGCTCCTCCGGCACCGGCGGCGCCAAGCTCTACCGGCACGTCTTCGGTGAGCAACTGGAGAACCTGGCGGCGACCGGCGAGTACCACTGGATGGCCGGCAACTTCCTCAAGTACGCGGGGCCGCTCACCCCCGGCGACCTGCCCGTGGACGCCCACGAACTGATCGCCCTGAGCGCGCCGCGTCCGGTCTTTATTAGCGGCGGCACGACGGAAGGGGATGGCTGGGCCGACTCCACGGGAATGTTTCTGGCCGCCGCCGCCGCCGGGCCGGTCTACCGGCTGCTGGGAAAGAAGGATCTGGGTACAACGACGCTTCCGCCCATTGAAACTGCTCTGATTGCGGGCGACGTGGCCTTCCGCCAGCACTCCGGCCGTCACACCCCGGGACCGAACTGGCCCATATTCCTGGACTTTGCCAGCCGCTATCTGCACAAACAATAAAGTGCGGAGGAATTGAACATCTCAGAGTGAGGATCATCTGCGCGGCGCGGAACCATTGCGCCGTCGGATGCGTATCTTGTGACGAGAACAAGGAGAACCAGCCATGAGCAGCCAACCATATCCCAACGCGCAAGCGATCTTTTACCAGCAGTATGCGGCAGTGCGCCGCGACGAGGTGGTGGGCGTGCTGCTGGCCTTGTTCCTGGGCTGTCTCGGCCTTCACCATTTCTACCTGCGGCGGACCGGGCTGGGGATTCTTTACATCTGCCTGACCTTGACGGTCGTCGGCGCCTTCTTCACCGGGTTCGTCAGCTTTATCGAGTGCTTCTTCATGCTCGGCCGGGTGCGGGAGTTCAACGCCATCCAGGCGGCGGGAATCGCGGCGACGCTGGGGATCGCGATGCCGGGATGGGGCTATCCGTTGAACGTGACCGTGAATATACCCCCGGCGCCGCAGCCGGGTTTGCTGGTGGCCTGCCCGCGCTGCGGACAGACCAACCTGCAGGGCGCGCGGTTCTGCTCCGGTTGCGGGGCGGCGCTCTGAAGGTCCGATTCGCAGGGCTTTGAACGGCGCGCCCGCTTACTCCACTTCCAGCACCAGGCACTTCAAGTACTCAGTCTCCGGCAAATTCAGCACCACAGGGTGATCGAGAGCAGCTCCCCGCCGTTCCAGCAGCCGTACGCGCCTGTGGGCATCGGCGGCGGCAGCGGTTACGCTGGCCTCCAGCTCGGCCCAGCCCACGTGATAGGAACAGGAGCAGGTCACCAGCAGTCCGCCGGGGCGCAGCATCTTGAGCGCTCGCAAATTCAGTTCCTTGTAGCCGCGCAGCGCGCCTTCGACAGCGCGCAGGCTTTTAGCGAATGCCGGCGGATCGAGCACGATGGCGTCGAATTTCTCGCCCGCATCCGACCAGTCGCGCAGAACCTGAAAGGCGTCGCCCTCCACCCATTCCACCTTCGCGGTGAGCCGGTCACGATTGGCCAGGAGATTTCGCTCCGCCACTTCCAGCGAGGCGCGGGAGGCGTCAATCCCCGTCACATGAGCGCAGACCTCGGCCAGATGCAGGGCAAATCCGCCCTGGTAACAGCACACGTCCAGTGCCCGTCCGCCCCCATCTCGATTGCCCAGGCCCAGCCGTCTTGCCCACTCGGCGGCTGCGGCGTAATTCGCCCGCTGGTCGAGAAAGGCTCCTGTCTTCTGCCCGGAGTTGGCGTCGTATTGGAAGAGCAGGCCGTTGAGCCGGAACTCGGTGCTGAGGTCGGCGGCGCCAGCGGCATAAAGAGGTTCAGAACTCGGCGCTGCCAGCCCTTCCAGTTCGCGCACTCTCGGATCAGGCCGCTCCAGAATGGCCGCCGGTGCCAGCTCTTCACGCAGCACACGCACGCAACTCTCGCGCACCGCGGCAGAGTCCAGCCCTTTGGTTAGAAGCTGCAGAATCACCAACTCGCCGTACTTGTCCGCCACCAGGCCGGGCAGTTCGTCTGCCTCGCTGAAGCACAAGCGACAGGCGTCGTTCTGTTCGTCGAGCAGCGGCTTGCGCCGCCGAATCGCCGCATGCAGACGGGTTTCCAGCAGATCCAGCCATTGCGCCTCACTGATCGCTTCGCGCGAAACCAGCCGCAGGGCAATCTGCGAGGTGGGACTGTAAAGCGCCGTGCCCAAAAGCAATCCGCGGCTGTCGGCCACAGGCAGGAGGGCGGGAAGGTCGCCCGCTGGCAGCTCAAGGGACTCAATGTCGGAGGCGTAGACCCATAAATGGCCGGAACGCAGCCGGTCGGCGGCGCGGCGGTTGATCCTGGCTCCAGCGCGCGTATCTCCCTTGGAATCCTGGACATCCTGCCGCTTTTGAGGGTGGGGTTTCTGTTGAATACGCTCAGAACGCGGCGCGGGCTGGGCTGTCTTGGGCGCTTTCCTGGTCGTAGCAGGCCATGGGGTGCGGGTCTTGGTCATGGGCTTCCTTAGTCGGGTTCATCTTCCCTCATCGTAACAAGAATCGAATCCAACAGCTGCATCGCAATGAACAGCAACCTGGCTTCCTTTCCTACACTGCGAACGCAGCCGGCCTATAATGAAGCATGGCGACAGCCCGGCAGCCCATACCGGCGGAGGTTCCCGGCGCGCCCCCGGTTCCCAAGGGGAAGGCGCTACCCGTCGCACGCGCCATCGACCCGCAAATCATCGACCGGCGCTTTGAGGCGCTGCTCAAGAAGGCCCACGCCAACCGTCCCAGCGAAGACATTAATCTCATCCGCAAGGCTTGGGAGTTCTGCGTCCGGCACCATGAAGGGCAGACGCGGGCTTCCGGCGAGCCCTACATCATCCATCCGCTCGAGGTAGCCGAGGTGCTGGCGGAGATGAAGATGGACGCAACCTCCATTGCCGCGGGCCTGCTGCACGATTCGGTTGAAGACACACCCGCTACCAACGAAGAAATTGAGGCCAGTTTCGGCGAGCAGGTGGCCCACATCGTCGAAGGCGTCACCAATATCGACAAGATTGAGTTCGCCAATCGCGAAGACCGCCAGGCAGAAAACGTGCGCAAGATGCTGCTGGCCATGGTTTCAGACGTGCGCGTGGTGCTCATCAAGCTGGCGGACCGGCTGCACAACATGCGTACCCTGGAGCATTTGAGGCCGGAGCGCCAGGAGTCCATCGCCCGCGAGACCCTGGATATTTACGCACCTCTTGCGCACCGTTTGGGCATGGGCAAGGTGCGCGGCGAACTGGAGGACCTGGCCTTCCGCTATACCGATCCGGTCAGCTACGAACAGGTCGCGGAGGCCGTTGAATCCCGCCGCACCGAGGGCGAACAGTTCTTGCGCGGCGTGGAAGACACGCTGACCGAGCAACTGCGGGAAAACAACATTCCGGCCAGGGTCGAATGGCGCATCAAGCGCATCTACTCCATCTATCAGAAGCAGCAGCGCTCCAAAGTCTCCTTTGACCAGGTCTATGACCTGCTGGCAGTCCGCGTCATTACGCAGGATGTAGCCGCTTGCTACGCCGTCTTCGGCCTCATTCATACTCTGTGGCGCCCGGTGCCCGGCCGCATCAAGGACTTCATTGCCATGCCCCGCGCCAACCGTTACCAGTCGCTGCACACCACGGTGATGAGCCCCACCGGCCACCAGTTCGAAGTGCAGATTCGCACCGAGGAGATGCATCGCATCGCCGAGGAAGGCATTGCCGCCCACTGGAAGTACAAGGCTGGCGGAGGGGTGGTCACGGCACGCGACGAGGAGCGGTTGAACTGGATCAGGCAACTGGTCGACTGGCAAAAGGAGATGACCGACCCCAACGAGTTTCTCTCCAGCCTGAAGATGGACCTGTATCCCGACGAGGTCTACACCTTTACGCCCAAGGGGAAGGTCGTAGTGATCCCAGCCGACGGCACGCCCGTCGACTTTGCCTATACCGTTCACACCGAGGTGGGCCACACCTGCGTTGGCGCCAAGGTCAACGGCCGCATGGCGCAGTTGCGCACCAAGCTGCGCACCGGCGACATCGTCGAGATTGTCACCCAGAAGGACCACAAGCCGAGCCGCGACTGGCTGACTTTTGTAAAAAGTCCCCGCGCCCGCAACAAGATCAAGCACTGGCTCAACGAAGATCACCGCCGGCGGGCCGTCGAAATCGGCCGCAAGCTGCTGGAGCGCGAGGCGCGCAAATTCAAGGTGCCACAGAACCAGATTAACGATCAGGACCTGGGCCGCATCGCCAACGAGTACGGCGTGGCTACGGCCGCCGATCTGCTGGCCGCCCTGGGCCTGGGCAAGCACTCCGCTCGCCATTTGCTCAACAAGCTGGCTCCCGGCTCAACCACCTTGCCGGAGGCTGAACCCGCGCCGGAGATCAAGCCCGGCACCGCGGCGGCCATGTCCGACGCGGTGCGCAAGCTGCACCTGACCGGCTCGGATTCGCTCCAGGTTGAAGGCCAGAACGACATGCTGGTCTACCGCGCCCGATGTTGCAACCCCATTCGCGGCGAAGAGATCGTCGGCTACGTCACTCGCGGCAAGGGCGTGGCCGTCCATGCGCGCGGTTGTCCCAACGTGCAGAACCTGCTCTACGAGAGCGACCGCCGCATCAATGTCGAATGGTCCCGCGTGGGCGGCAAGGACTCCGGCCGGCCGCAGCGCTACCCGGTCAAGATCACCGTCTCCTGCGACGACCGCATGGGCATGTTGAAGGAATTGATCGCCGTTATCTCCGACGACAACTCCAACATCAGCGGCGTCGATATCCGCAAGGACGAGAACGGCGAATCCATCGTCGAACTGATTGCCGAAGCCGAAGACCTGGGCCACCTCAACCGCATGGTCCTCGGCCTGCGCCGCGTCCCCGGCGTACACGCCGTGCAGAGAACGCAAAAGCTGTAAGGGGGTGGCCGGCGCAAGGCCAACCAGCTCATATAGCCACTGCATCCGCAAACTGCACTCTCATTCCAAACAGGTTACCTCCCTCCAATCTGACGTAACCATAGACCTGAATTGCTCAGACTTCCACTTATTGGGAATGGGATGCTGAAATGTGCGAGTCATGGAGCGCTTTGCGGCGGAAGGCCAATCTGTTCCCGCCCACTCGCAACCATGATGTGGCTTATCCATAGCCGGACCGCATGAGGCAGGAGGACGTTCCGATGACAGCAGTAAAGAAGAGGCCCTTTGACACCACCGTTTTTTTGGAGACTGAAGGACCGGGACGAAGCATCCTCCATAACATGGCAAAAGAGGCTTTCTTTTCTCAGGGAGACCTGGCCGATGCTGTGTTCTATCTCCAGAATGGCCGGGCAAAGCTCACGGTCGTCTCCCAGAGGGGTAAAGAGGCCACGGTAACGATGCTTGCGGCCGGGGACTTTTTTGGCGAGGAGTCGATGGCGGCTGCGGGAGCGGTGCGTACGGCCTCGGCCATGGCCGTATCCGTTTGCCATGCGCTCAAGATCGAGAGAGGCAAAATGCTCAACGTCCTGCATGAGGAACATACGTTCTCCGACTTTTTCATGCAGTTCATCCTGACTCGCGGCATCCGAACCCAGGCGGACCTCGTCGATCAGCTTTTCAACTCCAGCGAAAGGCGCTTGGCGCGAACACTCTTGTTGATGGCGGAATATGGCGGATCCGGCGAGCCGGAGACCCTGATCCCGCCGGTAACCCAGGAGACTCTTGCCGAGATGATCGGCACCACGCGCTCCCGCGTCAGCTTCTTCATGAACCGCTTTAGAAAGCTCGGCTATATCGAATACAACGGCCGCATTCGGGTTCACACGTCGCTGCTCAACATGGTTCTGCACGATTCACTGCCGGAGGAGAACGCAACCAGGCCAGTATTGCTCGATCCCCCGCCCAGCCCAGCACGAACCGCCAAACGGGCCCAGTTGGTGTGAGCTGAGTGCTTTAACTTCTCGTCCGTAAAACTTGGCGCCCAACTGCACTATTGACTTGGTAAGGAGATCAAATGTCCTTTGGAATTTATGCTGCCGGATTCGCTATCATGATCGGCGGACTGGCTTACGCCGCGTACTTGGTACACATGCCAACGCATTGGATTGTGGTGAGCGCCATCGTGCTGATAGGCGTTGGGATTCTGTCGGGCGTAAAGGCCATGCGCCAGAAAGATTCCGCCAGCTAAACCTCGCTACCGCCCCAGCACCTGCTTGGCTATCGTCGCCAGCTGCATATTCGATGTGCCTTCATAAATGGCGCCCACCTTGGCGTCGCGGTAATACTTCTCCGCCGGATTATCGCGCACAAATCCGTTGGCGCCAAAAACCTCCACGCACTGGCTGGCTACACGCTCGGCCATCCGCGAGGCAAAGAGCTTGGTCATCGCAGCCTCGCGCAGATAGGACTTGCCCGCGTCCTTGAGACGCGCCGCGTTGTAGACCATCAGCTTGGCCGCTTCAATCTCGATAGCCATCTCGGCCAGCGCGAACTGTACCGCCTGAAACTCCGCGATCGGTTTGCCGAACTGGCGCCGTTCCTGAGCGTAGCGAACAGCGTGACCCCACGCGCCCTCGGCCAGCCCCAGCATCTGCGCGCCAATTCCGATGCGCCCCTCGTTGAGCGTCTCAATGGCAATCTTGTAGCCCTTGCCCGGCTTGCCCAGCAGGTTGGCCTCCGGCACCTGGCAACCATCCAGAATCAGCTCACAGGTGCTGCTGGCGCGAATCCCCAGCTTGTCTTCTTTGCGGCCTACAGTGAATCCCGGCGCGCCCTTCTCCACCACAAAGGCAGTGATGCCCTTGTAGCCCGCCGCCGGGTCGAGCGTGGCAAAGACGATGAACAGCCCTGCCTCGCGCGCGCTGCTGATCCACAGCTTGCGCCCGTCGAGCCGGTAGCCGCCGGCAACCGCCTCGGCGCGGGTTTGCAGCGCAAAGGCATCCGAGCCCGAGCCGGCCTCGCTCAGCGCGTAGGCGCCCACCGTATCGGTCGCCAGCCGCGGCAGCCACTTCCGGCGCTGCTCCTCCGTTCCCCAGCGGCGCAGCGCGTTGATGACCAGCGTGTTGTGCACGTCCACCAGAACCGCCACGCCGGGATCCACGGTGGAGATCGCCTCAATGGCCAGCACCGCATCGAAAAAGCTGCCGCCTGCGCCGCCCAGCTCTTCGGGAACCTCAATGCCCATCAGCCCCAACTCAAAGAGCTGCTCCATCAGTCCCGGAGCCAGTTGCTGTTCTTCGTCCATGGAGCGCACAAACGGGGCAATCTTTTCCTCGGCGAACTGCCGGACGGTTGAATAAAAAAGGTTCTCCTCTTCGGAAAGCTGTGTCAGTGCGGGGGAATGTGCTGAGTGGGCCAAGATATATCGCCTCCGCTGGAGTGTATCAAAACAGGCGATCTTCGGGCCGCCAGATCAGGCCTGCCAGCACAGGCATCACCCGGACAGGCAACTTCAGCGGATTGATTCCCTTCTTCTCTGCCGATAGTCAACTTAATACGTCAAACTGCGTCTAAGCAGGATGTCTCCGGCCGTTGGTTTGCGCTCGGCGGCACTGCCGGCGAAGGCTGGCTTTTCCGATCATTTCCTTTTCTGGCTTCTCTTTTTGTTGTGCGGCGTAGCGGGATGCAACGGTTGGGAACGGGACCAGAATCTTCCCCATTTTGAGACTGACATCTGGTCATTTTGAGCAAATGAACACCTTGTTTCCCCTCTAAGCTGCACAATCGATAATCGCGACTCTCTCATCCAATCTCCAGGATGGAGTGCGGCTAATGTCTTATTCACTATATGATTCGATTGGAGCTGCAACTTATTGTTTGGTCGGGGGTTTAACCCAAAGGAGGGGTCTAGGAAAACCACTATGCGTTTGATGAAGGCGATTCCCCTTGGTATATTGGCTGGCGCACTGCTTTGTTCCACGGCACTGCTGGCCCAGCATTCCACGGCTACCCCACGGATTGCCGCGAATGTGGATGAGTTGTCGCTGACGACGCTGAAAGGCAACGTGCCGCGCCTGGCGCAAGCGCAGTTTGACCAGGGCGAGGCTGCGTCCTCGACGCAACTGACCCACATGCGCCTGGTTCTCTCGCGCTCCACCGAGCAGCAGGCGGCGCTGGATGCCTATCTGGCCCAGTTGCAGGACAAGTCCTCGCCCAACTACCACAAGTGGCTCACCCCGGAGCAGTTCGGCCAGCTCTACGGCCCCGCGGACTCGGATATTGCCGCCCTGGTCGCATGGCTGGAGTCGCACGGGCTGCAAGTGGAAACGGTCTCGAAGGGACGCACGAATATCGCCTTCAACGGGACGGTAAGCCAGGTGGAAGAGGCCTTTCACACCTCGATTCACTCCTTTCTGGTCAACGGGGGCCAGGCCGGCGAGCAGCAGTTCACCTCGAATACGACCGACCCGCGGATTCCCTCGGCGCTGGCCCCTGTGGTGAAGGGCGTCGCACACCTGAATACTATCCGGCCCAGGCCGCATTCTCACCGCGGGATCGCTGGCCAGTTCAACCCGCAGACCGGGCGGCTGGAGTCGGCGGACACTGTGCCGGCCAGCGGAGCAAGGCCTAACCTTACAACAGGGTCCAGCAGTGCAGGCTACAACCTCTTCATCGTCCCTGGCGATGCGGCGACCATCTATGACACGCCCAACTCTTACAACGCCAACTTCAGCTCAGGGACAAGCTATAACGGCACGGGAGTGAATATCGGGGTTGGCGGCGAGGCGACGATTAATTCCAGCACTGTAGTGGACTACCGCAGCAGGTTTCTCGGCAACACAACCGCCCCCACTTTCCAATACTGCTCCAGCTCCAGTTCCTGCTCGACTACCGCCGGTTCTGGATACGCTTCCTCCACTTCCAGCGCTGGCGGCGAGGCCTATCTCGACACCGAGCTTTCCGGCGGCTTGGCTCCAGGAGCGACAATTTACTATTACGCCTCCACGGACCTCGTTACCGGCATCGAGGCGGCGATCGATGCCAATGTGGTGGACATCTTCAGCCTCAGCTTCGGCGATTGCGAGTCGGACATCGGCTCCAGCGGCAATGCGCAGATCAGCGGCTGGTGGGAGCAGGCGGCGGGGCAGGGCATCGCTGTAACGGTCTCCTCCGGCGACAGCGGCTCGGCCGGCTGCGACGTTACGCAAACCAGCAACAACAAGAACGTTCCCGACGCCGTCGGCGGATTGGCGGTGAGCGGCTTTGCCTCCACGCCGTATAACATCGCCGTGGGCGGCACGGATTTCTATGCGCTCAGCCAGTCGTTCACGAACTATGCGAGTACTACAAATGGCGCCTATTATCGGTCGGCGCTGAACTTTATTCCGGAATCTGCCTGGAACGACTCGACGACGCAAAATGGGGCGATTTTTGACAATATTCCGTTCACCAGCAGCAATGCCAATATCTGGGCCGGCAGCGGCGGCGTGAGCGTTATCTACAGCAAGCCCTCCTGGCAAACCGGCACGGGCGTGCCCTCGGATGGCGCCCGCGACATTCCGGATGTGTCCTTGATGTCAGGCGACGGAACCGATTCTGCGGCATGGCTGGTTTGCGACGACTCAACCGCCGGTACCGGCACGGCGAATTGCGCAACGCAATCGGGTGGCAGCTTTTACTTCGGCGCTTTTGGCGGTACCTCCACCGCCGCGCCATCCTTCGCCGGCATCCTGGCGCTGGTGGAGCAGAAGACCGGCAGCCGGCTGGGGCAGGCCGCGCAGGAGTTGTATGCCCTCTACAACGGCAGCCATGCGAGCGCCATCTTTCACGATGTGACGGCGGGTAATAACTCGGTGCCATGTACCTCAGCCCTGGATGGCTCTTGCGTCAAGAACGCGGCAGGGTACTACTTCGAGAGCGGCTACAACACCAACACCGGTTACGACCTGGCCACCGGGCTGGGCAGCGTGGATGCCACGCAACTGGTGAATTACTGGAATTCGTCAACCGGCAGCCTGTTGACGCCGACAGTGACGATAACTTCACCCACGCCCAATCCGGCAACCACCGCGCAGAGCGTATCCGTGCCAGTTTCCGTCACAGGCTCCAGCGGCACTCCCACAGGGACGGTAACGCTTTCCGGCGGCAGCTATGTGTCAGCGGCGCAGACGCTGGTCAGAGGCAGCTACACCTTTACGATTCCGGCGGGGAGCCTGGCCATCGGCTCCGACACGCTGACCGTGACCTATGGCGGCAACACGACCTATGCCACGGCGACGAACTCGAAGACGGAAACAGTGACCGGACTGACTCCCGGCGTTGCGGTCTCCGCCGCCAGCACTTTGAACTCGAATCTTCCCTTGACAGTGATGGTAACCACGAGTGCCACTGGCGGGGGCGGAACGCCGACTGGAACGCTGACGCTTTCTGCGAGCGGCACCAGCACCACTTGGACGCTGACGCTTGGAAGCGGCAGTTGCACGGCCGCCAGTTGCACATTCACTATCCCCGCCAACACATTCACCGCGGGTGGGAATGTCACGCTGACGGCGCTCTATAGTGGGAACACAATCTACATCTCGGCGAGTGGCACGCAGATTGTCGCGGTAACGTATATTCCTGCGCCCACTTTTGCGCTGACCGCGACCTCGCCGAGCGCTTCCATTGCGCCGGGAGCCTCCGCGACTTCGACCGTTACCGTGAGTTCGAGCACCCTGTATTCGGGAACCGTTACGCTTACCTGCGCGCTGACAAATTCGCCCCCCGGGGCTGTTTATGCGCCCAGTTGCACGGGAGGCAGCAATACGGTGACGCTGAGTTCCACCACGACGAGCGGAACGGCGACCATTACTGTGAGCACTACCGCGGCCACTGCGTCGCTGGCCTATCCCAGGCTGCCCGGAAGAGGCCGAGGGTTATTTGGAGCGGGCGGAGGCGCAGTCTTAGCCTTCCTGCTCTTCCTGGGGATTCCGGCGCGGCGGCGCAGTTGGCGGTCAATGCTGGTCGTTCTGGTGATGATGGCAGCGCTCGGTAGCCTGGCCGCTTGCGGCGGGGGCGGCAGTACGGGCGGTTCAACCGGCAATCCGGGGACGTCGGCCGGCACGTACACCTTCACGGTGACGGGAACCGGAAATCCCACAGTCACCCCAGCACCCACAACCACCTTCACGGTAGCAGTGACTTAGCTTGTTTTTCTTATTCGGCGCGTTGGCCCTTCCTTCGGGAAGGGCCATTGTGTTTTGCGGGCTATCAACTCCCGGCGCTCACCAGTTCCAAAGCTGCCGTCCCTTTGCGCGGCGCAATAAAGCTCTCTGCGCGCCAGGCGATGGCCAGCTTCTCGCGGTCGAGCAGCTTGCGGATCTGCCCGTGCGCATGGTCGGCCCAGGGGCCGCTTTTATCCAGCCGCGCGTAAGCCTGCCAGTGGCGCAGCGCCGCCCGCGCCTCGCCCTTGCGCTCATGGGCCAGCGCTAAATTGTAATGGGCATCAGCATAGCCGGGTGCCAGCGTAACCGCCTGCCTGTAAGCGGTAATCGACTCATCCGGCCGCTGCAACTCGTCCAGCACGTTGCCCAGGTCAAAAAACGCCAGCACGTAGGTCGGGTCGATCTCCGTCGCGCGGCGGTAAAGCTGCTCGGCACAGCCAAACTCGCGAAGATGGAAGTGAATTGTACCCAGGTTGATCCAGGCCGGCGCAAAGCTGGGGTCGAACTCCATGATCTCCTGATAAAGCTGGATGGCGCGGTTCTTCTCGCCCGCCTCCTCGGCCTGCACTGCCTCCAGGAACATCTCCTGCACGCCTCGCGGAGCGTCCGCCGCAGGCCTGTGCAACAGCAACGGTTCAGAACTGACCGACGGCCCGCAGCCCTGTTCCAGCCGCTCAAAGTCGAAGAGCAACTGCCGGCGGATGGGGTCCACCATGGCCCCGCGGTGCCGGAAGGCCAGCCGCGTCCCTGTCCTCACCAGGCTTGCCTCCATCAGTGGATTCGCCATGCCCGCCACCGCCTTCATGGCCACAATCGAGTGACGGATCGATGCCACCGACACGTCCTCCTCGCGCAGGGCGCGCAAGATGCGCAACTGCCCAAGGTCCTGGAAGCTGTAGCTCTGTTGTTGGGGTACGATTCCCGCTCGCTCCCATCCCTGTAACTGGCGGGAGCCGATCTGAAGGATGCGCAATACGTCCTGGCGGCTATAGCTGGTCACTCTTCAGTGCTCCCGTGGGT
>CABEBC010000227.1_pt1 | contig 21676 bp, 13 predicted proteins | sample 3422291 | NCBI WGS metagenome assembly CABEBC01 (sample SAMEA5534345, study PRJEB31848) | metagenome | biome: tundra; feature: field; material: soil | place: USA | collected 2013-05 | depth 0.45 m
GGGGAATTGTCACTGTGGTTGCGCCGGTTTCCTTGTAGGCAGGTGGAGCTTCGTAGCCGGGGCGGTGGTAGTTGGGACCAACGGGCTTGCAGCCGGTGAGGAGGGCAGCTGTTGCAAAAACCCACCCTAGCCGCAAAAAAACGAAAAGCAGGTCCTTCGACTCGCTACGCTCGCTCAGGATGACAGCTTTTTGTGATGCAATCCTATAGGGCCGGATCGAAAGCATGATCATCTGCCTCCCGCATTGGTTTGGCTGCCGGGGCTTGCTACCTGGACCTTTTCGCCTTCGATGAGGGAGTCGGGCGGATCCTGGATTACGTGATCCCCGATGCTGAGCCCGGTGACGATCTGCACGTTGGCGCCATCATCCTCTCCGATGACCACGGGAACCAGATGAGCGGTGTTGCCGTTGACGACGACGCCGACGCACAGGCCCTCCTTGCGGAAGATGAGCGTCGCGGCGGGAACGATGAGTGTGGGTCCGGCGGAGGGCGTCTTGAAGTGAACCTGGGCCAGTGAGCCGGGGAGCAGCTCACCGGCGTGGTTGTCCACGTCGATTTCGACCAACAGGGTTCGGCTGGCCGGATCGATGGCGTCGGAGGTGCGAACCAGCGTGCCCTGGTATATCTTTCCCGCGCGCTCGGCGAAGGTCAGGTCGATCTTCGCGCCGGGCTTCACATTAGAGGAGTAAATCTGCGGCAGGTTAATGTAGACGCGCAGGGTCTGAAGAGCTTGCAGATGAAAAAGCTCCTTGCCCGCGCCGGGATCGATGAGCTGGCCGGTGTCGATGTTGCGAGCGGTGATGACGCCGTCGAAGGGCGCGTAGACCTTTTCAAAGGATTGCAGTTGGCGCAGCCGGGCAACATTGGCCTGTGCGGAACGCACTTGCGCCGCCGTGGATGCGGCCTGGTTGACGTACGTGTCGGTGTCCTGGCGAGAAACGGCGTCGGATTGTACGAGGCCGGTGTAGCGCTCGGCCTGGATGCGGGCGTTGTTGGCGTTGGCCTGTGCGGTATTGAGGTCAGCCTCGGACTGGGCCAACTGCTGGTCCACCTCGGGAGTGGCAATTTCGGCCAGCAGAGCGCCCTTCTTTACCTTGGCGCCGATGTCGAAGAACCATTTCGTCAAATAGCCGGAGGTGCGCGCGTAGATGGGCGAATCCGTGTAGGAGGTCACATTGCCGGGGAGCACGAAGCTGTCAACGGGCGCGCCCGCTTTGGGTGTGGCGACGATGACGGTGGGTGCGGCAAGCAAGTTGGTGCGTTCGACGAGCGCATGATCGGCATGAATGCGGCGCAGAATGCCGTAGCCCGCCAGGACGGCCGCGATGACGACGACAACAGCTATGCCCACGAGTGCCTTACGCGGCGAGATGGCCGCTTGTTCGGGCGCGGTCTCATTTTCGTAACCCGGTTGCTGGTTCGGATTGAATTCGTTGGTCATGAATAACTACTCCGGTGTCTAGTCAAACTCGTCGAATGTTCCGGCCATTGCCGCGCCGTGAGCCGCCTTGCGGCGGCCTTCCAGCCAGCCGTGAACGACGGAGAAAAATGCGGGAACAAAAAACAGCGTAGCGAAAGTGGCCAGCAACAGGCCGCCAATAACGGCGCGGCCCAGCGGGGCGTTTTGCTCGCCGCCGTCGCCCAGACCCAGGGCCATGGGCACCATGCCGATGATCATGGCCAGGGCGGTCATCAGAACCGGGCGCAGACGGACAAAGCCGGCGTTGAGCGCAGCCGTGCGCGCGTCGCCTACCAGAATCTCCAACTGCTCGCGGGCAAAGCTGACCACCAGGATGGAGTTGGCCGTGGCCACGCCCATGCACATGATGGCGCCGGTGAGCGCCGGCACGCTGAGCCGGGTGTCGGTAAGAAAGAGAAACCAGACGATGCCGGCCAGGGCCGCGGGCAAAGCGGAGATGATGAGAAACGGATCGAGCCAGGACTGGAAGTTGACCACAATCAATAGGTAGACCAGCAGGATGGAGAAGACCAGCCCGCCCAGCAGCCCGATGTAGGACGATTTCATGGTTTCGCTCTGCCCGCGCAGGATGAATTGTGATCCGCGCGGCAGCTCAGCCCGATGCTTGTCGATGATCGTTTCTATCTTGCGCGTCACACTGCCCAGGTCGGTTCCATCCACGTTGGCATAGATATCGATGACCGGCTGCACGTTGTAGTGGCTTACCGTGCCCAGTTCGGCGCCGGGTGTGATGGAGGCCAGGTTGCCCAGAACCTGCTCGGTGTGCTGGGGGCCGGGCGATCCGGTGGAGCTTTTGGCGGGTTGCGCCATGCCGGGGCCATTGACGGGCAGGCTCTGCAGCGCGGCCAGCGAGTCAATCTTGTACTGCGGGGCCTGAATGGCGACGTTGTAGGTAACTCCGCTCTTGGGGTCGAGATAGAAGCTGGGCGTGGTCTGGAAGCTGCCGCTGAGAGCCACCAGCAGGCTTTGCGCCACGTCTTTCTGCGTCAGGCCGATTTGCTGTGCGCGGGTGCGGTCCACGTCCACCTTCATCATGGGATAGTTGAAGGGCTGTTGGATGCGCGCGTCGGCCGCGCCGGGAACATAGCGGACCTCATTCAACATGCGCTCGGCGAGGGCGCGATTGCCATAGAGGTCGGGGCCGACAATCTGAATGTCGATGGGCGCCGACAGGCCGAAGTTGAGAATCTGGGTGACAATGTCCACCGGCAGCACATAGAAGGTGACGCCGGGATATTGGCTGGCCAGCTCGGCGCGCAGGCGCTCGACATAGGCCGCGGTGGGATGATGGTCCTCGGTCAACTGGACCTGGATGTCGGCGTCTGCCGGGCCGATGGGCGCCGAGGTCGAGTAGGAGAGGTTCAGTCCCGAGTAGGGCAGGCCGATGTTGTCCACAATTGAAACGACCTCTTTGGCCGGAATCTGCTGCCGGATGGTCGAATCGACACGATCGCAAAGCGCGGCCGTCTCCTCGATGCGCGTGCCGGTGCGGGCGCGGACGTGAATCTTGAACTGGCCGGAGTCCACTGAGGGAAAGAAGTCCTGGCCGAGAAAGGGCGCCAGTCCCAACGATCCGACGGCAAAGAGCAGGAAAAGGAGCAAGAATACCGGGGCATGGTCCACGCATAAGGTCAGCAGGCGCAGATAGGCGTGGCGAAAGTTCTCAAAGCCGGACTCGAAGCCCTGTTGAAAGCGAACGAAGGGGTTGCGGCTGAAGCGCTTCCTTTGGCTCTCGGCGTCGTCATGCTCCTTGAGGAGGTACTTGGCCATGGTGGGGACCAGCGTACGGGAGAGGAAATAGCTAGCCAGCATGGCGAAGACTACCGCCTCAGCCATAGGAACAAAGAGGTAGCGCGCCACGCCTCCGAGGAAGAACATGGGCACGAAGACGATGCAGATGGCCAAGGTGGAGACCAGGGCCGGGACAGCGATCTGCGCCGAACCGTCGAGGATGGATTGTTCCAGCTCCTTGCCCGATTCGAGATAGCGGTTGATGTTTTCGATGGCCACCGTGGCATCATCCACCAGAATGCCGACGGCCAGCGCCATGCCTCCCAGGGTCATGATGTTGATGGTCTCGTGCAGCATGGAGAGCACGCTGAGCGAGCAGAGGATGGAGAGCGGAATGGAGACCGCGATGATGATGGTGGAGCGCCAACTGCCCAAAAAGATCAGGATCATGATGGCGGTGAGGCAGGCGGCGATGATGGCCTCGCGGACCACGCCGTCGATGGCCCCGCGGACGAAGATCGACTGGTCGGAGAGCGACTTGATCTGCATCTGGGGCGGAATGCTTCCTCTCAGCGCGGTGCTATCCAGCTTTTCGTGCACGCTCTTGATGATGTCCAGCGTGGAGGCCGAGCCGGTCTTCATGATGGCCATCATGATGGAACGCTGCCCATCCACGCGCAAGATGTTGGTCTGCGGCGGATTGCCATCGCGCACATGGGCCACGTCGCGGATGTAGATGACCGCGCCGTTGACCGCCTTGATGGGCAGGTTGTTCAGTTCATCGATGACCTGCGGCGCGGAGTTGGTTTCGACGGCGTACTCGAAACGGTCGATCTTCATCGTCCCGGAGGGAGCGATGAGGTTCTGCACGGAGATGGCGTTGACCACATCGACAGGCGACAGTCCCTTGGCCTGCAAAGCCTGCAAGTCCAGATCCACCTGAATTTGTCGCTGCTTGCCGCCGTAGGGAAATGGCGTCTGCGCTCCCTCGATGGTGGCTAGTTGGGTGCGTATGGTGTTGGTGCCGAGGTCAGAGAGCCGCTGTTCGTTGAGTCCCTGCCCGGAGAGGCCCAGCATCAGGATGGGCACGCTGGAGGCGTTGTACTGGATGATGAAAGGCGGCAGGGAGCCGGGCGGCAAACTGCGCAACTGCACCTGGCTGATGGCCGTAATCTCGGCTACGGCGCTTGCTATGTTGACGTGCGGCTGAAAGAAGATCTTGATGAGAGCCAGGCCGTTGAGCGATTGCGACTCGATGTGCTCAATGTCGTTGACCGTGGTGGTCATGCCCCGCTCGCTGTTGGTCACGATGCGGTTGGCCATCTCCTGCGCCGAGAGGCCGTTGAAGTTCCATACCACCGTGACGACAGGGATGTCGATATTGGGAAAGATGTCCGTGGGCATCGTCTCGATGCTGAAGACGCCGAGAATCAGGATTAAAAGCGCAAATACGACGAAGGTGTAAGGCCGCCGCAGCGCAAGCCGGACAATCCACATAGGGCAGTTACTCGTTCCTGAGCCGGGCCGGCTGCGACCACAACCGCGCCAGAACGGGTCGATTCGAGGTCATCGCCGGCTCGCCGGATTCCGGGACTGGATGTCGCACACCCCGGCCCGTTCCAACAAACACTTGAAATTACATGGTAGACGAAGCGGCGCAGTAAGGTCGCATGAGTTGCAAACGGGACTATCCGTATGACTTTAAGACGGTCCCGCGAACTGAAAAGACGCTATGAGAGGCCGGCAACATTCCAAAGCCGCTCGATTCGCTTACAATAGTTCCGTCTTGCTTCCATGGAGGATGCGTTACTCTGCTGGGGAAAAGCCGCGCTCCCGCAATGGATGCGCCTGGGCGGGCGAAACCTTTGAGGTAACTCAAGCGTCCGTAGAAACGAGCGTGTGCGGATGGTCTTCCGCCCGAAACGGCAGTATTTATGCCCATATAGCGGGCATTCACTCAAGAGAAAACGACGGGAATCGACACCATGTCCATTGAAGACGCTTCGGAGACCCCTCTGACCGCAGACGGCACCAAGCAAGAACCCTCCGCCCCCAGGCGTTCCTGGGTGCGCATCGTCATTTATGTGGCGCTGCTTAGCCTTGTTGGCTTTGCCGTTTGGAAGATTTATCAAAACAAGCAAGCGACCAAGAAGCAGAACGACAGCCAGGCGGCGGCGCTGATGAATCGGCCGGTCCCGGTGCAGGTGGCAGCCGCGGAGCAGAGGCCGATGCCGATCTTTCTGGTCGCGCTGGGCACGGTGACGCCCTATATGAGCGTTACGGTGAAGGCCAGAGTCAGCGGCGAACTCGAACCGGTCAAGTTCACCGAGGGCCAGCAGGTCAAGCAGGGCCAGACCATCCTTGTGATTGATCCCAGACCCTATCAGGCCGCGCTAAACCAAGCCAAGGGCACTCTGGCGCACGATCAGGCGCTTTTGAAGAATGCGCAGGCGGAGTTTGCCCGCTACAAGGCGCTCTATGACGCGGGTGTGGTCTCCAAGGAGGTCATGCAAACCGATGAGGCTGCGCAGGGCCAGTACCAGGGCGCCATCGAGGCCGATAAGGCGGTTGTCGAGACCGCCCAGTTGCAACTCCAATGGTGCACCATCAAATCTCCCATCAACGGCAAAATTGGCCTGCGCCTGGTGGACCCCGGCAATATCATTACCGCCAACACAACTAACCTGGTTATTATCAATCAGTTTCAGCCAATCGCCGTTTACTTTACGCTGCCTGAGGACAAGCTTCCCCAAGTGCTGCACAAGCTGGCGACGGAAAAGCGCCTGGCCGTGGACGCCTACGACCAGGACAACACACAGAAGCTGGCTACAGGCTATCTGCTCACCGCCGACAACCAGATCGACACCACCACCGGAACCGGCAAGCTGAAAGCCGTCTTCGACAACAAAGACGTGGCGCTGTTCCCCAACCAGTTCGTCAACATTCATCTGGTCATGGAAGACCGGCCGAATGCGCTGGTGATTCCCTCGGCGGCCATACAGACCGGCCTGCAGGGTTCGTATGTGTGGGTGGTCGATAAGGCCGACGCACAAGGAAACGGAACCGCCAGGATCCAGGTCGTAAAGGTGGCTTTGGCCGAGGGGCAGGTGACCATTCTGGACGATGGCCTGCAAGCCGGCCAGAACGTTGTGGTGGATGGCGCGGACCGGCTGAAGCCCGGACAGAATGTAACCGCCAGCCAGGCTCGCCAGCGCGGCGGACAAGGCGCCAAGGTGCAAGGCGCAGGCCAGAGTGGCGCAAGCCCGTCTGCTGCTCCCAGTCCCGGAGCGCCGACTGGCGCAGGCAACCAGGATAAGAGGAACAAGCAGTGAGCCTGAGTCCTTCCCGGCCATTCATTCTGCGCCCGGTAGCGACCTCGCTGCTGATGGCGGCCATTCTGCTGGCGGGCTTTGTGGGCTACCAGCAGTTGCCGGTCTCCGCCCTGCCCGAGGTGGACTACCCGATTATCCAGGTGCTCACCTTCTATCCCGGCGGCGGGCCTGAGGTGATGGCCTCGTCGGTCACCGCGCCTCTGGAGCGGCAGTTCGGCCAGATGCCGGGACTCAAACAAATGACCTCGGTCAGCAGCGGCGGCGGCTCGGTCGTCACTCTTGAATTTAACCTCGACGAGAACATCGACGTGGCTGAGCAGGAAGTGCAGCAGGGGATCAATTCCGCCAGCAGCTTTTTGCCTACCGACCTGCCAAACCCGCCTATCTACAGCAAGGTGAACCCGGCCGATGCGCCCATCATGACACTGGCGCTGACCTCCGACATGCTGCCTCTGGACAAGATCGAGGACGCGGCCGACACTAATCTGGCGCAGAAAATCTCTCAGGTTACCGGGGTCGGAATGGTGTCGATTGCCGGCGGGCAAAAGCCCTCTGTACGCATTCAGGCCAACCCTACCCAACTGGCCGCCTACAACCTGAGCCTGGAAGACCTGCGTACCGCATTGGCGGCAGCCAACGTGGACCAGGCCAAAGGTACGCTGAACGGCGACCGCCAGTCCTACACCATCGGCGCCAATGACCAGTTGCTCTCCAGCGGCGACTACAAGCCGGTCATCGTGGCCTATCGTAACGGGGCCGCGGTTCGCGCCTCCGACGTGGCGGTGATTGTCGATGCCGCCGAAAACTCCCAGCAGGCTGCCTGGATGGACCGCCAGCCAGCGGTCATCGTCAATATCCAGCGCCAGCCGGGCGCCAACATCATCGCCGTGGTGGACCGCATCAAGCTGCTGCTGCCGCAGTTGCAGACGGCACTGCCGGCCAGTGTGCAGGTGAGGGTGCTTACCGACCGCACCACCACCATCCGCGCCTCTGTCAGGGACGTGGAATATGAGTTGATGCTGACCATCGCCCTGGTGGTGATGGTCATCTTCCTCTTCCTGCGCAATCTGGCGGCCACCATCATCCCATCGGTCGCCGTGCCGCTGTCGATTGTGGGCACCTTCGGCGTGATGTACCTGCTGGGCTACAGCTTGAACAACCTCACCCTGATGGCGCTTACCATCTCCACCGGCTTTGTGGTGGATGACGCCATCGTGATGATCGAGAACATCTCGCGCTTTATCGAAGATGGATTGAGCCCCATGCAAGCCGCGCTCAAGGGCAGCGAACAGATCGGCTTCACCATCATGTCGCTGACCGTTTCACTGATCGCGGTGCTTATCCCGCTGCTGTTCATGAGCGACGTGGTGGGCCGGCTCTTCCGCGAGTTCGCCATTACCCTGGCGGTCACCATCCTGGTTTCCGCCGTGGTCTCGCTGACGCTGACGCCGATGATGTGCTCGCGCATTCTGCAGGATAAAAAAACCGCCAAGCAAACCCGCTTCTACCATTGGTCGGAGAAGGTTTTCAACGCAGTCATCGCCTGGTATGGGCGGACCTTGCAGGTGGTTTTGCGTTATCGCTTCATCACGCTGATGGTCACTATCGGCACGCTGGTGGCTACCCTGCTGCTCTATGTGGTGGTCCCCAAGGGCTTTTTCCCGGTGCAGGATACGGGCGTGATCCTGGGTATCAGCGAGGCCCCGCAGACGGTCAGCTTCACTTCCATGGCTGTGCGCCAGCAAAAGCTCGTGGAACTGCTCTTGCAGGACCCCGCCGTCGATAACATCTCTTCGTTTATAGGCGTGGACGGAACCAACACCACGTTGAACTCGGGACGCATTCAGATTAACCTGAAGCCGCTGGAAGTGCGCAAAATCTCCGCCACCGAGGTGATTCGCCGCCTGCAGCCCAAGCTCCAGAGCGTTGAAGGCATTCAGCTCTTTCTGCAGCCGCTTCAGGACCTGACAGTAGAAGATCGCGTCAGCCGGACAGAATTTCAATACTCGCTGGAAGACCCCGATCCGGTCGAGCTGGCCAAGTACACCCGGCTGATGGTCAGCGAACTTGGCAAGGAGGCCGTAGTCACTGACGTGGCCAGCGACCTGCAGGACCAGGGCCTGGGCGCCAAGCTGGTGATTGACCGCGACACCGCCGCCCGGCTGGGCATCGCCATGGCCGACGTTGACAACACGCTCTACGACGCCTTCGGCCAGCGCCAGGTCTCCACCATCTTCACCCAGCTCAACCAGTACCACGTGGTGATGGAGGTGGGGCAAAGCTTCCAGACTGACCCCTCGGTTCTTAATAATCTCTACGTCAAATCGGGCAACGGCGCTCAAGTCCCGCTGGGCATGGTAGCCCACTGGGAGCAATCCACCGCGCAACTGTCGATCGGCCATCAGGGGCAGTTTCCCTCCACCGTGGTCAGCTTCAACCTGGCTCCGGGCAAGGCGCTGGGCGATGCCGTCAACGCCGTCAACGCCATCGAGCAGCGCATCCATATGCCGGCCGCCATCAATGCCAGCTTTCAGGGCACGGCAGCCGCCTTCCAGACCTCGCTGGCCAACGAGCCGCTGCTGATTCTGGCCGCGCTGGTCACCGTCTACATTGTGCTGGGCGTGCTCTACGAGAGCTATATACACCCCATCACCATCATCTCTTCGCTGCCCTCGGCCGGCGTGGGCGCTCTGCTGGCCCTGCTCATCACACGCGTAGATTTCAGTGTGATTGCGCTGATCGGCATCATTCTGCTGATCGGCATCGTGCAGAAGAACGCGATTATGATGATCGACTTTGCCTTGCAGGCCGAGCGCCTGGAGGGGAAGACCGCAGAAGCTGCCATCTTCCAGGCCTGCCAGTTGCGTTTCAGGCCTATCATCATGACCACCATGGCCGCCATGCTGGGAGGATTGCCGCTGGCCCTGGGCGGCGGCGTGGGCGCCGAGCTGCGTATGCCGCTGGGCGTGACCATCGTCGGCGGACTGATCTTCTCCCAGGTGCTCACCCTTTACACAGTGCCGGTCATCTATCTCTATTTCGATAAGCTGGCACAGCGCATGAAGCCGCGCGACCTCAACATAAGCCATGAGCAGCAACCGGCCAGCGCCGACTGAGGAGAAGGACCGATGCATCTTTCCGCACCCTTCATTCAGCGCCCGGTGGCCACCTCGCTGCTTAGCTTGGCTCTATTATTGGCCGGCTCGGTTGGATACTCGCTGCTACCCGTGGCCTCGCTGCCCAACGTCGATTACCCGGTTATCGGCGTGGGGGCAAGTATGCCTGGCGCCAGCCCTGAGACCATGGCCTCGTCGGTCGCCACCCCGTTGGAGCGCCAGTTCGGGCGCATCGCGGGCGTTAATCAGATGACCTCGTCGAGTTCGCTGGGTTCGGCCTCGGTGGCCATGCAATTCGACCTCAATCGCAACATCGACGCCGCAGCCCGCGATGTGCAGGCCGCTATCAATGCCGCGCGCAGCCAGTTGCCCTCTTACCTGCCGCAGAATCCCAGCTACCGCAAGATGAATCCGGCCGAATCGCCGGTTCTCATTCTCACCCTGACCTCCGACACGGTTCCCAAGCGGCAAATCTATGACATGGCCGACTCCATTCTGTCGCAGAAGATCGCGCAGATTCAGGGCGTGGGCCAGGTCTATGTGGGCGGCAGCTCCAGCCCCGCAGTGCGCGTCGAGTTGAACCCCATGCAGCTGGGCGCAAACGGCGTCGGTCTGGAGGCAGTGCGCACCGCGCTCTCCGGAGCCAACGCCAACCGGCCCAAGGGCGCCTTTCAGGACGCGGAGCATCGCTGGCAGATCAGCGACAACGACCAGATCTTCAATGCCGGCGACTATGCGCCCATCATCGCTGGCTATAACCGGCAGACCGGCGCGCCGGTGCGCATCTCCGACCTGGGAACCGTTTCAGACAGCGTCGCGAATATACTTACCGCCGGTGTAACGGGCAGCAATACCGATGGGCAGCGTGGCGTGTTGAAAGACGCCATTCTCATCATCATCTTCAAGATTCCCGGCGCCAACGTGATCTCCACCGTGGACAACGTGATGGCCGAAATACCGCGCCTGCAGGCCGCCATTCCGCCCACCATCGATATCAACGTGGCCATCGACCGCACCACCACCATTCGCTCCAGCGTGCGCGACGTGGAAATTTCACTCATGATCAGCGTGGTGCTGGTAGTGCTGGTGGTCTTCCTCTTCCTGCGCGAGGCGTGGTCCACCCTTATTCCGTCGATCGCCGTGCCCCTCTCGCTGCTGGGCACCTTTGGCGTGATGTACCTGGTGGGCTACACCATCGACAACCTCTCGCTGATGGCCCTTACTGTCGCTACAGGCTTCGTGGTGGATGACGCCATCGTGGTCATCGAGAACATTACGCGTTACCTGGAAATGGGAATGAAACCCTTTGAGGCCGCCATGAAGGGCTCCAAGGAGATCGGTTTCACGGTGCTCACGATGACCACCTCGCTGACCGCCGTCTTCATTCCCATTCTGTTGATGGGCGGAGTAGTAGGCAAGCTCTTCCGCGAGTTTGCCGTCACACTTTCAGTGGCCATTGCTGTCTCGCTGTTGGTCTCGCTCACGGCCACCCCCATGCTCTGCGCCAAGTTTCTCAAGTCGCGGGATGAGAGCCGCCACGGCCGCGTCTATCGAGCCAGCGAACGCGGCTTCGAGTGGCTGCGCGACGAGTATGCCAGCGGACTGCGTTGGGTGCTGCGCCATCAGTGGCTGACCTTGTGCGTGGTCTTTGGCACTGTTGTTCTCAACGTTGCCCTCTTCTATTACGTCCCCAAGGGCTTCTTCCCGCAGCAGGACACTGGACGACTGGGCGGCCGGACCACGGGCTCTCAGGACATCAGCTTTCCTGCCATGCGCGACAAGCAGCGGGAGCTGGCGCAGATGGTGCTGGACGATCCTGCCGTTGAAACCGTAACCGCTTTTGTCGGGGGCGGTGGGCCGGGCGGCGGCAGCTCCAATATTGGCAATATGAACGTCGGCCTCAAGCCGCTCAACCAGCGCCCCGGCCGCGTCTCCTCTGACGATGTGGTTAACCGCCTGCGCAGGAAAACTACCAGTATTCCCGGCGCCGTCCTCATCCTCCAGGTCCAGCAGGAATTCCAGAGCGGCGCGCGCGGCGGCGCCGCGCAGTACCAGTACACGCTCTCCGACGAGAACATTAGTGAGCTGAACATCTGGGTGCCGCAGATGCTGAATCGCATGAAGGCCATGCGTGAGATGCGCGACGTCAACACCGACCAGCAGACTCAGGGACTGGCCGCCAACCTGGTAATCGATCGCGACGCCGCCTCGCGGCTGGGCATCACCCCCGCCGCCATTGACCAGGTGCTCTACGATGCCTTTGGCCAGCGCCAGGTCTCCACCATGTACAGCGCACTGAACCAGTACTTCGTGGTGATGGAGGTTGCCCCACAGTATCAGCTCAGTCCGGACGCGCTCAATGGCATCTTCATCAAGTCCGGCAGCGTTGCCGGAGCTACGAGCGGCTCCGCCAGAAACGCGCCGGCTTCCGTGGCTGTTCTTACCCCGACTACAGGCGCCATGATTCCGCTCGCCACCATCGCTCACTTTGAGCAGCGGAGAACCGCCCTGCAGGTCAACCATCAGGGCCAGTATCCAGCCGTTACGCTCACCTTCAATCTGGCGCCCAATGTGGCCCTGGGCGATGCCGTTGCAGCAATTGAAAAGGCACAGGGCGAGATGAATATGCCCTCATCCATTCACGCCAGCTTCCAGGGAACCACGCAGGCCTATCAGGACGTGAAGAAGAATATGGGCTGGCTGATTCTGGCTGCCCTGACCGCTGTCTACATTGTGCTCGGCATTCTCTACGAGAGCCTGATCCATCCGCTCACCATTCTCTCCACGCTGCCGCCGGCCGGCGTGGGCGCCATATTGGCCCTGATGCTGACCGGAACCGACCTGAGCATCATCGCGCTGATCGGCATCATCCTGCTCATCGGCATTGTTAAAAAGAACGCCATCATGATGATCGACTTTGCCCTGCAAGCCGAGCGCGAGCAGGGATTGCCGCCGGTCGAGGCCATCTATCAGGCCTGTTTGCTGCGCTTCCGCCCGATTATGATGACGACCATGGCCGCTCTCTTCGGCGGCTTGCCGCTGGCCATCGGCATGGGCGTGGGCTCGGAGCTGCGCAAGCCGCTGGGCATCGCCATCGTCGGCGGCCTCATCGTCTCCCAGATGCTTACTCTGTTCACCACACCTGTTGTTTATTTATTCTTTGACCGCCTGCAATGGCGCGTGATGAAACTGCATCGCATCGGCGAAGAACTGGAAGGGGTTGCGGCGGACTGAGGCAACCGATGGAGTAGGTTAAAGTCAGTTGCAATTCGCCAAAACTAGATATATTATCCATATTAGCTAGTTTTGCGAGGTACAAACGATGAAAACCATGACCTCCGTTGAGGCGCAAAATCGTTTTGGGCAGATGATCGACATGGCTCAGCGCGAAACTGTTTCTATTACCCGGCATGGACGTCCTGCCGCTTTCGTAGTGTCCCCCCAGGATATGGAAGATCTGCTGGATTCAAGGCGCAGGCGCAGCGAGGCAGTGGCCGATTTGGAGGCGTGGCGGGTCCGGGCTGAGGCGAGCACCTCCGCTGCGCAGAAGGCCGCCGCCGCCGCGTTGACCGACGAGGATGTGGTCCGCATGGTGCATGAACTTCGATGAGCCACAGCCACCGAGTCGTTCTGGATACCAGTACGCTGGTGAGCGCAGCGATCTATACGGGGTCCGTACCCGATCAGGCTCTGTCGAAGGCGCTGGAATCCTTTGAACTGTGCGCAAGCGTAGAGACGCTGGCCGAGTTGGAGCAGGTTCTGGATCGCGGGAAGTTCGACCGTTATCGTGGTCGGGAGTCGCGCCACACGTTTGTCGCTACAATACGGCGGCGTTCCCTTCTGTTCGCAGTTGAACTTGCCGACTTGTTTGCCGTCGATCTACCCTGCCGCGACCCCAAAGACAACATTTTCCTGGCCCTGGCGCTGGTAGCTGAGGCTGATGTTTTAGTCAGTAGCGATGAAGACTTGCTGGTATTGCATCCATGGCGCGGGATACCGATTATTACGCCAGCGGAATTTCTGGCAAGGTTCTCAAAGCCGACTGCTGGATAAACGTTCGTGGGCCGAGGTTATGGTGTTCGGCCTCAGTCCGCAATAGCTTCTTACCGCACCTTGGCCGGCTCGATCAGCTTCACCGGGGGTAGTAAGCGTTGCGGACGTACTGCTTCACCATGCGATTGGTGTTGAAGTAGGAGCCGTTGAAGGCCAGTGTAGTGCGCATCAGCCGGGCCCACTTCTCCTTTGCCTCCAGGAAGAGCGGCACCACCGCCGACTCGAGTTTATAGTAGAGCTGGTTTGCCTCGGTGGGATCGTCGTCGCCGTTTTCGATGGCCCAGCCGGTGAAGCCCTCGATGCAGCCCTCGATCCACCATCCATCCAAAATGGACAGGCTGGGGACGCCGTTCAGCGCAGCCTTCATGCCGCTGGTGCCGGAGGCCTCATAAGGCCGGCGTGGCGTGTTCACCCAGACATCGACGCCTGCCGTGAGCAATGCGCCCAGATTCCAGTCGTAGTTTTCCAGATAAATGATGCGCAGCAGGTTGTTCGACAGCCTGGCTGCATCCGCGATGACCTGCTGAATCATTTCCTTGCCGGGATCGTCCTGGGGATGGGCCTTGCCGGCGAAAATAATCTGCAAGCCGCCTGCCTTGGTGGCTATCTCGAGAAGGCGTCCTGGATTGGGAAACAAAAGAGTAGCCCGCTTGTAGGTGGCGGCTCGCCGCGCAAAGCCCAGGGTAAGCACCTTGGGATTGAAAACCAGGTCAGTGCGCTTGGCCACTTCGACCAGCAGCGCCTCCTTGTTTTGGTCATGAGCCGCGAGAATCTCCTCCTCGGGCAGGTCGATGGCATTGCGCAGATAGAGATTGTCGCGCCGCCACGCAGGGATGTGCTCGTCCAGCATCTGCTGGAAAGGCTTTGAAATCCAAGTGGGCGCGTGCACGCCATTGGTGATCGAGTCGATTTGAAACTCCGGGAACATCGCGCTTGAGACCTTTGCGTGTTTCATGGCCACGCCGTTGGCATAGCGCGAGAAGCGCAGCGCGAGCAGCGTCATGTTCAGCATCCCGTCGCGAAAACAGCCCATCTGTTCCAGGCGCACCGTGCGGTCGCTGCCCAGGATGCGACTGGCCTGCTCGGAGGAGAAGCGGTCGTGCCCGGCAGGAACCGGGGTGTGGGTGGTGAAGACGCACAGCTTCCGCACCTGCTCGATGTCGGCTTCCGTAGCCGCGCTCAGCGGCCCTCCGCCCAACTGGCTCTCCAGCAGCGCCAGCGTCAGCAACGCCGCGTGGCCCTCGTTCATGTGGTAGACATTGACCAGGTAGCCCAGCGCGTGCGCCATGCGCGCTCCGCCCATGCCCAGCACAATCTCCTGTTGCAAGCGGTAGTTGGTGTCTCCGCCATACAGGTGATCGGTCAGGCCGCGATCCCAGCCGGAGTTTACGTCCAGATCCGTGTCCAGTAGATAGATGGGAACAACGTGCCCGTAGCGGCCCACCATGTCATAGCGCCAGCAGCGCACCGTCACAATGCGGTTTTCGATGGAGACCGTAACTCGCGCCTTCTCCTCAGTGCAAAAATCCGCAGGATTCCACGGCTGAACGTCCTCGCTCTGCCTGCCATTTTTGTCCAAAAGCTGCCTGAAGTAGCCCTTGCGATGCACCAGCGAGAAGGCCACCAGGGGAACGCCCAGATCGGCCATGGAGCGCAGCGTGTCCCCGGCAAGAACGCCCAGGCCGCCGGAGTAGGTGGGCATGCCTGGGTTGATCGCGATCTCCATTGAGAAGTACGCTACCAGGCCGGAGCGGGGATAGATTTCGTAAGAAAATGGCTCGGATGATGTGGCTTGCATGGCTTTCGTGTCTCCACGGCGCTCCAAACCTGAGAAGCGACGCACGGGGAATAAGATGCTTCATGGTCAGCCAGGCGTGTACGATCTTGCCTGGCCGTAATCGATGTAAACTCCTATTGATTTTAGCAAGAAAGGCTTCTGAGACCCGCCGGATTACCTTTGCTTGTACGCAGAGGTCCATGCCGGATGAATGTTACCAATGGGTTGAGGATGCGACTGTAATTTTCCACAGTCATCCTCGATCAACTGCGATATTCTCCCATCACCTCAGCGCAGCTCGCAGTCAACCTCTCCCAGATGCTGTCCATCCACGCTTCATGCTCGGGCTTCATCAGCACCGAGCGCAGGCAGGTCACCAGTCCGGCACCTTTTGCCGCGCATTTTTGAAGATTAATTTCAGCAGCAGACTCAAACCAAGACAGCGGCAATTGCACCAGCGCCAGGTGCAAATCTCGCGCTGCGCAGGCGGAAAAAATCCTTTGCGCCAGCTCGGAAGACAGTTCCGGGGTCCTCACGGACAGGTCTTTGTCCGTGGGGTGGAGATCCGGTGTCTTGGCGTTCACCTTCCACACCACAATATCGAGTTCCGGCGCACCGGCTGCAAGCGGCTGAAAGCGTCCGGTCCGGTCTTCTCTCAGCCTCCGGTCGAGATCCAGAGCGGCGGAGCGGCCGCGAGCAAGGCCACGGGCAAACTCGCCTCCCGGCACAAGCGGTAAAAGTTGTTGCGTGGCCCACAATGCCACTGCCGAGGCTCCGGCCCGCGAACACTCCAGGCTGATCTCGCCCAGGTGTAATTGCTTGGACGTGAAATAGGTGTAGGGAGAGTCGTGCTTGTAGAAGCGTCCCACCGATGGGTCGCGAAAGAGCACGCATCCGCAGCCGTAGGGCTGAAGGCCGTGCTTGTGCGGGTCGATCACGATGGAGTCAGCCTGATCGATGACCGCGAATGCCCGCTGCGCCGGCTCGGCTAGAGAGATGAGCCGGAAGTAGCCGCCGTAGGCCGCGTCCACGTGCACGCGGAATTTGTAGCGCGAACGAAGCGCGAGAATCTCGGCCAGCGGGTCCACCGCGCCGATGGCTGTGGTGCCTAGTGTTACCACCACCGTGCCCACATCGCCTTTGCGCAGTTCGGTCTCCAGCGCTTCCATGTTCATGCGCCCGCAGCAGTCGGCGGCAATCGACGCATACTCCAGCTTCAACACGGCGGAGATGCGCCGGTGGGTATAGTGCGCCTGCTCGGAACCGACGATCCGCTTGCCGGGCGCCAACTGTCCGGCCACCCACAGCGCCTCCAGGTTGGCCAGCGTGCCGCTGGAGGTCAGGTGACCCAGGAATTCCGTCCAACCGAAGATTCCGGCAATCCCCTGGACGGCCTCAATCTCCATCTCCGAACTGGCCCAGCCCCCGTCGCGCGCGTGGTTGTTGGGGTTGATGGTCATGGCCAGCGCATAGGCAGCCCGCGCCACCGGATGCGGCGGCTTGAGCATCTGGCCAGCATAGAGCGGATGAAAGAAGGGGTAGTTGTTTCCCATCCGGCGCGCCACATCCTCCAGAACACGCACCATCGCAGACGTATCGGCTGCGGACTCGAAGGTGGGCAAAGCCGCGAACTGTTTTTCCAGCAATTCTGTTGCGCGGGACAACAGGCCGGGGACGGGATCGTGAGGCATGGTAACCTTTCGCGGTAACATAACAAGAGTACGACGATAAGGCTTTCCAATTCAATAAGTTCCAAAATTGAAAACGTGTAAAGTGTATCGAAATGCTATATTTTTCGCGCATTTTTTTTAAAAGGAATGCTACACTGCTTTCAGCGTTAGACCGAAGCGGGCGTGAGCAGCACTCGCCCTACCAGCAAGATTCTGCCAGTGGTCGCTCCGATTCATCCAGCGCAATTCAATTCAGGAAATACGAGCACTATGGAACAAGGTACTGTGAAGTGGTTCAACGACGCGAAGGGTTTTGGCTTCATTTCGCGTCAGAACGGCGAGGACGTCTTCGTGCATTACTCTGCAATCACCTCCAGTGGTTTCAAGAGCCTGCAGGAAGGTCAAGCCGTGCAATTCAACGTGGTGAAGGGGCCCAAGGGGTGGCAGGCTGCTGACGTTCAGCCGCTCTAAACCCACCGGCCAGATTCCGGCAGAATCCAGCAAACACAAGCGAGGGTTGGGAGCGATCCCATCCCTCGTTTGCTTTTTGCGCCGGATTTCCTTGATTGATTGAGAATTCACCACGAAGGGGTCGATTCACCGCGTGAAACCAGGCACAGCAATCATCCTATGCTGGCTCAGAGCCGTTTCAGTGCAGGCCGGGCTTGCTCAGTTCATCCGCCAGAACGCGGCGTTCAAAACGACGGCAAAGGTGACCCATGCCAAGTAGGGCGCCATCAGCCAGGCTGCCGCTGGCGAGACCCAACTCGACTAGAAGCGCCCGCGGCAACTATCCTGTACTGTTGCAAGACATTCTTTGATGCCCAATCGAAAACAGGACGTTCACCACCATGAGCTCAAAAACCATCGCCGTACACCTGCCCGACGGGGCCATTCGTGAAGTGCCCTCCGGCACGACGCCCCTGGAGATTGCCAACTCGATATCGCCACGGCTGGCGGCGGCCTCCGTGGCGGCGCGCCTGACTCCTGTCGGTGCAGCCGTGAAGCAGAGTGCCGCCGCTGACGAGCATGCCTCGGAGGCGGCTATGTATTCCGCCGAGGACGCGGCCGGTCCGCGCCTGGTGGACCTGGCCACGCCTTTGACCGCCGATACGCGCCTGGAGCTGCTGACCGAGAAGGATCCCGAGGCAATCAAGGTGCTGCGTCACTCCGCCGCTCACGTGCTGGCCACGGCGGTGCTGGAACTGTTTCCCGAAACCAAACTGGGGCACGGCCCGGCCACGGACTCCGGCTTCTTTTACGACTTCCATCGCGAAAAGCCCTTCGTCCCCGAGGACCTGGCGCGGATTGACGCGAAGATGGCCGAAGTGATTGCGCGAGACGAGCCGTTTTTCCACGAATTCGCTCCAAGAGATAAGAGCCTGGAAGGCTTTGAACGCGACGGCGACTTCATGAAGACTCACTTTGTGACCAAATTCACCGCGCCCGGCGACCAGGTCAGCTTTTATCGCAACGGCAAGTTTGTGGACTTTTGCCGCGGTCCGCACGTGCCCTCGACCGGCCGCGTCAAGGCCGTCAAGGTGACCAATCTGGCCGGAGCTTACTGGCTGGGCGACGAGAAGAATCCGCAGTTGCAGCGCGTTTACGGCACGGCGTTCTTCTCGCAAAAAGAAATGGATGCCCACTTCGCCCGCCTGGAAGAAGCGGCCAAGCGCGACCATCGGCTGCTGGGCAAGCAACTGGACCTGTTCAGCATTCAGGAAGTGGCCGGCCCGGGGCTGATCTTCTGGCATCCCAAAGGCGGCATCGTGCGCAAGGTGATGGAAGACTGGATGCGCGAGGAATGTTTGCGCCGTGGCTACTCGCTGGTCTTTACCCCGCACGTGATGCGCCGCGAACTGTGGAAAATCAGCGGCCACGAGGGCTTTTACGCGGGCAATATGTACACGCCCATGGAGCTGGATGATGCCGAGTATCGGCTGAAGCCGATGAACTGCCCCGGCCACATTCTGATTTACAAGAACTCACCGCGCAGTTATCGCGACCTGCCCGTTCGGCTGGCCGAGTTAGGCTGCGTCTACCGCTACGAACGCTCGGGAACGATGCACGGCCTGATGCGCGTGCGCGGCTTTACGCAGGACGACGCGCACATCTTCTGCACCCCCGGCCAGATTGAAGACGAAGTGGTGGCCTGCATCGACTTTGCCGAGGCGGTCATGAAGACCTTCGGCTTTCCCGACTTCCAGGTTGAGCTTTCCACCTGGGACCCCAACGACCGCGCGCACTACGCCGGCTCCGACGAAAACTGGAACCTCGCCACCAGTTCTTTGATGACGGCTCTTGATCGGAAAGGCATCGCTTACAAGACCATCCCCGGCGAAGCCGCCTTCTACGGCCCCAAGATCGACATCAAGCTCGTCGATGCAATCGGTCGCCTGTGGCAGCTTTCCACGGTGCAGTTTGACTTCAACCTGCCCGCCCGCTTCGAGCTGGAATACGTGGGCGAGGACGGCGAGCGTCATCAGCCGGTGATGGTTCACCGCGCCATCTTCGGCTCGGTCGAGCGCTTCTTCGGCGTGCTCATTGAGCACTATGCCGGAGCCTTCCCGCTGTGGCTCGCGCCGGTGCAAATCGGCCTGGTCCCCATCAGCGAGCGGCACCACGTTTACGCGCAGAAGGTCGAGGCCGAGTTGAAAGCCGCGGGCCTGCGCGTTGAGACTGACGTCCGCAACGAGAAGATGAACGGCAAGATTCGCGACTTCGCCAACCAGAAAACGCCCTACATCCTGGTCTTCGGCGACAAGGAGCAGGAAGCCAGCGCAGTCAGCGTCCGCACCCGCGGCAAAGGCGACCAGGGCTCCATGCCGCTGGCTGAATTCATCGCCAAGTGCAAGGCGCTGGTGGAGAGCCAGTCCACGGAACTGTAGTCTCTGGCTGCGGGGCAGGCTCCTTGAGGTAAATCTCCACATAGTCCAGGTAGTTCTGGGCGTATTCGAGGATTTTGGCGTGGTCGGCGTCGCTGAGTTCGCGGCGGAGCCGGGCAGGGACGCCGGCCCAGAGCGTGCGTGGAGGAACGTGCGTTCCCTCGGGAACCACGGCGCCGGCGGCGATGAGAGAGCCTTCGCCGATGCGGCAGTTGTTCAGAACCGCTGCGCCGATGCCGATGAGAACCGCGTCCTCGACCACGCATCCGTGGACGGTGGCGTTGTGGCCGATGGTGACCCAGTCGCCCACAATGACCGGATAAAGGTTGCGCTGACCGTGAAGCACAGCGCAGTCCTGGACGTTGGAGTTGGAGCCGACGCGGATGGAGTGAACGTCGCCACGCAAAACGGCGTTCATCCAAACCGAAGAGCGCTCGCCGAGGGTCACATCGCCGATCAGCTGCGCGGAAGGGTCAATATAGCAACTAGCGGGGATCAGGGGCAGACGCCCCTGGTAGCTGCGGATCATGGTTTCAAGGCCTCCTGGTCAAGTCTAAGGTATGGTGCGCGGCAGGACAGGCGGTGCCGGCCCGCCCAGGATGCCGGATCATCCCGCCGGGGCTAAAAAGTCGTTCTAAATCGGAATCAGCGGGGCTATGGAGGGCAATTTGTGCGCAATATCACGCGGTTCCAGTAAAAATTATCAGGATTAGCCTCTCCGCTTGACCCGCGGTCCATTCTTTCCAGTATCATTAGAGATGCCATATGGCGGGTTTGGAGGTGGGATTTTTTGGCGGAGGTTCGTGTTCAAGAAGGCGAACCGCTCGAAAATGCGCTGCGCCGGTTTAAGCGGAAGGTACAGCAGGAGGACATCATCAAGGAAGTCAAGCGTCACTCCTACTACCTGAAGCCCGGCGAGAAGAAACGCGTAAAGGCGGCTTTGGCGCGCAAGCGGAATCGCAAGAAGGCTCGTAAAGAGGCTGACTAGCTTCAAAACCATCGTGACATGCGCCGCCCCGGCGACCCTCGCATCGAGATGCGGGCAGGAAACCAGAGATAGTAGGCAAGGCTGGGGCGGTCTGTCGCGTTTTATTAATTTAGCTCCAACTCCCTGTATGCAGGTTGCTGGAGGGTGTACTCAGGTCTTACCGGCTCTGCCGGATAGACAATCAATTTGCCGCTGCACTTGTTGCGGCCCGGGCCCTGGTTGTTATCAAAGTACGAAGCAGGGAAACGGGACCGGCAAGCTGATTATGTTCATGGCCGATTTCTATGAATTTCCCTTCTTTGGGGAAGCCGGCCATGGAATTTAACGACAGAGTTTTGACGTGCAGCGACTGCGGCGCCGAGTTTGTCTTTACTGCCGGCGAACAGCTCTTTTTCCACGACAAGCAGTTCAAGAACGAGCCCCGGCACTGCAAACAGTGCAAGGCGAAGCGCGTTCGCGGGGGCTCCAGGGTGCGTCCGGAGACCCGGACCAACTGCTCGCAGTGCGGCGCGGAAACGACGGTTCCTTTTAAACCCACGCAGGGCAGGCCGGTGTTGTGCCGCTCCTGCTTCAAGCAGCAGACGGCCCAACCAGGGGCCATCCCTGTCCCGCAGCCACGCCCCGAGCCAGCTCTGCAGCAGC
>CABEBC010000236.1_pt1 | contig 20728 bp, 16 predicted proteins | sample 3422291 | NCBI WGS metagenome assembly CABEBC01 (sample SAMEA5534345, study PRJEB31848) | metagenome | biome: tundra; feature: field; material: soil | place: USA | collected 2013-05 | depth 0.45 m
CATTCTGCGCGACAGCTTCGAGGATGTGGTGCGCTATGCCGAGGCTCACAACGTCAACAACCGCATCGCCGCCTACATGCTGGCCATCGACCGGGTGGCGCAGACGATTCGTCAGCGCGGCATCTACGCATAACCACCTGCGGGCACCTGCGGTGCGGCCAATCGCTCGCTAGGCGCTCGCATTGCTGATCGCGGAACGGGACAAATGACAATTTCAACCAAGCGGGATGGGTCACTGTCTCATCCCGCTTTAGTTTCTTTGCGTAGCGCACATACAGGACGCGAGACGACCGCCCGCTGCGCAATCCAATAATGGAACCACGCCTGCCAGAACCTCTGGCAGCCTAAACCAAGAACAAGAACTTCCACTTAAGAATCAAAGAAAACTGTCCGAACAACCGGGACCACCGCAGTAGTCAGCATTTCGGATCTCCGGCCATCCAGCATGAATCCGTTCGTTGGTTTCGGGCTGGCAACGGTAGTCCACGAGGATAAGTTCTTTAGCTTTGTGGACAAGCCGCGGTCGACTGCCGAATCACCAGCTCAGGCTTGATAAAGATTTGGTGTGGTTCGCTTTTGGAGCCTTCGATGCTGGCCAGTAGCTCCGAGGCGGCCAGCATGCCCATCTGGATCAACGGCTGGCGAACTGTTGTCAATGCCGGCTGAACTATAGTTGCCGCCTGTACATCGTCGAATCCGACCACCGATATATCTTCCGGAACGCGCTTACCAGCGTCGCGAAAGGCGTGGATGGTGCCAATGGCCGACAAGTCATTGAATGCCAGTAAGGCTGTGAATTTATGCGAAACCTTCAGCAACCGCTTCCCCGCAACATATCCCTCGCGAATAGGATTCAGCCCATCGTCGATGCGCTTCAGCTGAACCACGTTTTCTTTATAGATACGCAAGCGCAACCCTTGCGCGGCTTCCACACAGGCGGCCCAGCGCGACTCGGCATCGCTCGATTGCGTGTGTCCTTTTAGGAATGCGATCCTGCGGTGCCCCAGCGCATACAGATGCTCCAGCGCCAGCCGAATGCCATGCGCATTGTCGAGCGTTATGCGCGTCAGGGGAAAATCGTATTCCAGGCTGCCGATGGAAACTAGCGGAAGACTCGGCGCAGTGACGGCTGGTGTGTTGATAAGGATCACGCCTTCCGCCCCGCGCTCGGCAAAGACCTCCAGCCGTTGCCGGATAAGGTCCCGGTTCCAGTGATGACTGGAAACGAAATAGAGATAATCACGTTCAAGCAGCAGGCGTTCAATCCCATTGAGAATCGCCGCGTCGTAGCCTTCTCCCAGGTCGGGAGAGAGGATGCCCACCATGTGGCTTCGCTTGTTATTGAGCATGCGGGCAAAATAATTGGCCTTGTAATGAAGCTCGGTGGCGGCCTTCAGCACTCGATCGCGGGTCTCCTGCGTAAGCCCCTGGGCCACGGGGGAGTTGTTGAGCACCAGTGAGACAGTGGATCGGGAGAGCCCCAGATAGGTGGCTAAATCCCTCAAACTATATGGTTTATTGGGTTCTTTAGCGGGTTGATCGGGCTTGTTGACAGGGTGTGATGATTTGCGCACAAAAAGATATTACCAAAAACACTTGACATTCGTATAAGGTCTCCGTGAAATTAGACTGGTCAGTTAAACCGGTTTAAATACCGGTTGAATTTTGTCGGGGAATGCATACCGATCCGGCAGGCGCGCCGACGAGTGGAGATGAGTTCTCACAACTGTCGTACAAATTGATAACACCGGGCGCCAAGAGGCGTTACGGACGGTGAGGCACACATGAAGACAGCGAATGGAATGGTTCCCGTCGAAAACCGCATCTCCCTCAAGGAGAAGATTGGGTATTCCCTCGGGGATGCGGCTTCGAATCTCTATTGGAAGACCTTCGAGTGGTACCTGATTTTCTTCTACACGGATGTCTTCGGCATCTCGGCCTTGGCGGTCGGCACCATGCTGATGGTTACGCGCCTGGCCGACGCGGTTGCCGATCCGGTGATGGGAACAATCGCCGACCGCACCTATACGCGCTGGGGCCATTTTCGGCCGTATCTCATCTGGGGCGCCATCCCCTTAGCGGTGGCAGGGGTATTCACCTTTACCACGCCCAATCTGGGCGGCGGCGCCAAGCTCATCTACGCCTACATCACATACAGCCTGTTGATGTTCATCTATACCTTCGTGAACATTCCATACTCCGCGCTGTTGGGCGTGATTTCTCCCAACTCGCTGGAGCGCACCTCGATCTCGTCGATTCGCTTTATAGGCGCCTTCACCGCCGGCACCTTCATCCAGTTCTTCACTTTGAAATTTGTCAAATGGTTCGGTCAGGGCAACGAGGCGCGTGGCTGGCAGCTCACCATGGTGTTCTACGGCGTGCTGGCCGTCATCCTGCTGGTGCTCTGCTTCATCACCACACGCGAACGCGTAACGCCGCCGGTGACGCAGAAGTCCGATCTGGGCCGTGACATGAAGAACCTATTCATCAGCATACCGTGGATTATGCTGGTGAGCGTGCTGCTGCTGGTTCTGGCCGCCTTCGCCGTCAAGGGCGCGGCCTCCACCTACTACTTCAAGTACTATCTGCACCGCGAATCGCTGGTGGGCGCCTTCATGGTGGTGAACGGCTTTGCATTTATAGCCGCGGTCGCCATTACCACTCGATTGACAAAAATATTCGGCAAAAAGCCGCTCTTCATCTTCGCCATCGGCGGAGGCGGTCTGGTGATTGGCGGCTTCTGCCTGCCCGGCACCAACAGCGCATACGATGTTGCTGCAACGCATATCATTTCCAGCATTATCAGCGGCGTTAACGCGCTTGGCGGAATGTTGTATCACGGATTCCATTGGTCGATCAGCCCGGAGATATTCTTCATCTTTGCGCTGCAGATCATCTCCAGCTTCATCATCGGATTCAACTCCCCGCTGGTTTGGGCCATGTTCGCGGATACTGCGGACCACGCCGAATGGCGCACCGGCCGCCGCAATACTGGACTGTTTTTTGCCGCGGCCATCTTCGCTACCAAGGTAGGATTTGCCGTTGGTGCATGGATATTTGGCCTGCTTCTCACGTTTTTCGGTTATGTGGCCAACGTGGAGCAGTCGGCGCGCTCCATGCATGGAATCATTCTCACGATGAGCTGGATTCCCTGCGGCCTGATGGTGGCAGCAGCGGCGCTGATGCTGCTGTATCCGCTCAGCGACACCAAGATGGTAAAGATCGAAGCCGACCTAAAGGCGCGCCGGGGCGAGGTTGCGGAATGAGAGTGGACGGCATGAAGCATTTCATGGCAAAAGCGCTGTTGCCTGGCGTATTGTTCTTTGGTTTTGCCGGATGGGCGCAGGCCTCCCATCTGCGCAAAACAAATCCCGATCTTACCGTGCAGAAGTGGTATGGCAACGCCATCGACTACTCCGGGTACCGCTTAGGCCAGAGTCCGGATCTGAAGATCTATCCCTCCCAGGCGCAGGTTCTTGAGGACATGACAATTCTCAAGAAAAACTGGAAGCTCGTTCTTCTTTACGGCGGAGACCAGCACTCCCAGGATGTGCTGGAAGTTATTCAGCGGAACAAGCTGGGAATCAAGATCGTGCTCGGTCTATGGCTCGACGGCAGAGCAGGCTTTGAAGCAAAGAACGCAGAACAGATTGCGATGGCGATCCGTCTGGCCAACCAGTACAAGAAGATCGTCATTGCGGTGAATGTCGGCAACGAGATTCTGGTCTCCTGGTCCGATCACAAGCTTACCGAGGACAAGGCCATCGAGTACGTCGAGCAGGTGAGAAAGGCGGTGAGCTGTCCGGTCACCGTTGCCGACGATTTACTCTATTGGCGGCAGCCGCAAGCCAGGCTGGCCGATCATGTTGATTTCATCGTCATGCACACCTATCCCATGTGGGGCCACGAAGACATCGACACCGCCATGCCTTCGACCATCAAGCATTTTGAAGAAGTGCGCCAGGCCCATCCGGGAAAGGCCATCGTTCTCGGCGAGGCCGGCTGGGCCTCCTACACCATCGGCGACAAGCACGCGCCGCGGGCCGGCGACGAGAAGAAGCAGAAGCGCTACTACGAGGAACTGAACGCATGGGCAAAGGCCAACAACGTTACGACTTTCTACTTCGAGGCGTTTGATGAGCCTTGGAAGGGAACCGGAACCGAGGGCCACTGGGGACTTTTTTCCGTGGACCGCAAGGCCAAGCTGGCGATGCAGGAGCTGTATCCGGAGTTGATGCCTACTGGGCCAACATCGCCGGGCTACGATGCGCCGCCCACAGTAAAGTAGAGGCGTTATCAAGCACGATATCCATCCCGGCCAAATTTCCGGAGGGGATTGGGGACCAAATCAGAGGCTATTCGATGAGCACAGCTTTTGTGGGGGAAGAACTCCTCCATCAGGAAATACGTGAGGTGGAGGGAGGTCCAATCGAGATCGACGGCGAGCGTTTCTATCGCATCGTCAACTACGACGCTATGGCGCCGTTTTTGATGAGCATCGTCAGCGACTCAGATCATTGGATGTTTGTCTCCTCGACCGGCGCCTTGACTGCAGGCCGCAGAGATCCTGACTGCGCTCTCTTCCCCTATACCACCGACGACCGTATTCATGACAGCCAGGATCTGACCGGCGGCAAGGCAATCTTACGCATTAACCGTGGCAGGCACACCAGTCTGTGGGAGCCGTTCTCGCAGCGTTACGAAGGCCTGTATCGCGTCACCAGAAGTCTGTCGAAGAGCATTTACAGCAATAAGATCATCTTCGAGGAAGTCAACCACGACCTCGGCTTGTCTTTTTCATGTAGCTGGATGCCGAGCAACCGGTTCGGTTTCGTGCGGCGAGCGACTTTGGTCAACCTGGGCACGGATCCTGTGGAAATCAATCTTCTCGACGGAATCCAGAACCTATTGCCTCATGGGTTGACGCGCCGCTTCCAGCTCGAATACAGCACCCTCGCGGACGGCTATAAGGAAAATGAACTCGATTCTAAAACCGGTCTGGGTCTCTTCAAGCTCAGCGCGGTTCCATTGGATCGGCCTGAGCCCTGCGAGGCGCTGCGCGTGACCACGGTCTGGTCGGAGGGCCTTGAGTCCGCGCGACGGCTCCTGTGCTCGGCCCAGCTTGATCGTTTCCGTCGGGGCGAAGAGGTTGAAGAGGAAAAGCTGATTCGAGGCCGCCGCGGCGCTTATTTCGTCAACGCGCGGCTAGCGCTTCCCGCGGGAGGCCGCAAGGAATGGAGCATCGTGGCAGAACTTGAGCAGGATGCCGCAGACGTTGCGGCCCTGGTCAGCACTCTCAACTTTGGCAAGAACCTGCGCTCGCTGCTCGACGAAGACATTGAACGTGGGACCACGAATCTAGTTCGCATCGTGGCCGCGGCCGACGGTCTGCAATGCACCGGCGACGATCTCAGCACCGACCGGCATTTTTCCAATGCTCTTTTCAACATTATGCGCGGTGGAATTCCCGCGCGCGGCTATCTGGTTTCCCGATCCGATTTCAAAGCGTTCATTGGTAAAGCTAACCACGCATTGGCCCTTCGGAAGGCCACTTTTCTCGATGCGCTGCCAGAGACCCTGCCGCATAGCATCTTTCTCGCACGGGCGCGCGAACAGGATGATCTTGATCTCGACAGACTGGCGCATGAATACTTGCCGCTTACTTTCAGCCGCCGTCACGGGGATCCCAGCCGCCCATGGAACATATTTGCTATCGAGGTCAAGAACGACCAGGGCGATAGCATACTGAACTACCAGGGCAATTGGCGCGACATTTTCCAGAACTGGGAGGCGCTGGCGCTGTCCTTTCCCGGCTACATCGAAAGCATGATCTTCAAGTTTGTTGATTCCTCGACAGCCGATGGCCATAACCCCTATCGCATTATGCGCGATGGCTATGAGTGGGAGGTGCAGGACCCGCATGACTCGTGGTCGTACATCGGATACTGGGGCGACCATCAGGTGGTCTACCTCTTGAAACTGCTTGAAGCATCAGAACACTATCATCCCGGCACCCTTGCAGGCCTGTTGTCGCGCCGCGTCTTTACTTACGCCAACGTTCCTTACCGTATCAAGCCCTATAGCGCGTTACTCGAAGATCCACACAACACCATCGACTTCGATGCCGAACTAGATCGAGAAATCCACTTGAGAGTGGCAGCGATGGGCGCGGACGGAAAAGCACTGCCCGGAAAGGACGGCGCACCTTATCGCGCGAACCTGGCAGAAAAGCTGCTAGTCCTGGTGCTGGCTCGCCTCTACAACTTCATTCCAGAGGCCGGCCTGTGGATGAATACACAGCGGCCGGAGTGGAACGATGCAAATAATGCACTGGTCGGCTTCGGTGTTTCGATGGTGACTCTCTTCTATCTGCGCCGGCTTCTGTCGTTTTGCCGGGAGATCTTCGGCGCCGCCGACACATCTGCGATCGAAATATCCGCGGAAGTAGTCAAGGCGTTTCGCCGGGTATCTGCGGCTTTGGAACAGTATGCAAGCCTGCTCGGGGGACCGATCTCAGATCGGGATCGCAAGCTTGTCCTCGATGCACTAGGTAGCGCGGGAAGCATCTATCGGGCCGGAATTTACACCCATGGGTTTTCAGGCCGCCTCACTTCACTTGCCGTCGCGGAACTGGTCGCCTTCTGCGACGTTGCGCTCAGGCACATTGATCACTCGATTTGCGCGAACCGGCGTGAGGATGGCCTCTATCACTCTTACAACCTCATGAAAGTCTCCGGCGACAAGATCGAGCTTCGCCGCCTCTATGAGATGCTCGAAGGCCAGGTAGCAGCGCTTAGTTCCGGCGCACTTTCTGTGCGCGATTCGGTTGCGCTGCTTGACGCGCTGCGCAAGAGCAAACTTTATCGCGCCGATCAGAACTCCTACATCCTCTATCCGGATCGCACGTTGCCGGGCTTTTTTGAGAAGAATAACATCACGTCTTTGGCCATCTCGAAATCGAAGCCGTTGGCGGCGATGATCGCAAACGGCGATCGCCGCATCGTGGTTCAAGATTTAAACGGAGTTGCTCATTTCAATGCAGCCTTACGGAACGGTGAACTGTTGAAACAGGCGTTACGGACATTAAGCCTGTCGGAGGAAGAGAACGAGCAGATACTCTCGGTGTATGAGGAGGTATTCGATCATCAGTCTTTCACCGGCCGTTCAGGCACGTTCTATAAATATGAGGGGCTCGGCTGCGTTTACTGGCACATGGTCTCCAAGCTTCTTCTGGCAGTCCAGGAAGTGCTGAGCAAGGCCGCATGCGCGTGTAACGATGCAACTATAGTCGAGCGTCTTATCAGTCACTATCATGAAATCCGCGAAGGCATCGGCGTCCATAAATCGCCAAAACTATTCGGCGCCATCCCCACAGATCCCTACTCTCACACGCCAGGATTTGCAGGAGCGCAGCAGCCTGGCATGACCGGTCAGGTAAAAGAAGATCTCATTTCTCGACTTGGCGAAATGGGTATTACTGTCGAAGACGGAAAGATCTGTTTTCGCAGCTATCAGGTCCGCCATAACGAGTTTCTGACGAAAGCGAAGCTGTTCCAGTTCTACGATCTCGACGGCCAGCTGTGCAGCCTCGATCTTGATCCCGGCACGATGGTGTTTACAACCTGCCAGGTACCAGTGGTCACGCATCAGTCGGGACCGCCGAGGATCGAGATTACTCGTGCTGACGGGTCGTGCAGTACGGTTGAAGAGCTTAACCTCGATGCCGCAACCAGTGCTGCAATATTTGAACGCACCGGAGTAGTCCGCCGCATGGATGTATTTTTCGACTTCGAGGGCGGTGGATAGTTACCCTACAACCTATCAGTCCGTGTCTTAGGTACCTGTAATCCAGTTGGTCTAACAGCGGGGCATGACAGAGCGGTAGGCGCTAGGATACTCCGATTAACCGATCTGACCGCAAGAATGACAGCCAGATAATATCTCGCAACTAGTGATTATAGAAGAGTTAAATTGTTCCTGGAGGGGGACTCCAGGCGGGCGGGGACCATGACTTTGAGGTTGGCGGGGATGGCTCAGGTGGTGGCGGGCTTCGAGCATGGGATCGACGCTATAAGCGCCAGAACAAAAATAGACAACAGAACTCTGTGAGAGCGGCATTTTGCGGCGGAGTAAAAGTAGGCCAACGCCGGCGGCGTGACAGCCAGTTATTTTGAGTGGGTGCAGGATCGCCAGGGATATTTCTGGAAGGAAGCTATCGTCAACGAGCAACTGGAGGGCATTCTGCGCGACAGCTTCGAGGATGTGGTGCGCTATGCCGAGGCTCACAACGTCAACAACCGCATCGCCGCCTACATGCTGGCCATCGACCAGGTGGCGCAAACGATTCGCCAACGCGGCATCTACGCATAACTAACTGCGGGCACCTGCGGTGGGGCCAACTGCTCGCTATTCGCTCGCATTGAAGATTACGGATCAGATCATCGGACGATAACAAACTAAGCGGGATGGGCTTCAAGCCGGTCCCGCTCTTTCTTTGCGCAAGATGAAACTATATTTGCACAACGTGGTCTATGCTATAGGGAGTTAGGAATCCACAGGAAGGAGAATCATGAAAGTCGCTATGGTTGCATTGCTGTTCGCAGCATCCGCCTTGGCGCAGGGGCCGTCTGCCGTTGCTGGCGTGGCCTGCGGCCCGGAGAGCGTTAGTTTCAAGGTGAAGTTGGACGACACCCAACATACGCCGTCACAGCCCGAACCGGGCAAGGCGCGGGTTTATTTCATCCATGAATCAGGTGCGCCATGGCAGTTAGGTTATCCGACGTCGAAGCACGGAATCGACGGAACATGGGTTGGCGCCAACCACGGCAATTCCTATTTTTCTGTCTCCGTCGAACCGGGAGAGCATCATCTGTGCGTTGCCCTGCAGACCTCAATCTATGAAGACCGCATTGAAATGGCGCATTTCACAGCGGAGGTGGGGAAGGTTTATTACTTCCGCACACGGCTTGTTATGTCACGAAGCGTGGAGTTGTTAGAACTGGAGCCGATCGACAGCGACCAAGGCAAGTATCTGATTGCCTCCTTTCCGTTGAGCGTGTCACACGACACCAAGACCAAGCAGCGCTTCCAGGATATAGGCAACAAAGACGCTCACTAGTCAAAGCGGAATTTGCTTCCGGCTCATCCTGCTTTGGTTTATTTACACGGCGCACATCCAGGACGCGCGGCGCCGGCTCGCCCCACAGTGCAATAATGGAGTCACGCCTCCAGAGACTCGACAGTGTGGCGCGACTGCATGAACCTGCCCAATTCCATCACGATGAGCCGGATTGTCATGATCCCGCTGCTGCTGTGGATTCTGACGCCGCACTTTCCCTGGCATGTGCATGGCGCGCAGGAGATCACAGCTTCGGTTCTGTTTGTTCTGGCCTCCATCACCGACGGCCTGGACGGCTACCTGGCCCGCAAGCGCGAGCAGGTCACCACCATGGGCGTGCTGCTGGACCCCATCGCCGACAAGATCATGGTGGCCGGCGCCCTGATTGCCCTGGTGGCTTACAGCCCCGAGGTGGTCAAGGTCTGGATCGTGGTGGTCATCATCGGCCGCGAGTTTCTCATCAGCGGCCTGCGCTCGGTTGCTTCGTCGGAGGGCCTCGCTATCCAGGCCAGCGACCTGGGCAAGCTCAAGACGGTTATCCAGATCATCTGCGTGGTCTCCGCCATCCTGGCCCATGGTTGGAACCAATGGCAGTTTGGCATGATTATTGTGCCGGTCAAGTTGATTGCCATCGCCGCCATCTATTTCACGGTGCTGGTCTCCTCCATCTCAGCCATCGACTACTTTGTGGGTTTTTGGAAACAGATCGACCACGCCAGCAATGACCGCCGCAAGTCTTCCGTGCTCACCCGGCGCAAGAAAGTAAGCACACCGTAACCGGCCCAGGCTCAAGCCGCGCCCTTTCAAAGCAAGTGAATGACTGCCTCGAAGGAGTTATGTCGCAGCCTGAAAAGTCCATAGCGCTTTCTCACCGCTGCAATGCAGAAGCTTCTGTTGTGGGCGGAGTCCTGTGTTGGCTTCGTGCCCCCTCGCAGTTGTGCGACAATTCTCAAAAGACCACTTTTCTTATGAGAGCTTTCGGTCACCTATTGCTGGTCGCCGTTGGATTGGTGCTGGCCGCACAACTCGCCTGGCCGCAAGCTCCATCCCCCTTTGTGCAAAGGAGTTCGTCCTCTGTTCCGCTGGTGCTGGTTGGCGGCACGGTGGTGGATGTGACGGACTGGGGCCGCTCGGCGAAAGACCTGCCGGATGCCATTGTCATCGTCCGCGACGGCCGCATCACGGATGTCGGCTCGCGCATGGCCGTCTCCATCCCCAAGGGGGCACAGGTCATCGACTGCACCGGCAAGTTTCTTATTCCCGGACTCATCGACGGCTTTGCCGGCATGAATTCGCAAGGCCAGGCTAACGCCTACCTCTATATGGGCGTCACCACCGTGGTTGCCGTCAGCGATGTCCGCCGCGGCGTCATCGATTTATCCGCCTCGCCCAACCCCCACCTCTACCTGCTGGACTCGATCGGCTCAACCGATAACTGGAGCCTGTTGGCCAAGCGTCCGGAGTGGGCTCTCAAGCTCCGCGAGATCGGCCATCCGGTCGAACTGAGCCCTGAAGACACCCTCCGCCAACTCACCGACACTGCCCGGCTGGGGACGCGCGCCGTTTGGCTGGGGCACAGCCTCACCGCAGCCAACGCCCAGTGGATCATGGCTCGCGCCCGTCAGATGGGCCTCGCCACCTATGGTGAGTTCGTTGCCACCCCTTACGAGGTGGGCGTAGAGGCCGGCGTGGATGTACTTGTCCACATGGGCCGCTACGAACTGGGCGTGATCCCCGACGAGTTGCAGCGGCCGCTGGTGGAAGATCCCGAAGGACCGGCCGCAACCACGGCTTACGACTACACCGAGCGCCTTCCCCCCACTGACCCGCACCTGCGCACCTACGCCCGCTTCCTGGCGACTCATCACGCCGCTCTCATGCCCACCTTGAGCGTCTATTATGCGCAATTGCCGGAACATCGCAACTTATGGAAGGAGCCGGCCGCGGCCCTGCTCGCCCCGGCCCGCGTCTTTGAGCCAGCCAATCGCGAAACAGGAGAAATGGACTACCCGCTCTCGCCCTGGACCCGGCATTTGCCCGCGATGGGGCAACGCTACCTGGAAGAAGGCCTGCGCAAGAAGGCCCGCCAGTCGGCCCTACGGCTGTGGCGCATGAATGAGACTCTGTTCTCCGCTTACCCACACTACCTTGCTGCCTCTGGAGCGCCGGTACAGGGTTCCTTGCCCGGCATCTCCATGCACACCGAGCTGGAGCTGCTGGTCCGCCTGGGACTTTCACCGCGCGAGGCGCTGGCCAGCGCCACCAACAACTACAGCCTCCAATTCGGCTGGAACGAACTGGGCTTGATTGCCCCTGGCCGCCGGGCAGATATTTTGGTTGTTGACGGCGACCCCACACAGAACATCTGGAACGCCCGCCGCATCTCCGGCATTATCATGGACGGCAATGTGATCAGCCGCAAACATCTTCTGAACTTGAAGCGGTGATGTGCTTGCCAATTTCACAGCTTCTGGCCGGGGAGCGAGCAAAACCACCGCGTATCAATTAACGTAGAGGCAGGCTGGAGCGTAGCGCAACTTCCCACACGACCATGACCGACTCCCCATCCCGGCTCTTTCCGCCGCATCGGCGGCACAATACGGGACTTATCCTCATCGCCGCCTTCAAGCTGTGTCAGGCACTGCTGTTTTTTGCCATGGGCGTCGGGGCCTTTCGCCTGTTGCACAAGGACATCGGCGATGAACTCACCTGGCTGGCCAACCACCTGCGCTTCAATCCCGAGTCTAAGTTCATTAACTTCCTCCTGCTCAAGTCCTCCATCCTCGACGACCGGATTCTGAAACGGCTCGTTGAGGTATTCTTCATTTACGCCAGCCTGGACCTGGTAGAGGGAATAGGCCTGTATCTTGAAAAGACCTGGGCTGAGTTCCTCACCCTGGCCATTACCGCGTCCTTTTTGCCTTGGGAGGTCTTTGAGATCTTCCGCCGGCTCACACTGATACGCGTCAGCCTGCTGACGGTCAACGTCCTGGTTTTCTGCTATTTATTGAAGCTGGTGGTCGGCGGAAACAGAGTAAAAGGAAACAGCAAGCGATGAAAGAGAGGTATCTTCGCCATATATTCGCTACTCTATATGAATGAATTCTGCAAGAGCGCAGGTCGTTTGAGGTATCAAGTGAGTAAAAAGCACTATTAGTTGTGGTTTTTGCTCTAAGCTTCATCAATTAGTGGTGGTTCCGCTCCATGGCGGTCTCTTCCTGTACCAATACCCTCTAAAAAAAACTTGACAAGAATCAGCAAATAACCTGTTTCGCACAGGAGTTTCTGTGCAATGATGAATTGGGTCTGAATGGGCCAAGCAGGGACCATAGAGGCCAATTTGTTTTACTCTCGGGTCAATTTGATGCATTACGGCCCGAATGTGAGCAACAAATGACGGATAACCCAGAAACCTCCCATCCCGGCGAACCTGAAACCTCAATTGAGGCTTCCAGCAGCGCTCTCGGCGCCTGGGATGATCTGCAGATCGGTTTCTGTGGCAATCCGACAACAAAGCTGGATGAGCGTGGACGTTTGAAAATGCCTGCTGAGTTCAAGGCATTCATCGAGAAAAAGTACGGCAAGGACTTCAATGCATTTTACATCGTCAGCCGGGAGGGCAAGGACGCGGAGATTTTTCCCATGCCGGAGTGGACGCAGCAAATGGCCAAGGTCTTCAGGATGCCTGCAAACCATCCGGTGCGCGCCAAGCTGTTGGAAAGCTACTCGCTTTACGGAGGCCGCGCGGAGATGGACCCTCAGGGCCGTCTGCTTTTTCCCGAGGAACTACGCAAACAAGGCTTCGTGAATCTGGACGTCAAGGTGTCGGGCGATAAGACCCGGCTCCGTGTGAAGAGCCTTGCTTCATTGAGGCAGAGCGTCAAGGCCAATCAGTATACCGAGCAGGATTCGGCAGTAATGAATGAATACGATGTGTAACTCGTATTCGCAATGACCCCCAGGGGGAGCGCATGACAATTACGAACCCAAGACATGCGCCAGTGCTCTTTGAAGAAGCAATTGATTTTCTCCGGGTGCGTCCGGGATCCACGGTGGTGGATTGCACGCTGGGTCTGGGCGGGCACGCTTCTGGAATTGCAAGACTGCTGGGAGCGGAAGGGCATTTGATTGGCTTTGAGTGGGACACAAATGCGCTCGCGCTGGCCAAAGACAAGTTAGAGGAAGTTAGCCGTGAGTTAGGCAGTCAAGCGCCGCGAGTTACTTTGATCGGCGAAGCTTTCAGCTCGATTGCAACACATTTACAGCCAGCTTCGGTGGATGGTTTGATTGCCGACTTTGGAGTAAACAGCACGCATCTGGACGAAGCGGCAAGAGGATTTTCATTTCAGGCGGATGGGCCGTTGGATATGCGCATGAATACGCGCTCCGGACTAACTGCCGCACAGGTGGTAAATGAGGCCGATGAACGTGAGTTAGCGGACCTCATTTACGAATATGGAGAGGAAAGGAGGTCGCGGAGATTCGCCAGAGCAATCGTTCGTGGGCGGCCAGTAACAACAACAGGGATGTTAGCAAGAATCATAACATCAGCCGCCCCGGCGATTAAAAATGAGCACATTCATCCGGCAACAAGAACCTTTCAGGCTCTTCGTATTTATGTTAATCGCGAGTTAGATGAGATTCAGGCTTTAATGGAGGCCGCTCCTAAGTTGCTTAAGCCCTCCGCAAGACTGGTTGTTATTTCTTTTCATTCTTTGGAGGATCGTATTGCCAAAGATAGCCTGCGCGATGGAGCGCGGAACGGAATTTGGGAGATTCTCACCAGGAAGCCGGTCACGGCCGGCGTAGAAGAGTTGGAGCGTAATCCGCGCTCGCGAAGCGCAAAGCTACGGGCGGCGGAGAGGACAGCGAGCAGATAGATGCTCGGGAGGCAACCATGGCGGCATGCACAACAACATTTCTCGAAGCGGGCAAATGCAGGAGCGCGCGGAACATTGAGCGCAACGCCGAGTTGCTGGCCCTTCAAGCTGAGCGGAGGCGGTGCATGCGCACACCGGAGTTCCCCTTTCCCAAGAGCTTTGACAACAGCCGCCTGATCAAGACGCCCGACCCGGCGCGGCCTCGTCAGATTCGCCTGTTTTTAGTGACTATTACCATACTCTTCTCGCTGACCATGCTTTATGGGTTGCAACACTATAGCGCCAGAATGAGCGGTTATCAGATCGAGTCGGAGAAGCTGCAGAGAGAACAGTTGCGCGAGGAGAATCGCGAACTGTGCCTGACGGAGGCACAGCTCACTCAGCCGGGCCGCATCGACAAAATGGCCCGTGAACTGGGTCTTGCCGAGCCGCAGCCGGGCCAGGTGGTTCATCCCGCCATGGCTCTTGACATTTCCGCTCCAGCACTTGCGCAGGCCGTTGCTCCTGTTTCGCAGGCGCAATAGACGCACTAACAGCTTTGGCTTCAGTAGCTAAAAGCTAAATACGGAGCGATTGTCCATGCCGTCCGCCGTTCGACCCAGCTGGAATCACAATCCCGCGCCGCGCGCAATGTCTCTCAAGCGGGTGCGTTTCTCGATTATCTGCTTGTTCTTTCTTTCCTGGGCTATCCTGATTGCGGCTCGTCTCTTCTGGCTTCAGGTAGTGCATCACGGCGAATTCCTGGAGCGCGCCAAGCAGCAGCAGCAGCGCACCTTTGACGTTGCTCCGCGGCGCGGCGTGCTCTATGACCGCAACCTGCGCGAGCTGGCCATGACGGTGCAGGTAGACTCCATCTTTGCCGTGCCCTCCGAGATCGCGGATAAGCTGGCGGCCGCCCATGCCCTGGCCGAAATCGTGCACGCAGACCCTGACGATGCGCAGACCGCAGAAGAGCAGATTGCCGCCCGTCTAAAGGCGGGACACAGCTTTGCATGGGTCGCACGCCGCGTCACAACGGAGACTTCGGCGCGCGTCAAAGACCTTATCAAGGCGCAGAACCTCAAGGGCATCTACTTCCAGAAGGAGTTTCAGCGCTTCTACCCGGACAATGAGATTGCCGCACAGGTTCTGGGCTATGTGGGCATGGACGACAAAGGCCTGGGAGGCCTGGAACAGAAGTTTGAGCCACAGTTGCATGGCGTTCCCGGCCGCATGTACACAGCGCTGGATGCGCGCCGCCACGTGCTCGGTTCCAGCGAGCGCGAACCCCAGGCGGGCCGCAACCTGGTGCTGACCATCGACGAGAATATTCAATTTACGGCCGAGCGGTCGCTGGACCACGCCATGCAGCTCACCCAGGCGGCCAGCGGAACCGTGGTCGTTCAGGACGTGCATACCGGCCAGATTCTTGCGCTGGCCATCCGCCCAACCTTCAATCCAAACCTCTTCCGACGCGCCACGCCGGAGCTGTTGCGCAACCACGCCGTAAGCGACGTCTACGAGCCCGGCTCGGTCTTCAAGCTGGTTACTTATTCAGCGGCGCTGGATCAGCACGTGGCCGAGCCCGACGATCCAATCGACTGCCAAGGCGGCAAGATCACGCTGGCCGGTCGAGTGATTCACGACAACCAGGGCGAACATTTTGGGGTGATTCCAGTACACAAGGCGCTGGAGGAGTCCAGCGACGTGGCCGCCGTCAAGCTTGCCCTGAAAGTTGGCCCGAGCCGTTTCTCCCAGTACGTTCACGACTTCGGCTTTGGAAGCAGAACAGGCGCCGAGCTGCCCGGAGAAACACGCGGCCTGCTCCAGCCAGTGAACAAATGGGGCCCCTCGTCCATCGGCTCAATCGCTATCGGCCAGGAGATCGGCGTTACGCCGATTCAGCTTGTCTCCATGGTTTCAACCATCGCCAATGGCGGCGTTTACCTGCCGCCGCGCGTGCTGATGCCGGGGCAAGTGGACGCAACGGCCAATGGAAAAACGCTGGCCTCACCTCAGGTGACGCCTATGCCCTTCAAACCGGGCGGCGAGCTGACTGATCCGCTGCCTCCCGGTGCGCACCGCGTCCTCTCGACCATGACGGCCGCCCAGATGCGCAAGATGATGGAGGGCGTGGTGCTTTACGGTACCGGCAAGCAGGCGCAGCTCAACGGCTACTCCTCCGGTGGTAAAACCGGAACGGCGCAAAAAATTGATCCGGCCACCGGCCTCTACTCCAAGACCATGCACATCGCCTCCTTTGTCGGCATCGCCCCGGTCAACAATCCGGTGATCGCCGTGGCCGTGGTTCTTGATTCGCCCAAGGGCAGTTATTACGGCGCCGCCATCTCCGCGCCGGTCTTTGCCGAGGTGGCGCAGCAGGTCCTTGAATATCTCTCCGTGCCTCACGACATCGATCTGCGCCAGCATCGCGCTTTAACCAAGGCCGATTTGCAGGTGCGGGAAGACGACGCTCATGCTCAGAACAGCGACATCAACGCACTCTATGCCGCGGCCAACGACCTGCCCAGTGACGACCCCCTGCGGGGGGGCAGCCTAGAAGCCCTGCGGGGAGGCAACCCAGATGCCATGCACGCACTTTCCAGTCAGCCGACGACCTCCGCTCTGCCAGCCGCTGTGGGCCAATCGCAAACCAGCGCTAAACCTCCGAACTCTGCAACAAACGCGGCGCTAGGCAAGGTGATTCCACCCCAGCCTGCCACAATGCATCCTCCGGCAGAATCGCAGTCGGCCACATCGACCGTCATCGTCGCAGGCGAAAAAAGCCTGCGAGTTCCCTTGCTCATTGGCCTGCCTGTGCGCAAGGTCATAGAACAGGCCGCAGCCGCCGGGCTTGAAGTGCAAATCACCGGCAACGGCAATGTGCGCGAACAGGCCCCTGCAGCAGGCGCCATGGTCGCGCCGGGAACGAAGATCGTGGTCCGCTGCGGGCGGTAGGCCATTCTCCAGAGGTCAGCGGCTTAGAGTCCTTCTGGTGAGCAACGAGTCATTTCCAGTGGTTGGCCCGTCTCCAGAAGACTCTTCAGGCTGGAAAGGATCGCCGGCCAACCAGTTGAAATGTCCTTGATAAACTTCGAGCCGCTCTTGTTCATTTCATGCGTAACGGTGAGTTTGACGGTCTCGCCTGCCTGCTCAAGTTCATAGGTCAGGCGCGAATAGCCCTCGGCGCGTAGCTCGGCGTCGATCTCATGGCGCCACTTCAGGACCAGCCTCCGGTGCGGATCGATCTCCACCACTTCGCCGGTATCGGCAACGCGGCCGTCAGAAAACGAAATCTGCCACGATGCGCCCGGCTTCCACTCGGATTCCTGTGTTATGGCGAACCAGTACTGGCGCGTGAATTCAGGTTCAATCAGCACCCGCCATAGTTTCTCCGGCGTGGTGCGAATGTAGGTTACATAAACAAATTGAGATTCAGCCACTGGGTTTCTCCTTGGTTAAGCGGCCTTCAGAATGAGCTATCAACGATTTACACTTGTATTCTGGGAGTGCGCAATGAATCAAAAATACCTCGGTGATTCCTACGACATTGTAAAACGCTTCTTGGCAGAGGGTCTTCGTCCGATTGCGCCTCTCTTTGCGGATTCGAGATTCATTCCAGAAATGATTAGCGCCTCGTATTCGTTGGTGACAGCAATGCCGATTCTTAATCCAAAAGGTCTGCTTCCACAAAAACCATTTGGAATTCTCCTTGACCCGAACACTGGGATTCCTCTTCCTAGTGGTCTTGTACAATATACAACCGTCAAACACGCTTCATTGGATTATATTGTTCGAATCTACGATGAACTCAATCCTGAATATTTGATTTGTTTCGACCAGAGCTACCATCGCAAGCACGAGTTAAGCAAACCAAAGCAGAAAGATAAGAAGAGGAAATACCTGCTTGGATTTGGACTTTATTCGTTTTATTTTGAATCTCAAGCCCCATTTCTATTCATTTCGCGGAAACCTGAAGTTCTTGATTCCATCCGCAAATGGCTCTTGTCGATGGGGATTCCCGACAGCCGCATCAATCCAACAAACAATCTACAATGGAACCCGTGATGAACTGGAAAGATTTGATTGCAGAAGTGACGGCGGTGGGCGCGGGCGGAGACTCCAGCCAGCCGGTGACGGGCGTCGAATACGACTCGCGCAAAGTGCGCCCCGGCGCAGTTTTTGTGGCCATGAAGGGCGGCTCGACCGACGGCAACCGCTACGTTGAGAAGGCTCGTGCGGCTGGAGCGCTGGGGATTATCACTGACTCTGCGCCCACGTTCGACCACCTGCTGGTCTTTGCGCCCGGGCTGCCGGTGCTGGAAGTCGAGCATGGACGCCGCGCGTTGGCCCAGGCTTCGGCGGCCTTCTTCGGCCATCCGGAGCGCCGGCTTGCGGCCACTGGCATCACTGGAACCAATGGCAAGACGACCACGGCATTTTTAATCGAGGCGCTGCTGAATGCCACTGCACGCAAGACCGTACTCATCGGCACCATTGAGTACCACGTTGCGGGCGAAGTACGCCCGTCTGTGCACACAACTCCAGAGTCGCGCGATCTTTTTGAATTGATGGCCGAGGGGGTTACCCGTGGCGCCACCGAGCTGGTCACCGAGGTTTCCAGCCATGGCCTCGACCAGGGCCGGGCTACTGGTTTGAATTTTGATGTGGCTGTCTTTACCAACCTTACCCGCGACCACCTCGACTACCACGAGACCATGGAGAAGTATTTTGCCGCCAAGCGGCTGCTCTTCGACGGCACGGTCTATCCGGCTCCGCGCGTTGCCGTAATCAACGCGCATGACCCGCGCGCTCACGAACTGGCTGCCGTAGCCGCGAAGGCCGGCGCCGAGGTCCGGACGTACGGAATTGGCCAGGGAGACTGGCGCGCCGCCGCCCATACGCTCACGCCCTCCGGCGCAGTGCTCGAACTCGAAACCCCGGCCGGCGAGGCCAAAGTCGTTTCGCGTCTGGCCGGCGAGGTGAACATCCTGAACCTGCTGGCTGCTTTTACTGCGGCTCATGCGCGCGGCGTGGCCTTTGCCGATCTGGTCGAGTTCGTCCCCCGTCTTCAGCCCGTTCCCGGCCGCTTTCAATCCGTCGATGCCGGCCAGCCCTTTACGGTGATCGTGGACTATGCCCACACCGACGACGCGCTGCTCAATTTGACGGCGCTGGCCCGTCAGATGACTGCGCAATCCGGCGGCCGCGTTCTTACTCTTTTTGGCTGCGGCGGAGACCGAGACCGCACCAAGCGGCCCAAGATGGGCCAGGCGGCAGGGAAGGGGAGCGATTTAGTAATCGCCACCAGCGACAATCCCCGCACCGAGGAGCCGTTGGCGATTCTGGCTGAGATTGAGCCTGGCCTCAAGGCCTCTCAGGTCCGCTACATCGTCGAGCCGGACCGCGCCGCCGCCATTCGCCTGGCGCTCCAGGAGGCCAGGGCAGGCGATGTGGTTCTGATCGCCGGCAAGGGCCACGAAAAGGAGCAGATTCTCGGCTTCACCACGATTCCTTTTGACGATGTCGAAATTGCTCTTTCAGCGTTGCGCGAAATGGGCTATGGTGGAATCGGATGAAGCTCACACTCGCAGAAGCGGCCATCGGCGCGGGCGCTGTGCTGGAGGCGCCCGCCAGCGTGGCGAATGCCGGAGCGCTCACGGCGCGAGGCTACTCGATCGATTCGCGCACCGTGGCCGCTGGAGAGCTTTTTTTTGCCGTGCGCGGTGAGCGGCACGACGGCCACGAATTCGTCGCCACCGCTATCGAGCGCGGCGCCGTGGCCGCTGTGGTTTCGCGCGCGCGGATCGCTACTCTGCCCGACGTGGCGCTGGCCGTGCCGCTGCTCATCACCGAAGACCCGCTCATCGCACTCCAGGCCCTGGCAGCGCACGTTCGCCGCCAGTGGGGCAAGCGCGTGGTGGCTGTCACCGGCTCGGCCGGAAAAACAACCACCAAGGAAGCCATTGCCACCGCTCTGGGCGCAAAATTTAACGTCCTCAAGTCTCATGGCAACCTGAACAATAGCTTCGGCCTGCCTCTGCAACTATTGCGTCTCGAACCGGAGCACGAATTTGCGGTCGTCGAGATGGGCATGAACCATCCCGGCGAAATTGCAGCCCTGGCGCTGATAGCCGCGCCCGACTGGGGCGTGGTTACTAACGTGGGCACAGCGCACATTGAGAATTTTACCGACGGTCAGGCCGGCATAGCTCGCGCGAAATTCGAGTTAGTTGACGCGCTGCCGCCCAACGGCGTCGTCTTCCTCAACTGCGACGATCCCTACGTCTCGCAGTTTGGCCGAGACTTTCACGGGCGCGCGGTTTACTTTGGCGCCGGTCCTTCTGCCAATCCGCGGCTTCTTGAAGTGATCGAAGATCTCATCGGCCTGCATGTCCGCTATCGAGTTGGGGAGCGAGAGGGACAGCTTGCGCTCAACCTTCTAGGCGCGCACAACGCGATGAATATCCTGGCGGGTTTGGCGGTCGCGCTCGAGGCCGGTGTCGATCTGGAGGCAGCCGCCATCGCACTCCAAACTCTGACCGCTGGCGACAAGCGCGGCGAGGTGATTCAGATCAACGGCGCGACGATTTTGAACGACTGCTATAACTCCAACCCCGAGGCGCTTCGCTCGATGATTCGCACTCTGGCCGCACGGCCCGCCAAGCGCCGGATTCTGGTGGCCGGAGAAATGCTGGAGATGGGTGAACACGGTCCCGCGCTGCACGCCGAAGCTGGCCGCGCTGCCGTC
>CABEBC010000238.1_pt1 | contig 20639 bp, 19 predicted proteins | sample 3422291 | NCBI WGS metagenome assembly CABEBC01 (sample SAMEA5534345, study PRJEB31848) | metagenome | biome: tundra; feature: field; material: soil | place: USA | collected 2013-05 | depth 0.45 m
CGGTGGCGGAGAAGACCGGGTCGTCGGCGCTGGCGACTGACGCATTTCACTTTGCCTCAGACATCTGGTCGTCGCTGGCGGTGCTGTGCGGGCTGGGCGCAAGCTGGCTGGGAATGCACTTCGGCGTGGGCGCGCTACGCTACGCGGACCCACTGGCGGCGGTGGTGGTTTCGCTGCTGATTCTGCGGCTGACACTCAGGCTGGGCCGCGAGGCGGTGAGCGTGCTGCTGGATGAGATTCCCGCCGAGACGCGGGGGCGGCTGATCGAGGAAGTAACGCGCGTGCCGGGGGTGCTCGGCGTGGAGCAGGCGCGAGTGCGGCGGGCCGGAGCAGGTTATTTCGCGGACCTGACGGTGGCCTTGCCGCGACGGTACACCTTTGAGCACACCGGCGAGCTGGTGCGAGCGGCCACTGAGGCCGTGCATCGCACGCTGCCGGAGGCCGATGTGGTGATTCACACGGTGCCGCGGCAGGCGCGGGCGGAGAGCATCTTCGACCGGGTGCGGGCGGTGGCGGCGCGCAATAATGTGAGCGTGCACGAGCTGAGCGTGCAGTCGCACCGGGGAAAGCTGCGCGTGGAGCAGCATCTGGAGCTGGATGAATCTCTGCCGCTGCTCAAGGCGCACGACTTTGTCTGCGCGATCGAAGCGGAGATTCTGCACGAGGTTCCGGAGATTGATGGCGTGCTGACGCACATTGAGAGCGAGCCGGCGACGATTGAGCCGCCGGGAGAGCGGGTGGAGGCGGATCGCCGCATTGAGCAGGCGATGCAGTCGGCGGCGGCGCAGATCCCCGCGATTGTGGATGTGCACGAGATTCTGGTGAGCCGCTCGGCCGAGCACATTCAGGTTTCGTGCCACTGCACGCTGCCCGACGATCTGACCATGGAACGGGTTCACGTAGCGATTACGGAGCTGGAGGCCCGCTTCAAGCTGGAGTGCCCGGAGGTCTACCGGGTGACCATTCATCCGGAGCCGGTGACGGATAATTTGCGATGAGACGAGTAGGATTCGCATTGCGCTGATTGCGGATTTACGGAGTTACGGAGAGCCCAAGCCATGAGAACACGCCCGGTTCTGAATTTCTTTCAGGTGGCCTCGCTGGTGATGCTGCTGGTGGCCGTGGCGCTGCTGGCGGCTGACATCACGATGCACTTCGCCATACATGGGGTGGAGGTGAAGGTGCCGTCGCTCAAGGGGATGACCGAGTCGGAAGCGCGCAGCCAGACTTCGGGGCTGGGGCTGAACCTGGACGTGGATAACCGCTACTACTCCGGAGACGTGGCCGCGGGACACATTCTTTCGCAGTCGCCCGCGGCAGGAACGGTGGTGCGTCGGGAGTGGCGGGTGCTGGTGGCGGAGAGCCTGGGGCCGCAAAAGGTGGAAGTGCCGGAGACCGTGGGGCTGGATGAGCGAATTGCGGCGCTGCGATTACGGCGCGTAGGCCTGGAGGCGGGCATAACGGCGCGGCTGCCCTGGGGCAAAGCGGCCGAGGGAACAGTGCTGGCCCAGGATCCGCCGGTACACGCGCAGGGGATAGCGCGGCCCAGCATTGACCTGCTGGTGGCGGCGCCAGAGGACGAAACGCCCGACGGATTTGTGATGCCCGACCTGACCGGCTTGCCAGTGGTGACCGCGCAGGCGGAGCTGGCGCGCGTGGGCATCCAGTCTGCGCGGCCCAAATTTGTGGATGTGCCGATGGCGCCGGTGGGCACGGGCCACGCGGCGTTGGTGATGCCGGTGCGGCCAGGATCGGTGACGGCGCAGCAGCCCCCTGCCGGCGCGCGCGTGGAGCAGAGCGTGCTGGTGAAGCTGACGGTGGCGAAATAGCGAGTCAGCAAGTCAGCGAGTCGGCAAGTCTGCGGGAACAGCAATAAACGGAGGCGAGGCTGCATGGGATTGAGCGAAGATCTGGAGCGGGTGGCTTTGCAGGAGCGTGAACTAGTGTTGCCGGGGCTGGATTCTCAAGCTGCATGGGAGCTGGGCACGCGGCTGCGGACGTTGGCTGTCGAACGCGGGCTAGTGCTGGTGATCGACGTGCGGCGCTTCGGACAGCCGCTCTTCTATGCGGCGCTGGACGGAACTACTCCGGACAATGCGGAGTGGGTGCGGCGCAAGAGCAATGTGGTGGCGCGCTTTCATCGCAGTTCGTATGGCGTGGGGATGACCCTGAAGCAGAAGAACACGACGCTGCAGGAGCGTCAAGGTCTGCCGGTGGCCGACTATGCAACGGATGGCGGCTCGTTTCCGCTGAGCGTGGCAGGCGCGGGCGTGGTGGGCAGCGTGACCGTCTCCGGACTGCCGCAGCGCGCCGATCACGAGCTGGTGGTGGAGGCGCTCTGCGGGATAGTGGGACGGGAGTACGCGGAGCTGCGGCTGGCGGCGGAGTAAGCGGTCAGTTACTGATCCGGCCCCAAAGAAATGCAACACTCCCTCCCACCCATTCCGCAAAAAGCGCGGAATGGATGGGGCACAGCGTTTCAAAATTTCTGGGCCGGATCAATAGTTGGCGATGGCTTTCAGGCGGTTTTCTCAATCAAAGCAATAAAGAAGCTGTCGGTGTGAAATCTGCCGGGGAGCAGGCGGAGAAAGCCTTCAGGGGTGAGCGAGCTGCGCAGGCGCTGTGCGCCTTGGTGGGTGAGAATGCCTTTGCTGAGCAGAGATTCAATTCTGACTACGAGCGAAACCGTGCGGGCGTTTGGCGTTGCGGCCAGGACCGCGGCGACGACCTGTTCGTTTTCTTCCGGCTCCAGCGAGCAGGTAGAGTAGACGACGCTGCCGCCGGGGCGGACGGCGCGCAAGGCGGCAGCGAGAATGGCGCACTGGCGTTCGGCCTGGCGAGCGAGATCGTCCGTGCGGAGGCGGTGGCGAATTTCCGGGTTGCGGCCCAGCGTTCCGGTTCCGCTGCAGGGCACGTCGGCCAGCGCGAGGTCGAAGGCGGAGTCTTCGGTGAGCGCGGTGGCATCGGCCAGGCGACACTCGACGCGAGCGGAGTGAGGGAGGAGGCGCTTCTGCAATTGCTCCAGGCGGGGCGCGCTGGATTCCATGGCAACGATGCGAGCTTCAGGGTTGCGCTCGGCCAGGATGAGCGTTTTTCCGCCTGGCGCCGCGCAAGCGTCGAGGATGCTTTTTACTTTTTGATTGGGATTCGCACTGGCCAGTTCGGCCACCAATTGCGAGCCCTCGTCCTGTAGGCGTACGCGGCCTTCACGGAAGGCTTCGGTCGCAATCACGTCGCCGGAGATGACGGTGCGTGTGTTGGTGAGCAGTTCGCCGGGCTCGAGAGCGATGCCGGCTGCGCGGAGTTCGGCTTCGACGGAAGGGCTGGCGAGGCGCAGGGTGAGCATGGGTTGGCTCTGGCCGTGATGGCAGATGGATCGCGCCGCTTCGAGGCCGTAGAAGTTGATCCAGCGCTCGACCATCCAGGCGGGGTGGGTTTCCAATTCCTCCGAAAAATCTTTCTCCGGGGCTAAAGCCCGCGTTGCTTTTGTTGGCATTATGCGGGGGTTGAAACCCCCGTCTCCCTCCGCAATGCAGCCTTCCTTCGTAATGCAGCCTCCCTCCGTATCGGCGCTTTCCTTCGGATCGATGCTTCCTTCCGGATCGAGATTGTTCACAGCCTGCGAAGCTTTGCCCAACTTGCGCAGCACGGCGTTGACCATGCCGGAGGCGAAGTGGTGGCCGGCTTGCTTGACCAGCTCGACGCTTTCGGAGAGGATGGCGCGGGCGGGGATGCGATCCATGTGGAGCAACTGGAATGCGCCCAGGCGGAGAGCAATCAGGACTTCTGAATCGAGCTTCGCGTTGGGATGAGCGAGCAGAGCGCAAACCTGTTGGTCGAGCTGAATCTGCCAGCGGAGCACGCCCAGGACGAGCGCCGTGGCCAGGTTGCGGTCGGGAACGGAAAGCGCATTGACGGCTTTGCCGCGCAGCAGGTCATCGGAGTGGGACTGGCCACGCTCGACAGCTAAAAGAATGTGATAGGCGGCCTTGCGCGCTGGAGAGATTTGAGCCGGGTGAGTCTTCTGCGGGGTCCTCGTCGCGCCTGTTTTCTTCCGCGCGGTCATTGCGTCAGAGTCCCGAGCCGCGCGTTCGTGGGGAGAGCGATTCCGCGGAGAAACTCTGCTGCGGCGAGGCGCTTTTTGCCTTCGAGCTGCACTTCGACGAGTTCCAGCCAGGTGTTACCGGCGCAGGCGACCAGCAGACGATGGTCGTGAATGTGAATCTGGCCGGGAAGCATGGTGGCGGGCAGGGCAAAGAAAGAAGATTCCGAAAGACATCCCTCAGGGGCTAAAGCCCGCGTTTTTTCTGCAGGGTTCATGTACGGGCTAAAGCCCGTACCCTTCACCGAAAGTGGATTCTCCGTAGCCGGTGAAATTGGCTCCGCTAGACTCGCGGCGTCCACGACCTCCATGCTGTGAACGATGAGCTTCTTGCCGTCGAGCCTGGTGAAGGCGCCGGGCCAGGGCTGAAAACCGCGCCAGCGATTCTTGAGCTCCGTGGCATTGTGCGCGGCAAAGTCCATGTGGCCGTCTTCGCGCGTGAGCAGTGGGGCAAAGGAAGCTCCGGCATGATTCTGCGGCCAGGGTTCGATGGTTCCATTTTCCAGTCCGGCCAGAGTCTTGACCACCAGCGGCGCGCCACCCACGGCTAAAACATCAAGGAGATCTGCCGCGGTCTGCTGAGGAAAGATGGCGAGGGCCTGCTGAAGGAGGATGGGGCCGGTGTCGAGTCCTTCTTCGAGCAGCATGGTGGTGTTGCCGGTGACAGTCTCGCCCATGGCCACCGCCCACTGGATGGGAGCGGCGCCGCGATAGCGGGGAAGCAGGCTGGCGTGCAGATTGATGCATCCCAGCCGGGGCAGCGCGAGCATCCAGGGTGGAATGAGGCGTCCGTAGGCGACAACGACGATGGCATCGGGCGCGATGGACTCGAGCTGAGAGCGGAATTCGGGGTTGTTGCGAATCGTTTCCGGCTGCGCGATGGGAAGGCCTGCGGCGAGCGCGGCCAGCTTGACGGGCGGCGCAGTGAGCTGGCGTTCGCGGCCCACGGGGCGGTCGGGTTGCGAGACTACCAGGGTGATTTCATAGCCGGCCACTACGAGCGCCTTGAGCGTGGGCACGGCGAACTGTGGAGTTCCGCAGAAAATCAGCCGGAGGGGATTCGTCATGTTCGTCCCTCGGGGCGAGTTTACCACTTGCCTTCACGTTGCATCTTGCGAATTTTACGCAGCGCCAAATCGCGCTTGAGGGCGCTCATGCGATAGATGAATAACATGCCGTCCACGTGGTCGATTTCATGCTGGAAGCAGCGCGCGAGAATGTCTTCGCCATCCATCTCAAACCACTTTCCCTTCTCGTCCTGAGCTCGGACGCGCACCTTGGCGTGGCGCGACACCTTCTCGCGAATCTCGGGAAAACTGAGACAGCCTTCCTCTCCGTAGACCTTGCCCTCGCTGGAGATGATCTCGGGATTAATGAGCACCAGCTTATCTTTTGGGTTCTTGCCCAGGCTCAGATCAATGGTTAAAAGACGTTTTGACACGCCCACCTGGTGCGCGGCCAGCCCGATGCCCTGCTCGGCATAGGTGGTCTCGAACATGTCGGCGATCAGCTTGCGCAACTCGGCGTTGAACTCGGTGATGGGTTCACCGGGCTGCGAGAGCACGGGGTCAGGATATTTAACAATCTTCAGAATCATCGGCTTCTGCTAATAGCTCCGTAACTGTTGGATGTATCCATCAAAATTTCGTCGCAATTCCAGGGCGGAATCTCCGCCGAATTTTTCCTGAGCCAGGCGGGCGATGGTGAGCGCGACCATGGCCTCGCCGATTACGCCGGCGGCCGGCACGACGCAAACGTCGCTGCGCTCGTAACTTGCGCTGGTTGCCTGGCGCGAGTCAAAGCGCACAGATTCAAGAGGCTTGCGGAGGGTGGAGATGGGCTTCAGGTAACCACGAACGACAATGTCCTCACCGTTGGAGACGCCGCCCTCGATGCCGCCGGCGTTGTTTTTCGGGCGGGTGAAACGAGTGGGCTTGCCGGTGTCTTCCGCGGCATATTGGATGGGGTCGTGAACCTGGGAACCGAAGGATTCTGCGGCCACCACGCCGCGGCCAATCTCGACCGCCTTGACGGCCTGCACGCTCATCACCGCAGAGGCAAGCTGGCCGTCGAGCCGCTCGTCCCAGTTGGCGTAGGTGCCCAGGCCGGGCGGGACGTTATGCGCCACCACCTCGAAGACGCCACCGACGGTGTCGCCGGTGCGGGAAGCCTCCTCGACCTCTTCCTTCATGCGGGCTTCGGTGGCGGGATCGATGCAGCCGAGAACAATTTCATCACGGGCGGCGAGGGCAGCGATCTCTTGCCATGCGGCGGAGCGATCCAGCGCCACGCGGCCCACGCGGAGGACGTGGCTGGCGACTTCAATTCCAAGAATCCGCAGCATCAGCTTGGCAAAGGCTCCGGCGGCAACGCGCGCGGCGGATTCGCGAGCCGAGGCGCGCTCCAACACGTAACGGGCATCGGGGAAGTTGTACTTGAGGGCGCCGGCGAGATCCGCGTGGCCGGGCCGAGGCGAGGCGACAGCCTGGTGCAGCGCGGGGTTACCGGACTCGACGGGAAGTTTGTCTTCCCAGTTCTTCCAGTCGCGGTTGACGATTTCTATCGAAATTGGAGTCCCGATGGTCTTTCCGTGGCGCACGCCGCTGAGCACGTGGGCCTTGTCGGTCTCGATTTTCATGCGCCCACCACGGCCATATCCCTGCTGACGGCGACCCAGCTCGCGGTTGACGAAGTCGAGATCGACGGGCACGCCGGCGGGCAGCCCGGAGATGAGAGCGATGAGGGCTTCTCCGTGGGATTCGCCGGCGGTTGAGAAACGAATCATATCCTCTTCATTGTAAAGGGTGGGTGAAGAAGGGGACAGGGAACAGTCAGTCGTCCCCCAACTTGGTCACCATTCGCCAAGGCCTATAGGGCCGATCAGAGAGATAATTTTCCGATAGAGTTCGATAGCACCAGGTGCTATACTAGAAATATGCCACACCCGGCTAGAAGATCGGAACGGGTTTTCAAGACGGCTTGGTTTTCCAGAACAGCGCGGAAGGCGCGCATCACGGACGCGGAACTTTGCGCGGCCATCCGGCAGGTGATATTGGGTCAGGCAGTCGATTTGGGTAGCGGTGTCTTCAAGAAGCGCCTGGGCAAGAATCTGTACCGTTCCATCCTGCTTGCCAAAGGAGGCCGGTATTGGGTTTACGCCTATCTTTTCGCAAAACAAGACCGGGCCAATATCGCTGACGATGAATTGGCGGATTTTCGCGCTGTAGCCGGTTTGTATGCCCGGAAGACAGACGCCGACATCGCAAAGGAATTGCAGTTCAAAGAAATTGTGGAGATATGCCATGGCGAAGAATAGCAAATACAAGAGCGATGCCTTTGAAGCAATCCATAGCAGCGTAACCGGCATGTATCGCGCTGGGACCATCGATAAGGCCACTATGCGCCGTTTCGACGAGTCGTGCCTTTCGACTCCCGCACTGCTCGAACCCCGTCGCATCAAGAAGATACGCGAGAGCCAGCATGTCAGTCAGCCGGTCTTTGCCCGCTATCTCAATACCAGCGAATCGACGGTGGAAAAATGGGAAACCGGCGCAAAAAGGCCCAGCGGCATGGCGCTCAAGTTATTGGATATCGTCGAGAAACACGGGTTGAAGGTGATGGCGTGAGGGAACAGGGAACAGGAAAAAGTCTGCTATTTTCAGCCTTGATTCTGCCTGAAATGTGGTAAGATTTCCTTGTATCCTTGAAAGGGGAAAATCATGCTGGCTAAATTGACTGTTAAAAACCAGCTTACCCTCCCCAAGGCGGTGATTACGCGCTTCAGCGGGGTGGAATACTTCGATGTCAGCACGGATGGGGATGCGATCACGCTCAAGCCGCTGCGGCGCAGCCGTCTGGATGAGGTACGCGATAAACTCGCCCAGCTTGGCATCACTGAGCAGGACGTTACCGACGCAATTGCCTGGGCGCGTCAGAACCCATGAGCAGAGTCTCGAAAGCTATAGCCGTCTTCGACACGAATGTCGTTCTCTCTGCTCTGCTCTTTCATGGCCGGTTGAGCTGGCTGGTTGGCCATTGGCAAGCCGGAGATTGCCTGCTGCTCGTCTCACATGCGACGGCAGAGGAGTTGACGAGAATCCTCGCGTACCCGAAATTCCGGCTTACCGCCGACGAACAGTTGGAAGCCCTGGCCAGCTATATCCCATATTGCGAGGCAGTCGGGATAGCAAATTCCTGCTCGGTTCTATGCCGCGACCCTAAAGATCAGCCGTTTCTCGATCTGGCGCAAAGCGGCAAGGCCGATATGCTGATGACAGGCGACGAAGATTTGCTGGCGCTGGCGGAGCAGACGGAGTTTCTCATCGAAACGCCGGAGGAGTACCAGCGGAGAATCGCCGGAGATTGACAGGCGGGTCCGTTCTTCTAATCCTTATTCAGAATAAGTCCGAGTGCGATCCGGTGCGGACAAGGTAAAGGTCGTTGCCGTCGATTTTGTAGAGCAAGAGCCAATTCGGCTCGATGTGGCAATCGCGATGATGTTCCCAATCGCCGCTCAGAGGGTGGTCTTTGTAACGTGGCGGTAGGGGATTGCCTTCGATCAGCAGCAGAATCGCCTCACGCAGCTTCGACATATCTTTTCCGCGCCGCTCGGCCAGTTTCACATCGCGCCGGAATTTAGCGCCAAGAATCGGATTGCGCATCTTCAGATTCCTAAGTCCTTAAAGAGCGCATCGGCCGTCTTGAAGCGCTTGCCCTGGCGCTTGTCCGCCGCCTGCATCGCCTTGACCGTGGCCGTGTTGGGAACCCGCACCTCGAAGGGCAAGGCTTTTTCCGCCGCCACGCGCACCAGCAACATGCGGACCGCATCGGAGACGGAGATGCCCATGGCAGCCAGGGTCTTTGCAGCGGCGGCCTTCACTTTTTCGTCTACGCGGATATGAACCATCGTGGTTGCCATTCAGTCAAGCTCCTGAGATACATTGTATCTCATCTCCGCGTTCAATCTATAGCTTTTCTGTCCCTGATTCCTTGCCTTCTCCCAGCCAGCGCTTGGTGTTCAGCAATTGCCGCTGGTCAAGCGCCCAGACTTTGCCGGTCATTTCGTCGGGACTTTTTCCTTCGCGGATGCACTTGTCGAATTCGATTTGTATGGCTTGCATCTTGGCGTCGAGGTCATCGAGGAAGCTGAGCGCCAGGGCTTCGGGAATCATGGGCAGCTTGGGGGAGCCGAACTCCAGCTTGCCGTGATGCGACAAAATCATGTGCAGGACCAGGGTTTTCAGGCGCGGCGGGAAGTTGGGCAGGCTGTCGATGGCGCGCTCGACCAGTGCCGTGCCGATCTGGATGTGGCCCAGCAGGACGCCTTCAACGGTGTACTCGAAGCCGATCTCCCAACTGAGTTCGCGGAGCTTGCCGATGTCGTGCAGGATCACTCCGGTCATCAGCAGGTCGCGGTCGAGGATGGGGTAATGCGTGGCGACGCGGTCGGCCAGAGTGCAGAGGCTGATGACGTGCTCCAGCAGGCCGCCGAGCCAGGCGTGATGGAGCTGCTTGGCGGCGGGGGCTTCGCGATAGGCGCTGGCGATTGCCGGATCGGCGAGGATGGCGTTGAGAAGCCGCTTGAGGTCGGGGTTGGCGAAGCTGTCGACGAAGCCGAGAAGCAGGCGCCAGAGTTCGGCCACATCGCAGGTGGTGGAGGGCAGCAGATCGGATTTATCCACCTCGGTCGGCAGGGCCACGCGAATCTGGTCGATCTTCATTTGCAGGCGGTCGTCGAAGCGGGAGGCCGAGCCGCGAGCCTTGACCACGTCGCCGCGCTCAAAGTCTTTGGCGATGCGCGGATCTCCAGGCTCCCATACGCGGCCTTCGAGCTGGCCGGTTTTGTCGCCCAGGATGAGGCTGAGATAGAGCTTGTTGTTCTTGGTGGTGCGTTGCTGCTTGGCCAGGACGATGAAGTAGCCGTCGAAGAGCTTGCCTTCGTCGAAGTTGGCCAGATCGGCGATGTAGATGTCTTTCATAGGGATACCTGCTGTAAACAAAGAATAAAGCTTAAAAATGACCGATATTGCTGAAAAATGCTGAAGGCGTCGAATTCTTCACAGGAACACCCCTGAAAAGCCTAGCATGACTACGATCACCGGCTGCGCCCGCCACTCGCCCCGTTGCTCTCATAAAGACGACATGTATTAGAAAACGCTGCTTACCGCTCTTTCACGCCTTGTGGAGCGCGCCGCCAAATTACTGTGATTGCGGTCACGTAATGACGTCGTGTCACTGTGACCGCAGTCACAGACCGTCGATGTTGTGGCTACTATGGTTGGTCAGTCATCAGACCAATCCAATGACCGATACTGAATCTCCCGCAAGAATCGAGTTTGAGGCAATTCCAAGGAGCAAGGTCTACCAAGAGGTAGCCAAGCAACTGGAGCGGCGCATTACGGAAGAGATGAAGCCTGGTGACCTACTGCCCCCGGAACGCGAACTAGTCAAGATGTTGGGCGTAAGCCGCAGTTCCGTACGCGATGCTATCCGCAGCCTGGAACTGGTTGGCCTGCTTGAGCCACGCCAAGGCATTGGCACAATAGTTTGCAGCCCCGCAATTTCCCCCGCCGAATCCCTGGCTCTTGCGATCCATGAGAAGCGTGAGGAGATTGTGGAATTGCTTGAAGTGCGCGAGATGATCGAGCCGCATCTGGCTCAACGCGCCGCTCGGAACATCACCCCAGATGAAATCGCCGAAATGGAGGACGTTCTTGCCCGCCAGGAAGCGAAGATGGGCGCTGGCGAACTCGGAATCGAAGAGGATTCCGAGTTTCACTACAACATTGCTCTGGCATCGCATAATAGCGCGATCCTGAAGGTAATGGACGCATTGATGGAGTTGTTGCGCGAAACCCGGGAACGCTCGATGCAGGTGGAAGGACGGCAAGAGAAGTCACTCGCCAGTCACCGCCTCATTCTTGAAGCTCTGAAGCGGGGAGACGCAGCAGGTGCCGAGGCAGCTATGCGCCAGCATCTGCATCAGGTGGAAACAATAGTACTGAAAACGCTGTAAGTACTGAAAACGCTGTAAAGGAATGGAGGATGTAAAAATGGGCCAGCTTTTCGCGGTCGAAGTCGTCTACCGAGGGGTCTTTCAGAAGATCCTGGCCAAGAATATAACGCGCGGTATAGTTTTTGCCGCGCACAACGAAGGCAAACTGGGCATCTCCTTTGGACGTTATGGCGATTCCCCTGAACGCAATGGAATTCCAGCCAAGAGCTTTGCAATCATCGCCAGCGATGAGGAAATGCTCCAAGTCGGAATGGTGCAATACGAGCCGAAGCAAGTCGACTTGACCATAGTTATCGACGACACACTCTGCAAGGGCGTGGAGTCGTGGTCATGGTACGGCCTGCGGGCGGTGAACGGCGCTCTCAAGCCGGGACACCCCCTCATCGTAGTTTCTATGGCGGACGCAACTGCCCTGGTGAAGAACATTCACCGCCGCGAACAGCCTTACAAGCTGGGAATCGTGAAGGGCGAGGCAAGCTTCTCTGGCATGTGGATTTATAAGAATGACCACACCGACGTTCGCATCCTCGGCGCTATCGCCAAGGCGCTTCCGGAAATGTTCAGTCTGGCGTCAGTGGAGAAATTCATCAACGACAAACTGAAGAGTTCCGAGAAACTGGCTTCCGCTCGCACCGAGTTCGAGCGCTTTGCCACAGTGGACGTAAAAGCGGGCGAGGGCAATTCCGACGAATTGTACAAGTTCGACCTGCCCGGCTGGAAGGAAATGCGGCTTGGCGTCTCGATCAAGGGCCAGGAGGTCGGCGGTCCGTATCCCGATCCGGAGACCAAGAAAGTCGGCGGGTTCCGGCCAGGCCGTAACGAGCTGTTCAAGAAGTACGCGTCGCGCACCATGCGGCCGGTCGTCAACTTTGCGACTTGCATCAAGTGCACGCTGTGCTGGATCAACTGCCCGGATGCGTCTTTCGACGTTACCTCGGAAGGGACTTATGACCCCAATCTCGAGTCGTGCTGCGGTTGCGGCGTTTGCGCGGAAGTTTGCCCGGTGAAGAACTGCATCAGCATGGTCAACGAGATCGAGTTCCACGGTAACACCAGCGAGTGGGCGGAGTTCCAGAAAGGAAAAGACGCCTATTTGAAACATCTGGAAACCACCATCAAGAAGGCCGTCCCGATCGAGAATCGCTCGAATGGGTTCCGTTACCGCGGTCAGTATCAAGAACAAGTTCCCGTGGCCCTGGAAATCGCCAAGAAAGGCTAGTGGTCCAGCGGCAAGCCCTGAACACCAAGGAGATTACGATGGCAGCAACAGTTGAGGTAAAGAAGAAGATCTATCCGCAGGAAGACCTGATCAGCGGCGCCGAGGCCATTGGGATTGCTTGTGACCTGGCCAACGTCGATCTGGTTACGGCCTACCCGATTCGGCCTTACGACAACGTCATGCAGTACATCAGCCAGCTAGTGGCAGACGGCAAGATGGACTGCGAGTTTATCGTAGCGGAAGGCGAGCATTCACAATTTGAAATAGCGAAGCACGCGTCGATTTGTGGCGCGCGCGTGTTCTGCGGTTCCAGCGGCGTGGGTTGGATGTACGCCATGGAAGCGTTGACCGTCACTCCGGCCCTCCGCGTCCCCATGGTGGCCATGGTGGGCAACCGCGCGCTCGACGATCCCGGCGCCTTCGGTGTGGAACACAACGATGCCCTGTCGGTCCGCGATCTAGGCTGGATGTTGAACTGGGTCGACAGCGCGCAGGAAGCGCTGGACATGGCGCTGATTGCCTATCGCGTGGCGGAAGACTCGCGCATGATGGTGCCGTTGGCGATGAGTTGCGACGGTTCCTATCTCACCCACTCGCAAGCCCTGGTACAAATCCCGTCCGCCGAGCAGGTCAAGAAGTTCCTGCCTCCATACAACCGCGGCAATCTGCTGCTCCATCCCGACAACGTCATTTCGGTGGCCCCACAGGTCAACGAGGATTGGGTCACGGAGGTTCGGCGGCAGAACTTCGCAGTCACCGAGATCGCCTGCGATGTGATTCGTGAAGTCTATGCCGAATTCGAGCAAATCTTCGGACGTAAGTACGGCAATCCCTTCTTCGAAGAGTACATGACCGAAGGCGCGGACGTCGTGCTGCTGGGCATGGGGACGCTGTCTACTCCGGCGAAGGTTGCAGTCCGCAAGATGCGCGCGGAAGGCAAGAAAGTCGGATTCGTGCGGTTGCGCTGGTTCAGGCCCTTTGCCGGTCCCGAACTCGCCAAATGCCTGGAACGCTTCAAGGCAGTCGCCGTCATCGATCGTGATTACTCGCTCGGATCGCCGGATCTCAGCGGTATCGTGGCCACGGAAGTTCGCTCGGCCATGTATACCAACTCGGCCACCCGTCCGCCGGTACTGGATTTCATCTGCGGCCTCGGTGGGCGCGATGTGATGGTGCCGGACGTGGAGCAGATAGCAAATATCGCCTTCGAAGCCGCCAAGGGCAAGGCGCAACCCCTCACACAATGGATCGGGCTGCGGGGATAACGCGCCTCGGCGCGTTTCCATAGCCAGAAAGGACAAAGATATGAATGTTATTGCAGAATCAAAACCGACACAAAATCTGGAAGCCTTCCAAGGTGTCAAGAAGGTTCCGCACGAGGAGTACTATACATCCGGCCACCGCACCTGCCAGGGCTGCCAGTCCGCGCAAATCATGAAACTGATGGCGAAGGCAGCAGGCCCCAGGACGATTGTTCTGGGCAGCACCGGATGCATGTACGTGGCCAACACCTCCTACTACTCAACCCCCTGGGGCGTTCCCTGGATGCACACGCAGCTGGGCAGTTCGGGCTCCGCGGCGCTGGGAGCGGCCGCGGCATTCCGCGTGCAGATGCGCAAGGGCGCCATGAAGGACGAGCCCATCAACGTTATTGCCTACTGCGGCGATGGCGGCGGTGCGGACATGGGCCTGGGCGCTATCTCAGCCACCATGTGCCATCCCGACTACAACCTGCTGATCCTGATGTACGACAACGAGTCGTACGCCAATACCGATATCCAGATTTCCGGGTCATCGCCATGGGGCGTCAACACCTCGTTCAGCACGCCGGGATCAGTAAAGCGCATCATGAACAATCGCTGGAAGAAGAACATGGCGCCGTTGATGATGGTTGGTCATCCCACCGTGAAGTATGTGGCAACCACCTGTACTTCCGTTCCGCTGCAGGCCATGAACATCGTTCGCAAGGCGCTGTCGATCGGCGGACCTACCTTCGTTCACTGCCTCAACCCCTGTGAAAAAGGCTGGGATTTCGATCCAGTCCTTGCGGTCCATATGGGCGAACTGGCCGTGAACGCCGGCATCTTCCCGCTGTACGAGATCGAGAACGGGAAGCTGACCTACTACGGCAAGACCAAGGAAATTGTGAGCGGCAGAATGAAGCGTATTCCGGTTCGCGATTACTTGCTCAAGCAGGGAAGATACGCGCACTTCATCGACGAGGATATTGATTTCTACCAGAGCAAGATCGATGAGATGTGGAACAGGTGGCTGGTACCGGGAGTCATTCCGCTGCAGAAGGATCTTGAAGCCGAGTAACACAACTGCCCGCCCCCTGCCAAGGGGGCGGGTTCTTCATGTACCCGGGAAATGTTCGGCCAGCCGCTTTCAAACTCCATGCGCAACATGGTTGATCGCGGCTGGCCAGTGTTTTTGAAAAACGAGGGCTGCATTCTGGATCAGCTCAGTCAGCGCGTGATTATTACCATCGGTAGAAAGCGCGCATGAACGGGTTGGGCCAGAGCTTAGTGGTGGCATGGCGCGCGGGGAGTTCCTGAGACGTGCGCTGTGGCACCTAGTACTTTTTGGGGCGGTTGCCGCCGATGCGGCAGCATGAGTTTTTGTCAGAGTTCCCACCCCCATTGCCTTCAAAGCAGTGGGCTTGAACTGCGAGGCAAATGGCTGGCAAGTGCGGGCCGGCTTTACCTCGGTACCCGGCAGGATCCGCGCGAGTTCACGATTGGAGGGGAAGAAACATGGTTAACGCAGTTGCAAGTGTTGAAACTCAAGGCGGCGCAAAACAAGTGGGCGGCTTTGCTGGCAATCGGTGGGTGCAGTTGGTGTGCGGCATTATCGCGATGATCGTCATATCCAACTACCAGTATGCCTTCACGCTTTTTACACCAGGGATAAAACAGTCATTCACGGGAGCCTCCACTGCGAGCATCGTAGCGGTGTTCTCGGCTTTTATTTTGTTTGAGACATTTCCCATGCCTATATCGGGGTGGTTCATCGATAAGTTCGGTATCCGGATACTTATGATGTTCGGCTCGATATGTATCGGGCTTGGATGGCTGCTGGGCGGGACTGTTGCCCACACTCCTCTTGGCTTGTACATCTATTACGGTGTCATTGCCGGAACCGGTGCAGGAATCATTTATATCTCCTGCGTTGCCAATGCAATCAAATGGTTTCCAGACAAGCGGGGATTGGCCGTTGGGCTGACTGCCGCAGGATTCGGCGGCGGCGCCGCGCTCACGGTCATTCCCATTGCCAGCTCGATTCACAGCATGGGGTGGGGCAGGGCGATGACCGCCTGGGGGATTGGCCAGGGCATCGTCGCATTCATTGTTGCAATGATACTTTGCAATCCGCCTGACGGCTGGGTTCCTGCCGGGTGGGTCCTTGGCGCGAGTCAGGCAAAGAAAACCACCGTGCAGTCGAAGGTGAATTACACCTGGAATCAAACGCTCGCGAGACCCGAGTTCTATTTCCTTTACGCGATGTTCTTCTTTGCGGCTCTGGGCGGTTTGATAGTTACCGCGAACCTTTCACAGATTGCCAAGTCTCTTGCTGTAAGTGACACGAAACTTTGGGGTACAGCGATCGTTCCGCTGGCCGTGACCGTGGCAGCCATCTGCAACGCTTCGGCCAGAATCTTGTGGGGCTGGGTCTCGGATTGGCTGGGCCGGGAGTTCACGATGTTCCTGGCCTTCGGCGCTCAAGCGATCCTGGTGATCGTCATAACGCAGGTTGCCGGATCTCCGATAGCTTTCCTTGTGCTCACCGCGATGATTTTCCTCTTCTGGGGTGCGGTATTTTCCTTATTCTCAGCGACGACGGGGGATATTTTCGGCGCCAAGCATGCCTCGGTTAACTACGGCATGGTGTATACGGCCAAGGGATTTGCCGCGCTGGTTGCCGGATTTGGAGCGGCAGCAATAGCGGCGTATTTCGGCGGCTCTTACAAGATGGTGTTCGTCGTTGCGGGCATACTGTGCGGTATCGCTGCGCTTCTGTCGATCCTTGTCCTGAGGCCGTTGATCAGAAGCAGAATCGCGAAGGAATACTAGGCGATTTAAGGAAGAGCGCTCTGAGCGGCATTGGCGAAAACCACCAAGACCCTGGGAGACGCAGGACGAGAAACATACAGCAGAGTTGGCCGGTAGTCATTGGCCTGGAGCGCAGTCAGTAAAAAAATACGGGACCGGTTGGGCCGCGGCGGGATGGACAATCGCCGCGGCTTGGCCACATTTACTGTTTGGGCTGACGATCGGGGGAGATCTCGATCTTGAACCCCTGCGGTAACTGTGCGGATTCCTGGCTTTTTTGCAGCTCCATGATTTTGCGGTTTGCAGAGGCAGGAACCGATTGCAGCTTGCCTCTGCTCATGATTCAAGGGGGGAGGAGGAATCCACCCCCGCAACCAAACGCAAGTAACGGAAACACTCGAGAGGAATGGTCAGATGGCAAGAAAATGTTTCACGCAATATTCAGAAGCTGCGTCGATAGGCGCAAAACGGTGGTTGGTGATTCTTTTAATGTTGGTGGGCTGTTTGTTCCTGGCCCCCAGCGCGTTGGCTCAACAGTCGGGCTTGAACAGTCCGTCGCTGGTCTACATGGAATACGCACAGCCCAGCAGCAGGGTGGAGCCATTCAAGTTGAACAATTTTCCCAAGTGGGCAACCTTGGATATGCAGTTACGGGCACGCGAAGAAAACCAGAGTTCCGATGGGTATGTATCTGGCAATGACGCGGTATACGTCCTGACGCGCATCTGGGGCGGACTGGAACTCCGGCCGACCAAGCATTTCCTGGCCTATATCCAGTTTGTGGACGCCCACGCGCTGGGGTTGCCGCTGCATTACGTTGCGGCGAATCAACGGGACGTCTTCGATGACCGGCAGGCGTTCCTGGAGTTCCACACCAAGGACGTGAAGGTCATCGCTGGACGGCAGGAGCTCAGGTACGGCAACGAGCGGCTGGTGGGTATCAGCAACTGGACCAATACCAGCCGTACCTGGGATGGATTCCTGGGGCGCATCGGGGACAAGAACCGGCTGGATCTGTTCAGCACATCGGTGGTCGCGATTCATGCTTCGTCGCTGGATAAACACGGCGCCGGCATGAACTTCCACGGCGCGGTGGGGACGATCACGACTTGGGTGCCGCATACGGTCATTCAGCCGTTTGTGTATATCAAGGCCCTTCCGCTGGTCAAGGGTTTGAGTTCGCCGATCACATCTGGCACCGAGACAGAGGTGACGCCGGGCGCTGAGGTTTCGGGAAAATACCTGGGCGGGATCTACTTCGATGTGCTGGGAGCGATTCAACGCGGCAGCTATGCGAACGATTCGATCAGTGCCTCCGCTGGCATCGTGAAGGCAGGCTACAGCGCGGAGAAGATTGGCTGGAAGCCGCGCCTGGCGGGCGAGTACGACTACGCTTCCGGAAATCCAAATAAGACATCTGCCACGACAGCGACCACGACTCGGATCGGCACCTTCGATCAGCTGTATCCGAGCAACCACAACGCCTTCGGCCTGACCGATTTGTTCGGCTTTGAGAACATCAAGCAGGAGAGAATCAATCTGGACATGGCGCCGTCCAAACATCTGGCGTTGACGTTCCAGCAAGAGTGGATGCAGGTCGCCACTATCTACGACAGCGTGTACACCGGGTCGGCGTCGGCGAAGATAACGCCAGCGGCGGCAGGGTTCAAGAGCGACGACATCGGCAAGGAATTCGATGCATCCGGCCAGTATGCCTTTCTCCGCAATAACCTGACGTTGAATTTCGGCGTGGGTCACTTTTCCCCGGGAACGCTGATGCAGACGAGTGCTTCGGCGGCAGCGGGAAAAAATTATGGATCTCCGTTGACGCTGGCGTATTTTGGGCTGACCTATAAATTCAAGGTGAATGGAAAGGACTCCGCTCACTAAGAATCTGCCCCAATAATATCTGCCGAACCTTGGAAAACATGTGCATGGTTGGGTTAGATGATTAGTGCAGATGTACCCAAGTGCATCCGCAGGAGTCCGGCGGCTTTAGCCGCCGGACTCCTGCACAACACCAACTGCGTCTGAATCAAAGCCCGCTCCTCAAATGACAACTTCGTATACCCATTCCACCTGCAACATTATTCTTTTCAGAAATATTGCACTTGGACTTTGAGCGCGTTCTTCCTTTGAAGATCGAATGGGCTGATCAAGATGAGACTTCCTTCACCGCCCTACAGTAATTGTTCAGGGGATACTTGTCTCACTCATCTTGGCGCAGAGGCTAAGCTTGACTATAATTTGGAATATGGGCGCTACCGTGAAGCGCATAGTCACTTCTGGAACGTGATTCGTGCTCAAGTGGCAAGGAGGCTAAGTTCGGTCTTCAGAGTGCGGACCATTTTAAAATCCAATCGAGCTCTAATTGGCTTCTCATATTCCGTCCTGGCGAAATGATCAGCGCGAAGAAATTGCGACAATTCGTGCATGCGACTTCCATGATCGCCTTTGGTCTGCTCGACCCTGAGATTCGACCCGGTTGAGCAACTGAACAGTATTTAATCCGAACAAAACTTTACAAACCAGGTCTTCATTCGTCATGCCGATCACGAAAGGATAATATGACCCAATTTATTGAAGAGAAAGAGACCAAAGCTCAGTGCGCCGAGCGCCTGAAGCGCGAGAAGAACCCGTGGGAGGCTTTCGACGAGATCCGCGCTTTCGCCCGTGAGGGCCGCGCGAGTGTCGTCCCCGATTGGGCCTCCACTTATTTCAAATGGTGGGGCATTTACACCCAGGGCGACGGCGCGGGCGCCACCGGCGGCAAGGGTGGCGAGGGCGTAGCCTCCGATTACTTTATGATGCGTATAAGCATCCCCAACGGCATCGTTACCGCCAGCCAGCTTCGCGTTATCGGCGGTCTCGCGCGCAAATATGCTCGCAACCTCGCCGATATCACCGTCCGCCAATCCATCCAGCTTCACTGGCTTACCATCGAATCGCTGCCAGAGGTGGTGGACGCGCTCAACGCGGCTGGACTCTCTCCGCAGGGTGCTTGTGGCGACGTGGTGCGCAACGTGACCGGCTGCCCCCTGGCCGGCATCAGTGCCGATGAGCTGATCGACGCCTCGCCTCTCGCCCTCGAAATCTCACAACTGCTCAAGGGCAACCCGGAGTTCTATAACCTGCCGCGCAAGTTCAAATTCTCCGTCACGGGATGCCCTTCCTGGTGCTCCTATCCGGAGATCAACGACTTTGCTCTCACGGCGGCGCAACACAACGGCTTAATCGGTTACTCGCTTCGTGTGGGAGGCGGTCTCTCCAAAGAACCGCATCTTGCCGTTCGTCTCGACGCCTTCATCCTCCCCGAGCAGGCCGTCCGCGTGGCGCACGCCGCGGCTGAAATTTTCCGTGACCAGCAGGGCCTTCGCACAAACCGCAGCCGAGCCCGCCTCAAGTACCTTTTCCTCAAGGAAGGATGGACGGCCGAAAGCTACCTGGACGAACTCCAGTCGCGGCTCGACTTCAAGCTGCTGCCCGGTGTGCCCGAGCAAGTTCCGGACGACATCTTCCGCGACCACGTCGGCATTCATCCCCAGCACAAGCAAGGCCTGAGTTCCGTTGGAGCATCGGTCCTTTGCGGCCGTCTGAACGCGGACCAGTTGGTAGCGGCTGCCGATCTGGCTGAGCGCTTCGGTAGCGGCGCACTCCGCACTACCGTCTCGCAAAATCTTTTATTCATCGATATTCCCAACCACAGAACCGCCGAACTGGCCCGCGAATTGGGCCAGATCGGTCTCCAGGTTGAAGGCTCTTGCTTCTGGCGCGGCGCCATCTCCTGTATTGGCATGGAGTTCTGCAAGCTGGCGATTACGGAGACCAAGGGCTTTACCCGTTGGCTGGTGAATGAGCTGGAAGAGCGCCTGCCTCAATTCGATCAGCAGCTCAGGCTCAACGTCACGGGTTGCCCCAACGGTTGCGGCCATCACTGGATCGCCGATATTGGCATCGAGGGTAAGAAGATCAAGCACGAAGGCAAGCTCATCGACGCCTACTACTTCTGCCTCGGTGGAGCGGTAGGCAAGCACGCAGCAATCTCCCGCCCGGTCGGCTATCGCTGTCCCGCCACGCAGGTGCCGGAGGCGATTGAACGGCTGCTGCGCCACTACCTCTCCAGCCGCATGCCAGAGGAGAACCTGCGCGCCTGGTTCAGCCGCCATTCGAACGATGAACTTTGCGCCTATCTCGCCGGTGAAGTTCGTGTAGCCATCGAGCGCGATGCGCCCAGCGGTCAGGTGTCCACGG
>CABEBC010000247.1_pt1 | contig 19879 bp, 6 predicted proteins | sample 3422291 | NCBI WGS metagenome assembly CABEBC01 (sample SAMEA5534345, study PRJEB31848) | metagenome | biome: tundra; feature: field; material: soil | place: USA | collected 2013-05 | depth 0.45 m
GTCGCCGCCCCCGGCCATGGCGAAATCGCCGTGGGATGATTGTGCGTCTCGACCTTCAGCAAAATGTGAATATCTTCTTCGTGATATGCGTAGGTCGCGTCAGCCGTCTCAGGAAAGAACCTACCGCCGCGCCCGCCGCGAATCACCGCTGCGTTGTCGCGATAAGCCGAGAGCACATTCTCGCCTGATACCTCATTTGTATTGCGAATCATCTGGAACATCGACCGCGGCTGCCGGTCACCATCGATCGTCCAGCTTGCATTGAAGATCTTGTGGCGGCAGTGTTCGCTGTTGGCCTGCGCAAACATATACAACTCGGCGTCAGTCGGGTTGCGTCCCAGCCGATTAAACTCCGCGACCAGGTATTCGATCTCATCAGGCGCAAGCGAAAGCCCCAGCTCGCGGTCTGCCGCGGCAATCGCCGCCGCACCCAGGCCGAGTACGTCGATATGCCCGAGCTTCTTCTGTTCGCGCGGCGCAAACAGAGCTTGCAACTCATTGGCGCTCTCAAAAAACACGCTTTCGGTCATGCGATCATGCAACGCCGCCGCCAGCGCCCGGAGATCTGTTGCGCTGGAAGAAACGATGCGCACCACGCGCGCTCGCTCGATCCGCTCTATCGCCCCAAAGCCCGTATTGTGCAGGATGTCAGTTGCTTTGCTCGACCACGGCGACTGCGTGCCCACACGCGGCGCAATCCACACGCGCTGCCCCACCGCGCTTTCCGCGCCAGCTCCCAGCAATTCGGCCAGTCTCTTGTGATCAACCCCACTCGATGGCTCATTATGCAGCAGCAAGTATAGATAGGACGCCTCCACTGCGGCCACGCTGATATCGATCGCGCGCAGACGAGCGGCAATCCGCGCAGCCTCGAACGCCGTCAGGGCCGGCGGCCCGGGCAGCACCCGCACCGTCTTGCCGTTAAAGGTGCGCGGAAAGATTTCTTGTGATGTAGCTTGCGACATCTTCTGTGTGTTTGGCAGCGTCGTTCCGTTTTTGTTCCAGCGTGTTGAGGTACGCTTCCGTGATATCTCCGGTGACATAAATCCCATCGAAGATGGACGTGTCGAAGTGTGTGAGCCCGGGTGCAGCGTCGGTAATTGCCTCTTTTAAATCTTCAAGGTCCTGGAAGATCAGCTCATCGGCTCCGATAACCTTTGCCAGTTCCTGCACGTTCCGTCCGCTGGCAATCAACTCCGATCGTGCCGGCATATCGATCCCATACACATTGGGGAAACGCACTGGAGGCGCAGCCGAGCAGACGTAAACCTTCTTCGCGCCCTGCTCCCGCACCATGGCGAGAATCTCTTGAATCGTGGTGCCGCGCACGATTGAATCATCGACCAGCAGGACGTTCTTTCCCTGAAAGAACTTGGGAATCGGATTCAGCTTGCGGCGAACCGACTGCTTGCGCTGCGCCTGACCGGGCATGATGAACGTCCGGCCCACATAGCGGTTTCTCACCAGCGCATCGCGGTAGGGAATGTTCAACTGCGTCGCAATCTCCTGCGCCGCCACCCGGCTCGTCGAGGGAATCGGAATCACCACATCGATGGGCAGATGAGCCCACTCGCGCTTGATCTTCGCCGCCAGCTTCGTACCCATGTTGATGCGGCACTGATACACCGACGCGCCATCCAGCACCGAATCCGGCCGCGCCAGATAGACGAACTCGAAAATGCAAGGCGTTTTCTCATACGCCTGCGGGCTCACATGCGAGTGGACGGCGCCGTGCATATCGATATAGATCACCTCGCCCGGCGCAAGGTCGCGGTCCAGATCAAACCCGCCCCCCTGCAATGCCACGCTCTCCGAAGCGATCATGTACTCAGCCTCTTTGCCCTGGCCTCGACTGCCGAACACCAGTGGCCGAATACCATGCAGATCACGGAACGCAATGATGCCTACGCCGGCGACCATCGCAATCACCGCGTATCCGCCCTTGCAGCGCCGGTGGACCTCTTCCACGGCCGCGAATACATCGATCTCGTTGGGCTTGACTGCGCCACGACGCGCCATCGCATGCGCAAGGACGTTTAACATTACCTCGGAATCGGAGTTGGTGTTCAAGTGCCGCATATCCGTTTGGAAGATGTTGTCCACGATCTCCGAAACGTTCGTCAGGTTGCCATTGTGCGCGAAAATAATTCCATACGGCGAGTTGACATAGAACGGCTGCGCCTCAGCCACTGATGAGCAACCTGCAGTCGGGTACCGCACGTGACCGACGCCCATGTTGCCCAGCAGTCGCGCCATATTGCCCGCTTTGAAGACATCCGTGAGCAGGCCATTCCCCTTCTCGAGGTAAAACCGGTCCTCAAAGCACGTCGCGATGCCCGCTGCATCCTGACCACGATGCTGAAGCATAGAAAGGCCTTCATAGAGAACCGAGCTAACCGCACGATGCCCGAAGACGCCGACAATACCGCACATGGTGCCTCACTGTCTGGCTAGTGCCGGAGTACCTTCGTGTTCATCACGAAGGCCGCCGGCGGGGATAAAAAAGTAAATTGGCGCTTTCCTTCAGTACATTCAGGATTCGGCCCAGCGAAAGGGTTGAGCGGAGCCGGGTTGACCAGGTCATTCGATCTATCGCAGGCCGATAGAATCGCTCTCTTCCATCATCGCCTATTCAGATGAGGAAAAATCGTACATAATTCTGGGGACAAAGAAGATTTGCAGGTCGAAAAAGTCGCACTGATACCACCAGACTACTCACTCGACATAAAAAGTCAAGCTTGTGATTAAAATCCGCCCAAAGGCGCAATTCTGCACACTTTTGCACCGAATCGAGACCCAACAGGATGCCGAATCGCTCAGAAATCAATACGTTATACTATGCGCATAGGGGGAATGGCGAATGTCCTCTGAGCCGTTTTACACCCCAACAAGGTCCAGTCTGGACTACTTTGTGCGCGCCCCGCTCGGTCTCTTCGACGGCACGATTCCTGCTTCTCCTAAAAGCCCGCCAAAACACGGTCCCAAATCACAGTCCAGGACATGCGCATGAGCTATGAGACCCGAAGCCGCGAGATCGCCGACGCGTTGGTTGAGATTGAGGGGGTGGCCTTTCTGCCTGCGGCGCCTATCACTTTCAAGTCCGGTATCATGTCGCCGGTTTACTGCGACAATCGGCGTTTTCCGTTTTGGCCGGAACAATGGGTGAAGGTGATACGCGGCTTTGAAGCTCTGATTGCCGAGCGGGAGATTCCAGTAGACGTTCTTGCGGGCGTTGAGGCAGCTGGAATCCCGCATAGCGCGGCGCTTGGTTTTTCGATGCGCCTGCCGTCGGTCTTTATTCGAAAAACCCTGAAGGAGCATGGCACCAGGAAGCGCGTCGAGGGCGGCGATGTGACTGGCAGGCGGGTTGTATTGGTCGAGGATTTGGTGACAACCGGTGGCAGCAGCATTGCGGCTGTTGAGGCTTTGCGCGCCGAGGGCGCGGTTGTCAGCGATTGCCTGGCTATTATCAGCTATAACTTCCCGGAGGCCGTGGAGCGGTTCGAAAGAGCAGGCATACGGCTTCATGCGGCAACGACATTTCAGGCGGTACTGGAGAGCGCGCTGGAGCGCAAGTTGATCGATAAGGCTGGCGCGGCGGTGGTGCGCGATTGGCTCGAAGAACCACATTCGTGGGCTAAACGGCATGGTTTTGAATAGAGGACTTGTGAACGCTGCAATGCAAAAGTTCGATCGGCGAGCCGAGGCGGTGGAATCGCTGCTGTGCATCGGGCTGGATCCCGAACTCGACCGCATTCCCGCGCGCTTCAGGGGCGATGAGTGGCCGTTGTTTGCCTTCAATCGGTGGATGATCGAACAGACTCATCCATATGCTGCGGCATACAAGCCCAACATGGCGTTTTATGAGCTTCGAGGAGCGCAGGGAATCAAAGAACTCGAGTTGACGATGGAGTATCTGCGCGGCGATCATCCTGAGATCCCGGCGATCTGTGATGCCAAGCGCGGCGATATTGGAAACTCAAATCGCGGGTATGCGGTTTCCATCTTCGACATGTTGGGTTTTGATGCAGTCACGCTGCACCCCTATCTTGGCAAAGAGGCGCTGGCGCCGTTTCTTGAGAGGCGAGACAAGGTTTGCATCATCTTGTGCCGAACGTCGAACCTCGGCGCAGGCGAGTTTCAGAATCTCAAGTCGGAAGGCAGGCCGTTGTGGGAGACGGTTGCGCTGCGCGTAAGTACGGAGTGGAATGCCGCGGGAAACTGCATGTTAGTTGTCGGAGCCACCTGCCCGGAGGAGATGAAAAGAATTCGCGCCATTGCTCCGTCGATTCCTTTTCTTGTGCCGGGAGTGGGCGCGCAGGGCGGTGATGTGGCAGCGGTTGTTTCCGCGGGCCTGAATGCGCAGTGCAAGGGGCTTTTGATCAGCAGCTCGCGGGCAATAATTTTCAACAATGACCCCGCGGCAGCGGCGCGTGATCTTCGCGATAAGATCAACGCTGCCAGAAAGGCTGCCCATGTTGCGCATTGAGGGGAGGATTGCCAATCATGATCGCGAGTTTGAGGGCGCAATCGAAATCAACACACAGTCGGGGCTGATTGAGCAGGTGGGGGCAGCATCGGGGAGAAGCGATCTTGATCTTCGTGGTCAGATTATTTTCCCCGGCTTTGGCGATCTGCATATTCACGCGAGGGAAGATGCAAGCCAGTCGCAGGTCTATCAAGAGGACTTTGCAACCATCTCCGCCGCGGCCATCCATGGCGGGGTGACGCATGTTGCGGACATGCCGAACAATCCTGTCGCGCCAGTCGACGATGCAAGATATGCGGAGAAGGAGAAATTGACGGCGAAGTCGGCCGTGCATGTGACGCTGTATGCGGGAATTGGGCCGGACACCAGCCCCCTTATGCGGCATGTGCCTTACAAGGTGTTCATGGGGCCGTCGGTGGGAGACTTGTTTTTTTCTTCGCGGGAGCAACTTGAAGGCGTGATCGCCAAGTATCGCGGCAAGAATGTCAGCTTCCACTGCGAAGACCCTGCAATTCTGCGCGAGAGCCATGGTGCGGCGACCCATGAACTGCGGCGCCCGGCCAGCGCTGAGATCGCGGCGACGGAGTTTGCGCTCATCCTGATTGAGCGATACGGCCTGATCGGCAAGCTGTGTCATTATTCGACGAAAGACGGTCTTGAAAAGATCGCCGCAGCCAAAGCGCGGGGTGTTCGCGTTACGGCCGAGGCTGCGCCGCACCACTTGTTCTTGGACGACACCATGCTGACGGACAAGAATCGTCTGTGGCTGCGGATGAACCCTCCGCTGCGTGGCAGAGAAGACAGGCTAGCGCTGATCGCGGCGCTGCGCAATGGATTAGTGGACTATCTTGCAACGGACCACGCTCCCCACACTCTTGAAGAAAAAATGAATGGCAGCAGCGGCGTGCCCCATCTCGACACCTATGGAGCGTTTGCAACCTGGTTGATGGCGGAGCACGGGTTTTCCGCCAGGGATATTACGCGCGTGTGCGCCTACAATCCGGGTTGCTTTGTGAAGGAGTTTCTGCCTCCTGGTTTTGGTAAAGGATTTGGCGTGATTGAACCGGGATATATCGGTTCAATCACAATTCTTAATCCTGACGCGCCGTTTGTAGTTCGGCGCGAAGAGATGAAGACAAAGTGCGGCTGGTCTCCGTTTGAGGGATATACGTTGCCTGGCCGCGTGACTTACACCATACTGAAAGGCAAAGTTTACCCGGCAAGCTGAAGGAGGGTTACCCTTGATGGAAAAGCTCAAGCATGTAATCAGCACGCGGCAGTTCGACGATTCGGAGTTCTTGCTGGGACTCTTTGAGTCGGCGAATCGAATGGAGCGCGATGACGTTTTTCGCGCATTGACGGGTCCGTTGCGCGGCCGGATTCTCGCCACGCTGTTTTTCGAGCCGAGTACGCGGACACGCTTTTCGTTCGAGGCCGCGATGCAGAAGCTGGGCGGCGGCGTGCTGTCCGCCGAAGACGCTCGCGATAATTCTTCAGCAACCAAGGGCGAGAGCATCGGCGATACCATTCGCGTGGTCAGCGGGTATGCCGACGTCATCGCCATCCGCCACTACGAGGCTGGGACGGCCGCGGAAGCGGCGAGAAATTCTCCGGTGCCCATCATAAATGCAGGGGACGGTGTTGGCGAGCATCCTACACAGGCGCTGGCCGATATGTACACCATCAAGAAAGAACTAGGCTGGCTGAGCGGATTGCGTGTTGTGCTGGTTGGCGACTTGCTGAACGGGAGAACAATTCATTCTCTGCTGCCGCTTCTTTGCCTCTACTCCGGCGTGACAATCGATTTGATCTCGCCAGCGCAGTTGCGTCTGCCGCTGCAATACCGCGAGTATCTGACGAAGAAGGGGATTCCGTTCCATGAGGGCGATAGGCTCGAAGGCGTCATTGAACAGGCGGATGTTGCCTATATCACTCGCGTGCAAAAAGAGCGATTTGCCTCGCAGGAAGAATATGACGCGGTCAAAGATGTGTATGTAATCAATGCGGAGACGGCAAACCGGATGAAACCGCAGGCCATCATCATGCACGCCTTGCCGCGCGTCAACGAGATTGCTCCGGATGTGGACGATAATGCCAGGGCAGCGTACTTCCGTCAGGCAAAGAACGGCTTGTACATTCGCATGGCATTGTTGAAATATCTGCTGTCCTAGAACTCTGCCGGTTCACTTTCCGAATCGCACTGCTGAAGATAGCCCCAGTTCAACAAGCACATGCGTGGCAGGACCACCAGAACCGTTAGGCAGCTTTCTCCCCCGTTAGATAATCTTCTTAAATGGTATTATTTCTATACACTTGCAAGATTCCGCGAGAAGGTCTTGACTATTATATTGACAATAGTCAGGGCGCATTAGCATAATTCTTCTGCTGAAAGGTCTGACCACACGGTGCTTTAAATTTTGCAAAAATGCCTGAAAATTGTTGTCGCGATGCCTCAAACGCCAAGTTCTCTCGATTCTCTCAAACCTAATGTTGTTCCCGGAGAAATGCCATGCTGCGTAGTTTCCGCCTTGTCGCCACCCTCTCTTTGCTCAGTGTGATCTTCCCGTTGAGCGCCGCCGCGCAGACTCCTATCGCGTTGCCCTACACCATGACAACGCTTGCCGGACAATCGCCGATGACGGCGACTGCGGGAACGCAGTGCCCAAATTTGCCTCTGGGAAAGGTGTCCGCGGATGCGTTCGGCGACGGCTGCCTTGCCGTTAACGGCATCTTTGGTTCGCCCGTCTATGGCGGCGTGGTGGTGGACTCGAATGGCATGATCTATGTCGTCGATGACGCCAAGTTCGTTATACATAAGATCAATCCCGCCACCGGCATCATGACTCTGGTGGCCGGCGGCGGCACGGCTTGCGGGAGCGCAGTGGACTCCTCAGGGGATGGCTGTCCGGCAGCTACGGGAACGATACTTGTAGCCGACCGCGCCGCTGGCATTGACTACTATGGCAATCCGATGTGGGGCGCCTATTCCAGCCATTTGCTTCATATGGTCTGCATCAATGCTTCGCCGATCTGCGTCAGCGGCACGCCAGCGCCAACGGCAACGAATCCGCTCCAGATTGAGATTGGCTACATGGGGTTGGTGGCAGGATGCGCGGGCAACACCGGGGGCAGCGGCACATCCGGGAATGGCTTGGACAATGCGCCGGGTTTTACGACGAAAACCAATGCTGTGGCTGCTTTCCTTAACGGGGGCACATGCTCAACGTCAGTGGGCGAAACGAATAGGCCTGAGAGCTATTCGGGGGATGTCTATGGCAATATTTATTATTACGAATCAGTAGATGGCCGCTATCGCGTGGTGCTGGGGCCGCAGACATCGACCTATTTTTCCGGCAACAATCCACTCTATGCAGTGCTGACACAGACCGGGTCCCCCTGGGCGACGGTGACGGCGGGTTATGCGTATACCATCGTGGGACTTGGCTCCGCGACCACCGGGGGGACAGGTTGCAATGGCGGTGGAACGGCGACGGACGCCTTTGGCGACGGCTGTCTTTTTACCAGCGCTGAAACCGGCGGGCTTCTTGCCTTTCAGGCCGGCATCGGTGTGGATGCTGCCGGCAACATGGTATTCACCGACAACACCCGCGGCTTGCGCGTCTTCTATGTAAGCGACGGAACCAACTTCGCGGCCGGAACCCCAGGCTACATTGCCGGTCAGAAGATGAAGGCCGCGATCATTGCAAATATTAAAAGCTATACCGGCTGGACATCGGTTACTGCGCCGCCAACGGGCTTCAACTATATGCTGGCCGGCGGCGGGGCTACGGCGATCGGCTCCGCGACTCCGGCGACACTGGGCTCAGCGTTGTCATTTACCGCGGAAAACAAGATGTACAGGCTGACGGTAAGCCCGCAGGGCAATATCTACATTGGCTCCATCCTCTCACAAAAGGTGTATTTTTTTGACATCAACACGGGGTATCTCAGAACGCTGTTTACGTCTGCCGCGAGCAACATAGCGAAGGGCACCACTTGCGGAGCGGGTACAGGCCTGACTTCGCTGAGCGCCTATGGCGATGGCTGCCCGGCATCCAAATCCCAGTTCACAGATGGAAGTACTCTGAGCGTTGGTGTGGATCCGCAGGGCAACCTCTATATGTTCGACGGGACCGATTCTCTGGTCCGTAAGGTGCTGGCGCAGGGTCTCACTCCGCAGACTTACAATACAACCCCTGCCTCGCAGACCCAGACCTTCCAGGTTCACCTGCCTGAATCGGCTTTCGTCGGAACGATAACCGGAGCGGCCGCGACCGTGACCTCAAGCCCGGATATTACCGTGGCGGCGGGCACAAACCCCACCACGCCCTCGTGTTCTCAGAATGGCGATAATACCGTCGATTGCACCGTGCAAGTTACCACCGCGCCTACCGCTGTTGGTCAGCGTTCGGCGGCTTTGACCGTGACTTTGCCAACTGGAACGTGGGAGAACTCCTCCGCGACCATCAATCTGAATCAAACGGTAACTGGCTCGGTGATGGTCGTAGACAGCGCATCGTTGGGCGGTACGCCCATCGCGCCCGCCACGAATGAGTACTTAAGCGGATTCCCACCGGCTGCAGTGGCTGTGGATGGCGCGGGCAATGTTTACGCGGCTAGCGGCACACGCATTCTGGAGTCGATTGGCGGGAGCGCGTATCAGCTGACTACTTCGTTGCCGGCAACGCCCAGCCAGATTGCGGTGGATCCGACCGGCAACATCTTTGCCGTGAACAGCGGGACACCGACGATCACCGAACTCGAGGTGACCGCCGCGGGTACACCCGCGATCTACGCCACGACCTCGGTTACTTATACGCCCACCAGCGGAACGGCTACTCCGCAGGCAATTGCCACGGATCAGTTTGGCAATCTCTATGTGGCGGATTATCAATCGGGTGGTTCCTCCGTTTACCGGTTGTCCCTGTCGCCGCTCACGCAGCTTTATCAGAATCAGGTGACGGTCGCCAGCGGCTTGCAGAACCCGGTCTCGCTGGCCGTGGACTCCTCCGGCAATGTCTTTGTGGCGGACAAGAGTGCAGGAGACGTTTATGAGTATGCGCCGGCTTCGGCTCTCACCTATACGCTGGCGAATACGTACTCTGTGATATCTCCGGATGCGGTGGCCGTGGATGCGGGAGGCAATCTCTACGCGCAGAGTGGTTCTTATATCTATGAAATATTGGCTTACAGTTTGGAAACCATCGTGTATTCCGGACTGAGCAATCCCGTAGGCCTTGCCGGGGATGGCCTGGGCAACGTCTATAGTGCCGACTCGAGCAACATCAGCATCACTCAGATTGTGCGCAACAATCTTACGTGCAACTTCGGCACGGAAACAACAGCCGGGTCGGCAACATGCAGCGTCGCGCTGACCAACGCGGGCAATCAGTTGACCACCGGCTCCGTCGCGCCCTCCTACTTCACCTTGTCCGGCGGCTGTGTAAGCGGCAATCAGATTAAGGCTATGCCGGCAGGCCAATCCTGTGTGCTCTATGTAACCATGTCGGGCACATCAACGATTCCTCTCACGTTTTTACCGTCGGCATCGTCGGTGGGCAGTTTGACGTTGGAAGGTACGGTGCAAGCTGCAACCTACAACACGACCACGGCGATTACCGGCCCGGCGGAGACCACCCCGATCTATGTGCCCAGCGGCACGGAAGCGACCTTTACGGTGACCGTGGCTCCGGCGTCAGGCTCCGGATATTCCGGCTCGCAGGCGCCCGGCAGCACGCCACTCGCATGGGTGTGTCAGGGAAGCACCGCATGCGCGTATGGCTCAGCCTATGCCACCTTTACTTCCAGCGCGCTCTCTCAGATTGGAAGCACAACCAGCAGCTCCTCTACAGTGCTGGTGACCGGGTTGGCCGCGGGCACTTATAACATCAACGCATCGTATCCAGGCGGCTCATCAACGGGCCCGATCTTTAGCAACAGTTCCACGAGCAGCGGAACCAGCTTCACTATTGGGCAGGTGAGCACAGCGGTGAGCGGCTGGACGCCCAGCGTGACCACGCAGCAGGTCAGCGCGGCTATCGGCACGGGCGTGCTGAACGCCACAGCGACGCCCGCCGGAGTTGCAGGAAACTTTGTCTACACGGCAACCTGCACAAGCGGCAGCGGCATCTGCACTCAATATTTGAATACCACCATCGACGCCTCCACTTATCTGCCCATCGGCACTTATTCGCTGGGCGTGACCTTCGTTCCAACCGACCAAACCGACTATATCTCTTCGACTGTTTCGAATGTGAGCTATTCGGTGACCCAGGCCTCGACCACCGCCGCCGTGGGCGCTTCCACTAATGTGGTGGCAACCGACGGCACCGGCAACTACACCAGCCTCTCGGCGGCATTGGCCGCTCTGCCGATTACCGGCGGAACAATTTACTTGAAGCCCGGAACCTATACTGGCCAAAACGCCATCAGCTATCCCAATGTTTCTCTGCGCGGCCTGGGCGGCAATCCAGCCAAGGTGCTTATGACCGGCGCGAACGGCAATTTTACCGTGGGTTCTTATCCACAAAGCTCGGGGACTGCCTTCGGACCCGGCCCCGCGGGCAAAGGCGGCGATGAGGGATCGGCGGTCCTGGATGTCAGCAAGAACGGATATCCCAGCGGCTCATATAGTCCTTACGGTTTCTATGCCGAATATCTGACCATTCAGAACACCTACGACACCGATACGGCAACCACTTCCACCACAACAGCAAGCAGCAATGGCGGAACGTGCAACTTCTCCGGCACTACGCCCAATACACTTCAGTATCTTTACAACAACAACATGCAATGCGGTTCGCAGGCGCAGGCGTTGTATATGAATGCCGATCAGGCGATTCTGAATAACGTCAACCTGATTAGCCAGCAGGACACGCTCTATGCCGGCTACCAGGGAACCGCTGGGAGCACCTACGTTCCATCCCGCCAATATATTTGGAAAGGTATGATCACCGGCGATGTTGATTTCATCTATGGCGACGCTGCGCTGGTCATGGATCACACCAACATCTTCACTACATGGCACGGTCTCACTGCTGGGTCGGGCACCGAGACTATCACGGCGCAGAACAAGAGGGCCCAAAACGGCAGTGCCAACGATTACCTGAGCGGCTATGTCTGCAATGCCTGCACGCTGATGTCGCAGAGCACAGGCATGACCAAGCTGTACTATGGCCGTCCGTATGGGGTCTATTCAACCTTTGTCCTGCTCAACTCCCAAGTGGACCAGGTAAATCCGGGCGGCTGGGTTGGATGGGACGGCGCGTCGGAATACCTCTCCACCTCGACCTATGCCGAGTACAACACCCAGGCTTACACCGACCCGGCAGTGGGAACCTCGCCCTATCCTTTGATCTTGTTCTATCCCACCACCGGGGCCGGAGGAATCATCCCGACCGGCGGCAACATCGGCGCTGGCGTGACAGGAACGCTTGAATCGAGTGCGCTGCAACTGACAGCGGCACAGGCGACGCCGTACTACCCGGTTAACTTCCTTTCCACTACCGTTTCGACGACAGGTGGTTATAGCGGTATGCCAACCACCTGGAACCCGGTGACGGCGCTGGCCACGGCCGTGAACTCATTCGCTCCCTCTAGCAGCGTGGGATCAGTCGGGTACGGCGGCAGCGTGACCATTATGGGCCGTCCGCAGACGCCCGGCGCCGGTGTCGTTCCCACGGGCAGCTATGCCTTCTACGACAATTTGAATACCAATGCTGCTTGCTCGGCGGTTGCCGGAAATTGCTCGCTCCTGGCTTCGGGCACTCTCGACGCCAGCGGCGAGGCCTCTCTGACCACGACGTCTCTGGTTCAGGGTATGCACTACGTCACCATGGTCTATAGCGGCGACGCAAACTTTGCCGCCAGCACCACTACGACTCCGTATGCCATTACGGTGGTGGCGACTTTGGTCAGCACCACCACCACGCTTTCCATCAACAACTCCGGCAGCACCTACGGCGGAACGATTACTGGCACGGCGACCGTAACACCGGCATCGGGCAGCGATTATGCCGTCGGCACCGTGACACTCTTTTCCGGTGCAACGGCGCTGGGCAGTTGCACACTGGCTGGAACTTCCAATACGTGCAGCTTCTCTCTGACCAACGTAGCCGCGGGCGTACAGGCTATGACCGCCAGCTATACCGGCGGCGCCAGTCTGGATGGGAATGAAACCTTCGGCAGCAGCGCCTCCGGCGGCGTGGCCTTTACCGTGAACCAGGCCATTCTGCACGTGACGGCCAGTAACGCCAGCGTTCCCGTGGGCGGCGCCATGCCCACCTTCGGTTACACCGTCACCGGCTATCTGAATTCGGATACCGGCGCCGTGCTGAGTGGATCGCCCACAATAAGCACCACGGCAGCCAATACCGCCGTCATAGGCGAATATCCGATTTCGATTACGACCGGCATGCTGGCGGCCAGCAACTACACCTTCACCTTCACCGGCGGCTATCTCTATGTGACTGGAACCTCGCAGGCTGCGGCCGTGGCCACTGGCGACAGCCGTGTTGTCACCGAGCCGGTATTCCCGGCAGTCTGCCAGCAGTTGACCGCCGCGATCACTCAGGTCGGCGACGATATTCCGGCTTCGGTGGATGCTACAGTTCTCAACCCCGATGGCGCGCGCATCCAGGCCGCATTGAATAGCTGCTCGGTCAGCAATCCCGGCCAAGCGGTTGAGCTATCAATCGACGGTGCGGGCAACAGCGCGTTCCTTACCGGCCCGCTCTCCATGCCGTCAAATGTCACGCTGCTGGTCGATCCCGGCGTCGTGCTGTTCTTCTCGCGCAACGCGCAGGATTACGACAAGGTCCCCGGCACGCACACCTGCGGCACCATCACCAATGCCAGCGCAACCAGCTCCTGCAAGCCGCTGATTGACATTCCCGGCACCTCGACAAATGTCGGCATCATGGGTTACGGCAAACTGGACGGTCGCGGTGGCGACCCGCTGATCAACGCCATCGCTCCCTATCAAGGCTATAGCTGGTGGGGACTATCATCAGCCTACGCCAGCCCGAACAGCCAGCAGAATCCGCGCTGGATTCAGATGGAATCCGGCTCCAGCAACATCACGCTGTACAAGATCACTCTACGCAATGCGCCCCTCTTCCACGTTGCGACAGGCGGCGCGGTCAGCAACTTTACCGCCTGGGACATAAAGATCGTAACGCCTACCACCTCGCGCAATACCGACGGCATTGATCCTGGAAATGTGACCAACGTTACCATCACCCGGTCGTGGATCTCCGATGGTGATGACAACGTCGCTGTCGGCGCCGCCGGCACAACGGCTCCTGCCTCGAATATCTCAGTTACTAACAACCACTTCTTCGCCGGCCATGGCCAGTCATTCGGCAGTTACACAGGCGCGGGAATCAGCAATGTGCTTTGGGACGGCAATATAGCTGCCGGCAACGGAGTTGCCAATCTCGGAAGCGCGTCAATTACTGGAACGGCCGACAGCAACTCGACCGGCATCCGCATCAAATCCGCCAACGACCGTGGCGGCCTGGTCACCGGCATTCAGTACTCGAACGAGTGCTTACTGGACCACAAGATCGATATTCAATTCACGCCGTATTACAGCAGCGGCGATTCTACCAATGAGTTCCCGAACTACAAGAACATTTTGATGCAGAACATCATCTTCGTGAACGATGCATCAAGCACGGGAACGGTGGAAATGACGGGTGAGTACAACACCAACAGCGGCAGCCCCGTTATCAATCCTCTTTACATCACGCTCGATAACGTGACCTTTTCGTCCGCGCTTTCCAGCCTGGTGAATTCAACGTCTCCCGTCGAAACCGCCGCTGTTTGGGGAAATGGCAATTATAGCGGCGGTACCGGCCAATATGCTGCCCTTACCTACGGTCCAGGCGCTGTATCGACCAACTTCATCACGGCATTTGGCAACTTGGTCGGCGTCCCAGCCAACAACGACACGGTAACCAACAACATCACGGCGAGCAGCCTCAATCCGCCTTCTTGCAGCTTTACCTATATTGCGCCGGAGTTGACCGGCCCAACAGGCCTGCCACAAACCATCACTCAGGGCCAGAACGCGACAGCAGTGGTGATTCTGACGCCGGCCGTGGGTGGCGCTGCTTATCCCACCGGAACGGTCACGCTGACCGACGCTCTCACCAGCAGCACGTACACGGTGCCGCTGTCAGGAACGACCGACACGTTCTTTGTTCCGCTGACCGGTCTGACAGCTGGCACGCACACCTTTACCGCTACCTACTCGGGCGATACGAATTACCCGCTGAATGGACAGGCCGTCTACACGACAACGGCGCCTTATGTCATCACCGTTAACGCCGGCAGTCTGAGCAGTTCCAGCACGTCGTTGGGGCTGCCCGTCAGCACCTCCGTCACCTCCAGCTATGGCACGGCCATCACCGCAACGGCCACCGTCACCGGCGCCAATCCCACCGGCTCGGTGCAGTTTGTCGTAAGCGGGGGCGGCTTTACCGGAAGCTACACCTATGCCACCGCGGCGCTGACCTCCTCGTCGGGCACAACCAGCACGGCTTCAGCCAGCATCAACTTGCCTTACGACACCATCGCCTACAGCATTGCAGCCGTTTATAGCGGCGACTCGGTGAATGCCGGTTCCACTTCGTCCGTGGCTTCGCTTACTGTTGGAGCGGCCGCCACGCAGACTTCTCTAACGGTTAACTCCGCAAGCGCCGCGCAGGGCAATCCCTTTATTCTGACGGCTACGGTCACTTCCGCGGTTGGTACGCCGGTGGCAGCGCCCGTAACCTTCGCGTATTCCACTACCCTCTTAGGTGCGCAGACCACGCTTGGCACCGCTACCCTGAGCAACGGAGTGACTACGTATTTCCTCAACTCCCTGCCGGTTGGCAGCTACTACCTCTTCGCTAACTATGCGGGCAGCGGCAGCTATGGACCTTCAAGTTCCACCAGCGTTCCCATCACCGTCACAGCCGCGACGAACATCGTGCAGTTGCTCTACACCCCCATTGCGCTGCCTTACACCATGACCACCATCGCTGGCGGCGGAGCCGCGGTGCCCAGCAGTGGCAATATGGCCTGCGCCGGCGCCACTGATAAGTATGGTGACGGTTGCCAGGCCACGGCGATCGCTTTCACCGCTTCCGACGATATGCGCGGCGTAACTGCCGATCCATTTGGCAATGTCTACCTGACTGACATCAGCGCCACACGAGTGCGGCGCATCACACCTAACGGCATCATTACCACCTTTGCCGGTGGCGGTTCCACCTGCACTCCTCCAGCATCTACGTCGGCCAATGGTACCGGCTGCACGCCCACGCTGGCCAGTCTGACCAAGCCGCGCGGTGTTGGAAGCGATGCCGCCGGCAATGTCTATATTGCCGACTACACCGGCAATAAAGTCTATGTGGTCAAGGTATCCGACGGTTTGATGTATCTGGTTGCCGGCACCGGCACTGCTTCTTCAACTGGAGATGGCGGCCCGGCAACATCCGCAACAATCAACACGCCCCGCAGCGCATGGGGCGACAGCATCGGCAACATCTATATCGCCGAAACCGGCGCCAACAAGGTTCGCGTCGTCGATGCTATGGGAAATATCCATACCTTTGCCGGTGCGGGAGCAACATCTTCAAACGGAGACTACGGCCCGGCAACACTCGCTAATTTCAACAATCCGCAGGGCGTCTTCGTGGATGCGAATCTGAACGTCTACGTCGCCGATTCTGCTGGAAAGATTCGCGTCATCTGCGTTACCTGCGGCACCAGCTCTCCGCTGGATAATCTGCTTCAAGCGCTGGGCAAAACCACTACACTGAACAGCGCCACCAACGGCTACATCTACACCATCGCTGGGATCGGATCCGCCGCGGCTTACACCGGCACATATCCGATTCTTAGCACCAGCGTTTCGTTTGCCCCGCAGAAGCTATCCATGGACAACAGCGGAAACCTGTACATTTCCGACAGCAACGGCTTTATCTGGTTCCTGGATTTCCATACCGGATATCTCCGCGCCATTGCTGCGAACGGAACAGTTTGCGCTAACAAAACGGATAGCTTAGGCGACGGCTGCCCCGCCACTCAGGCCAGCTTTGGCAGCAATGGCGGCAACGGATTCGGCGCTGGAATGGACTCGCAAGGCAACCTCTACATCTCCGACTCAACCAACGGACGCATCCGCAAGGTGGTCACCGGCCTGGCATCGCCCTCGACCGCAGTCGGCGCCACCACTACACAGGCTGTGCTGTTCCACTTCATCGCAAACGCCGCGTTGATAAACATAGCTCATATGACGAGCGAGTGGACATCTGGAATACCCTCTTGCTCAGCAAACGCCGACGCCACTACAGACTGTGTGGTCTCTTCCAGCTTTACTCCGGGAGTTCCCGGCGCACGTTCCACGCCGCTGATGGTGACCGATACGCTCAGTCACACGGCGTATCTTAGTTTGTCGGGAATCGGATCCGGCGCCGGGGCCACGCTCGACCCAGCCAGCCAAATCAGATTCGGCACAGGCCTGAGTGTCGCCGGCATGGCCACCGACAATGCAGGCAGCGTCTACGTCTCCGACGCCGCCAGCAAGAAGGTTTTGCGCTTCGCTCACAGCGCTCTGACGCAGGGAACCGGCGCAGCGTCCACCGCGCTGGCCACGCTCACTGCTCCGGGCGCTGTCGCGGTTGATTCTCGCAGCTACGTCTATGCGGCCGACACCTCCACGGGGCAGATCACGCAGATTACGCCCGCGGGCGCGGTTTCGACCTTGCCGTTCACCTTCACCGCTCCCGCCGGTCTGGCCGTCGATGCGCTCAACAACCTCTATGTTTCGGATTCTTCAGCCCAGGCCGTCTATCAGATCAACCCCATCACTGGCGTCGAGCGCAATCTGAATCTGGGAACGCTGGTTACGCCCAAGGGCCTGACCATCGATCCTTCCGGCAACCTGCTGGTCGCCGATCCCGGTGTGCCGGCCATCTATCGCTTCAATCCGAGCGGCACGCGCACCACTGTAACGACTTCGGCCACGGCGCCCACGGCTGTTCTGACCGATGCGGCGGGCAACCTGCTTATCGCCGATTCGTCGGACATCCTTGCCGTGCCGGCCAGCAGCCACAGTTCGGCCTTTACGGTGGCCAGTCTTGCGCCTTCGGCTCTGGCGATTGACTCTGCCGGCAATCTCTACACCGGTTCTAACGACGGCGTCCTGAAGCTCATCCGGACGCAAGGCTACGTACAGTACTCCGCAAACTCCCCGTCGCAAGCCGTCTCAATGCTTGAGTCCGGAAACCAGGCATTGACGCTCACTTCGCTCAGCCAGACCGATACGTCAGGCTACAGCCTGACCGCGACCGCATCCACGGACTGCACGCTCAGTGGAGGCCTTCCCTCCGCCCTGTCCATTGGCGGAGCCTGCGCAATGACGGCAAACTATACACCAACAACCTACGTTACAACCACGGACACCGTCACCCTCAACGGCAACCCCCAAAATGCCGCGCTCTCCACGCCGTCGTCGATCCAGCTTACTCTTACCGGACCGGCTACCGCGCCTGCGTCCGTTACCGTACTACAGGCGACTCCATCCTCGCCGGTATACGGTCAGACCATCACGCTCAAGTCGATCACGACGCCAAGCGATTCGCTCTCCACGCTGCTCGTACCTGCGGGGTCCGTGACCATCTACATCGATTCCTCGACGCAGCTCACCGGAACGGTAGATCCGGCGACAGGCATCGCTACGGTATCTGCTCCGGGGCTGATTGCGGGCAACCACCAGTTCTATTCCACCTACACCAGCAGTAACGGATACACCTCGTCAACCTCATCGACAGCGAATCTGACTATTGGCCAGGCGACGCCTTCGATTACCTGGGCAACGCCCGCGGCCATCACCTACGGCACTGCGCTGAGCGGAACCCAGCTTAACGCCAGCGCAACCGGCGTGACCGGAGCCAGCCTTCCCGGTATTTTCACTTATTCGCCGCTCTCCGGCACGGTGCTGACGGCGGGCTCGCAAACTCTCTCCGTGAGCTTTGTTCCCACGGATACGACGGACTACACGACGCCGGCGACGGCGACCGTTCAGCTTCAGGTGAACAAGGCCAACCCGACGCTCGCCTGGGCAACACCCGCGGCCATCACCTACGGGACGGCGCTGAGCGGAACCCAGCTTAACGCAGTGGCAACCGGCGTAACCGGCGCCAGCCTGCCCGGCGTGTTCACCTATTCGCCGCTCTCCGGCACGGTGCTGACGGCGGGTTCGCAAACTCTCTCCGTGAGCTTCACTCCCACGGATACGACGGACTACACAACGCCGGCGACGGCGACCGTTCAGCTTCAGGTGAATAAGGCGGCGCCTGCAGTCGCGTTGGTCTCCAGCCTGAATCCGATTCTGTTGCAGAATCCAGTCACTTACACGGCAACGGTTTCTTCCGCGGCCGGTAAGCCGACGGGCACGGTTACATTCCAGGACGGTGGCGTGGCGCTGACAGCCTGCACAGGCGTTTCGGTGACCACGGCAACCGGCCTGGCAAGCTGCGCCGTCACCTACACAGTCACGGGCACGCACAGCATCACCGCGCTCTATAACGGCGATGCGAACTTCCTCGCCGCCGGACCCAGCAATACAGTCTCCGAAGCGGCGATCGACATCAATCTAGGCACTCCTGTATCAGGCACAGGAACCACCTCGCAAACGATTCTTCCGGGCGGTACGGCAACGTATTCGTTCCCCCTTGCTCCGAGCAGCGGCACTTCCTTCCCGTCGGCAGTGACTTTCACCGTAACCGGGATGCCCACGGGAGCTACGGCAACGCTTGCCCCATCGGCGTGGGCTCTGACCTCCAGCAATCCGTGGACGTGGACTCTGCCGGCAAACACTACACTGACCGGCAATACGCTGCTGTCCATCCAGGTTCCGCAGACCACCGCGTCCGCGCAACCTGCAGGCGGCACAGGTGGCAATCTGGCCTCGCGTCTGGCGCCATTCTCGCTGGCGCTGCTATTGCTGCCATTTGTTGGCAGACTGCGCAAGAGCGGCAAGCGACTGGGCAGGATGCTCGCGGTCGTATTGCTGGCAGGCGCGGGCATGGCGGCCATGGCCGGGCTGAGCGGCTGCGGCGGCAACAACGGCCTCTTTGCCCAGGCGCAGCGCAGCTACACAATGACTGTGACCGTATCCTCCGGTTCGCTGTCGCACACATCCACCATCACTTTGACAGTTGAATAAATAGGAGAGCTGAGATGCGTATATCGATTCGCGGAAAGGTGCTCCTTGTGGGCGCATGCATGTTGACGGGCGCCGCAGGTTGGGCCCAGCAGAGCCAGAAGCCGGTTGCGCCGGATACGGTTTCCACCGATCTGGCCGTAACCTTTGCCACCGAGCGGTTTCAGGTG
>CABEBC010000249.1_pt1 | contig 19591 bp, 18 predicted proteins | sample 3422291 | NCBI WGS metagenome assembly CABEBC01 (sample SAMEA5534345, study PRJEB31848) | metagenome | biome: tundra; feature: field; material: soil | place: USA | collected 2013-05 | depth 0.45 m
GGCGCTTCCCAGCTTGTTTATTGATCTCCGGAGGCCGTTTTCGGCCTGCAGAGACACTACGCCCGTTGGGGGGCCAGCCGGTTGCGGTGTTGGTAGAGATTCACCAGCGCGAAGGCCGCGCACAGCCGGGGTCCCCGCGGACAGGTCTTCGTCCGTGGGGTGGAAGATCGACTCCGGCAAAGCGGCGCAGCACCGGCGACTTATAGAATGCCTCTTCCATGCCGGGGTCGGAGAGATTAAACCACTGTTGCAGAAAGTAAGTCCGCAGCATGATCGCAAGACCAACCGGTTGCCGTCCGTTGCCCGCCCTGGGGTAATGAGGCTCGACCAACGCCAATAACGCACTCCACGCCACTACCTGTTCCATCTGATCGAGAAACAACTCCCGCTTGCTCTTGCGGCCATGCTTTTCAAAACTCGACTGGGATGCCAGTTTCTGCTGAAATCGCGCCATTCGTTTCATGCTTCAATTTTATTCAAACAAGACGCGGTTCGAAGACTTGTGCAGAGGTTCCTTAGCCGATGGGAAGGTGAAGCGTCACGCATTCATTTTGCCTTGATTTACCCCGCCTTCTTCCCTTTGACAGTCTTCCGGTGCGACAATCGTTTGGTCGGGGCTGAGGCTTCCAGTCAGGATTTGTCCCCAAGGAGAGAGATTCCATGAAGCGTCTTTTGATCTGTACAAGCCTACTCCTCGGAGCGGCCGCGCTATCCGCCCAGACAACTCCGCAGCAAGGCCCGCCAACCGGGCCGCCGAAAAGCCCGCCAGCCACCGCCTCGGTGACCTTCGGCGGCAAAGCCATCACCATTACCTACAGCTCGCCCAGGGTCAGAGGCCGAGCCGGGCAGATATTCGGCAAGGACGGGCTTATCAGCCACGACAAAGGATATCCAGTTTGGCGCGCCGGCGCCAATGCCGTCACCACACTGCATACCGAAACGAACCTCGAGCTTGGCCCGAATCTGGCCGTGGTGCCCAAGGGCGATTACACGCTGTTCGTTGATATCTCCAACCCCGACAAATGGGTGCTGATCGTCAACAAGCAGACCGGGCAATCGGCCCTGGCCTATGACAAGACGCAGGACCTGGTCCGGGTGGAGATGGGCATGGTAAAACCGCCTGAGATGGTCGAGAACCTGAAGTATTCGCTCGACAGTTATGGCCCCAGATGGGGCGGACTCACCCTGAGTTGGGAATACCATATCGCCGTCATTCCCATTCACGCGCCTTAAGAGGCGGCCGTTGACGGGCGGCAACCAGCAACCGGTTTTCAGCATTGGATTCCCTAATCAGGCCAGATGGTGCGACAATCGTTGCGTCGGGGCAGTATATCCAAAACTGCTCTGCCCGGAGGAGAAAACCACCATGAAGCGTCTTTTAGTCTGTGCAAGCCTTTTCGTTGCTGTCGCAGTTCTATCCGCCCAGCCAGCCCCACCGAAAGGCCCGCCAAAGGGTCCGCCAGCCAGTCCGCCGGCCACCGAGACAGCGACCATCGCCGGCAAAACCATCACCATCACTTATAACTCGCCCGGCGTCAAGGGCCGCGCCGGCCACATCTTCACCAAAGATGGGCTGATCAGCACCAACCCCGGCTATCCGGTGTGGCGCGCAGGCGCCAATGCCGCCACCAAACTGCAAACTAACGGGGGAATCACGGTGGGCGGGCTCAAAGTGCCCGCTGGTGACTACACCTTGTTTGTGGACATCTCCGACCCCGGCAACTGGGTGCTGATTGTGAATAAGCAGACCGGCCAGTGGGGACTCAAGTACGACAAAACGCAGGACCTGGGCCGGGTGAAGATGACGATGAGCAAGCCGCTCGCGCTGGTGGAGAACCTGAAGTACACCATCAGCGACCTTGGCGGCACCACCGGCAAGCTCACCCTGGAATGGGAGAACCATTCGGCATCCGTTCTCATCGCCGTGCATTGAAATCCGGCGTGAGAAGGTAATGTGCGGCGGGGCGGCATTTTGCAGAGAATTACCGCCCTGCCGATACAATAGGAATAGTGTGTGATTTCGTCCCTGAAGGGGTAATGCCTTGCCGTTATATGCCTATCGCTGTACCCAGTGCGGCCACCGCTTTGAAAAGATACAGAACTTCAACTCTGAGCAGGAGCTTATCTGTCCCGTGTGCCATGGCGTGCTGGAGCGTCCGCTGACCGCGCCGCGCCTGCACTTCAAGGGCGGCGGCTTTTATGTGAACGACTACGCGGACAAGAGCAGCACGCCTGCCACAGAGTCCGCTCCGGCAACGATCAAGACCCCCTGCGGTGGAAGCTGCGGAGCGGCCTGCCCCGCCGTCGCGACCGCATCTTCTGCCTCAACAGGCGATTCGCCGAAGAAGTAGCAAGCCATACGCACGTTTCCAAATTCCCTACATCGTGTTTCCCGTTTTGTTCAAGCGCAACCGGCCATCGCCGTAGGATAATGGAGTCCTTGAAGCCTCCAGGCCCATCGATGACTCCAACCTCCACGCCGCCTCCTTCGCAATCCAGCCACTTGGCTCTTCGCGCGCTCATTCTGGCAGCCCTCCTCCTCTTCGTAGCCGGCATTGTCGCCGGCTTGTTATACCCCCACGCCGAGTTTTCCGCCCTCCTTCGCTGGACCGGCCTAGGCCTCTTTCTTCCCTTCGCCGTACGCCGCAGATCCCTGCTGGTCTGGACCTTTTTCGCCATGTTGGCCGGCGCTGAACTGGGCGTAGACGCGCCCCAAATCGCCGCGCAGAGCCACTTTCTCGCCGACATCTTTCTGCGGCTCATCCGCATGATTGTTGCGCCGCTCATCTTCGGAGGCATCGTCACCGGCATCGCCGGCCACAACGAACTACGTGGTGTGGGCCGTGTGGCGCTCAAGTCCATCATCTTCTTTGAAGTTGTCACTACCATCGGGCTGATCCTGGGCGCCGTCGCCATCAACTTCACACAGGCTGGCGCCGGGGTCACGTTGCCCGCTACGGTCCAGGCCGCCGTGCCTGCCGCTCATGCGGAAGGTTGGCAGCAGATTCTGCTGAATATCTTTCCGGAGAACATCGCCAAGGCTGTCGCCGAGAATCAAATTCTCCAGGTCGCCATCTTCGCGTTGCTCTTCGGCGCGGCGCTGGCCACACTGCCGGAAAAGAAACGCGCCCCTCTGGTTTCCGTTCTGCAATCGCTGACCGAGACCATGTTCCGCCTGACGCGCATCATCATGGTCACTGCGCCTGTAGCCGCCGGAGCCGCGCTGGCCTATACCGTGGGCAGCATGGGCCTGGCCACGCTGCTGCCGCTGGCCAAGCTCCTGGTCACCAACTACGTCACCCTGACCATTTTTCTGCTTCTGGTTTTCGTGCCGATCCTGCTCATAGCCCGCATTCCCATCGGTCGTTTTATCGCTGCCGTTGCCGAGCCCGCCGCCCTCGGTTTTGCCACCACATCGTAGGAGGCCGCGCTGCCCCTGGCCATGGAACGCATGGAAGAGTTCGGCGTGCCGCGCTGGATTGTCTCCTTTGTCATCCCCACCGGCTACAGCTTCAACCTGACCGGCTCCACCCTCTATCTCTCTATGGCCGCTCTCTTTGCCGTTCAGGCCGCGGGTCTTCATTTCACCGTAGGCCAACAGATCGTCCTGCTGGCCACTCTGGCGCTCACCAGCAAAGGCATCGCCGGCGTGCCCCGAGCAACGATTGTCACCCTGCTGGCCGTCGCCGGTTCCTTCCAGATTCCCGCCGTCGCCGTGCTGATGCTGCTCGGCGTCGATACCCTCATGGACATGGGTCGCACCGCGCTGAACGTCATCGGCAACTGCATGGCAGCAGCGGTCGTCGCCCGCTGGGAGGGCGTACTGAAGCCCACGGCGAACACCCCCAGCCCGATAAGATAGTTTCAGTACAGAACAACCATGCCTCTGCTTGATCCCATCCCGTCGCCGGTGTTGGACGCCGACTTTTTGGCTCTTGAATGGGAGCCGCTGCTGGCTCTAGTCGCTGGCTTTGCAGCTTCGCCGGTGGGACGGCAGGCTATCCTCGACCTCAAGCCCTCCACCGATGAAGCCTGGATCGCCAGCCAGCACCAGCTCACCGGCGAGATTCGACTGCTGCTCGAAGAGCAGACTTCCATTCCCGTCGGCGGCCTTTTCGATCCCACGCAACAAACCACCAAAGCTCAGATTCCCGGCGCGGCCCTCGAAGCCGTCGAGCTGCAAGCCATTGCCCGCCTGGCCAACGACGTGGCCTCCTGGCAATCGCTGCTGCAATCGCCTCCCATGCGACTGGTGGGAAAACTGCTCGGTCTCTCTGCACTCTCATCTGCACTCATGGGCAGCCTGCGCCCGCTCGCCGAGTCCATCGAGCGCACCATTCAGCCCGACGGCTCGCTGGCCGACAATGCCTCGCCCGAGTTGGGCCGCATCCGCCGCGAGCAGGAACGCCAGAAAAAACTGATTGAAGAGTCCCTGCGTGCCACCCTGCGCAAGCTCGCCTCGGAGGGCGCGACGCAGGAAGATCTCATCACCATCCGCGGCGACCGCTTCGTCATTCCTGTCCGCAGCGAGCTAAAGAAGCGAGTCAGCGGCGTCGTCCACGGCGTCAGCTCATCGGGCCAGACGGTTTATCTGGAGCCGCTGGAAACCATCGAGCAGAATAACGAGCTGGTCCGCCTCATGGAGGAGGAGCAGGCCGAGATTCACCGCATCTTTATGGCGCTCACCCGCCAGGTGGGCGGCTACGCTCACGCTCTCGTCGAAGGAGCGCGCGTATTGGCGCTGGTCGACAGCCTCCAGGCCCGCGCACGCTTTGCACGCGACTACAACTGCGTGGCCCCGGCCATCACGCCCGATCTTCTGCATCTCGAAGCCGCCCGCCATCCTCTGCTCGAAAGGCATCTCCGCCAAACCGGCGGCCATGTTGTTCCGCTCACTCTCGAACTCACGGCTGCGGAGCGTCAGCTCATCATCAGCGGCCCCAACACCGGTGGCAAAACCGTCACGCTCAAGACCACGGCGCTGCTGGCCATGATGGCTCAGGCCGGCCTGCCCGTCCCCGCCACGGCAGCCAGCTTTCCCGTCTTCACCGCGTTCCTGGCCGACATCGGCGATGCGCAATCCATCGAGGCGGAGCTCTCCTCCTTCTCCGCTCACATCACCAACCTCGACCGCCTCTCGCGCCTCGCCGGGGCCAAGTCTCTGGTCCTGCTCGACGAGCTTGGTTCCTCCACCGATCCCGAAGAAGGCTCCGCGCTGGCCGTCGCCATCGCCAGCCACTTTTTGACAGCCGGAGCCTGGACGCTCATCTCCACGCACCACACCTCGCTCAAGGTCTACGCGGCCAACACTCCCGGTGTCCTCAACGCTGCGGCCGGCGTGGACGAAGTGACGCTCGTGCCGAACTACCAGCTGCGCCTCGGCGTTCCCGGCGCGTCTGCCGGAATACAAACTGCCGAGCGCCTGGGCCTGAATGCTGCCATCATCGCCGCCGCCCGCCAGAGATTGGGTTCGCAGCAGGTGGACATCGCCCGCTTCCTCGATAAGCTGCACAGCGAGCTTACGCAACTTGAAGCGGATCGCAAGGCCGCCCGCGTCGAGCAGTTCGCTCTCAACCAGGAGCGAGCCAGGCTCGCGCGCGAGGGTGACGTCGAGTTGCGCCAGCGCACCCGCGAGCTCGAAACCAAACTGGCCTCGCTGCTCAAGGACTTCGAGTTCCAGATGCGCGAGACGGTCCGCGCCATCGAAGATCGCGCCGGTCAACAAAAATTATCCAAGGAAGCTGAGCGCCGCATCCTGCGCCTGCGCCGCGAGTTTCAGGAGAGCTTCAACCAGACCGTCGTCGCCCACCGCACCGGCGCGGATGTGGGCGACGCCGACGCCCAGCCGCACATCCTGAAGCACATTGCCGCCGGCGACCAAGTCCGCATCAAGTCGATGAACAAGATTGCGGTCGTGCAGCGCGAGGTCGAGAAAGACCTCTTTGAAGTTGCTCTCGGCCCCATCAAGATGCGCGTCAAGCGCGAAGACTGCTCCGCAGTTTTACCTCTTGACGGAGAATCTACGGCGGAGAAGCGTTCCGATCCGCTCGCCGCAGCCCGCAAGCAGAAAAACGTCCACGTCACGGTCACAAGCGCTAACACCGACGCCCTGCGCACGGAGATCAACCTCATCGGCCGCACCGTGGATGAGGCGACCGATGAGTTGGAAAAGTATCTTGACCGCGCCTTTCTCGCCGGCCTGCCGGGCGTCCGCATCATTCACGGCCACGGCGCTGGAATCCTTCGCCGCGGCGTCCGCGAATTTCTCAAGAGCCATCCCCACGTAGCCACTATCGCCGAAGCCCCTCAAAACGAAGGTGGGCAGGGCGCTACCATCGTTGAATTGCGTCAATAACCAAAGCTACTCTACAATAGGATGCATTCTTCTGATGATCGTGTACTCGCGGGTTGGTCTCGGCTGACGAACAGGATCTTCCAGCTGGCTTCTGGTATGGGATCTCAATCCCAAGCTCCGGAAGGTGCCACAATGATGTGTGTATTCAGTCGCGATTCGTTGACGAATGAGGGACAATGAGATCGCAAGTTGTGGGAACATTTCTGCTGGTACTCGCACTTGGCACGACACTCGGCCAGTCCCCTACCGAGTCGAAACCAACACCGGTGGAGGCGGAATTCCTTGCCAATCTCAGGGTTCGCCAACTCGCCCCGGAGCGAAAATCCTCACCAAAGTGACTGTCGATTGGCACGGCCCCGATTGCACTCTCAAGGCTGGCTCGATCCTTGAAGCCACGGTTGAGATCGCAGAGCGCCACAATGACCGCATCCCATCTCGCGTGGCGCTGTCATTCACCAAAGCGCAATGCAACGGCCCTGACTTGAAACCGATGAAGCTGTCGCTCGTGGCTATAGCCAAGCCACCAGACAATTGGGATGGTCTACCCGATTCAGTATTCAAAGGGCCGGTTGTGATCTCAAATCCTAATGGGACAAAAGGGATCGTTGCCAATCAAGTGAGAGGGACCTCCTTATCGCACTTGGAGTTGAATGGCATCACGCACAGATTCCCCTCGACCTCCAACATTCATCCCGGAGCCGTCCTGGACATCAGTGGTTTGAAACTTGAGGTTGGCACAGGTCCAAACCGAAGCTCGGTCCTGAACGCAAAAAACCACGATGTATATCTCGACATGTTTACGCAGATCCTGTTGCTGCCGGACACGGTGGTCTTTCGTCCTGGAGCCACTGTTCGTATTTTGTCCGACCCCACGGCAAAAATCGATACGACCTCGAGCAACCTTTCGGCTCCTTCCACCCCGGTTCCGGCAAACGATATCGATGTTTGTGCGCCGCCAGGTTGCTCGGTCGATCTTCCGGTGACCGCGAAAGAACTGGAGGGTCACAAGGCTTCCTCGATTGACATACATGCGCTAGGCTACGCACCGCGGCATCGCAAAGTTCCGGGTGACATCAGCAATGAGGAAACCATCGCGTGGCTCAGCCCTCGGCAGTTACTCTTTGCATTTAATCGCCACACCCTCATCCCACGCTATGGACCTCAACACGCCTATGAGGTGCAACGAGTCATTCGAGCTGTTCTGATTGATACTCAAAGCCTATCCGTCGTTCGCTCGGTAGATTGGGACATCACCGATAAGCACCGCTTCCTTTGGCAACTCGACGGGAAACGCATAGCCGTCCATGTGGGGAATGAACTGCGCATCTATGGCTTGGGATTGAACATTGAACGCAGCATCCCACTCGCGGGGCCGCTTTCCTTTGTCCGTATTTCTCCCAACGGAAGTCTAATGGTTATCGCGACTCTCAGGGAACGGCACTCAGCGGAGCTTCATGCAAGACTTCGAGACGAATTAGAGGGCGAACCGGAAGAAGATGTCGATATCACAGTTCTCGACAATGACTACAAGATCATCGCACGGGCATCGACTGTCTCTGGCCTACAGTCCCCCACCCTTTTAAATGAAGGTCAGGTCAATTTGGTGTCGCGATCCAACTCGCACTATCGGCTTGCTCTAAGAACCTGGGACGACAAGGAGGTCACACTCGCGCGGTTTTCTTCGCGCTGCACGCCGGAGATCTCGAGCATGGCCCCTGACTACCTGTTTATGCGGTCCTGCGATCTGGCCAGTGGCGTCACTCAATATCGCATACTCGGGGCGGATGGCAAACTCCTGTTCCGCAGGGAGGCGGACCCGCGGGAGGTGAATCAGGAAGTCATTGGAAATCAGGGAACCGGGATATTTGCAATCAAGATCATACGAGAACCTGATGGACCTGCTCCGGACCTGGATTTCGAGGTTACCGGTCTTGGGTTGGAGGAGGTCCAGGTATACCGTGTCGTCGACAAGAAGCATATCTTCGCCGTCAATTTGAACGACCCCGTGACGAGTTATGGCAGTTGCGTTTTATCCCCTGACGGTACTCAACTGGGTGTTCTCTCTCGTTCGCAAATTCAGATCTTCCCTTTACCTGCGATGTGACAGACTCATCATCCGGAGCAGAGCAAGAGCCGCTTCTGGAGTGCCGCGCCAACACATGATCGCGCAGCTCCAGCCGAAAGGCGTAACCGGCGGAAACCTGTGCCTGAGCCACGCCGCCGGTGGCCTTTGCCTCCCATGATCCCAGCAGAAAGCGAATCCCTGCCCAGGGATCGGCCTTGGCGGGAGATTTCGCTGGGGTTTGCGCGGAGGCTGGCGCCGGAGGTTGAGTGGAGATTTGCGCAGACACGCCGCAGGCCGTCAGCAGGGCCAATGCGGCAGACAATGCAATGCGTCTCTTCATGAGCACCTCAGATTCAAGAGTCTACTCTGGCGCAGCACATCGCGGGCACTCAATCGTGCGATCTATGCATCTACTTATCGATCTTCGGAAACTTTCGTTTGACCGCAGCCACAACCGCGGCGTTTTCAGTCTTTCCGCTGGAGCGGGCCAGCGCATCGCGGGCATGAGCGGCGTCTTCGATCGGATAGCGCCGGGTTTTCGGAAATACAAAATCATTCTTGGGCAGGTCTTTCCGTTTCGCGTACGTGAGCTTCGTCATGCCGATACCTCCGGGCCTTCCAGTTCATCTTCAGGCATTTTCTGACCTGAGGGATGGTGCAGGTCTGTGCAAAGTTGCACTCCGGGGCAAAGCGGCCAGCGGTGCGGCAACACCCCAGGCGTTTCCTGTACCGTTTTAGTCAAGCCTTTCAAACGCCCTCTACAATATGGATAGATGCTGCATCTCTCCGGCCTTCCCTCGTTCATCGATTGGCACTGGCTCTGGCTCGTCGTTTCGGCCTTTCTGGCCGGGTTGCTCAACGCCGTGGCCGGAGGCGGCTCTTTCCTCTCCTTCCCGGCGATGCTGAGCATGGGGATGCTGCCCATCCAGGCCAATGCCACCAACACGGTGGCTCTGTGGCCTGGCCAGATCACCTCGGTTGCGGCGTATCGCGATGACATCCGCAAGAACCTGCGCCTCGCCTTGCTGGTGGGTGTGGCCGGACTCTTTGGCGGAGCGGCCGGTGCACTGGTGATGCTCCACACGCCGCAGATGACCTTTCTGCATCTGGTGCCTTGGATGCTGTTGATCTCCGCCTCGATCTTCGCCTTCTCCGGCCCGGCCTCTCGCTCGCGGGCCCGTCGCAAAGGGGTGATCTCCGGCGCAACCCATCCACAACAACATTTGCCGGTCTTTCTGGCAACCACGGCGGTCTGTTTTTACATCGGCTACTTTGGCGCCGGCGCCGGCTTTCTGCTCATCACGGTACTCTCGCTCTTCGGCTTTCAGGACCTGCACGAGATCAACGCTCTCAAGGTGCTCTCCACCACCCTGGCCAACGGGATTGCCTTTATCATCTTTGTGGCGGACGGCCAGGTCGTCTGGCGCTACTGCCTGCCGGCCATGGTCACCTGCGCCATCGGTGGTTATGTTTCGGCCCGCTGGGCTCGCCGCATTCCACAGGCGGCACTCCGCGGGCTGATCATTTGGATCAGCCTCTCCATGGCCGCATGGTTCTTCTGGCGGCAGTGAACTGTCAGCTCCCCACGGTAAACTGAACCCATGAGCCACGAAGGCATCCGCATTGCTCCCAAAGACCCCGAAGGCCGTACGAGCGAGGCCGAGCGTCCCTTGCCCCACATCAGCGTCACGCCGCAGAAGGTCCGGGTACTCATCACCGAAGGCAAGGGCATGGAGATCGATTGGGATGACGGCCACCGCAGCGCCTGGAGCTTTGCCTGGATGCGCGATGCCTGCCCCTGCGCCACATGCGTCGAGGAGCGCAAGGCGGAAGACCGCAAAATCGGCCAGCCCAAGCCAAAGCCAACCGCCGTCCTGCCCATGTACACTCCGCCCGCCAAGCCTGCCAGCGCCCACGCTGTCGGCCGTTACGCCATCCAGTTCAACTGGCAAGACGGCCACTCCGGCGGCATCTATTCCTGGGATTACCTGCGTCGCGTTTGTCAGTGTCGCGAATGTACCTTTGTTTCTGAAGAGGCAACCGGCACGCCCAACTAGGCCAGGGCAACCGTGCAGTTGCCCAACCCTCCCCAACCGCCAACGTTACAGCGGATACCGATCGGCCTGAATGCAGTGCCGGGCTACGGCGCGACTCAATCCCACCACATCGGCTGGCGTGAACCTGGCCAGTCGGCGCAGGATGGCGAGTTGTGTCCGCAGCAGGTCGCCTTCGCCGCAGGCCGCCAGCACGCGGCGCGCCGCCTGCTCGGCCAGGGCCATGGTATCGTCAGCCAACAATCCCGTCATAGCCGCGGCCACCTCCGCGGAGCCTTTGCCTGATGCGGCAAGTTTCCGCGCCCGCAGCAAGGCAGACTCCAGCGCGTAGACCTGCATGATAATTGCGGCCAGGTCCGCCATCACCTCCTGCTGCTCCTGCAATCCGGCCATGAAGCGCTGGCTGGCCACGCCCGCGGCAAAGAGCGCAATCTTTTTGGATGAGGACAGGGCTTCGGCCTCCCGCGCCAGCAGTTCGCCTGCATCGGAGCCGGAATCGAAGCTGGGCGGTTGCATCACCTCGTCCATCAGCTTCTTGATCGCAGGAAGCAGCGGCAGCTTACCGCTTAAAGCGCGCTTCATGAGCCAGCCGGTAATAATCAGCAGATTGATTTCGTTGGTGCCTTCAAAAATCCGATTGATGCGCGCATCCCGGTAGTAGCGCTCCGCCGGGTACTCTTCAACGTAGCCGTATCCGCCCATGGTGGCGATCAGTTCGTCGGCCACCAGGGTCAGCATTTCGGAGCCGTATACCTTGAGGATGGAGCACTCGACGGCGTACTCCTCAATGCGGCGCTGGATCTCTCGCGGTAAATTTGCTTTATCCAGTCCGAGCTGCATCAGGCCCGCGTCGATCATGCCCACCGTCCGGTAAGCCATGCTCTCGGTGGCATAGAGCCGTGTGGCGCTCGAGGAAAGCTTTCGCTGGATCAGCCCAAACTCGGCAATCGCCTTGCCGAAGGCCTTGCGTTCTTTGGCGTAACGGATCATGTGGCCGAGGGCGTGCCGCGCCCCGCCGATGCAGGCCACGCCCAGCTTGAAGCGGCCCACATTCAGCACGTTGAAGGCGATATGGTGGCCCTTGCCCGCCTCTCCCAGCAGATTACTTGCGGGAATCCGGCAGCCATCCATCACCAGCGAACAGGTCGAGGAGCCGCGAATGCCCAGCTTGTGCTCTTCCGCGCCCACGGTCACGCCGGGAGTCTCCCGCTCGATGAGAAAAGCCGAAAACTGTTCGCTGCCTGACGCAGGGTCCACGATCTTGGCGAAGACGGTGTAGAGGCTGGCGATGCCGCCATTGGTGATCCACATCTTTTCGCCGTTGAGCGTGTAGTGCGCGCCATCGGGCGAAAGCGTTGCGTGCGTACGGATGTTCATGGCGTCGGAGCCGGAGCTGGCCTCTGAAAGTCCATAGCCGCCGATCCACTCCCCCGTGGCCAGCTTAGGCAGGTAGCGCTGTTTCTGCTCATCGGTGCCATACCAGACCAGCGGCAGCGTGCTGATGCCGACGTGGGCTCCAAAGGCTGTCGAGAAGCTGCCCAGAATCGAGAGGTGGTCGGTGATGAGTGTGGAGGTGATCTTGTCCATGCCCATGCCGCCGTACTCCTCGGGAATGTCGACCGAGGCAAAGCCCAGTTCGCCGGCTTTGCGCATGAGTGCCTGCAACACGCCCGGCTCCTTGGCCTCGATGGCCGCCGCGTTGGCCAGAATCTCGTCGCGGGCAAACTGCGCAGCGGTCATGGCAACCTGCCGTTGCTCCTCGTTCAGGTCTTCAGGAGTAAAGATTTCGGCGGGGGTGCGGGTTTCCAGCAGAAAGCTGCCGCCCGCGGCGGCGACGATTGGGGAAGGGGAAAGCGTGGACATGGAAGAACTTGCCTCCTGGGGCACAGCCCACTTTACGCCAGAAACCAGAGCGGAGGCAAGGGAATAGAATCACACTTTCTATCAGAAGAAATGTTCCCTGCCTGAGTAATCTGATACAAAATAGAAATAAGACCGCGCCTTTGCCAGGTAAATAGCCATTGAATCTCCAGGCCCATTATCCTCGCTGGTTGAAACTGCCCGCGAGCAGGGGGATAGTTTAGCTGCTTCTGGCAACGAAAAGGCGCCTGGAAGAAACCGGCCATTCCAGCTCAGCAGGCGCGGATGCGGACGGAGAGGAAGGAGGATATCGGAGAATGAGACGTAGAATGAAGATGAATTGGATCATCGGCGTCGTTTTGGCGAATGTATGTGTCCTCCCCTTCCAGGGCCAGTATCACGTGATGCCTGGTAAGTCGGATCCGGCCAATACTGCTGATTGCCTCCCTCAAAAGCCAGCCAGCATCTGTCTGGGCGCAACCGGAATGGAACATTGCTACGCGCTCCCAAACGACAAAGACTTCATTTTTGGTCTGGAGCCCAGGGCCATACCCGTGGGACAACTTGATGGCCTCGAACTCACGCTGTTTACCGCGATGTATTTAGGCTGTGGCAGTGGCACAGTGACCAAATTCGCATTGCTTACAGTCAGAAACGGCGAGTTTGTGAATCTGCTTCCTAGCGTGGAACTCAGCAACCAGAGCGACTACAAGCTCTGGAGCTTGCCAGAGCTTTCCAACCTGTCTGTTCTGGTGACTGCGGATTCCATTTGGGCTAATGCAGACATAAAGAAGTCGAACTTTATCGAGGAAACGCACTCGGCGCCTCACCGCTATCGCATGAATGCGTATGTCTATGATGAGAAGAGTAGCCGGTATCTTCTGAAAGTTCACTTCGATACCGCGAAGATGTATTCCGGCATTCAAGACGCAGAAGAAATCAATATAGTAGACGCCGAAAAGACCGTCATTCTGGGCAAGCTGAAGCAGAATCGCACCTATTGATGTGTGTATGGTTTGGGATTTCGACCTTCACTTCTTCGCCAGCCAACCCAGGTATTCCGGCAGGGAGTGAAGTTGATCCACATGGTCGGACGCGGAGTTGCCGGCAAAGCCTACCACCAGCAATCCACCCGTTCTTTCCTCGCTCAGCATTTGCGTCTTCATCGGTCCCCACTTGACCACCGGATGCGCAACCAGCCCCCACTCCCGCAGCAGGTAATCCGCGGTTTCGGTGGTGCTGGCAAAGGTGCCGGGAAAGATCTCCGAATGGGTGAGGATGAAGCGCTTCTTCCCTGCCATGGCATCGCGCCCCAGGCGCAGCCAATTCTGTAGGTTATCAGTCTCTATCTGCGATTCCTCCGGCCCCGACTTGCCGTTCACATAGCCGGTATGCACGCCGTCGATGCACAGCACGCCACCGACCCGGTCATACGATGCCGGATCGCCCAGAATCTGCCGCATAGCGCCGCAGCCCGCGCTCCAGCCGCCCAAATCGATCTCGCCAAAGGTCAAGCCGCTTTTGGCTTCGGCTTCGGCGATCAGGCGGGGAAATCGAGCAGGGTCTTCCGCAAAGAGCTTCACATAGCTCCCCGAGCCGGCGCCGGCCTGAACGGTAATGACCGCCATATTTTGCTGCTGCGCCGCGGCGAACTCGGGGAGCCAGTCGCCGCCATGGAAGAAAAACAGCAGTTTTATGGCGCTTTTTGACGTCTTTTCATGTCGCTTGAGCGTCATGGTTTCTGGCGAAAATAAGCTTTTTGGGACGAACAAAGTGCCCAGCTCTAGCGGCAGGCGGCGTCCCGGAGGCACGGTTTTCGCCAGCCGGGGGTGCTCCCTGGTGTGCTCCACCATGGGCGACGGATTCTGCTGCGCCGGAGCCGCAAAACAGGCAGCAAACAAAGAAATCAGAGCCACCGAACGGCGTATCTTATAGGTTTTCAAGGGCACTCCCGCAATAGAAGCCGCGTTACCTGGCTACAAAGGCTTCTGGAATAAACCACGGAAAAGAGTAGCATATACGTGGCCACCGGGGATGGATCGGCCGTTTCCGGCGCTTGGGTGAACGCGACACCCGCTGGCCCTTATCGACTACAATTCCGGTATCCCCACCGTGGAGGCTTGCCCTGTTTGATGCGCTTCTGAGTACACTGTTTTCTGCTGGCGGCCTGCTGCCCGCGCGGCTCCCCGCGCTGCTGCTCTTTGCTCCGCAATTCAGCGTCCGCCACCAGATACAGACACTGTTTTACGATCCGTTTTCCACGGTGACCCACCACTGGAACTGGTTTGATCTGACAATGCTCATTCCCTACTTCGCGGTGATGATCATCCTGTCGTTCTATGGCATTCACCGCTACACCATGTGCTACCTCTATTTCAAATACAAGAAGAACTACAATCCTGATCCGCCCCGCCACTTCAAGGAGTTGCCGCTGGTGACCGTGCAACTGCCTATTTTCAATGAGCAGTTCGTCATCGACCGGCTGATTGAGGCGGTCTGCGCGATGAATTATCCCAAAGACAAGCTGGAGATTCAGGTGCTGGACGACTCGACCGACGAGACCCAGCAGGTGGCCTCCGATATCGTTGCCCGCTATGCGGCGCTGGGACACCCCATCACTTACATTCATCGGACAAATCGCTACGGCTACAAGGCCGGGGCGCTGGACGCGGGCCTGAAGGTGGTGAAGGGCGAATTCGTGGCCATCTTCGATGCTGACTTTGTGCCTCCGACGGACTGGCTGATGAAAGTCATCCACCACTTTGCCGAGCCGGAGATTGGCATGGTGCAGACCCGCTGGTCGCACATGAATCGCAACTACAGCATGTTGACCCGGATCGAAGCCATCCTTCTCGACGGCCACTTCATCATCGAACACGGCGCGCGGGTCCGCTCCGGCGATTTCTTCAACTTCAACGGCACGGCTGGCATGTGGCGCATCAAGGCCATCTCCGACGGTGGCGGCTGGCAGCACGATACCCTCACCGAAGACACCGACCTGAGTTACCGCTCGCAGCTGGCCGGATGGAAGTTCAAGTACTTGCCCGATGTCGAGTGCCCCTCCGAGTTGCCCATCGAGATGACCGCCTTCAAGACGCAGCAGGCGCGCTGGGCCAAGGGACTGATTCAGACCAGCATCAAGGTGCTGCCCATGATGTTCAAGTCGGACGTCCCGCGAAAGATCAAAGTCGAGGCTGTCTACCACTTGACGGCGAATTTAAGCTATCCATTGATGGTCATCATGACGGCGTTCCTGATGCCGGCCATGATCGTGCGCTTCTATCAGGGCTGGTTTCAGATGCTGCTCTTCGACGTGCCGCTGTTTACCGCCTCCACCTTGTCCATCGCCGTCTTTTACCTGATGGCGGAGCGCGAACTCTATCCTAAAACCTGGTTGAAGACCTTCCTCTATCTGCCCTTCCTGATGGCCCTGGGCATCGGCCTCACGGTGACCAACACCAAGGCGGTAATGGAGGCTCTGGTCGGCATCAAGAGTCCCTTTGTGCGCACCCCCAAGTACCGCGTGGCCAAGAAGGGCGAAAAGTCCCAGGCCGCCAAGTACCGCAAGCGGCTGAAACTGACTCCGTGGATCGAACTGCTGGTTGGCGGCTACTTCTTCGTCGCGATTCTCTACACCTTCACCAACCACAATTACTTTACCGCTCCGTTCCTGATTCTGTTCGTCATCGGCTACTGGTACACCGGCCTGATGAGCCTGCTGCAAGGCCGCTTCGAGCGCTGGCGCACCGGCGCCGAAGCCAACCTCAACGAATCCAGCCCCAAGCCGTTCCCGGTGGGGGTGTGAGGAAAGGCCATGCAAGAGTCCACTCAGGAGCCGAAGGTTCGTTGGGATACTCGCAAATCGTGGGCGAATCTGCGTAAACATAAGATTTCGTTTGAGGAAGCCGCGACGGTTCTTGAACATCAACTATCGGTAACAAAATCCGACCCGGATCACTCAATTACCGAAAGCAGATTTCTCACACTTGGACTATCATCCAAACATCGGCTTATTTTGGTAGCCCACACGGAAGACCCAGACGAAATTCGCATCATCAGCGCAAGGTTGCCAACTCGGAGTGAACATAATGCCTACGAAAACGACTGAATCCAAGAAGTTTAAGGACACCATGCGTCCGGAGTATGACATGACCGGTGGCGTTCGCGGGAAGTACGCAGGCAGATTCAAAGGCGATGTTGTGATGGTGCCCATTGCCCCCGATGTTGCTTCTGCTTTCCCAGACGCGGACGCTGTGAACGAGGCACTGCGTGTGCTGCTCAAAGCCGCGAAGAAAGTGTCGCAGGCGGCCTGATGGTTGATCCTGACGAATCCAGCCCACGCCGTTCCTTGTGGGGATATAGCTGAGAATCTGATTGCCTTTGCACGGCGTCGCGTGCTCCAGAACCTGCCCTGATCGAGGACGAATGGATCAGGGCAGCATTTTCGTCTCTGCTCTTTGCAGATAATTACCATCTGTTGGCGCACACTGGCAGAATGAACAAAAGTGGCCACTCTCCGGTCCAATCTGTCAGGGATGTGACCGGTCCGTACCACCGAGGGGTACCCCCACCCCCCTATTTACTGTGAAACTGTGAACTTTTGCGCAGCAACAACCAGAAATCCTATATTCGCACTCTTCGCGACCCTCTAAGCCTCCTCCGCTACAATAGTCTTCAAGCGTCTGCCGCGCCGGGAATGGATTCCGGCCCGCCAGGCGCATTGGAGCATTATGCTTGCCAGGAACTTGACCGAAGCCCTCACCTTCGACGACGTGTTGCTGGTGCCCGCCTACAGCGACGTGGTGCCCGTGCAGGTCAGCACGCAGACCCAGTTGACCCGCGAGATTACGCTGAACACCCCGCTGCTCTCCTCGGCTATGGACACCGTGACCGAGTCGCGCATGGCCATCGCCATGGCGCAGCAGGGCGGCATCGGCATTGTGCACCGCAATCTATCCATCCCTGACCAGGCGGGCGAGATCGACAAGGTGAAACGCTCGGAGAGCGGCATGATCGTGGACCCGGTAACCATTGGCCCGGACCAGATGATCGGCGACGCGCTGGAAGTGATGAGGCGCTACAAAATTTCCGGCGTGCCGGTGACGCAGGGCAAGCGGTTGGTGGGCATTTTGACTAATCGTGATTTGAGGTTTGAAACTCGTACCGACATTCCCGTTGGCGAGGTGATGACCAAGGAGAATCTGATTACGGTTCCCGTGGGCACCACGCTGGAAGAGGCCGAGAAGATTCTGCATGTGCATCGCGTGGAGAAGTTGCTGGTGGTCGACGATCAATTCAATCTGAAGGGTCTGATCACGGTCAAAGACATTCAGAAAAAGCTGAAATATCCCAGCGCCAGCAAGGACGAAAAGGGCCGGCTGAGAGTGGGCGGCGCTATCGGGGCCACGGGCGACTTTCTGGAGCGGGCGGCGGAGCTGGTGCGGGCGCGCGTGGATGTGCTGGCCATCGACTCTGCGCACGGGCACTCATCGCGCGTGCTGGAGGCGGTGCGCGAGGTGAAGAAGGCGTTTCCCGGCGTGGGCCTGCTGGCCGGCAACGTGGCTACCTACGAGGGCGCGTTGGCGCTGATCGACGCCGGGGCCGACGCGATTAAGGTCGGCATCGGGCCGGGTTCGATTTGCACCACGCGCATGGTTACCGGAGCGGGAATGCCGCAGATTACGGCCATTGCCGAGGCGACGCGCGCTGCGCGCGAGCGAGGAATTCCGATAATAGCCGATGGCGGCATCAAGTATTCAGGCGAGATCACCAAGGCTATCGCTGCCGGGGCCAGCTCGGTGATGATCGGGTCGCTGTTTGCGGGCGTGGACGAAAGTCCCGGCGAAACCATTCTCTACCAGGGCCGCAGCTTCAAGAGCTATCGCGGCATGGGCTCGCTGACCGCCATGAGTCAGGGCTCGGGAGAGCGCTACTTTCAGAGCACCGATGATATGGCCAGCGCCGAGTTGGGCAGCGAGGGCGTGGTGCAACGGGAGCGCGCCAGCCAGAACCGGCTGGCCAAGTTTGTCCCTGAGGGCATTGAGGGGCGCGTGCCCTACCGCGGGCCGCTGGAGTCCATGGTTTTCCAACTGGTGGGCGGATTGCGCTCCGGCATGGGTTACCTGGGTTGCGCAACCATCCGCGATCTACAAGAAAAGGCGCAGTTTGTGCGCATCAGCGGCGCCGGACTGCGCGAAAGCCACGTGCATGACGTCATCATTACGCGCGAGGCACCCAACTATCGCGTTGAATAAGGCGGGAAGCGGACACAACAAAACCCCGCCCGGGCAGGACGGGGTTCACGCTGAATAAAGTGTCTGGATTCAGCTATGTAGACGGCCTCAGGCCTTGGCGACCTTGCCTTCTTTGATGCAGCCTGCGCAGACCCTGATCCGCTTGGGTTGGCCGTTTACCAGTGCCTTGACAGCCTGCAGATTCACGCTCCAGCGCCGCCTTGTGATGTTGTGGGCGTGAGAGATATTGTTACCGAATTGCGGGCCTTTCCCGCAGATATCGCATACTTGTGCCATGACTTAGCTCCAAACCTTGGTGTTTCGCGCCGGCGAGGCATAGATAGAGACACGCCTCCATAGACTGGCCGAATCTTCATTATACCCGGAACCGGCGGCGATGGCCAAACCGCAGCTAACGCATTGAAAAAACAGTGTAGTTCAGGTTATCGGTTTTCGTACATCGTAAAGCTACAGGTCACCGGTTTACCCCCAAATGTGAAGCTGTAGCTTACCGGTTTAGGGCAAAGTGGTGAGCTGTAGCTTACAGGTTTACAGAACACCAGAGAGTTCCAGCTCACCGGAAATCTGACCAATGGCTGCAGATCATTCAGTAGTCAAGGAAGACCCGCTACCTGGGAATCAGAGTAAAAGAAATAGCGCAATTTGTCAGCGGCGAAGGCATTCGCTTCGCGATTCATCTCCTCGGCGGTGACGGCGTGGGAGAAGAGGATGATGCGGTAGCGGAAGCTGGCGGTCTGATCCTTCTCGAGAGTCAGGTTCAATGCGGGCAGCTTGGGATTGAAGATGCTTGGGCCGAGCGGATTGACGGCGAAGAGGCCGTAGCCGCGCGCGTGCCAGGTGGTGGGATAGCCGGGGTTGGCGGGATGATCGAGGAGGCCGATGGCGACGGTGTGGGGGCCGGTGTGGCCGGTGAGAGAGCACCAGCGACCGCGGGTTCCCCAGACGGCGTCGCCCTGGACGCCCTCGCTGGTGAGATAGACGCCGGTGGCCGGGTTGATGGCAT
>CABEBC010000258.1_pt1 | contig 19114 bp, 16 predicted proteins | sample 3422291 | NCBI WGS metagenome assembly CABEBC01 (sample SAMEA5534345, study PRJEB31848) | metagenome | biome: tundra; feature: field; material: soil | place: USA | collected 2013-05 | depth 0.45 m
GGCGGGAAGTGTGGCGTTACAGGTACACTTTTTTGCAAAAGTTGGGGCTGTTTGGAGGGGAAAACGTGCGCATATAGAGACATGAAAATCTGTAAGGAAGGCCCTTTTTCTCCATACCTTCGCCAAAAACGAACTAACCTATTTTATATGAATATGTTAAGCCAAATAATCTGACAAATTATGTTGCGAAAAACGAGGACTTGACCTAGTCATGACCTAGTCGTATCAGGGGTCAGGGGTCAGGGGATCCGCCGGAATGTTCCACGTGGAACATATTCATTTTGTTGAGTTTACCTCTATGTTTACCACATAATTAACAGCAAGGATTTGAAAATAAATCAGAGATCAGAGAACTTAGAACAGAGAACAGGGAACAGAGATCAGAGAATAGAGATCAGAGAGAGGAGTTTGGCCCATCAGGGGTCTCACGAGGTTTCGAGATTTCTCCGTTCATGAGTAAGGGGTATGCCTTTAAAAATCGAGGAGTAGACTTACTGCAAGATGAAAAGCGGTAAGTCAGTCCTTATCCTATTAATTGCCATCGTGGCGGTCTGTGCTGAAACCTACGCTCAGCCAGCACCTGCCGATAAGGTCCACGCAGCCGCTAACGATTACTCCGCCGAACCCATCGTCATCGAGCAGTTTGACCACGTCTACACCATGGCCACAGACGGCACCGGTGTCCGCCAATTCACGGTTGCCTCCCGCATCCATTCCGACGCCGTCGTCCGACAGCTTGGCGTTCTGAGCCTGTCCTACGCAAGTAGCTCCGAGCACATCGAACTGAGCTATGTTCGCGTCCGCCGGTCCGACGGCTCCGTGACCGAAACCCCTGTGACAGAAGCCATTGAGATGCCCAGCGCAGTTACCACTGCGGCTCCCTTCTACAGTGACCTCAAGGAGCTACAGATTCCGGTACGCAATCTCCGAGTGGGAGATCGTCTCGAATGGCAGGCAAAGTTTGTCCGCACCAAGCCCGACGCACCAGGCCAGTTCTGGGGAGAGGATTCCTTCATCACGGACGGCATTGTTCTCTCCCAGTCTATTGAACTTCATGTCCCCAAAGACATCTACGTCAATATCTGGAGCCCGACAAGCAAGCCCATCGAATCCACCACATCAACTGAACACATCTACCGCTGGGAATCCTCTCAATTGAAGCCCACCGTTGGCCCGGAGGCAGAAGCGGAAAAGGACCGCAAGAAGAAGCAACCATGGACCGCGGAGCAAGAGCTCGAAGAAAAGGAAGGCAAACTTCCCACGGTCGCCTGGACAACCTTCAAGAGTTGGGAGGCTGTAGGCGACTGGTATCGCGCACTTCTCAGCGACCGCATCCTCCCAATCGACCCCGAGGTACAGGCCAAAGTCGCGGAAATTACGGCAGGCAAGAGTACCCAGCAAGGAAAGGTCCGCGCCGTCTATGCATATATCTCAACCCAAATCCGATATATCGGCGTAGCCTTCGGCATCGGCCGGTATCAGCCGCATCATGCCGTCGAAGTCCTGCAAAACCAGTACGGTGACTGCAAGGATAAGCACACCCTTCTGGCCGCCATGCTCAATGTTCTTGGCCTCCACCCCGACGCGGTTCTCATTGGCGCCGGCGTCCGCTTCAACGAAGCCGTCCCCTCGCCTCAATCCTTCAACCATCTCATCACCAGGGTCTCTGTCGAAGGCCAGACTACCTGGTTTGACTCGACGACGGAAGTTGCCCCTTATCGCGTCCTCATTTATCCGATCCGTGACAAGAGCGCCCTGGTCATCCCCGACACCGGCATCGCTACGATTGAACGCACCCCCGCCAATCTTCCCTTTCCTGCCATCCAGACGATGAATGCGGTCGGCACGCTGGACGATACCGGGATCTCCAACTCGCGCATTGTCATCACCTTTCGCGACGACCTCGAACTCATGGCTCGCGCTGCCTTTCATCAGGTCTCACCTAGCCAATATGACGAACTTGTACAGAGGTTCTCCCTAGGCATTGGCTACGGAGGCACCACCAGCCATGCTGAGGTTTCCCGTCCCGAAGACACTATCGACCCGTTCAAGATCAGCTACGACTACAAGCGGGAAAGGGCCGGCGACTGGGAGAATCGCAGGATCGTCCCCCAGGTTGCTCCCGTCAACCTTCCCCGCCCCAACGAAAGCGATCCACCCGTCCGCGCCATCTTTCTCGGTACGCTCCGCACCGAAGTCTCAACCTCTGCCATGAAGATCCCTGATGGCTGGTTCGCCGCGACGCCTGATGACGTGCACGTCAAATCCCAATGGGCGACTTACGACGAAACTTATCGCTTTGAGAAAGGCACGGTCTACGCCGAACGCAAGATCGCGGTTCTCCAGGAAAAAGTCCCGGTCGCTGACTGGAAGGCCTACAAGAAATTCGCCGACGATGCTGACTTGGGTAACGAAAAATTCATAGAGCTCAGAACCTCAGCTCCCACATACACACCCATTGCGCCTGGAGGCGAGAGTTCCCCTACCGTAACCGTCAGCAAGCCTGCAAGCGACCCCCAAGCTGCCCAACTCATCGCAGCCGGTCGTTTCTCGATCCAGCGTCATGAATTCGAGGCAGCCCAGTCCCAACTCGACGCGGCCTGCTCCCTCAATCCCAAACAAAAGTACCTGTGGGCCAATTATGGCTATCTCGAATTTCAGCGTGGCAATATGTCCGCTGCGATTCCCGACTACCGAAAAGAGCTGGAACTCTACCCCGGCAATTACGGAACATATACTTCGCTCGCGGAGGCTCAGAACATCCTCGGTCAGGAGAAAGAAGCCGAGGAAACACTGCGGAAGTGGGCCGTGGCGCAGCCCGACAGCACCGCGCCGGTCATTGCCCTGGTTTCCCTGCTGCTCAATGAGAACCACGCCACAGAAGCTGTCGCCGCAGCGGAAGCCGGCATCGCCCGTCTCCCTGAGATGCGCAAAGGCGACCGAGGTCTCCAACTGCTCACTGGCAAAGCGCAGCTTGCCGCCGGCATGAAGCAGAAAGGCGAAGCCACACTGCTTGCTCTGCTGCACACCACAACCGACCCCGGCATGATGAACGATGCGGCGTATGAGCTAAGCAATGCCGGCCTGGATTTGCCCCTGGATGAATCTACTGCGAAAGAAGCGCTCGACAAGTACACAGCGGAAAGCAAGACATGGACCCTCCTGGATAATCCTCAGAACACCTTGTCGAAGAGCTTTAGCATCTTCGCCTACTGGGACACTGTCGGCTGGATCCTCTACCGCGAAGGTAAGCTCGCCGAAGCCGAAAGCTATATCCAGGCTGCATGGGTCAACCGGCAGGACGCCGAGGTAGGCGATCACCTGGCAAAGATTGCAGAAGCCAAAGGCAATTCGGAGGAGGCCTTGCGCCTCTTGGAACTCGCTCTGGCTACCTATCCTAAATACCAACGGCCCGGTGTTCGGAAAACTCCCGGCGCCAAGCAAAAAGAGCTGCTGGAACATATCGAGACTCTCCGCAAGGCTGGCGTTAAGGAGCCAGCTGGCGACGCGGACGGGGCCCTCCTGCAACTTCGAACCGTCTCCCTGGGTGACTCAGGCGGAGTTACCGGCAGCGCCGAATACCGCCTGCTGTTGAGCAATGGAGAAGTCCTGGACATCCAGAAGATGAGCGATACAGAAGTGCCCGGAGCCCGCGAACGAATCAAAGGCGCTAAATTACCCGCCTTGTGGCCAAAGGGATCAGAAGCTCAACTGGTCCGTAACGCCATGCTCAACTGCCATACCGGCATTTGTGAACTCGTCTTCGAACCCTGAGCAGCCGGTCCGGGCCTGAAGGCCGCCATCACAATCGCATTCTTTCAGGGGGATGAATCCCCCTGCTCCCTCCGTGCCGAGCGTCGGCTTCAGGATTGGCGGCCGAGAAGGCCTGCGGCGAAGAGGCGATCATCGACGCGGGCTAGCCGGCGTCCGACTACGTTGCACAGCAGGGGGGTGTGAGAAATCTGTGTCAGGTACTCGGCGATGGGCCATAGGTCTTCTTCCGCGGTCATCCAGCCGATGCGGTCGAAGCGCGAGAGATTGACCGGACGGGAGTAGTTGCGCAGAGTCTTTTCGCGGGAATGATTGAAGTAGTGCTCGAAGTAGGACATGACGAGTTCACGCAGGGTGCGGTAGACCGGCTCGCGGAACCGGAGGCCGCTGTAATTGGATTTGGCGATGGCTCCCCAATGACCGTGCTGCTTGAAAATGGCGAGGACGTGGTCGTCGTCGCGCACGGACTCGAGATCGAGCAGCAAGGGCGGAAAGCCCTGGACACGGAGAGCCGCGGCACCGAACAGGGCGCCCTCGAAGCAATGGGCCACCTTGTCGCGCAGCACGCGGCGAGGTGAACGAATGGTGTCGCCATCAGGCTCTTTGTTGTATGCGATTTCAGTATCGAGGAAGCGCTGGATACGCTCGGGCGTTTTCAGCGACTTGAGGATGCGCGTTTCGCGGGCATCTAAACCGAAGCTAGGCATGGGAGTCAGATTACCATTTTCGCTCATGAGGAGGGCTTGGGGGAGACGAATAACCCGTTTGCATGACGGGATTATCATTCCCAGGTCCCCAAATGCGAGGGACCTGGGGCACCCAATCATTTTTGGATGGACGGAACTGGGGTTTGGGGGCTGACGGCTTCTTCATTCCCAGGTCCCCAAAAGCGAGGGACCTGGGGCACCCAATCATTTTTGGGATGGACGGAAGTGGGGTTTGGGGGCTGACGGCTACTTCATTCCCAGGTCCCCAAAAGCGAGGGACCTGGGGCACCCAATCATTTTTGGGATGGACGGAACTGGGGTTTGGGGGCTGACGGCTTCTTCATTCCCAGGTCCCCCAATGCGAGGGACCTGGGGCACCCATTCATTTTTGGGATGGTCAGACCGGGGGGCATCCTTCTGGGAAACCGGGCTAAAAATGGCGGAAATGGGCGGAAACAGGCTGAGGATGGCTTTGCTGCTGCCCAGGCATTTACAATGGCGTCTATGCAACAGGGAACGATTTATTGCGCCCTGCGGTGTCCTGACCTTATGAATCTAAGACTCTTTCGCAATTCCGCGGCAATCGTGTTAGGCACATTGCTGCTCGCAAGCACCTTATCAGCGCAAACGCGTCCGGCGGCGCCCCAGAGTCCCTACGGGGGCGTGACGGTCGAGGAGATGGTGGCCCGCGTCAACGACCAGATCATCACACGCTCCGACTACGACCGGGCGATGAAGGAACTGGATGATGCGGGGCGGCAGCATGGCGCCTCGATGCAGGAGGTTTCGGCGGCGCACAAGGATTTGCTGCGTAACCTGATCGACCAGCAGCTTTGGATTTCCAAGGGCAAGGAGCTGGGCATCACGGGCGAAACCGAGCTTGTGAACCGGCTGAACGATATCCGCAAGCAATACAACCTGGAGACCATAGAAGACCTGGAAAAGGCGGCCAAGGAACAGGGCGTCTCGTATGAGGATTTCAAGGCCAACATCCGCAACGGGCTCATTACGCAACTGGTGATGCGCCAGGAGGTGGGCAAGCGGGTTCAGTTCACCCCGGGCGAGGCGCAACGCTACTTTGAGCAGCACAAGCAGGAGTATGCGCAGCAGGAAAGCGTGAGCCTGGCGGAGATTCTGGTGAGCACCGGCACGCCGGCGCCGTCGGCGACGGAACAATTGGGACAAGGCGGCGTGCAGCCGGACGACCCGGCAGTTCTGGCGGCGGCCCAGTCGAAGGCCAACGACATCGAGGCCAAACTCCACGCAGGCGGCGACTTCAGCCAATTGGCGCGCAGCTTCAGCGACGGCACCACGGCTGCTACAGGCGGCGATCTGGGCCAGTACAAGCGCGGCGCGCTGGCCAAGGTGCTGGAGGACAAGACCTTTGGGCTTAAGGCAGGACAGTTCACCGAGCCGATTCGCACGCGTCAGGGTTTCGTCATTCTCAAGGTGGTGGAGCACATTCCCGGCGGGATTCCGCAGTACAAGGACGTAGCGCAGCAGGTGGAGGAGAACTTCTACATGGCGCGGATGGAGCCGGCCATGCGCTCCTATCTGACTACGATGCGCGAGCAGGCCTTCATCGACATCAAGGCGGGGTATACGGATACCGGCGCCAGCGCGAAGCAGACCAAGCCGATCTACAGCGCCTATGCGCCACCGACGCCAAAGAAGAAGAAGAAGGTGGAGCGCACGCGCTTCCGCGAGAGCACACACAACTTCCGGCAGAAGCAGTCAAAGACAGCCTCGGCCTCGGCACCCGCTGAGCCAGCACCAGCGCCAGCCCCGGCAACGGCAAAGCCGGCAAAGAAGGGCAAGAAGGGCGCTACAGTCGAGCAGGCATCGATGAAGCCGGGGAAGAAGGAAAAGATTCGCCTGGGCCAAGCGCCGACCAAGACCCTGCCCAGCGCGCCACAGGCCAAGACGGAAGACGCGGGCGGAGGCGGGGGGCCGCAAACGGCGAGTTCCGGCGTGGAGCCGGTAAACCCTCTGGAAGCGACCGCGCCAACGAAGAAGACGCGCTTCAGCGAGCGCGCCAAGGAAGCCAAGCAGCTTAAAGCCAAAGGGCCGGTAGCGGACACTCAGGCTCCTTCCGCGCCAGACGCCGCCGAGGTTGCCGACCGCCAGGCACAGGCCAGTCCATTGGGCTTGTCCGGCGATACTTCCAAGAAGAAAAAGACGGCCACCACGACGGGCGACAAGACGCGGATGGCCGACAAGAAGAAAAAGACTGAGACTCCGGCGCAGGAGAGCGGCGACGTTCCTCTGGGTCCGGCTCCGCAGGCGAAGCAATAAATTCTGGATTTTCACAAGGGCGCGGCTTCGGCCGCGCCTTTTCTATTAGCAGTACTTTCGCTCCGCATATTAGAATGCTGGATTCAGCACAAATGGAGTGATTCCATGAAACTAAATATCGTAACGCTGGCATTGGTTGTTATTGGGGTGCCGTTTCTTGTTCTGAACTTCTGGGGACCACCGTGGACAGCCTCGCGGATCGCCGGAGTTAGCGTTGGCATTCCGTGCTTTCTGCTGCTCGCCCTGGCACGCGTCCAGCTGGGACGGGCCTTCAGCGTGCAGGCCAAGGCAAGCACGCTGGTGACCACGGGCCTCTATTCCCGCATTCGCAATCCTATTTATGTTTTTGGCGGAGTGGCGATCGCGGGATTCATGCTCTGGGCAAATCAGCCCTGGCTGCTGCTGCTCGTGGTTGTGATTCCCATGCAGATTTGGCGCAGCCGGGTAGAAGCGCGGGTGCTGACGGAGAAATTCGGCGCAGAGTATCTGGAGTACAAAAAGAAGACATGGTTCTGAGCTGGAGTTGAATCAAGGAATGGGCCGAAGCCCATTTGGACTCACATTTTATTTTTTGGAGAGACACGATGCATTCAGTATGGTTTGGGGAGTTTCTGGGGACGCTGGTTCTGGTGCTGTTGGGCAACGGCGTGTGTGCCGGCGTGACACTGCGCAAGTCTTACGCGGCGGATAGCGGCTGGATGGTGATCACCACAGGGTGGGCTCTGGCGGTGCTGTGCGGCGTTCTGGTGGCGCAGGCCTTCGGCAGTTCCGGCGCCCACATAAACCCGGCCATCTCGCTGGCTGTTGCGGTGACCAGCGGAGATTATTCGCAGTTGGCGTGGCTGTGGTCGGCGCAGTTGCTGGGGGGCATGGGCGGCGCGGCGCTGATGGCTCTGCACTATGCAGCGCACTGGAAGCTGACGCCTGACCCGGCGGCCAAGCTGGGCATCTTCTGCACCAACGCGGCGGTGCGCAACCCGCTGATCAACATTCTGAACGAGGCGCTGGGGACGGCGGTGCTGGTGGTGGTGGCCTTCGCAATCGGCTCACGCGGAGTGGCGGCGAATGGGGTGGCAGCAGGAATGGGGCAGTGGCTGGTGGCCAGTTTGGTGTGGGGCATCGGCCTCTCGCTGGGCGGGACCACGGGCTATGCGATTAACCCGGCGCGCGATCTGGGTCCGCGGCTGGTTCATTGGCTGCTGCCGATTCCCGGTAAAGGCGGATCGAACTGGGGCTATGCGCTGATTCCGATTGCGGGGCCTCTGCTGGGCGGGGGGCTGGCGGGAGTGCTGCTGCGGTACGCGCATCTGTAGGATTTCGATTCCCACCACCTGCGGTGGGGGGACTGGCCGTCCAGACGGGCGGCGCTTGCGCGCCATGGAGTTCATGGATTCCCACCCATTCGCACAGAACGCGAATGGATGGGGCACCCGGCACCCGATTCGTTGAAGGATCTGGATTCCCACCCATTCGCACAGAACGCGAAAGGATGGGGCACGGACGCATTTGTAAGTAATGGATTCCCACCCATTCGCCAGGAAAAAAGCGAATGGATGGGGCACGGGTGCTTTCGATTCACAGGCCGGAGAAGAAATCCAAATCACTCCAGGTAGGAAGCAACGACGGCCAGGGCGGCGATGGCGGCGGTCTCTGCGCGGAGGATGCGGGGGCCGAGGGATGCGGCGCGCCATCCGTTGGCGTCGAAGAGCGCCTCTTCCGAGGGAGCCCAGCCGCCCTCGGGACCGATGGCAACCTCCAGTTTTGGCATCTCGGACCCGGCAGCAGCCATGGCTTCGTCCAGCGCATGGCGCAGGGTGGTGGTGCGCTCCTGCTCGGCCAGGACGATACGCGTGGCTTCGGAGGCGGCACGAACGCGGGCGGCGAGAGGGGTTGGATCGAAGATGAGGGGCACGTCGGTGCGCCGCGACTGTTGAGCCGCTTCATGGGCGATGCGCCGCCATCGCTCGGCGCGCTTGCCCGCAGCCGCGGCCAGGTGCTTTTCCGTACGCCGCGCAATCACCGGAGCCACAGCGGCAACTCCCAGCTCCGTGGCTTTTTCAATGGCCCACTCCATGTGGTCGAACTTGTAGACGGCCAAGACCAAAGTAATGGGCAGGGCCGGATCAGCCTCCAGCTCGGCGATCAGGTTGAAGCGGACCTCGCCGCGGGCGACGGCGACGACCTGGGCATGAAAGACGTGGCCGCCGGCCACCACGTCGGCCTCCATGCCGGGCTGCGCGCGCAGGACGCGGGTCATGTGCTCGGCCTGCTCGCCCACCAGGGTGGCGGTGGCTTCGTCCCAATGCTCGGCAATCCAGCGGCGGCGTGTCATGGATTCCTCCGGTTGTTCGCGTTTACCAGTGTAATCCTTCACCCAAAAACACATCAGTCCCTAAAAACACATCAGGGGAACGCTGAAAGCGCTCCCCTGATGTGTTGCCTTTGGTTGGAGGTTCCGCTACTTCTTTTTTGCGGTCTTCTTTGCGGCCTTCTTCGCGGGCTTTTTCGCTGCTTTCTTAGTTGCCATTTTCCTATTCTCCCTTTCGATGAATTACATCGACCTGCAAATATTTTTTGCAGTTGATGAATGTATAGAATCTCAAAGCACACATGTCAAGAAAAAAACGACATAACGGTGGAAAAATAGTCAACAATTTTTTAAGCGCAAAAAGGGGAATTGCGTGTTTGGGGTCAGAGAAAATGTCTCGAGCGGAGCAAGGCGAGGGCCAAACCGGCGATGAAATCGTGCCAGGCATGCGCGAAGATGCCGGCGCGCAGGCTGCGGCGATAGATTGCCAGCAGGCTGAAGAGCACGCCGAAGATGGCGAGCATGACCATGTTGCGCGCGCCCTGATACCCATGCGCGCTGCCGAAGATGACGGCGGAGGCGAGGACGCCTGTCGCCAATCCTCCGCGCGCCCAGCCGATGAACTGGCGCTGCAGATAGCCGCGAAAGACGGTCTCCTCGACAAAACCGATGAGCAGGCAAAGCATGGCCCAGGCGGCAATCTCTCTTCCGTTGGCGGGCGCGAGTTGCGCCATCTCGCGCAACATTTTGAGTCGTGAGGGATCGGGAGAGAGCGAGTCTTGCTCATTCTTTCCAGTTTGCCCGGCGGAGTGAGTGGCCGACGGCCGATGCGAGAGCGCGGCCTCGACACCCGACCAGGCAACGCTCAGAGAGCCCAGGACCATCAGGGAGGCGATCCAGAAGACGAGTGCGATGCCCAGGTCCGCCGCGATGGAGTGAAGGTTGACGGGACATGAGCCGAACAGCGAGCGCAGGGGGATTTTCCGGAGGCGCAGCCCAATGACGACCCAGGCGAGCATGGCGGCTTCTGTTGCGGCCGTGAAACCATAGGTGGCGAGCCGGTCGATCGGGCCATGGATGGCCGACAGGCGCGAGGCACCGTGAATGGAGATCGCGATGATGGCGACGACCAGCAGGATGGTGTGCCAGACGGGGGCAATGGGCGACGGCATGGGAGGCGCGGGCGGCTGCATTGGCGGGGGTGGTTCGATCTCAGTCGGTTCGATCTCTGTCGGTTCCACGAGTCCTCTTTGAGGGATAGTAGATGAGCGCGGGTGAAACGGCAAAAGCAGATTGGCCCTCAATAACACTAAAACGGAAACGGACTAGGTATTCACTTTAGGCAGCCTTGGGTGACGGCAGCGCGTTCCTTCACCCATTGCGCCAGCGTCCCGGCCTCACGACGCTGAATCAGGTCATCGAGATATGGCTGGCGGTCCTTGGGATTGGACTTCAGCAGAACCTCGTAGACCTGCAATTCTCCTTCAACGCCAGCCTGGTATTGCGCTAAAAGATCGTCCTGCCTGTCAGGATTCTGTATGAGGAAGGCGGCTTGGGAGATCAACTGGGCAAAGATTACTAATGCAGTGTCCTTCTTATCGACCTTCGGCAATCCATCCAACGTGATCCCGCACAAATGGACTGATACGTCGGGGATTTCCGCCAACCACTTCAGCATCCATCTGCGTTCATCCAAGGCTTGAGGCCCAAGCGGATTCGCCTGAAGGTCGCGAATATAATCGAGCGCCTGTTTGCGTTCCTCGGGGGTTGAAGGGCCGCGGCCGGCGGCGATGGCGGAAGCGGGTGCGGCAAGAAGCGCGCAGCCCAGGAGGGCGGCGGATAGATTGCGCAAAAACATGGCAGGAATCCTCGCCAGAAAGGTTAGCATCCGATTCGATGGAGGGCAAGGGCGGGGAAGTGCTTTTATGGATAAGACGCCAATGCGGAGGAAGCAGGTGAAGGGGATTGGTGGAGCTGAGCGGGATCGAACCGCTGGCCTCCTCGTTGCGAACGAGGCGCTCTCCCAGCTGAGCTACAGCCCCACGACTTTTCTATCTTACCATTGGCTGCCTTTTGTGGAAAGAGTTGGCGACAGCCAAGTGAACCAGAGAAGCCGACCAGAAACAGGCTTCACCCCCTCAACGGCTGTAAAAAAAGATCCCGCACAGGTCCGTCGATTTGTTGATGGCTTCAAAGCTGAAGACCGGCATGTTGTCGCCGGAAAAGAAGGCGACCGAGAGAGTTTTTCCGGAAACCCAGGTGGCCATCCACTGGGTCTGCTCGGAGCCGCACAGCGTGTTCTTGTTCAGAAACCTCTGGGCAGCCGGAATATTGAGCCGGTAGAGTGTGCCGCTGCCAGCCGAGTTCGCGTCCGCATCAAAGACCGCAGTTGCCTCGGCAGGCTGCAGGCTGCGAATGTGGGCGATCGGAAAGGTGAGCAAGCTGATGGTCAGCTTCGGCTCGCGGATGGAGATGTTGCCGGTGATGCTATTGGCGTTTTTGCTTGCCGCCGTCCAACTGCCGCGGTCCTGGGCGGCGGCGCTCGGGGCGCATGCGAGCGCGAAAGCCAGAAGGAAGAAGCCCACTCGTATGCGCATTGCTACTCCCAAAAGCGGACTGAAAGCAGTTTGTGGTATCCCACCCATTTCGCAAAAAGCGCGAAATGGATGGGGCACCCATCGGTTGTGACCAATTAACAAAAGCGCGAAATGGATGGGGCACCCAGCGGTATTGACCCATCTGCGGTTAGTAAAAAAACCTACAACTGATTCATGTTGGCGAGGAACTCGGCGTTGTTGCGGACCTTTTCCAGGCGGCTGATGAGCAGCTCCATGGCCTCGACCGGTGAGAGCGGGTTGAGCACCTTGCGGAGAATCCAGATGCGCGACAGATCCTCTTTGGGTATGAGCAGCTCTTCCTTGCGGGTTCCGGAGCGCTGGATGTCGATGGCCGGGAAGACGCGCTTGTCGACGAGCTTGCGGTCCAGGATGATCTCCATGTTGCCGGTTCCCTTGAACTCCTCGAAGATGACCTCGTCCATGCGCGAGCCGGTGTCGATGAGCGCGGTGGAGATGATGGTGAGCGAGCCGCCCTCTTCGATGTTGCGGGCGGCGCCGAAGAAGCGCTTGGGGCGCTGCAGAGCGTTGGAGTCCACGCCGCCGGAGAGCACTTTGCCCGAAGGGGGCACGATGGTGTTGTAGGCGCGGGCGAGACGGGTGATGGAGTCGAGCAGAATCACCACATCGCGCTTGTGCTCGACGAGGCGCTTGGCCTTTTCGATGACCATCTCGGCGACCTGCACGTGGCGGGCGGCGGGCTCGTCAAAGGTGGAGCTGATGACTTCGCCCTTGACGGAGCGCTGCATGTCGGTGACTTCCTCGGGGCGCTCGTCGATGAGCAGGACGATGAGCACCACATCGGGGTGGTTGGTGGAGATGGAGTTGGCCAGCGATTGCAGGAGCATGGTCTTGCCGGTGCGGGGCGGGGCGACGATCAGGCCGCGCTGTCCCTTGCCGACGGGAGTGAGCAGATCCATCACCCGGCCGCTGATGGCCTCCTTCACCGTCTCCAGCTTGATGCGCTCCTGGGGATAGAGCGGGGTGAGGTTGTCGAAGAGAATTTTGTTGCGCGTCTCCTCGGGCGACTCGAAGTTGATGGCCTCGATCTTGACCAGGGCAAAGTACTTTTCTCCCTCATGGGGGGGACGGACGTTGCCGCTGATGGAGTCGCCGGTTTTGAGATCGAATTTTCGAATCTGCGAGGGGGAGACATAGATGTCATCGGGGCCGGGCAGATAGTTGTAATCGGGCGAGCGGAGGAAGCCGTAGCCGTCGGGCAGAATCTCCAGCACGCCCTCGGCAAAGATGTGGCCTTCCTTTTCGCTTTGCGCCTGGAGGATTTTGAAGATCAGGTCCTGCTTGCGAAGGCCGCTGGTTCCCGGGATTTCCAGGGTGCGAGCGATGCGGGTCAGTTCCGTGATGTTTTTTTCTTTTAGTTCAGCAATGGTCATGATCACCTGCAATAAGGAGGATGTGAGTGGGAAAAACCGGAAGGGGGAAGTGCTCCGGAGAAAGTACAGGCGGGATTTCAGTATTGGCAATCGGCCTGCGCCGAGTTTGGAGGCTCTCCTGAAATGAAGTGGAGCATCAAAGACCGGAAATCGCGGCTGCCTTGAACGGCATACCGCCAGAAACCGCTGCCTGACTCAACTATACCCCTCGGGGGCAGTGTCAAGCAGCGCGACGAGATTCGGCCGGCTGTTGCGCGGAGGCCTCGATGGCCGCGGCGGAACCGGGGTTGATGGTTTGAAAGCGGCCCAGGACTTCATTGGCGGTGTCCTGCAACCGAGTGTTGGGCTTGTGCAGCTTGCGGGTTGCCTTGCTCGCCAACTGGCACAGTTGGTAGCGATTGGAGACATGAGAAAGAGCTCCAAAAACCAAATCAGAACGCATTGCGAAATTCTCCTTCAAAAAAATTAGCTCCGGCCGACTCGAACCAGACGCCGGCGGTGCAGAAGGGGTATCCAATCCAACAAGGGTTACCCCCAATTACAACTCCCAAGGCTTAGACGCACGAGTTGAGCGTACAGTACAAAATTCTGACGCACATTCGCAGATTGTTGAGCAGACATTACGCCGTAACAGCGATACAGATTGCAGCCTTGGGTACTATCCATTCTGCATTCCCGTTCCAGCAGTGATCAGAACCGCACACCGGGGCATCAACGGATGAGCCTTAGCTCAATATGATGCGGGAAACGACAGACGGGCGTTTATCATTCTCTCTAATCCGCCCTGATATGGACAGCAACCATGAATGTATACCGGGATGGCTTGGAGGTCAACAGTTTTTTAAGGGCAGGAAACAGGGAATAGGGAACCGGGAACAAAGATGGTATACGCATCGACATACATGTTGCGTAACTGACTCTATTTGCAAGACTTCCGCTGGATTTCCAGCGCAGGGAGCCATGCAGGGAGGCTGCTTTATCCCCTGAAAACGGACCTCAATTCCCTGTTCCCTGCCTTTTCAGGCCCAGTAACTGCGGTCGAGGGTGTGGAATTCCACCCCATTGCGCCAAAAAGCAGGCGCGATGGGGGGCCACGGAGTCTTCAACTCCAATAGCTCCGATCCAGCGTCCTATATTGGATGGCCTCGGCGAGGTGGGCCACGGCCAGGTTTTCGACGCCTTCAAGATCGGCGATGGTGCGGGCGACTTTGAGGATGCGATCATGGGCGCGGGCGGTGAGTCCCTGCTGCTGCATGGCGCGCTCGAGCAGATGCTCGGCGTCGGCGCCCAACTCGCAATAGGAGCGAATCTGACGGGTGGTCATCTGCGCGTTGGAGTAGATTTTCTCGCCGAATTTGCGGAAGCGCTGGCGCTGACGTTCGCGGGCGGCGAGAACACGGGCGCGGATTTCAGCTGAGCCTTCAATGGCCGCGGAGCCGCGCAGTTCCTTGTATTTCACCGTCGGAACTTCGATGTGAATGTCGATGCGGTCGAGAAGCGGCCCGGAGATCTTGGCCACGTAGCGCTGAATCATGGGCGGGGTGCACATGCACTCGCGGGATTTGTCGTTGAAGAAGCCGCAGGGGCAGGGGTTCATGGCCGCGGCCAGCATGAAGCGCGCGGGAAAGGTGAGCGACATAGAGGCGCGGGCGATGGTGACGGTGTGGTCTTCCAGAGGCTGGCGCAGGACTTCGAGGACGTTGCGAGGAAACTCCGGCAACTCGTCGAGAAAGAGCAGGCCGTTGTGGGCCAGCGAAACCTCGCCTGGGCGGGGGATGATGCCACCGCCGATGAGGCCGGCGTCGGAGATGGTGTGGTGGGGCGAGCGGAAGGGGCGCTGAGTGACAAGACCCTGGGCGGCGTCGAGCACGCCGGCGACGGAATGAATTTTTGTGGTTTCGAGCGCCTCTTCAAAGGAGAGCGGGGCGAGGATGGAAGGCAGGCGCTTGGCCAGCATGGTTTTGCCGGAGCCGGGCGGGCCGATCATGAGAATGTTGTGGCTGCCGGCGGCGGCCACCTCGAGAGCGCGCTTGGCCGTCTGCTGGCCGCGCACATCCTTGAAGTCGACGGTGAAGTGCTGCAGTTCGCCGAGCAGAGCTTCAGTGGAGACGCGGTATGGCTCGCGTTGAATTACGCCGACGACCTGGTGTTGAGCAGCTCCAGCACGTCCAATAGAGAAGAGGCGGGATAGACGTTGACGCCTTCGACGACGGCGGCTTCGGCGGCGTTGGCGGCGGGCAGAATGAGGTTGGGGATATTCTTTTCGCGGGCCATAATCGCCACCGGCAACATTCCCGGCACGGCGCGCACGCTGCCGTCGAGGCCCAGTTCGCCCACCAGCAGAAACTGGCTCAGGTCGTTGGCTTTCAGCGCGCCATAAGCGCCGAGGATGCCGACGGCAATGGGCAGATCGAAGCCGGAGCCTTCCTTTTTGAGGTCGGCAGGCGCCAGATTGATGGTGATGTGGGTGGGGGGAATCAGGTAGCCGGAGTTCTTGATGGCGGCGCGGACGCGGTCGCGGCTCTCGCGCACCGCGGCGTCGGGCAGGCCGACGGTGTGGAAGACGTCCTTTTCCGCGACAATGCCGCTATAGTCCACCTCGACATCGATGAGGTTGGCATCGATTCCGTAGACCGCCGCGCTGTGAGCTTTGAAAAGCATGAAAGACTTTCGCAGCGAGTGTAGCAGAAGAGAGGGACTGGGGACTAGGGACCAGGGACTAGGGAATAGGTATGAAGTTTCAACAGGTTATCCAGAGGAAGGCCGGCGGCGCTTAATTTGGAAGGCCAGGCCAGCATTCAGGCGCTGACCATCCGCCCTCCAGCCGCGCGTCGAACTGGCGGTTGAAGCGGATGAGAGCGATCCACTGGCCGTGGTCTTGCTGCTGCCAGACCAGGTCGCCGTGGAGTTGGCGGGCGATCACTTCCGGCGCGAGGTCGTGGTGCAGGCCGAAGTAGCGCTCGTCGGCTGCGCGGCTCCTTGCTCCCAGAGTGAAAAACGATGAATGTGGATCGTACTTGGTGGAGAAGACCAGGGCTGCGGAGTATTTTTCCGGTTCATCGGCGGCAAGGGCAATTCCGGCGGCGGTGAAGTTGGGGACAAGAAAGACGGCGTAGGGCTGGCTGAGATAGCCGAGCTCGGGGCGGGTCAGCTCATCGGAGAGAGGCCATGCGGAGAGCACGGTTGCGCCGGGGTAATGGGCGTCGAGCTGGCGGATGCCGGCCTGGTGAAGGCGGATGACGCGGGCGTAGGTGAGATTGTCTTCCGGGGCAATGCCGTAGAGGGGATTGATGAAGATTCCCAGAACGAAGGCCACGGCGGAGAGGCCAGCCAGCGCGTGCCAGTGTGGAACGCGGCGATAGAAGGTGGAGACGGCGACGAGCAGAATTAACGGATACATCGGCAGCAGGTAGCGAGTGAGCAGCGCGCCGCCGAGCACGCTGTAGAGCACGGCATTGACCAGCAGTAAAAGAAAGATGCGGCGCAGGGCGGAAGGAGCGAGGGCGGGGCGGGGTTGGCTGCCGGGTTCGGCGCCGGTTGAGGGTCGAGGTTTCCCACCCTTTCGCCAGAAAAAAAGCGCAAGGATGGGGTACGGGGCATTTGTGCAGCATCCGGCTCTGGCTAGATGCTTATTCGTGGTTTCCCACCCTTTCCGCCAAAAGCGCGGAAAGGATGGGGCACCCAGCCGGGGTTGGTCATCGGCGATGGAACGCGGCACGAGCAACAGGGCGGCGAAGGCCATGCCGACGGGCACAAAGAGGTTCATGTGCGCAGTGAGATGCAGGACGCGATGCTCGAGGGCGGCCAGGAAGCGCGGGAGCGAGAGGTTGGCTTGGGCGTTGTAACGGAGGAACTCAGGATTGCCGAAGAGGAAGCCGGTCTTGAAGTAGTGGAAGCCGTACCAGGCGGCCAGCGGCAGCAGGCAACTGGTGAGCCAGGCTGCTTCGCGACCGAGCCGAATGCGAGAGCTGCCAGAGGCGCGGAGACTTTCAACCAGGCTGACAACGGCCAGTGTGAGCGGGAAGGCGATGGCCGTTTCTTTCGAGAGCGCGGCGAGAGCAAAGAAGAGAGCCGCGGCCCAGGGCTTGGCGGGCGTCTCCAGAGTGCTGGAAGGCAATGCGTAGACCAATCCCCAGAGGGTGCAGGCGGCGGCGAAGATGTCGGCGTGGGCCAGTGTGCTTTGGGCAAACCATATCGGATAAAGGCCGGTGAGTACGACGGTCCAAAAGGCGACGGCGGACACACCGGAGAGGCGCATCGCCAGCCGACCGACCGCCGCGAGGCCGAGCGAAGCGGCGACCAGCACGGCCAGGCGCGTGACGAAGGGAGAAAAGCCAAAGGCCTTCCAGCAGAGCGCGAGATAAATGCTGGGCAACGGCGGATGGGCATTGCTGGGCGTGGTGAGGGGAATCAGGGAGCCGGTGCGGAAGAAGTCCCAGGCCGCGGGGATGTAGTAGCCGGCCTCGTCCCAGTAGTAGGGCAGGCGGAGCAGGGTGCAGTGGCTGGCGCAGAGCGCGGCGAATATCGCCGCGAAGACGATCCAGGCGGGGAGAGGCGCGGGTAGCCGCGGCGGAATGAAGCTTCTCCAGCGCAAGGGATAGCTCCTGATGAAAGGCCAGTTTAGGTTCGTGGTTTCCCACCCTTTCGCAAACAACGCGAAAGGATGGGGCACCCAGCATTTGTACAGCATCCGGCTCTGGCTAGAGGATTAGTTGATGGGCCCCTGCGGGAAGTTGTGGCCGTGCGGCTCCAGGTTGAGCGTGCCGAAGGCCTGCTCGTACTGCGCCAGATGCTGCCCCAGCATGTTGCACAGGGCTTTGGCCTGCTGCGGGCTGAGGTAGATCGCGCTGTGGTTGCGGATGGTGATCTGGTCGGGGGCGTCGGGGGAAGCCAGGCCGAAGACCAGTTGGAAGTCCCAGACGCTGGCCCGGATCTGGACGCTGTTGGCGTAGGACTCGCGGTAGTCGGGATTCTGGACGAGGTTCATTTGAGGCTGCTGCGCGGATGGACTCATAGTTTCTCCAGATTACTCCGGCGGGGGTGGGGCGTGGTGGTGGAACGTGCTGAGGGCCGGTTGGCCGTGCGTATGGGTGTTGGTGCGAAAGGGGGGAACCTGTTTTGGACACCCTGAAGTTTTCTCTCCAATACTATAAAAAACTAGGGATGCCGGAAGCAAGTCAAAAAGAGGGGTTTAGCGAACGGTGATAAAGTTTTTCCGAAAAATCTATGATTCTTGGGGTGTCCGATTCCCACAAAAACGCTAGGAAATGCTAGGAAGCCTCCAGAGGAAAAATCAATGGTGACCAAACGAAAAGCTGGACTGGAAGAGGTCGTAGAACGAATCCAAGCTACGCTGGGACTGAGCACGAAGAAGGAAGCGGAAGCCCTCGTCAGGGACTTTGAATCGTGCTTGGAAGACACCCTCATTGAGCATCTGGCCGAAGACGGCTATTCAATCAAGCTGGGAGGATTCGGGCGATTTATTGTTCACCACCGCCCGCCGATTCGGCGGAGAATAGGCTTCAGCGGGGAAATCTGCGACCTGCCCATGAGACGCAAGGTGAAGTTCACCGGCCTTGGAAAGCTCCGACAATTGGAACGAGTGAAGCACTGAGCCGTGACGTGCAAGCGCTGCCGCCGCGACGTGCCGTCCGGCGTCAGGGAATTTCCATTCCAATCCATCAACGTCGAGTGCCCCCTCTGCGGCGAACTGCGCCGGTACCTGCCATCGGAGGTCTTTCTTGGTCGGGCTGACCAGCTCGTCACCCGCCAGCAGCGTGCCGGAGGCCGGTGATGTTCGCTACTATCGAACAAGGACGGTAGTAAGGGCGGGGCAATTTACCAGACCTCAAGCAGGAGCGATTCAGTGAAAGATTCTCGTACTCCAGAACCGTGCGTTGGCATCTTCTGGCTTTTTGACGGTAAACTCATCATCGACTCTACCCCTCTTTCAAAGGCGGAACTGTACGGCACCGCCTTAACGCATCCGACCGCACACATTGATTACTGGACGCGGCTCCAGCA